>WNFK01168398.1_pt1 | contig 300878 bp, 310 predicted proteins | sample 5400281 | NCBI WGS metagenome assembly WNFK01 (sample SAMN13153350, study PRJNA577476) | soil metagenome | isolation source: 20 cm soil on Douglas fir-dominated hillslope | place: USA:California | collected 2013-09-17
AGACTGGCGGCGATCGATCGCAAAGATATGCCTACGGCAATCCCGCGCGAGACCTCTTCCCGATCAGCAAGGCTCAGCACACGTCGTGATCGTCGCCGAAGTGCCGGCCGGATCCCGCCGTGCGGCTTGAGGTGCGCAAAAATCGCTCCCGACGATCGGTCGAATACCCGGCCAATCAGCTTCAGCCCTTCACCCCGCTGCCAACGATCCCAAACCTCCGCACTCTCCACCGCACTGAACATCCGTCGTCGTCTCTTCGCCATCGCATCACCTCACCCATCATTGGTAAAGTGTTGCGACGACCTCCTGAGACCACCACCCAAAGCGGACTCTGGCTCGATACGTCACCGGCCCCACCGCGGCCGCTCCGCGCCTTCGCGTGACACGCATTTGCCGCTAGAGCGCCGCCCCATGACCAACTTCGCCCTCCTCCTCGCCGCCGACCGCGGGCAGGCCGCCCGCCCGATCCATCTTGTCGACAAAACAAGCTTCGGTGGATGGCTCAAGGGCCGTCCCGCCGAGGACCGCGCCCTGATCGAAGCGCACCGCTTCGACGGCAAGACCGGGTTCGCCTTCGTGATGCTGCCCAGGGGCGGCGAGTTCGAAGTCGTCAGCACGGTCAAGGACGCAACCCAACTCTCGCCCTGGTGCCTGGCGAAACTTGCCGAAGGCCTTCCCGAAGGCCCGTACAAACTGGCCGAGGGCGAACCGGGTAGGGCCGCGCTCGGCTGGCTGCTCGCCCAGCACCGGTTCGACGCCTACCGCTCCAAGAAGGACGAGCCCGAACGCGGGCCGCGCGTGTTGCTCACCGGTGAAGCGGCGCGGATCGAGGGAGTCGTTGGGCTGGCCGGAGCCACCGCGCTCGTCCGCGACCTCGTCAACATCCCCGCCGGCGATCTCGGCCCCGCCGAGCTCGAGGCGGCGGCGCGCGACGAGGCCAAGCGCGCCGGCGCGAAATTGCGCGTCACCGCCGGCGACGAATTGCGAACGGGCTATCCGCTGATCGACGCAGTCGGCAGGGCCGCCATTGCCGAACGTGCGCCGCGCTTGATCGAGCTCGAATGGGGCGATCCCGAGCACCCGCGCGTGGCGATCGTCGGCAAGGGCGTGTGCTTCGACAGCGGCGGGCTCGACTTGAAGCCCGCGTCGGGCATGCGGATCATGAAGAAGGACATGGGCGGTGCGGCCCACGCGCTCGCCCTCGCCCGGCTGATCATGGCGCAAAAGCTGCCGGTCCACCTGCATCTGCTGATCCCGGCGGTCGAAAATGCGGTGTCGGGCGCCGCCTACCGGCCCGGAGACATCGTCCGGTCGCGCCAGGGCCTGTTCGTCGAAATCGACAATACCGACGCCGAAGGCCGGCTGGTGCTCGCCGATGCGCTCGACCGCGCGGTCGAGGACAAGCCCGATCTGATCGTCGATTTCGCCACTCTGACCGGGGCGGCGCGGGTCGCGCTCGGGCCCGATCTGCCGGCGACCTTCGCCAACCGCGACGAGCTTGCGGCCGAACTCGAAAGCGCCGCGCGCGAGGTCGAGGACCCGTTGTGGCGGATGCCGTTGTGGGATCCCTATGACGAAATGCTCAAGAGCGACGTCGCCGATCTGGCCAACGCATCGAGTTCGCCGATGGCCGGATGCATCACTGCGGCGATGTTTTTGAAGCGGTTCGTGCCCGACGAAATCGCCTGGGCGCATCTCGATACCTGGGCGTGGCGCGATCCCGCCAAGCCAGGCCGGCCCAAGGGCGGCGACGCCCTGGGATTACGCGCGGTTTTCGAGGCTCTGAGGCGGCGCTATTCGCGGGGTTGAGGCCCCCCGTTCGCCGAAATGACCGGCTTTTCATGTTTCTCCACTGCAACATTTCGCGTCCCCACCGGTTTACTGGGGTGCGACGCGGCCAATGGGATGGAGATAAACGGACATGAGTGAGGTTTCGCTGACCGGCTGGATGAAGGCGCTGATCGCCTATGTCCGCTCGGGCGAGCCCGACCTCACCAACCGCCAGATGGCGCTGTTGATGCTGGTCTATCTGACCCCCGGGCCGCATACCGTGCGCGGTCTTGCCCGGGTGCTCGGCGTGTCCAAGCCGGTCGTAACGCGCGCCTTGAATACGCTCGGCGCGCTCGGCTATCTCCGCCGCGAACGGGATCAGGACGACCGGCGAAACGTGTTCGTCGTGCGAACCACCAATGGGGCGGACTTTCTTGAAGGCTTTAAGCGTAACATCCGCGAAGGCGACAACGGCGGCGCCGGGCACCGGCCGGTCATCGGCCAGGCGCCGGCCTACGCCCACCAGCGGTGACAACTTCGCGCTGTCCGGGCCGTCGCACCCGCCCGACCCCGAATATCACGCCTACCGCCAAGACCTCGCCGACGTCGCGCTGACCGAGCAAGTCATCGCCTCACATTACGCGGAGCCCGTCGACCGTGCGATCACCACCGCGACCGAGCTTCGGACAGGCCCGTCGGCCGACGCCGCTGCGATCTGCACGCTCGAGCCGGGCGAAGCGTTTGCAATGCTCGACGACACGCTGGGCTGGGCCTGGGGCTACGCCGGGGAGGATCGTCGCGTCGGCTATGTCAGGTCGGGCGCGGTCAGAGCCCCCTAGCTCACATCTCGCCGCGGCTGCGGCGGATCGCGAACCATTTGGCGACGTTCGCATTGTGCTCTGACAGCGTGTTGGCGAACACGTGCCCGCCGGTGCCGTCGGCGACGAAGTATAATGCCTTGGTCGGCGCTGGATGAAGCACCGCCTCGATGCTCGCCTTGCCCGGGTTGGTGATCGGTCCAATTGGCAAGCCCGTCATTTCGTAAGTGTTGTAGGCGTTCCGGGCATGAATTTCCGATCGCAGCGGACGCCGGCCCAGCGGCTTCCCCTTGGTGATCGGATAGATGAAGGTCGGGTCCGCCTGCAGCGGCATGCCGATGCGCAGCCGGTTGCAATAAACGCCGGCGATCGTCGGCCGCTCGGTCGCCTTGCCGGTCTCCTTCTCGACGATCGAGGCGAGGATCACCGCCTGCTCGCTGGTCAGGATCGGGCAGTCGGTGCTGCGCTCGGCCCACAATTCGCGGAGCGTGCGGGTCATCGCCTGTTGCATCCGCTTGACCACTACCGCCCGGCTTTCGTCGCGCTGGAAACCGTAGCTGTCCGGGAGCACCGAACCCTCGGCGATGTCGGGCAGCGATCCAATCAGATACGGGCTCGCCTTGAGCTTCTCTTCGACGATGATCGTCGGCATGCCCTCGGTGACGGTGATCAGCCGCTGTGCCGGGCGCCCGTGCTGCAACAGGTCGAGGATCGCGGCGCCGCCCATCCCCTTGGGAATTTCGAACTCGCCGGCCTGGATCGGGTCGTTCGAGCCGAACAGCCTCGCCATCACATAGAAAGTCCGCGCGCTGCCCGGGATTGCGCCGGCTTTCTCAAGCTGGCGCGACACCGAGCCGAGCGTCGCGCCTTCCTGAACGATGACATCATGCGGCCCGGCTTTGGGACCCGGCGCCCACCACAGAGCATAAATGACGACGAGCGCGGCGAGGACCAGCCCCGCCGCGAGATATCCCAGACGCCTCACACGGCCTTCATGATGAGGCTGGCGTTGGTGCCGCCGAAGCCGAAGCTGTTGTTGAGCACCGCTTTGACCTTCCGCGGCTTGGCCTGGTGCGGCACGAGATCGACGCCCTCGGTGCCCTCGCTCGGATTATCGAGGTTGAGCGTGGGCGGGACGATCTGGTCACGCAAAGCGAGAATGCAAAAGATGCTCTCGACCGCGCCGGCGCCGCCGAGCAAATGCCCGATCGCCGATTTGGTCGAGCTCATCGACAAAGTGCCGATGGCGTTGCCGAACAAGCGGCGGACCGCGCCCAGCTCGAGCTCGTCGCCCATCGGCGTCGAAGTGCCGTGGGCGTTGATATAATCGATGTCGGACGGCTGCAGCCCCGACTTCTTCAGCGCCATTTCCATCGAGCGGTAGGCGCCCGACCCCTCGGGATGCGGCGCGGTCACGTGATAAGCATCGCCCGAGAGGCCATAGCCGACCACTTCGGCATAGATTTTCGCGCCGCGCGCCTTGGCGTGCTCATATTCCTCGAGCACGACGACGCCCGCGCCCTCACCCATGACAAAGCCATCGCGGCCCTGGTCCCAGGGCCGGCTCGCCTTTTCGGGCTGGTCGTTGAAGTTGGTCGACAAAGCGCGCGCCTGAGCGAAACCGGCGATGCCGATCGGACAAATGGTCGATTCCGAACCGCCGGCGAGCATGATGTCGGCGTCGTCGTCCTTGATCATCCGCGCCGCGTCGCCGATCGAATGAGCGCCGGTCGAGCAGGCGGTGACGACCGCGTGGTTGGGACCCATCAGCCCGTATTTGATCGAGACCTGGCCCGAGATGAGATTGATCAGCCGCCCATGGACGAAGTGCGGGCTGACCCGGCTCGGGCCCTTTTCGTGAAGCACCAGGCTTTCGGACTCGATTCCGGGCAGACCGCCGATGCCCGAGCCGATCGAGCAGCCGGCGCGAAACTTCATCGCTTCGGGCATGTCCGTCAGGCCGGCATCCTCGATCGCCTGGCCGGCGGCATCGATGCCGAAAATGATGAACGGATCGACTTGGCGCTGGACCTTGTAATCGACGCGTTTGTCCGGGTCGAAGCCATATTCGTGGTCGGCCGGCTTCACTTCGCAGGCGATGCGGCATTTCTGGTCGCTGGCGTCAAACTTCGTGATGGGCCCGGCGCCGCTCTTACCCGCCAGGATGTTCTTCCAGCTGGTCTCGACGTCGCCGCCCAGGGGCGTGACGAGGCCAAGACCGGTGACGACTACTCGGCGCATTCAGATCTCCAAAAGGACCAACAGGCCCAACCCGCTAAGGTGAGCCTGTCGAAGCCCTGTAGAGTGTTAGAACGCAGCCGAAAAGGAAAAGGGCGGCCCGTCGACAAGCTCAGGGCGAAGGATGAGTGAGGTTCAGCCCTTGTTGCTGTCGATATATTCGATCGCGTCGCGAACCGTCGCGATCTTCTCCGCGGCGTCGTCCGGAATTTCGACCCCGAATTCCTCTTCGAAGGCCATGACCAACTCGACGATGTCGAGGCTGTCGGCGCCGAGATCGTCGATGAAGCTCGCGTCCTCGGTAACCTTGTCGGCTTCGACGCCGAGATGTTCGACGACGATCTTCTTCACCCGATCGGCAGTCTCGCTCATGTTAAGCTTCCTCCGTTTAGCTTTTGCGATGCCGTAGCGATGCGTCGGGGCGTGGGCAAGTAGCCCGGGGAGCCCCATGAGGCCGCGCTGCTTCAGCCGTAGCGCCTACGGCTGTAACAATCCTGCAACAGCCGTGACTCGAATGTGATTCCGGCTCGTGTGCAGCCTTCCGCACACCCCCTTGTTTCAGGCATATGTCCGCCAGACGACAAAAAAAGGGGGGTCCTCATGCGCATTTCCTCAGCCTTGCTGATCGGTACTTCTGCGCTCGCTTTCGCGGCGCCAGCCTTCTCCCAGACGAGTCAGGAAACCGCGGCCCAGGCCGCGGAGCCGGGCGCGATCATCATCACGGCGCAGAAGCGCGCGTCGACGGTTCAGGAAACGCCCTTCTCGGTCAACGCGCAGACCCAGGCCGACATCCAACGCGCCAACGCCAAATCGCTTGAAGACATCAGTCGCAATGTCGCCGGCCTTGCCGTGCAGAACCTCGGCCCGGGTCAGAGCCAGGTTTCGATCCGCGGCGTTTCGGCCGGTCAGATCGTCCGTGACCAACCAGGCGTGAAGGAACAGGTTGGCATCTATCTCGACGAAAGCGTCATCTCGCTGTCGTTGTTCACTCCGGATCTCGACTTGTTCGATTTGAACCGCGTTGAGACTCTGCGCGGCCCGCAGGGCACCCTGTTCGGTTCCGGATCAGTTGGCGGCACGATCCGTTACATCACTAATCAGCCCAAGCTCGACCGCACCGAGGGCTTGATTGAGGGTGACGTCAATACGGTCGACGAGGGCGACATCGGTTATAGCTTGAAAGGCGCCGTCAACCTGCCGCTCGGCCCAACCGCCGCGCTACGCGTGGTTGGCTATGGCACCCACTATGCCGGGTTCATCGATGCAGTCGGCCCCGCCGGGGGCAAAAACGTCAACGACGGTTCGCGCATCGGCACGCGCGTTTCCCTGCTGTGGGAGCCGACGCCCGAACTGAAGATCACGCCGCGCTTCGTCTATCAAGATTCGAAGGCGAATGGCTTCAACCGGGAGGAATTCTACAACCTCTATGACAACCAATTCACCACCGGCGCGGCTGGGACCGACCTCGGTCGCCGCACGCAATATCTGAAACTACACGAAAAATTCCGGGACAAGACCGCACTCGCCGATCTCACCGCGAGTTATGATTTTGGCCCGGCGGAAATGACCTCGGTCAGCACCTACGTCCATCGCGACATTCTGGTCAGCCGCGACGCCTCCGCCTTGACCGGTTCGGTCAGCATTGACCTTGGTTTCCCGCCAGCCGGGATCGTCCTTCCTTCGAACCTCCGCGACACGACCAAGCTCAAGCAATACACGCAGGAGCTACGGCTGGCGTCGACGGGTGCGGGCCCGTTCCAGTGGGTGGTCGGCGGCTTCTACAGCCATGTCGATCGCACTTATCACCAACGCCTGCCAACGCCGGGCTATGACGCATTCACCAACGCATTCTTCGCGGCGGGCTGCGTCCCGGACGACCCCAGCACTCCGCTCGTCAACGAAGGCGCTGGCTGCAAAGATCCGATTCTCGGAATTCCCCTGACGGCAGCGGATGTCGATAACGGGTTCGGTCTCGTCGACAATCCGTACCACGCCGACCTGCCCTATGTGATCAAGCAGGAGGCGGTATTCGGTGAGGCGAGCTACAAGTTCAACCAGTTCAAAATCACTGCCGGTGGCCGCTATTATTCCTTCCAAGAGAAGCGCCGGTTCCACTCGGGCGGTTTGTTTGCGGGCGGCGATGACCGCACCGATAAGACCAAGTCTGACGGCTTCTCGCCTCGCGCGATCCTCAGTTGGGAGCCCGACCGAAGCCTCAGCGTGAATATCCAGGCCGCTAAGGGCTTCCGCCTCGGCGGCGTCAACGATCCGCTCAACACCCCTATTTGCCAGGGCACCGACGTCGATACTTTCGGTCATTTTCAGACGTACAAGGACGAATCCCTTTGGAACTATGAAGCCGGCTTTAAGTATTCAAAGCGCGGCGTGACGTTCAACGCGGCTGCTTTCTACAACGACATCAAGAATTTGCAGGTTACGGTTGACGCGGGCAGTTGCTCGTCGCGCATTGTGTTCAACGTGCCCAAGGCGCATGCTCAGGGCCTCGAAGCCGAGTTGTCGTTCCACCCAACCGTTGGGCTCGATCTGTCTTTCGCCGGGAGCTTGACCAACTCCAAGTTCGACTCGACGCTAATTGGCGGTGTGCCGCCTGGCGTCATTGGAGGTATCCGCAAAGGCAATCGCCTGCCCACGGTACCGAAATACCAGTTTGCAGCAACGGCAGCCTACGGCACGCGATTCAGCTCGAATTCTGAATGGTATGTCACTGGCAGCGTGCAGCGGATCGGAAATCGGTTCACGCAACCAGGCGACCAGGAGTCGGGCGCTGGGAACTTCAACCTGACTTTCTTCGACCCTGCCACCGGGCTGTCGGGAGTGGTCCCGACGAATGTCGGCTCGTTGAAGTTGCCGGCCTACACCCTCGTCGACGCCTCGCTCGGTCTGAAGTGGGACAGCGGACTTGAGGTCGTCGCTTATGTGAAGAACATTTTCGACGTCGATCCGAAACTGTCGCTCGATCGTGAGCGGGGCGGGCGCGCCAGGCTCGGCTACGAAGTCGGGACGCCACGGACGATCGGCCTGACGGTCCGCCAGAGCTTCGGTGGACCCCGCGCCGCTCCGCCGCCGCCGGAGCCGGTTGCACCGCCGCCGCCGCCGCCGGTGGTCGAGCAGCCTGCTCCACCGCCTCCACCTCCCCCGCCGCCGCCTCCGCCACCACCCAGCGGCGAACGCGGGAACTGATCGGAGCGTAGTGACGGCTCCAGGTGTAACGCGCCGCTCGCTCCTCCTCGGGGCGGGCGGCGCTGCCGTTTCACCGGCCGTCGCAAAGACCTACAAGCGCGCAATGACAGAACATGTCGCCATCATCGGGGCGGGCGCGTTCGGCGCCTGGACCGCGCATCACCTACTCCAAAGCGGCCACAAGGTGACCCTGGTCGATGCGCATGGGCCAGCGCACAGCCGCGCCTCGTCGGGCGGCGAATCGCGGCTCACCCGCGCGGCTTATGGCAAGGACGCGATCTACACCCGGATGGCGCGTGACTCGCTACCGCAGTGGGAGGCGCTGAGCGCGGTCTCCGGCCTGCCGATCTTCATTCCCGCCGGCATCCTGTTCTTCTTCGCGAGCGAGGAGCCGTACCTCACCGACAGCATTGCCGCGCACAAGGAGTTCGGGCTGCCGACCAAGGTGATGACCGGCGCGGAAATGGCCCGGCGTTTCCCGATGATCGATTTCGACGGGGTCACCATCGGCCTCTACGAGCCGGGGTTCGGCGCGCTGATGGCGCGGCGCGCGGTGCAGATCTTAGTCGAGCGCTTCGTTCGCGCGGGTGGGACCTATCTCAAGGGTGCGGCTGTGCCGCCCGTTACGTCTGCGGACACGCTAGATGAAATCCGCCTGTCATCGGGCGAAGCCGTTCGCGCCGACCGGTTCGTGTTCGCGCTGGGCCCATGGCTGCCGAAGCTGTTCCCGGACGTGATCGGGCCAAGGATCCAACCGACCCGCCAAGAGACATTCTATTTCGCCCCGCCGGCGGGTGATCGCCGGTTCCTGCCGGGCACCATGCCGGGGTGGGCCGATTTCAACGGCGGCGACATGTTCTACGGCTTCCCGGACCTCGAGGCGCGTGGGGTCAAATTCGCCTATGACCGGCATGGCGTCCAGGTCGATCCCGACACCCAGGACCGGCGGCCGACCGCGGACGCGCTCGCCGAGGTCGTCGCCTTTCGCGACCGGCGGTTTCCCGCGCTCAAGAGGGCGCAGATGATCGGGGCCGAGGTCTGCCAATATGAGAACAGCTCGAACGGCGACTTCCTCATCGACGTGCACCCGGGCCTGACGAATGTGCTGCTGGTTGGCGGCGGGTCGGGCCACGGCTTCAAGCACGGCCCCGAAGTTGGCCGCTATGCCGCCGCGCGACTATTCGGCCTGGGCCAGGCGGAGCCGCGGTTCAGCCTCGCGACCAAAAGCGAGGTTCACCACCGCGAAGTGCATTAGTCGGGCTTTTTCGCCACCCCGACCAGGGCCGGGCGGAGCAGCCGGTCCTTGAGCATGTAGCCGGCCTGCATTTCCTCGACGATCGTACCCGGCGCGGCGGTGCTGGGGATCTCCATCATCGCCTGATGGCGGTGCGGGTCGAGCTTTTCGCCGACCGAGGCGATGCGGGTGATGCCATTGCGGGCGAAGGCGGATTCGATCTCGCGCGCGGTGGCCTCGATCCCGGCGAGGAACTGGCTGGCAAGCTTGTCCGAGCGCAGCTCGTCGCTGACCGCGATCAGCGCCCGTTCGAGGTGATCCTTGATCGCCAGCATGTCCTTGGCGAACTGGCTCGCGGCATAGGCCGACGCCTGCTGCTTTTCCTGCTCGAGGCGGCGCCGGACGTTCTGGATTTCGGCGGCCGCATAGAGCGTCTTGGCGTTGGCCTCCTCAAGCTGCTGCTCGAGTTCGGTCACGCGGTCGTGCTCCTGGAGCTCGGGCGCGCCATCGGCGGTTTCCTTGCGCAGCGCCTCGGCTTCGTCGTGCAGCTTTTCGTCTTCGGTCATGCCATCAATCTCGTCAGGGCTTTCGCGGTGAAATCCACCATGGGGACCACGCGCGCATAGTTCAACCGCGTCGGGCCAATCACCCCGACCACGCCAACCACCTGGCCCTGGGCCCCGCGATAGGGTGCGGCGATCACCGACGAACCCGACAGCGCGAACATCCGGTTCTCCGAGCCGATGAAGATGCGGCAACCGGGCGCGTCGCGCGCGCCTTCGAGCAGACGCGCGATCTCCTGCCGGTCCTCGAGCTCGTCGAGCAGCCTGCGGACGCGTTCGAGGTCCTCGGCAGCGGTCTCGTCGATGAGATTGGCTTGGCCGCGGACGATCAGCACCGGGCGCCGAGCATGATCCTGGGTCCAAGCGGCGAGGCCCGAAGCGACCAGCTCGGCCGCGGCGGAATCGATCGCTTCCTTGCGGTCACGGATTTCGGCGCGCAGCCTGGCCTCGGCTTCGATCAGCGTGAGCCCGGACAAGCGCGCGTTGACGAAATTGCTGACCTCGGCGAGCGCGGCGGCGGTCATCCCGGGCTCGAGCGGAACGATGCGGTTCTCGACGCTGCCGTCGGCGCCGACCAACACGGCGAGCGCGCGGCTGCTGTCCAGGATTACGAAGGTTAGCTCCTTGAGCCTTGGCTCAAACTTCGGGGCAAGCACCACGCCCGCCGCTTGCGACAGGCCCGAGAGCGCGGCCGAGGCGGCCGCCAGCGCATCCTCGATCGGCTGGTCGCGGACGATCTGGCGCTCGATCTCGGCGCGCTCGCGCGGGTCCGGGGCGGAGGTCTGCATGATCCCGTCGACGAACAGGCGAAGCCCGCTCTCGGTCGGAACGCGACCGGCGGACGTGTGCGGGTGGGTCAGGAGACCCCGCTCCTCCAAATCCTGCATCACATTGCGGATCGAGGCCGGCGACAGGTTGATGCTGCCGGCGAGAATTTTCGAACTCACCGGATTGCCGCGCTCGAGATAGGATTCGACCACCAGCCCGAAAATCTCGCGCATGCGGTCGGTCAACTCAGTGATCGGCTGGGTCATCGCCATGCATCTAGGATTGGCGGCGAGCCCGGTCTAGGGAGCGCCCACACCAGTCTCAGGAGATCTGCCCCTATGCGCCCATCCGGACGCGCCCCCGACCAAATGCGCGAACTTACGTTCGAACCCGGCTTCACCCGTCACGCCGAAGGCTCGTGCCTCGTCTCGTTCGGCGACACGCGCGTGCTGTGCACCGCCAGCGTTGAGGACAAGGTCCCGCCATTCCTGCGCGGCAAGGGCCAGGGCTGGGTCACCGCCGAATATGGCATGCTGCCCCGAGCGACCCACACCCGCGGCAACCGCGAGGCGGCCAAGGGGAAGCAATCCGGCCGGACCCAGGAAATCCAACGGCTGATCGGGCGCTCGCTGCGTGCCGTGGTCGACTTGCCCAAGCTTGGCGAACGCCAGATCATCGTCGATTGCGACGTCATCCAGGCGGATGGTGGAACGCGCACGGCATCGATTTCTGGCGGCTGGGTCGCGTTGCGAATCGCGGTAGACAAGTTGATGAAAAGCAAGGGACTTTCCATCGACCCAATCCGCACCCAAGTGGCCGCGGTGAGCTGCGGAATTCACCAGGGCAATGCCGTGCTCGACCTCGATTACGACGAAGATTCGACCGCGGGCAGCGACGGCAATTTCGTGCTGACCGCGGACGGCGCAATCGTCGAAGCGCAGCTGACCGCCGAAGGCGAAACCTTCGACGAGGAAGGCCTGCTGCGGCTGTTACGCCTGGCGCGGATCGGCTGCGGCGAGATTTTCGCGGCGCAGCTGAAAGCAACCGGACGGTGAGGCCGATCGGCGGGAAGCTCGTCATCGCGACCCACAATCCGGGCAAGTTGCGCGAGATCGCCGACCTCGTCGCGCCACTCGGCATTACCTGCGTCAGCGCCGCCGAGCTCGATCTCCCCGAGCCCGAGGAAATCGGCAACAGCTTCGCCGATAACGCCGATCTGAAGGCGCGCGAGGCCGCGGATTTAAGCGGGCTACCGGCGCTCGCCGACGACAGCGGAATGTGCGTCGACGCGCTGCACGGCCGGCCCGGCATCTTTTCCGCGCGCTGGGCCGAGGATGAAAACGGCAATCGCGACTGGATGCGCGCGATGGACAAGGTCTGGCGAGAGTGCGAGGCGGCCGAGCCCGACGCCGCCCCCGCCGCGCATTTCGCCTGCTCGCTCGCCATCGCCTGGCCCAACGACGGGCAGGTCGAGACGTTCGACGGACGGGTCGACGGCATTCTCGTTTGGCCGCCCCGCGGCGACAAAGGCTTTGGCTATGACCCGATGTTCGTGCCCGCCGGTCACGAGCAGACGTTCGGCGAGATGGAGCCGCTTGCGAAGCACAAGATGAGCCATCGCGTGGAAGCGTTCCGCAAGTTCGTGGCGGCTCTGAACGAATGACTGGCGAACCGCTCGCGCTTTACGTCCATTGGCCGTTTTGCGTCAGCAAATGTCCCTATTGCGACTTCAACAGCCATGTCCGCGCCGAAATCGGCCAGGACGAATGGCGCGACGCCTTGCTCGCCGATCTGGCATATGAGGCGCAACTGCTGCCGGGCCGCACGCTGACCTCGATCTTCTTCGGCGGCGGGACCCCGTCGCTGATGGAGCCCAGGACGGTCGAAGCCGTGATTGAGGCCGCGCGCGGGCATTGGACGCCCTCAGACAAGATCGAAATCACGCTCGAGGCGAACCCCAATTCGGTCGAGGCGGCGCGTTTCGCCGATCTCGCCGCGGCGGGGGTCAATCGCCTGTCGCTCGGCCTGCAGAGCTTCGACGATGCCGCCCTCGCCTTCCTCGGGCGGGCGCATTCTGCACGGGAGGGGTTCAGGGCGCTTGAGATCGCACAGAAGAGCTTCCGGCGGGTGAGTTTCGACCTGATCTATGCTCTGCCCGAAGAGAGCGAAGATAGCTGGTCCATGACGCTGGCCCAGGCGCTGTCGCTCGGCACCTCGCATTTGTCGCTCTACCAGCTGACGATCGAACCGGGGACGCGGTTCGCGAGCATGGTGGCGAAGCGCGAGTTCGAACCGCTCGATGCCGACCGGTCGGCCGCCCTCTATGAGCTGACCGACGTCATGACGTCGGCCGCGGGCATGCCCCCCTACGAGATCAGCAACTACGCGCGACCCGGACAGGAAAGCCGCCACAACCTCACCTACTGGCGCTACGGGGATTACGCCGGCGTCGGCCCGGGCGCGCATGGCCGCCGGCTCGGCATGCGCACCGTGCGCCACAAGAAGCCGGAGAATTTCCTCTCCGCGCTACGCCGCAACGGTCACGGAATCGTCGAGGAGGAAACCCTCCTCGCGACCGAGGCCGGCGACGAAGCGCTGGTGATGGGCTTGCGCCTGAGCGAGGGCATTGACGCAAGGGCGATGGCGCGGCGATTTGGCCTGGATTCAATCGTCGACTGGAAGCAGGTCGACCGGCTCGTCGAGTCCGGTCATTTGTCGCGCGATGGCCATCGCGTGGCGGTAACCGGCGCCGGGCGTCTGCTGCTCGACCGGATTCTCGGCGAGATTGCTGCTGTTGAACCTACGGCTTCGGCGGCTGCTGAACTGAAGCCGGCGTCGCTTGCGGTATGGGCGTAGCAGCTGACGCAGGTGGAGCCGCGGCCTTTGCCTCGGCCTTGGCGATATCGGCGTCGACACCGGTCAGATATTGATATTTGTCGACCGAGCTCGCGAGATAGTCCCCGGCAGTCATCTCGGCGTCGGAGGCGGCAGTCTTCTTCGACATGCCGTTTTTCATGTCGAACGCCATGATGACGTTGGTCAGCGCGCTCAATTGCGCGCCACAAGCGTTGCGCGCGTAGGCCTCATAATTGGCTGGAGCGACCTTTTCGTTCTTGGCCTTCGCACTGGTTTGTTTGAGACAATCCTTGAACGCGTTCGTCGGCGCGGCCATCGAGGCTTGCGCCGCGATCATGTACAGAGCCGAACCCACTACCAAAGCAATCATCGTAGCCTCTCCCCAGACGCAGACGACGGACGATAGCAGGATGACTCTTTTTTCGCCTCATTGGAAGCGCTTATCGGTAGCGCTTAATGACTGACCCGCTCGCGCCTGGCCTGTATGTCGTCGCGACGCCGATCGGGAATCTCGGCGATGTCAGCGCGCGGGCGGCAGATACGCTGCGCAAAGTCCATCGAATCCTCGCCGAGGACACGCGCGTGACGGGCAAACTCCTGGCGCACATCGGCGCCAAGACGGCGATGAGCCGGTTCGACGACCACGCCAGCGAAGGCGATCGGGACGCAATCGTCGCCCGTCTCGGCAACGAGGCGATCGCACTGGTCAGCGACGCCGGGACGCCGCTCATTTCCGATCCGGGGTACAAGCTGGTCCGCGCCGCCCGGGCCGCAGATCGGTCGGTTTTTACCGTGCCCGGTCCGTGTGCCGCGATCGCGGCTCTGTCGCTGGCCGGACTGCCGACCGACCGATTCCTGTTTTGCGGTTTCCTCCCCGCCAAGGCCAAGGCCCGCGCAGACGCGATCGCGGAAGTCGTGGCCATTCGTTCGACGCTGGTGTTCTACGAGACCGGGCCGCGACTTGGCGATGCATTGGCGGAACTGGCTCGGCAGCTCGGGGATCGCGAAGCAGCAGTCGCGCGCGAGCTTACGAAGCTGCACGAGGAATGCGTGACCGGCACCATCGCCGAGCTTGCGCAACGCTATGGGGATACTCCGCCAAAGGGGGAGATCGTGATCGTCGTCGGCCCGCCGGGCCAAAGCCCCGAGGCCAGCGACGCCGAACTCGACGTCGCGCTCGACGAGGCGCTCGGCAGGTTGTCGCCGTCGCGCGCTGCCGCGGAGGTTGCCGGTCGGCTCGGAATCCCGCGCAAGCGGGTTTACGCCCGAGCGTTGGAACTCTCGCGCAAGTGAACCGACGGGAAGCCGAGCAGCGCGGGCGCGGCGCCGAGACGATCGCCTGCTGGTATTTGCGAATGCGTGGCTGGCGCATCCTCGCACGGCGTGCGCGGGTCCCCGGCGGCGAGGTCGATATTGTCGCAAAACGGGGGCGAACGCTCGCCTTCATCGAGGTCAAGGCGCGCGGCGACGAGAGCGCGGCTGCCTTCGCGCTCGATGAATTCCGACTGCGGCGCGTCGCCGTCGCGGCCGAGCGTCTGATGCCGCGCTACATGGACGGCGTCGAAAACGTCCGAATCGACGCGATCTTCATCGTCCCGTTCCGCTGGGCCCAGGCATCTCGTGGACGTCTGGCAGGCGTGACAAAGGCGTGAGGCTCGCCTAGCGCGCGGCCATGCCGCTTCGCGTCGCCGTACAGATGGACCCGCTCGAGGGGATCAACATCGCGGGCGATTCGACGTTTGCGCTGATGCTCGGCGCGCAGGCTCGTGGCCATAAGCTCTACCAATATCTCGCCGCGGACCTGACCTGGCAGGATGGCCGCCTCTATGCGGGCGCCCACGACGTGACCGTGCAGGCGGTTGCCGGAGACCATTTCCGGCGCGGAGAGTTCGTCATCCTCGACCTCGGCAAGGATGTCGACGTCGTGCTGATGCGCCAGGACCCGCCGTTCGATCTCGGCTACATCACCGCGACCCATTTGCTCGAGCGGATCCAGCACGAGACCCTGGTGGTCAACGACCCGGCGGGGGTCCGCGACGCACCCGAAAAGGTCTTCGTGCTCGATTTCGCGCAATATATGCCGCCGACGATGGTCACGCGCTCGATCGGGGCGGCGCGCCATTTCCTCGCCGAACATGGCGAAATCGTTCTCAAGCCGCTTCACGGCAACGCCGGCAAAGCGGTGTTCAAGATCGGGCGCGACGGCGCCAACCTCGCCCCGCTGATGGAGCTGTTCAACGCCACTTACGAGGAGCCGCACATGCTGCAGGCGTTCCTTCCGGAAGTGATGGACGGCGACAAACGGATCGTACTGGTCGACGGCGAAGTCGCCGGGGCGATCAACCGCAAGCCCAAGAGCGGCGATATCCGGTCGAACCTCGCCGCCGGCGGCACTGCGGAGGCGAGCGAGCTGACCGAGACCGAGCGCGAAATTTGCGCCGCGCTCGGGCCCGAACTCAAGCGGCGCGGGCTGCTGTTCGTCGGCATCGACGTGATCGGCGGCCGCTGGCTGACCGAGATCAACGTCACCTCCCCGACCGGCATCGTGGCGATCGACCAGTTCAACGGGACCGACACGCCGAGATTGATCTGGGACGCGATCGAGCGCCGCCTCACGGACACGAAAAACTAAGCCGATGAGTGACTGGGTCGTCCGCCTGATCGAGCAATCGGGCTATCTCGGGGTTGCGTTCCTGATGTTCCTCGAAACGATTTTTCCGCCGATCCCGTCGGAAGTCATCATGCCCGTCGCCGGCGTCGCGGCAGCCAACGGCAAGCTCAATTTCACACTGTCGGTCGTGTCGGGAACCGCCGGGGCGATGCTCGGCAACATCGTCTGGTACCTCGCCGCTCGGGCGCTCGGCCACGATCGCCTGCAACCGATCATCCGGCGCTACGGCCGATGGATGACCCTGAGCTGGCGCGACGTCGAGCGGGCGCATCGCTGGTTCGACGCACACGGCATCGCATTCGTGCTGCTCGGCCGGCTGATCCCGACTGTGCGCTCCCTGGTGTCGATCCCCGCCGGCCTGTTGGACATGCGGTTCCGCAACTTCGTCATCGCCTCGACCATCGGCACCGCGATCTGGACCGCGATCCTCGCCGGCGCGGGCTACAAGCTGCAAGAAAATTTTCACGACGTCGGCAAGATTATCGGGCCGGTGTCGAATGTCATCCTGGGATCGCTGGTCATCACCTATTTGTGGCGGCTGTTCACCCACAAGGGCGAAGAGCAACAGTAATCGTCTCCGCTTCGGTTGGTCGAATCCCGCGAATCCGCCCCAGGCCTTTCACCCATAATGGTGATTTAGAATGGCGTTTACCGGCGGCGGCTAGCCCGTTGGGGCCGCGGTCGGGAAATTGGTATCCCCACTTACCTGGCCCGCCGCGGCACAGTCCACTGTATGCGTGTTTGATTACGCACGGGGGTGGGCGTGGCGATAGACATCGAGTAGCCGCGCCGCGTCCACCGCCGTGTAGATCTGGGTCGACGACAGGCTCGCATGGCCGAGCAATTCCTGCAGTGCCCGCAAATCCGCTCCCCTCGCCAGCAAATGGGTCGCGAAGCTGTGACGCAGCGCGTGCGGCGTCAACGTGTCGGGCAAGCCGAGGCGCTTGCGAGCGGCGGCGACCACCCGGCGGACCAGGTCGGGATTGAGCGGACCGCCCCGCGCGCCGACGAACAGCGGCGCATCGCCACCCACCGGATACGGGCATTGTCTGACATAGTCGTCGATCGCCTCGCGCACCGCGGGCACGATCGGCACGATCCGCGTCTTCGACCTCTTGCCCGTGACCCGCAGCGTGGCGCCGATGGGCAGCGCGCGGGCGGTCAGCGACAGCGCCTCGGCAACGCGCAGGCCCGCGCCGTAAAGCAGCAGCAAGATCGCCAGGTCGCGCGCGCCGATCCATGGCGTGCTCGCCGCCTCGGCCGCGTCATGGGCGAGCCCCATCGCTTCGTCCGGCGCCGCTGGGCGCGGCAAGGTGCGCGGGCGCTTGGGAGCGCGCGTCCGCGGCAGCTGCGCGGCCTTGCCCTCGACCTCGGCAACATATTTGAGGAAGGCGCGGACGCCAGATAGCTCGCGCGCCGCCGATGACGGGCCAAGGCCCTCGGCGCGGCGTTGGGCAAGGAACGAGCGAAGGTCCGGCGCGGTCAGGCTGGTCAGCGAGTCGGCGACAACCGCCTCACTGCGGTAGCGCCCGAGGAACTGAATGAAGCGATGCGCCGTCGCGACATAGGCGCGGACAGTGTGCGGCGAACGCCGGCGGTCGTGCGCCAGATGGCTGGACCAGCGCGCGGCGAGCGCCGCGGCCGGATGAGTCGTCAGCTCAGCTTCGGGTCGATCAGCCACCGGCGGATGATAGCCGCAAGGCTGCGCCCAAGGAACATCAGCAATTCGGACCCGTGGCGCGCGTCGAGGCTAAGCGCGGCGCGCTGGCCAATGACCAGCAGACCGCACGGCAACGGCGGCTCGCAATCGATCCGCACCAGGGCTTCGGCGCGAATCAGGCTGCAAGCCGGGCCGAACAGAGGATGGCCGCGGTTGACGGTGCGCAATTCGACGCCGTCGACTTGGCTGATCGCGCGCTCAAGCATTCTCGGCTCGACCGCCTGAACGCCGTTACCGTCGGCGCGAAAACCCTTGCCGCCGACGATCAGCGCCAAGGCGACCGCGTCAATTCCGAGGATCAGCGGCCATTCCTGGGTGACGACGTGGAGCAAAGCATCGATCCCGTCGGCTTCCATCGCCGCGAGCACCGCCGAATGGATCGATGTGACCGCGCCCGAATGGCCGCGGGCGAAGGCAATCAGGTCCTGGTTGGCTTCCTGGACCTCGCCAAGCCGCTCGCGCAGGTGCGCGACCGCGCGTTCTTCGAAGGGAATAACCGTCGCCATCGGGCAAAATAATACGCCCGTACCGGTTAATTTCCTACAACTCTGACGGCGATTCTTAAGCACAAAAAGAAAGCGGCGGCGCCTTTCGGCACCGCCGCTCCTTTAAGCCTAAAGCGACGTGCGCTTAGAGCTTGTTCGCAACGTTGTTGAACGTCGTGCCGAGCTTCGTGCCGATGCTCGTCATGGCGCCAATCGCCGCAACGGCGATGAGGGCGGCGATCAGGCCATATTCAATGGCGGTCGCACCCTTTTCATTTTTAATCAGCTTGAGAAACTTGCTCATGGTCTAGCTCCTTGGTTCCAAGGGGCTTCGCGCCCCCACCCGCAGTCCACACTTGCGAGATGGGGACACCCTAGGCCGTAAGCCGTTAGCAAAGGGTTACGCGCGACGGTTGACGCGCGTTAACCGCGTTATTCTAAGCGATTTCGGATCAGACAATTTTCTGCCCGGTGGCTTCCCAGTCCTTGAGGAAGCTCGCGATTCCCGCGTCGGTCAGCGGATGCTTGAACAACTGCCAGATGATCTTGGGCGGCGCGGTCATCACGTCCGCGCCGATCTTCGCCGCCTCGACGACGTGCATCGGGTGGCGGACGCTGGCCACGAGGATCTCGGTCGCGAAGTCATATTGATCGTAGATCTGCCGAATGTCGGAAATAAGTTCCATCCCCGACTGACCGATGTCATCGAGTCGCCCAACGAACGGCGAGATGAATGTCGCCCCGGCCTTCGCCGCAAGCAAAGCCTGGGCAGCCGAGAAACACAGAGTGACATTGACCATCGAACCGTCGCCGGTGAGCGCCTTGCACGCCTTGAGCCCCGCCGGCGTCAACGGCACCTTGACCGCGATATTGGTCGCGATTTTCCGCAGCACCTCGGCCTCGCGCATCATCCCGTCGTAATCGAGCGCGACGACTTCGGCGGACACCGGGCCGCTGACGACGCCGGCGATCTCGCGCACGACCTCGAGGAAATTGCGTCCCGCCTTGTGGATTAGCGATGGGTTGGTGGTGACCCCATCCAGCAGCCCGGTTTCGGCGAGCTCGCGGATTTCATCGATCTCAGCGGTGTCTGCGAAGAATTTCATGATTTGCGCGCGTCCCGGCTTTGGTGGATTGGGATCGCATAGCCGGTGGCACTGGCTCCGTCATCCGATTCGCGAGGTCAGCATGAGCGAGCATGTTCGGGTTCAAAAGAGCGACTCGGTGCTGGCGATCACCCTCGCCCGTCCCGGGCGGCGCAATGCGATCACGGTTGCGATGTATGCCGCGCTCGCCGACGCGATCGAAGGCGCCGCCGCCGACCCGTCGGTCCGGGTGATCACGGTCGACGGCGAGGGCCCCGACTTCGCCGCGGGCAACGACCTCGCCGACTTCCTCGCCGCCGATCAACGCGGCGACGGCGAAATCCCGGTCTGGCGGCTGCTCCGCGCAGTGGCGACGTGCGAGACGCCGATCGTCGCCGCGGTGCACGGCAATTGCGTCGGCATCGGCACCACCATGCTGTTGCATTGCGATCTGGTCGTCGCCGATGAGTCGGCGCGTTTCTCGCTGCCGTTCGTGGATCTCGGCCTGGTTCCCGAGGCGGCGAGCTCGCTCCTGTTGCCGCGTCTTGCCGGCCGCCGCGCCGCCGCTCGCTATCTGCTGCTGTGCGAGCCGTTCGGAGCGCGCGAAGCGTTTGACATCGGCCTGATCAGCCACATCGCGCCAGCCGGGGGCGCCATTTCGGAACGTGATCGAGTCGTCGCCGCGCTGCTGGCGAAGCCGCCCGAAGCCCTGCGCCGGACCCAGCATTTGCTCCGTCACGGCGCGCGTGACGAGATTCTCGAACGGATGCGGCTGGAGGGCGATGAATTCGCCGAGCGGCTGGCCTCTGACGAGGTCAAGACCGCGATCGCAGCGTTTTTCGCGAAGAAGAAACCAGGCGCGTGAAGCCCACTCCAATCCGCGCCGCGACGTTAGGTTTCCTATGAATAGATCGAGCAGCTCGCGGGCGCGGTGGTTCCGGAGGGCGGGCTGCTGCACAACGCACTGGTTGGCGGCGTATCCGGGAGATACACCCGCTTCGAGCGCGTGAGCGTGACGTTCGGCCCTGTGAAAAGGAGAAAGTTCATTATCTGGTGGTAGGTGACCGTAACCGTCACATAGCCGCTTGGAGCGGTGGTGGTATCGACGACGGGAGTATCGAAGGTACCGCTCCTCGTTCCGAACAGCTTATCGCTGACCTTGGCCCTCAGTTGGGTGGACGTCGGCAAAGTACAGCCGCTGCTGCTGATAGAAAGGCACAGCGTACCGTAGCGAGCGCCCTCACCCATGGCATGCTGCATGCCAGCCTGGGCTTCGAAGACCTGCCCGAGCGTGAATATCCCATAGATCATGGTCACAAGCACCGGCGTGGCAAGCGCCATCTCCAACGCCGCGGCGCCGCGCTCGTCGCGACGAAGGTTCGACCGCCGGCTCATTGGATGCGCACCGATGCATAGCCTTTGACGACTATGTCGCCGTTGGAATTGGCGTTAGGCCAATGCCGCGACGGGAACATCGGCGTGAAGGAATTCGCGATCTCAACGCTGACGTAACGCGAAACAGCATCCGACGAACTGGCGCAATCGCCAGTGAAGTCCTCGTGCGTGGTGCTCGAGCCGCATTCGCGCCAGGAATCGGCGGTGATCGTATTGCCAGTGCCAAATCCGGCTTCGGTTGCCGCGCTTGTCGCTTCGGTCGACAGTGCACTGTTGTAGCTGGATGTTGCCACGCTCTTCTGCTGCTGGATTTTCTCGATAGTGCGCTGCGCAGCCTGCTCCAGCCGCAGCTTCATCGAGAAAGCGCGTGAAAGATCCGTCATGCCAATGACCATTGCGGCCATCATAGGCGCGACAAGCGCGAGTTCGACGAGCGCTGCTCCGTGCTCGCTGGCGCGCAGCCTCGTGATAATCGGAAAGATCATTCCACCAACCTCACCATGTAGCCGTCGAACGACGGCGGTCCGCCCGGACAGTTGTTGTTGATGGTCGAGTTGCCATTGAACGCGACTGTCCAGGCCACGAGCCGTATGCAGTTCGTGCTGACGCCACCGTCGCCGCTGAGCTGAACTTCCTGCGATGGGATATAGATGGAACCAGAAATGCTCGACGACGAATTGCCGTTGATCTTATTGCAATTGTTGCAATCGGGTGCCCGACGATCCTTGTAGATGACCATATTGGCATAGGTCCCGGTCGTCGGCGGCGACATGTTGATCGTCGCGCCACCATTCAGCGTCACCTTGCCGATCGAGTTGTTGCTGATCGTCGTCGCATCTGTCGTAAGAATGAACGTACAGCGTGTGCAGTTCAGGGTTGCTCCGCCATTCACCGTCAGGTCGCCGCCGTTGAGGATGATCGTCGCATCCGTAAAGGAGGCCGATTGACCCGATGTGAGAGTCAGATTCGTGTAACAGAAGGTTCCGTTGCTGCCGGTGACCGAGTTCGCATTGCCGCGTAACGCCGCTTGATTGCACCCGCTCGGTACAGTCGGCGCAGTAATGCTGGCGTACGGATCGGGTTGCGGCGGCGCATACGGCTGGAACGTCGTTCCCGTGGCAAATCCGGTTGTGCTCGCGATCTGACCGACTGCTGCCACCGGCGACGCAGTAATGGTCGGCGAGCCATTGGGATCGACCGCCGCGGGCCCTTTCGCGTTGGTCTTCATTCCGCAACCGAGGTTCACGGTCGGGTTACCAGAGAAGGTCAAGCCCGTCGCGACAGTGTTCTTCAGGCTGATGACGCAATATTTGCCGTCCTGCACCATAGCGGCCGTTGCCGCAGCAGTGATCGTCGGCGCCGTGCTGATGAACAGGCTCGAAAAGGACAGCGACTGCTGGGCCGTAAGCGTAACCTTCACGGCGTTGTAGGAGTTGGACGTCCAGGCCCCGGAAGTTGGGGGTGCTTGAACGACGCACGTCGGGGTGGTGCCGAGGCGACTGTTGATGTTGTTGACGGTCAAAGAACGCGACACGGGCGTGCTCCCGGCGCAAGCCCCATTGACCACTGTCTGCGAGGCAAGCTTGCCAAAAACGCCCGCGAGAGCAGCACTGTCCGCGGTCCGCTGGAGTTGGCGCTTCCACAACGACCACTGGATCGTATCGCTGGCAAGACCGACCGACCCGAGAACCAGAGGCAGCGACGCAGCCGCGATGGCCAGAGCGTTGCCGCGCTTGTTGTGCCAGAGCTTCTTGAAAAAGGCGATCATTCGGGTGTCCCCAGGCAAATCATGCGCATCGAGAGCCGTCTGTAGCGGCATCACGGTTCGCGAACCGTTGAAGCAAATGGTTAATCGGATGTGATGCCCGCTCTTGCGCCATGGCGTATTAGCCCTATAATACAGTTGATAGGCCTCTTGCGCAGCGTGGTTCAGCCGTTCACCGTCCTTCCACGCCGCGCACGGAGGCGATGAAAGGACGACATATGGCGACCGATCCGGCCACCGAAGCAAAGACTGCAACGAAGCTGAAGCTCGACCCGCCCGACGCGCTGCAACCGGTTCCGATCGCCGAAGCGGCCGGACTGGTGCCGCTCAAGGCCGAGGAGACGAGCGAGCTCGACAAGCGCGTCGGGCAATTCGTCGACGAACTCGCCAAACTGGATTCGAATAGTCCGGAATTCGGCAAGAAGGTCGATCAGCTGACCGCGATGGGCCGCAAGGAGATCGCCGAAGCCGCCGGCGCGTCCAACCGTTTCCTCGACCGCCCGGTCAAGGCGATCGACAAGGACAGCGGCATCGGCGCCGATCTCACCGAGCTCCGCCGCACCGTCGAAGCGCTCGATCCCAAGGAAGCGACCAAGACCCGCAAGATTCTCGGGATCATCCCCTTCGGCAACCGGGTCGACCGCTATTTCGACAAATACCGCAGCTCCCAGACGCATATCTCCAAGATCCTCAACAGCCTCGGCAACGGCAAGGACGAGCTGTTGATGGACAATGCGGCGATCGACACCGAACGCGCGAACTTGTGGAAGACAATGCACAAGCTCGAGCAGATGGTGCACATCTCCAAGACTCTCGACCAGCAGCTCGAGGACAAGGCCAACGAGCTCGACGCGGCCGATCCGGCCAAGTCCAAGGCAATCCGCGAGACGGCGCTATTCTATACGCGCCAACGCACCACCGACCTGCTGACGCAGATGGCGGTCACGGTTCAGGGCTATCTCGCGCTCGACCTCGTCAAGAAGAACAATGTCGAGCTGGTAAAAGGCGTCGATCGCGCCTCAACCACGACGGTTGCGGCGCTGCGCACCGCGGTCACCGTCGCCCAGGCGATGACCAACCAGAAACTGGTGCTCGAACAAATCGGCGCGCTGAACACCACCACCGCGAGCATGATCGATTCGACCGGCGAGATGCTGCGCACCCAGACCGGCGCGATCCACGAACAGGCCGCGTCGTCCACGATCCCCCTGGAAACGCTGCAGCGCGCCTTCCAGAATATCTACGACACGATGGACCAGATCGATCAGTTCAAGCTGCAGGCGCTGAGCAACATGAAGCAGACCGTGGACACGCTTGGCACCGAAGTCGAGAAATCGAAGGGCTACATCGCCCGAGCCGAGGGCGTGAACCAGGGCAAGCTGGAGGGAGCGGTTTCGCCGCTCACCCCGATCGAAAGCAAATGAACGCCAACGAACTCGGCCGGATCTTCGATCGCGCGACCCAGAGTTTCGAGCGCGCGCAAGCGACCGGCCAAAAGGTCGATCGTTCGATCGATCGCGCCAACCAGGTCATGCGTCGCGCCGACGAGCGCGACGGGACGGTACGGGCCGCGGCGCAACGCGAACGGCAGCGGCTGAACGCCGATCTCAAGCGGCGGTTCGGCCGCGTCGGGATCTGGATCGGAGTCATCAGCCTGGCGACGATCGTTGTCGGGCTGATCGTGCCGATCGGCATGTTCGGCTTCCTTGCCGCCGTTGGATTGGCGATTGGGATTGCTGCCTTGCTGGCATTCATGCCGTCGGCCGAGCGCGGCGCGGCCGCCCCGGCCACCGACCTGCCCAACGGCGAAATGGTCCAGCGGTTCGATTCCTACCTCTACCGCTCGCGGCGGCTGCTCCCCGCCCCGGCCCAGGCCGAGGTCGATGCGCTGAGCTCGGTCCTGCCGTCGCTCAAGCAGACGCTCGAGCGGGTCGAGACGCTCGATCCCAATGCGCAGGACGCGCGGCGGTTGATGTCGCTTCACCTGCCCGGCCTGATCGATCGCTACATGCACGTCCCGACCGCCTATCGCGGCGAGCCCGACGGCGAAGGCAAAAGCGCCGACGAGCGGCTAGTCGAGGCGCTGACCGCCAGCCGCGCCGTACTATCCGACATTTCCGACAAGCTGGCGCGGGCCGACCTCGCCGCGCTCGAAACCCAGGGGCGCTTTATCGAATCGCGCTACGGCGAGCAGAAGATCGACTGAACCGCGGGCCTCAGGCTTGCGCTTCCGCGATGCCGAGCCGTTTTTTGGCGGCGGCGAGCATTTCCTTGAACCGCGGGGCGTGGCGAATGTCATCGAGATCCGGATCAACCTCCAAATGACGAATATGCATCGGGCTGTTCACTTTCTCGAAGAACAGCTCGAGGGTTTCGATGGCGGCCTTGGGATCAAGCAATTCGCGAGCCAGGGAGCAGGCGAGGTTGTAGCGCATGGAGAGGTTGTCCGGATCGAGCAGCAGGGCCCGCTTGATCCATTCGCGAGCGCGCTCTTCATCTCCGAACATGCACAGAGCCGATGCGCCGACGGCAAGGGCAGGACCGTTGGTCGGATCCTGGGCAATCGCCCGCTCCGCCCGTTCCAGAGCCGTCTTGGCCGCCCTGCGCAGCGCAGCCTTGTCTCCAGTCGAATTGTAGCAGGTGATGAGCATCGACGGGTTGTGCCAATCGCTGTCCATCAAGCTTGCCGCCTTTTCGAAATACGGGGTCGCTTGATCGAATTTCCCGTGGCGGAACAGCATTCGCGCGGCTTCCCGATTCACCTCCCATGATTCGGGATTAATTTCGAGAGCGACCCTGATTTGTCGAAGTGCCTCTTCCCCCCGGCCCTCCTCCTCGAGGTAGCGCGCCTGGATGCAAAGCGCTTCGGGCAGGCTGGGATTTATCGCGAGAGCGCGCTCGGCGGCGGCGAGGGCGTCTTCGTCCTTTCCGTGCCAGAACCTGAGCTCGAGCTGGGCAAGGCCCATGAGCGCCCAGGCATCGGCATATTGGGGGTCGAGCAGGGTCGCCTGCCGGCACAAGCGGACGATCGCCTCGTCGCGGCGGATGTGGCCGAAATTCCCGCTGGTCCACTGCTGCCGCGCCATGAGGTAGAGATTGTAGGCATCGACGTTGGAGGTGCCGCGGTGTTCGATCGCGCTTTTCTCCGTCGGCAACAACTTCACCCGAAGCGCATCGACGATGGCCTTCGAAATCTCGTCCTGGATCTCAAAAATGTCCGTGAGCTCGCGGTCGTACCGGTCGGCCCAGACGTGATCGCCCTTCGCCCCGTCGATCAGCTGGCCGGTAATCCGTACCCGGCTCCCGGCCTTGCGAACGCTGCCCTCGAGCACATGACTCACGCCCAGCGTCCGGGCGACCTCCTTCACATCGACGGTCTGGCCTTTGAACGCAAACGCGGTGTTCCGCGCGACGACGGACAATGCGGAAACCTTGGACAGGTCCGTGATGATGTCCTCGGTGATCCCGTCGCTGAAATATTCCTGCTCCGGCTCGCCGCTCATGTTGACGAACGGCAGGACGCAGATCGACGCTTTATGTTCGCGCACTTTCGCCTTGGGCTCGTCAGCAACCGTCGCCGCGGTGGCGGCGGTCTTGGCGACTGCGGCGATCACGTCATCCAGGGTTTCAGGCTCGCCGCGGGCGTCCCACTGGCCAAGGTCGATTGAATGGAACTGGCGAAAGCCGAGCGGCGGCCGGCACCCCCGCAGAGTAACCGGAACCAGCCTCCCTGTATCACGACCCTCGGCGGCTTCATCCTGGACCCAGGCCGATTGCACCGACGTATCCGACCACACCACCACAACCGCGTCGGCGCTCTTGAGTTCACGGTCGATTTCGTCGCCAAAACGCGAACCGCCCTGGAGTTGCTTGTCCCACCAGACCTCATGGCCGGCGCTACCGATACAATTCGCCAGCTGCTTGGCGACGTCAGCATCCTCTCGTGCGTAGCTTAGAAAGACTTTCGCCATAGCACTCCCCGGACGCACCCCATCAAGCGACCTCCGAAATTCCTAGGCGCTGCTTCGCGGCCAACAGCATTTCCTTGAACCGCGGATCATCCCGAATCGGGTCGAGATCCGGATCGGCGCCCATGTGCTTGATCTGGGTCGGGCTGACCACGCGTTCGAAATAGGGCTTGAACAACTCGAGCGCGGCGTCGTGATCCTTGATGTCGACGACCAACGCGCAAGCGAGATTGTAGCGCATCGAAATATTGTCCGGTTCGAGCAGCAAGGCGCGATCGATCCAGTCGCGGGCCCGGTCGTGCTGGCCGAGCACCGCGAGCCCCGCGACCCCGGATGCGAGGGCGGACGCGTTCGACGGGTCCTTGGCGATCGCCTTTTCCGCTCTTTCCGTGGTCATTTCCCCAACCCGGCGCAATTCGGCCGTATCGCCGAGCGCGCTATAGCAAGTGATCAGCATCGAGGGGTTGTGCCAGTCGGTGTCCATCAACGCGGACGCCTTCTCGAAATAGGGGATCGCTTCGCGAATTCGGCCCTGGCGGAACATCAGCCGCGCGGCCTCGCGGTTGACCTCCCACGATTCGGGATCGAGCCGGAGCGCTATGTCGACCTCCTCATTGGCCTCGGCCTGAAGCCCCTTCTCCTCGAGCTGGTGCGCTTTGACGCAATGCGCCTCGGCGAGGTCGGGATTGATCGCCAGTGCGCGCTCGGCGGCGGTCAGCGCATCCTCGTCACGGCCGTGCCACAGCCGCAATTGCGACTGAGCCAGCGCCATCAACGCCCAGGCCTCGGCATATTCAGGATCGAAGATCACAGCCTGCTTGCAAATGCGGACGATGGTCTCGTCGCGGCGGATGTCGCCGTAGCTTCCGCTGACCCATTGCTGGCGGGCCATCAGATACAGATTGTAGGCCTCGACGCTCGACGTCCCGCGGGCCTCGATCGCCTTTTTCTCCTCGGGCAGCAGCTTGAGTCTGAGCGCCGCCACGATCGCTTTCGAAATCTCGTCCTGGATGGCAAAAATGTCGGTGAGATCGCGGTCGAAGCGGTCGGCCCAGACGTGACCGCCGGTCTTGCTATCAATCAGCTGCGCGGTGATCCGGACCCGCGCCCCGGCCTTGCGCACGCTGCCTTCGAGCACGTGGCTGACGTCGAGGGCGGAGGCGACCTCTTTCACGTCCATCACTTTGCCCTTGAACGTGAATGCGGTGTTGCGGGCGATGACCAACAGCGCCGACACCTTGGACAGATCGGTAATGATGTCCTCTGTGATGCCGTCGCTGAAATATTCCTGTTCGGGATCGCCGCTCATGTTGACGAACGGCAGGACGCAGACCGATGCACCCTGCGTTTCCCTCTTAGGCTCCGACGGCAGCGCCTTGGCGGATGCGCTGTTGCCGGCGGTCTTGGAGATCGCCTCAAGCAGGTCGCCGAGCTTGTCGGGTTGGCCGTCGCTGTTCCATTTGGCGATTTCGACCGTGTGAAACTGCCGGAACCCGAGCGGCGGCCGGCTGCCATCCAGGCTCACCGGAACCAGTCGCCCGGTGTCGCGCCCTTCGGCGGCCTCATCCTGGACCCACGCAGACTCGACCGAGGTCGGCGACCACAGCACAACGACCGCTTCGGCGCCCTTCAACTCGCGGTCGATCTCGGCCGAGAAGCGCGAGCCGCCCTGGATGTGCCGGTCCCACCACACGTCGTGCCCCGAGCGGCCGATACAATCGGCCAGCTGTTTGGCGGCGCCTTCGTCCTCGCGCGCGTAACTTAGAAAGACCTTGGCCAATGCTTCTCCCCGAATGCCCCCCATGCCACGGCGTTAATTTCCATTCAAATCACCATTTTAACGCGCAGCTCGGCCAGGTCCGTCTCGCTCAGCCCAAGCTGGCCCAGAATCTCGCCGGTGTGTTCGCCGAGCGCGGGTGGAGGCAGATCGGAATCGGCGCGCGCACCGTCCATTCGCAGCGGCGATCCGACCATCGGCATCCCGGCGATCGACCGCACCATTTGCCGATGCTGCGCCTGAACGTCGGCCAGCGCCTGGCTGATGCGGTTGATCGGGCCGGCGGGGATGCCCGCAACTTCAAGCTGAGCAAGCCAGTCCGCAGCGGACTTGGCGCGGATGCAATCGCCGATCAGCCCGACGATCTCCGACCGGTTGGCGACCCGCGCTGCGTTGGACGCAAAGCGCTCGTCCTTGACCCATTCGGGATGGCCGCAAATCTCCGCCAGCCGCGCGAACTGGCGGTCATTGCCGATGGCGATGATGATCGGCTGGTCGGTCGCCTCGAACGGCTGATAGGGCACGATATTGGGGTGGGTATTGCCCTGCCGCGGCGGATCCTGGCCCGACACCAGCGCGTTCGAGGCCTGGTTGGCGAGCATCGCCAGCTGCGTGTCGAACAGCGCCATATCGATGTGCGTGCCTTCGCCGGTCTTCTCGCGCCGGTAAAGCGCGGCGAGGATCGCCACCGCGGTGTACATTCCGGTGAACAGGTCGACGACCGCAACCCCGACGCGCATCGGACCGCCGCCCGGCTCGCCGTCGGGCAGGCCGGTGATGCTCATCAGCCCGCCCATGCCCTGGATGATGTAATCATAGCCGGCGCGCTCGGCGTACGGTCCGTCCTGGCCGAAGCCGGTAATCGACCCATAGACGATGTTCGGATGTGCGGCGCGCAGCGACGCGGCGTCGAGGCCGAACTTCTTGAGGCCGCCGACCTTGAAATTCTCGACTACGACGTCGGCGCTCTTGGCGAGTTCGCGCACCAGCGCGGCACCCTCGGCCTGGGCGAAGTCGACCGCCGCGGACTTCTTGCCGCGGTTACAGCTGAGGAAATAGGCCGCGACCCGGCTGTCGCCCTCGCCGTGCCACGGCGGACCCCAGTGGCGCGTGTCGTCGCCGCAGCCGGGCCGCTCGACCTTGATCACTTCGGCGCCCAAATCGGCGAGCAATTGCGTGCACCACGGCCCCGCCAGCACGCGGCTCAAGTCGAGGACCTTGATGCCCTCGAGCGGCTTCAATGGCGCCGGCTCCAGATACGCCGGTCGGACAGCACCGCGCGCGCCGCGTTGTGACCTGGCGCGCCGGTGACGCCGCCGCCCGGATGCGCGCCCGAACCGCACAGATAAAGGCCTTTGAGCGGCATCCGGTAATCGGCCGCGCCGATCATCGGCCGCGCGCTGAACAATTGGTCGAGACCCATCTTGCCGTGGAAAATGTCCCCGCCGATCAGACCGAAGCGGCGTTCGAGGTCGAGCGGCGAGTGGATCTGGCGGCCGATCACCGACTTGGCGAAACCCGGTGCATGGCTGTCGACGGTGGCGATAATCGCGTCGGCCGCCTTGTCGCGTTCCTTGTCCCAGCTACGGCCCGGCCCGAGATCGTAGCGGAAATGCTGGCAGAACAGCGACGCGACATGCTTGCCCTTGGGCGCGAGGCCCGGGTCCAGAGTCGACGGAATCAGCATTTCGATGATCGGCTGCTTGGCCCAACCGTTGACCTCGGCATCGACGTAAGCGCGATGCATGTAACCGAGGCTCGGCGCCATGATGATGCCCGCGGTCAGGTGATCGCCCTTCTTGGGCAGGACGGTGAATTTGGGCAGCTCGGACAGAGCGACGTTCATGCGGAAGGTCGCGCTCTCGCACTTCCAGCCGTGCATGCGCGAAGCCACGTCAGCATCGACCGCGCCCTTGGGCACAAGGCGGTCGAACAGCAGCTTCGGATTCACACCGGCGATGATCTGGCGCGCCGCCCACGCCTTGCCGCCGGCGACCACGCCGCCGGCGCGGTCGTTGGCGACGATCAGTTCCTCGACCGGCATGCTGATCATGATCTCGACGCCGGCCTCGCGGCACGCGCGGGCCATCGCCTGGGTGATCGAGCCCATCCCGCCGATCGCGTGCCCCCAAGCGCCCGGAACGCCCGCGGCCTCGCCGAACAGATGGTGGAGCAAAACGTAGCCCGTGCCCGCCGTATTGGGCGACGCGAAATTCCCGACGATTCCGTCGAACCCGAACAGGGCCTTGGTCAGATCTCCTTCGAAGTGGCGGTCGAGGATTTCGGCTTCGCTGCGCACCGCGAAATCGTGGACGGTCCGCGTCTCGGCCAGCGACAATCCGGCCATGTCCTTGCCAAGGCTGAGAATCTTGGGCAGCGCGCTGACCGTCGCGCCGACATTCGGCGGTGCGCGCAGCAGCCATTTCTTGAGCAGGCGGACGACCGTCTCCAGCTCGGCGAGGTAGCGGTCGTAAGCTTCGGCGTCCGACTTCACGTGCCGGCCGATTTCCTTGCGCGTCAGGCCATTGCGCCCGGCAAGCAGATAATCGCCGTCGCCGGGCAGGAAATTGTCGGTTTTGCGCAGGACGACCTTCAGCCCGTGGCGTTCGAGCTCGAGGTCGCGGATGACCTTGGGATTGAGCAGGCTGACGGTGTAGCTCGCCGCGGAATTCCGGAAGCCAGTCACGAATTCGTCGGTGACTGCCGCGCCGCCGACATTGCCGGCGGATTCGAACACCGCGACCTTGAGGCCCTTCTTGGCCAGATAATAAGCGCAGGTCAGGCCGTTATGGCCCGCACCGATAATGATTGCGTCGTGCAAGTCGCCCCCTGAAAATCAGCGCATCAGCACGAGCTCTTCGGCCATGGTCGGATGAAGCGCAACCGTGGCGTCGAAGTCGGCCTTCTTGAGCTTGGTTTTGACCGCGATCGCGGCGACTTGCAGCAGCTCGGGCGCGTCCGGGCCGATCATATGGATACCGACAATCTGGTCGGTCGAGCCGTCGAGCACAAGCTTGTAGAGCGAGCGCTCGTTGCGGCCGGCGAGCACGTTCTTCATCGGCCGGAAGTCGGATGTGAAGGTCTTGACCGAGCCCAGTTTGTTGCGCGCCTGCCCTTCGGTCAATCCGACGCCGGCGAGCGGCGGATGGCTGAACACCGCCGACGGGATGCAGCTGTAATCCACTTGCGTCGGCTGCTTGCCGAAGAAGGTATCGGCGAACGCCTGTCCCTCGCGGATCGCGACCGGAGTCAGCTGGATCCGGTCGGTGACGTCGCCGATCGCGAAGATCGATTCGACCGACGTTCGATTGTCGGCATCGACCGTGATCTGGCCCTTGTCACCGATGGCGACGCCCGCGGTTTCGAGGCCCAAGCCCTCGATATTGGGCCGGCGGCCAACTGCGAACAGCAATTGGTCGGCCTCGATGTCGTCACACCCGGTCATGCCGATGTGGAGCGAACCATCGTCGTTACGCGCAACCTTGCAGATCGTCGCGTTGAACCGGAATTCGATGCCCTTGCGCAGCGAAATCTGCAGCAGCCGGTCGACAACTTGTTGGTCGTATCCGCGCAGGATCACATCGGTCCGGTTGACCAGCGTTACCTTGCTGCCGAACTGGTGGAAGATGCCGGCGAATTCGCTGGCGATATAGCCGCCGCCCGCGATCACGATCCGTTTCGGCAGTTTGTCGAGGTGGAACACTTCGTTCGAGCTGATGGCGTGCTCGATCCCCTCGATCGCAGGCATTAGCGGGCGCGCGCCCGCGGCGACCAGGATCTTGTCGGCGGTGACGCTTTTCCCGCTCGCAAGCTGGATCGCATTGGGGCCGGTGACGACCGCGCGCTCTTTGAAGATCGTCACGTCGTGGTTGGTCAGCGTGTCGGTGTAGGCGCTTTCGATCCGCCCGACCTCGGCCAGCACATTGTCGCGCAGCACCGGCCAGTTGAACGTCTTTTGTGGGACGTCCCAGCCGAACATCGCGGCGTCGTCCAGATCCTCGGCGAAATGCGCGCCGTAGACGAGCAGCTTCTTGGGCACGCAGCCGCGAATGACGCAGGTTCCGCCAACGCGATACTCCTCGGCGACGGCGACGCGGGCGCCGTACGCCGCGGCGACACGAGCGGCGCGCACCCCACCCGATCCGGCCCCAATCACGAACAGGTCAAAATCGGCCATTAGACACCTGCCCTTTCAATGAGCGCGCGGGTCGAGGCGTCGAGGCTGGCCTCGTCCGCCCCCTCGGACAATTGCCGCGCGATCTGCTTGCCAAGTTCGACCCCGAACTGGTCGAAGGGATTGATCCCGAGCAGCACCGCATTGGCGAACGTACGGTGCTCGTAGAAAGCGATCAGCGCGCCGAGCGTCCGGGCATCGAGCCGGTCGAGCAGGATCGTCGCACTCGGCCGGTTGCCCGGGTAAGCGCGCTGCGGGTCGTCGCTCGCACGGCCCTGCATCAGCACGGCGCCCTGGGCGAAAGCGTTGAGCAAAAGCTGGCGGTGGCGGTCGGGATGCTGCGCATCGTCGTTTTCGCGGACCGCGACGAACTCGACCGGAACCCGGACCGTACCCTGGTGGAGCAGCTGAAACACCGCGTGCTGAGCATCGGTGCCGGCCCCGCCCCAGGTTACCGGCGCTGTCGGCTGGTCGACCGGCGTGCCGGCGATGGTCACCGACTTGCCGTTCGATTCCATCTCGAGCTGCTGGAGATAGAAGGGCAGCAGCCGCAGCCGGTCGTCATAGGCGAACACGCCGCGCGTCTGGCAGCCTTGCGCTTCGACATAAAAGCGGTCGGCGCAAGCGGCGATCAGCGGGATGTTCTCGCCCGGCGCGGCGAAGCGGAAATGGCGGTCCATCTCGGCCGCGCCCTCGAGCAATTCCTCGAACGCATCCCAGCCGAGCGCGAGCGCCGCCGAAACCCCGACCGCGCTCCACAGTGAATAGCGCCCGCCGACACCATCGCCGAACGCGAGGATGCGGGTTTCATCAATGCCAGCATCGAGCGCGGCTTCGGGGTTCGCGGTAACCCCGATCAGGCGGCCGTGCGGATCGCTGATCCCCGCGGCTTGGAGCCAATCGATAGCGCCGCTCATATTGGCGAGAGTCTCGGCGGTCGTGAACGTCTTGGACACGACGACGACCAGGGTGGTCGCGGGGTCGAGCGGCTTCACCGCATCGTCGAACGCCGCACCGTCGATGTTCGACAGGAAGCGGACGTTGAGCTTCGCCTTCCTCCGTCCCAGCGCATCGACCAGCAAGGCCGGACCGAGCAGCGACCCGCCAATGCCGATGTGGAGTACGCCCGTCACATCACCGAACGCCCCTGCCTCGATCGCATCGACCAAAGCGCGAGTCCGCTGATGGCGGGCGGCGGCGAGGTCGACGTCGTCGGGCGCGCCACTGCCGCGCTCGACGACATGGGTCGCCGGCCGACCCTCGCTGGGATTGACGATCGCGCCGGAAAACAGCGCGTCGCGCTTGGCCGCGAAGCCCATCCTCTCGGCCCGGGCTGCGAATTCTTTCAGCAGGGTCTGGTCGAGATGCGTCTTCGACCAGTCGAAATAAAGCCCGGCAAGTTCGAAGCTGAGGCTGGAGAGCCGGTCGGGCTCGGCCGCGAACAGCTCGTCGAGCCGCTTGATCCCGGGTTGCGCTTTGTCGGCCATTGCCGGGCACATAATGGGCGGGCGGACAATTGCCACCCCGCCCTTGACCTCCCGCCCGCCCGTCGAAACAAGCGCCGGATGATCTCGCCCCTCTCCCGCCGCGGCTCGCGTAAGCCCGCAGCCGCTTCGAAACGCGCCGAACAGGAGAGCGCGTCGAGCCTCGTCCGGTTCGTCCTGACCCTGGTCCTGCTTGCCTGGGCGATACGCAGCCTGGTCTTCGCTCCGTTCAGCATCCCGTCGTCGTCGATGCTGCCGACGCTCTACATCGGCGACTATCTGGTAGTCGCCAAATGGCCTTACGGCTATTCGCGCTACAGCTTTCCGTTTGGCTTCCCGTCGTTCGACGGCCGGATATTGGGCGGTCTCCCGAAGCGCGGCGATGTCGTCGTGTTTCGCCATCCTTTTGAGGATGCCGATCTAATCAAGCGCGTGATCGGCTTGCCCGGCGACACCGTCGAAGTCGTCGGGGGCAAGCTCATTCTCAACGGCAAGCCGGTTGCTCGCGAGACCCTGTCGCCGACCGGCGTTCCGATCAGTCTCAACAGCCCCTGCAAGGTCGCGCCGATGGCGACGCCCCACATCGCGTCTACAAGCGTCAGCCACCTCTGCGTCTATTCCGCGTATCGTGAGACCCTGCCGGGCGGGCCGAGCTATACCGTACTCGATCAGGTCGACGGCGGGCCGGCGGATGATTTCGCGGCTGTGAGGGTGCCGGCCGGCCATGTCTTCCTAATGGGCGACAACCGCGACGATTCCGCCGACAGCCGCTTTACCGGCGCCGAGGGCGGAGTCGGCATGGTGCCGATCGATCATCTCATCGGTCGGGCAACCGTAACCTTCTGGTCGACCGATGGCGGCGCGTCCTACATCAAACCGTGGACATGGTTCACCGCGCTGCGCGGAAGTCGCATCGGCAACGGCTATACGGATTCGCGCCAATGACCGGCGACGTCGCAAAGTTCGTTGAAACGACGCTCGGCCACCACCCCGCCGACCTCGGCTTGTTCGAACGCGCGCTGACCCATTCGAGCGTCGGCGGTGACAGTTACGAACGGCTCGAATTCCTCGGCGACCGCGTGCTTGGCGTAGTCATCGCGCGCGCGCTGTACGAACGCTATCCCACTGAGCCGGAAGGCAGTTTATCCAAGCGTTACAACGCCCTGGTCGCGCGCGAGACTTGCGCCGAGGTCGGCCGCGAGCTCGGCCTTCCCGAACTCATCCGGCTCGGCAAACAGGCACGCGGCGACGGCGCGAACCACAGCGACAATGTCGTCGGCGATGTGGTCGAGGCGTTGATCGGGGCGTTGCTGCTCGATGGTGGGATGGACGTCGCGGGGCGCTTCATTCTCGGACGATGGGACGCCTATCTGACCGGCCAGGGCCGGGCGCCACAGCATCCCAAATCCGGCCTCCAGGAACTGGCCGCGGCGCGCGGGCGCAAGCCCCCCGTATATGAAGTCGTCTCGCGCACGGGAGAGCACCACAGTCCCAAATTCACCGTACGGGTCTCGGTCGGCAAGCTCGGCGAAGCGACCGCCGAAGGATCGTCCAAGCAGGAAGCCGAAACCGCCGCCGCGACGGCCCTGCTCGAGCAGCTGCAATGAGCCGCGCGGGCTTCGTCGCGGTGATCGGCGCGCCCAACGCGGGCAAGTCGACTTTGGTCAATGCATTGGTCGGCCAGAAGGTCGCGATCGTCAGCGCCAAGGCGCAGACCACGCGCGCCCGGCTAATGGGGATCGCGGTTCTGGGAGAGGCGCAAATCCTGCTGGTCGACACGCCCGGCATTTTCGAGCCGAAGCGGCGGCTCGACCGGGCGATGGTCGCGGCGGCGTGGAGCGGGGCCGGCGACGCCGATCTGATCGTCCTGGTGATCGACGCGGATGACGGGCTGACGGCGGCGGTTCAACGAATCGTCGCCAATCTCGTGACGCGCGACCATCCGTTGTTCCTCGTCCTCAACAAGATCGACCTGATCCGCAAGGACAAGCTGCTCGCGCTTTCGATGGATCTCACCACGCGCCTCAACCCCGACCAGGTGTTCATGATCAGCGCCGCGCAGGGCGATGGCGTGGCGGACGTCAAACAGGCGCTCGCCGACGCTCTACCCGAGGGCCCGTGGCTCTATCCCGAGGACGAAGTTTCGGACGCGACCGACCGGATGATTGCAGCCGAATTGACGCGCGAGCAAATCGTCAATCAGCTTTACCAGGAGCTTCCCTACGCGGCGGCGATCGAGACCGAGACATGGAAGGACCGGCCCGACGGCTCGACCGAAATTCGCCAGCAGATCCTGGTCGAGCGCGACAGCCAGAAAGCGATCGTCATCGGCAAGGGCGGCTCTCGCCTCAAGCGCATCGGCCAGGGCGCGCGAGAAGCCATCGCCGAGCACCTCGGCCGGCCGGTGCATCTGTTTCTGCACGTGAAGGTCAATCCCAAATGGGACGAAGACCGCGGGCTCTACCGTGAAATTGGGCTCGAATGGGCCGACTAGACCCTTCCCGGAACGGAGCTTAGTAACAACCCTTTCACCCATGCAGGCACTATCTCGCCAGCTTTGCCGAGCCGGCTCTCGTCGAAGAACATGCTGCCCACGCTCGGCTCCAAATTGATCTCGAGCGTCCGCGCGCCGCAGTAGCCTGCGGTCTGGACGAAGCCGGCGGCGGGATAGACCGCGCCCGACGTGCCAATCGACACGAACAGGTCGCAAGTCCGGATCGCCTCGTCGATCCGCTCCATGTCGTAGGGCATCTCGCCGAACCAGACGATGTCGGGACGGACCTGGCCCTCGACTTGGCAGCTCGGGCAGACCGCGCGCCCGCCCATCGGCCCGGCCCAGGCGAAGTGACCATCGCATGCCAGGCACCAGCCGCTGGTCAGCTCGCCATGCATGTGGATCAAGCGCTTCGATCCAGCGCGCTCATGCAGATCGTCGACATTCTGGGTTACGAGCAGCAGTTCACCCGGCCATTCGGCGTCGAGCCGGGCTAGCGCCGCATGGGCGGCATTGGGCTCGACCGTGTGGAGCTTCCCACGCCGCGCATCGTAGAAGGCGTGGACCAGTACGGGATCGCGCTCAAACGCCTCAGGCGTCGCGACATCCTCGACCCGATGCCCCTCCCACAGCCCGTCGGGCCCGCGGAAGGTCGCGAGGCCACTCTCCGCCGAAACTCCGGCGCCGGTCAAAATGACGATATTGCGGATAGCCATCGCGCCACCCTAGAGAGCGAATCGCGATGGGCGAAGGCACGATCCGCATCGGCATTGGCGGCTGGAATTTCCCGCCGTGGCGCGGTGTGTTCTATCCCGACAAGCACCCGCAGGCGAAGGAGCTTGAATACGCATCGAGCCAGATGGGCGCGATCGAGATCAACGCAACCTTCTACGGCCGCCAGAAGTCGAAAAGCTGGGAGAATTGGGAGAAGACGGTGCCCGACGCCTTCCAGTTCGCAATCAAGGGCTCGCGTTATTGCGTGAGCCGCTCGAAGCTCGCCGAAAGCGCCGACAGCATCGCTAACTTTTTTGGGCAGGGATTTGAGGTGCTCGGTCCGAAGCTCGGCCCGATCCTGTGGCAATTCGCGCCGTTCAAAAAGTTCGATCGCGACGACATCGCCGCTTTCATCGACCTGCTTCCGGCAGATTTGAATGGAATCAAACTGCGCCACGCGATCGAGCCGCGCCATGATAGCTTTAACGATGAGAGATTTTTCGACCTCTGCCGCGCGCGCAACATCGCCGTCGTGTACGAAGATTCGGACGATTATCCGCTGATCGAAGCGGACACGGCGGATTTCTCATATGCGCGGCTGCAGCGAATGAACGATGAAATCCCCACCGGATACGACGACGCCGCTCTCGACATATTCGCGGCGAAAGCGCGCGAATGGCGCAAACGCGGCGACGCCTACATCTTCATGATCAACGGCGCGAAGGTGCGAGCCCCAGCTGCGGCTCTCGCACTCCAGGTTAAGCTCGGCATTTAATTTGCGTTAGGCGCGACTCGAAGTCTCGTGCTTAGGCGCGCACGGAACGACGCCGATTCGGCGACGCCGTCCCCAGTCCAGCTTGAGCGCCGGTCCTTTTGGCCGGACGGGCCGCCGGACACCTGGCGGAACTCGGGGGGAAGTTACATGAACAAGTCGGTTCTGGCCGCGCTCGGCGCGGTCGCTTTGGTTATGCCGGCAATGGCATCGAGCCAGGAACTGCCGTTGAAAAGCGGTGATTTTTGGGACGTTGCTTCGATCTCCGTCGATGACGGACACTTCCCGGATTACGTCGATTTCCTCGCCGGGGAATTTCGTAAGCGGAACGACTTCGCGCAGTCGAAGGGGTGGATCAAAGGCTATCACATCTTTGCGAACAACAATCCGCGCGATGGCGAACCCGATCTCTATTTGGTCACGATTTTCGATCACGTGACCACCCCGGCGGAGGACATTCAGCGCGAGAAGGAAATGAATGCCTTCATGACGCAAACCACTCGGCAAGGGGCGGCCGGCGGCGGGCATCGAGCCACGTATCGCAAACTCAGGGGCGATATGTTGCTCCAGGAACTTGTCTGGTCTCGCTGATGACCAGGGAGCGCCGCCTGCATTGCGCGGCGCTCCTCCTTTCGCCATGACTTGACGGCCATGCGCACCGCCGACCAACCGATCCGCATCAGCCTCGTCGCGCCCGAAGGGCGGATGGGCAAGTCCATCGTCCGGGCGGTCGAAGATAACCCGGCGTTCGCGATCGACCAGGACCACGGCGACGTGTTGCTCGACTTTTCGGCGCCTGCCGCACTCCAGGCTAGCCTCGACCGCGCGATTGCGGCCAATGTCCCGATCCTGATTGGAACCACCGGGCTGACGGAAGACCACCACGCCGTGATCGCGGAAGCGGCAGAGAAGGTAGCAATCATCCACGCGCCCAACACCTCGCTCGGTGTTAACCTGCTGCGCGATCTGGTCGAACAAGCCGCTGCCCGGCTCGGGCCTGACTGGGACATCGAAATTCTCGAAATGCACCACCGCAACAAGGTCGATGCACCGTCGGGGACCGCGCTGCTGCTCGGTCAATCGGCGGCCAGGGGACGCGGCAAGGAACTACCGGAACTCGCCCGCTTCGACCGCTTTGGCGAACCGCATGCGCGCGAGCCGGGCTCGATCGGCTTCGCCTCGCTGCGCGGCGGTTCGGTCGCGGGCGAGCACGTCGTAGTTTTCGCTGCGGAAAGCGAGCGAATCGAGCTTGGCCATCGCGCCGATAGCCGGATGATCTTCGCCCGCGGGGCGCTGGCCGCCGCGCGCTTCCTCGTCGGCAAACCAGCCGGCCTCTATTCGATGCGGGACGTGATCGAGAGCCTGTGAAGCGCGACGAGGTTTTCGAATTCTTCCGCCGGCTGGCCGAGGCGAATCCCGCGCCCACGACCGAACTGAATTCCTCCAATCCCTACCAGCTGCTGGTCGCGGTGGTGCTCTCGGCGCAGGCGACCGACGCCGGCGTCAACATCGCGACGCGCCCGCTGTTCGAGCGCATCAAGACGCCTAAACAGATGGTCGATTTCGGCGAGGACGCACTGCGCGACGCGATCAAGACCATCGGCCTGTTCAATACCAAGGCGAAGAACGTCATTGCACTGTCGGAAGCGCTGATCCGCGATCACGGCGGCGAGGTGCCGCGCACCCGCGAGGAGCTCCAGGCACTTCCCGGCGTCGGCCGCAAGACCGCCAACGTCGTCCTCAACACGGCGTTCGGCGAGGAGACCTTCGCGGTCGACACCCACGTGTTTCGCGTCTGCAACCGCACTGGACTCGCGCCGGGCAAGAATGTCGACCAGGTCGAGGCAAAGCTCGAAAAGATCGTCCCCCAACCGTTCCGCCGCGACGCGCACCACTGGCTGATCCTGCACGGCCGCTACACCTGCAAGGCGCGGCTGCCCGAATGCTGGCGCTGCCCGGTAATCGATCTTTGTCCTTACCAGCCGAAGACGCCGCCGCCCGACGAACGGGTCAAACCCAAAGCCGTTCGAACCGGTCACCGAGCGTCGTCAAAAGCTCGTACTGCGAAAGGCCGGACTGCTTCGACGCCGAGGCCAAGTCGTAGTCGAGCTCGACCCACTCGCCTTCCTTGAGCTGCGGCGCGGCATCGACGCCAACTGCTATCAGATCCATCGACACCCGCCCGAGGACCGGCAGAGCGAACTCGCCCGCGAACGCCGAGCCACGCGACGAGAAGCCGCGCAGATAGCCGTCGGCATAACCGATGTTGAGGATTGCAGCCTCGGTATCCTCCTTGGCGACGAAAGTGGCACCGTAGCCGCAGCTTTCCCCCGCAGGGATCGTCCGGCGTTGGACGATCTCGGCATCGACCCGAACCACCGGGCGAATGTGACCGTCCGCTTCGCTGCGGGGGATGCCCCCGCAGAGCGACAGGCCGGGACGAACCAGATCGAAGCTATACTCGCGGCCGAGGCAGATTCCGGCGCTGTTGGCCAAGCTGTAGCGCTTGGCCGGAACCGCGGACACGACGGTGCGAAAGCGCTCGAGCTGCATCTGGTTGAGCGAAACGTCCTCGTCGGCACAGGCGAGATGGCTGTGCAGCGTGTCGATCGTGAGCCCGTCGAGGATAGCAATCTCGCTCTGGCGAAGACCGAGGCGGTTCATGCCGGTATCGACCATCACGTCGCACAGCCGGCCCGGCGCGATGTCCTTCCATCGCGCAACCTGTTCCGGCGTATTGAGCACTGGCCGAGCGGTGGACGCAAGCGCGGCCTCGGCGTCCTTCGGGCCCACGCCGTGCAGCACAACGATGCTGGAGCCGAGCGGCAGGGGCTCCAGAGCCTCGGCCTCCACCCAGTTCGACACGAAGAAATCGCGACAGCCCGCTTCGTAGAGAAACCGGACGCTCTCGCGCGCGCCGAGCCCATAACCATCGGCCTTCACCGCCGCGCCGGCCGGCACCCCGGCGCGGTCCTGAAGCCAGCGCCAATTGGCCTGGAGCGCGGTGCGGTCGACGGTCAGGCGGAGCGGGCGGTGCATGGCACTCCTTTCCCCGTTCGCCCCGAGCTTGTCGAGAGACTGCCGTTTCTTCCCGTCGTGAGTGAAGGGCAGCCCTTCGACAAGCTCAGGGCGAACGGTTGAGGGTTTCGGCCGCCGCTTCCCAATTGCGCCCGTCGAACGGCTCGATCGCGAGTTCGACCGGCTGGTCCAGGCAATGGGCGTTGACGCTCCACGCCTCCGGGTGCGAACGCGGCTGGTAGAAGCTCTTCACCCCGCAGGTCGCGCAAAACAGATGATCGGCGGCGCCGGTTCCGAACCGATAACTGGCCATCGCGTCGCGGCCGGTGATGAGCTCAAACTTCTCATGCGGCACCACAATATGAAGGAAGCCGGTCATCCGGCACACCGAGCAATTGCAGTCGAGCGCCGGCACCGGTGGCTCGCCGACTTCGGCCTCAAACCGCACCGCGCCGCAATGGCATCCGCCCGTGATTTTCATGTCGAAATCCCTAGGAACGCACCGCGCGGCGCACAAGAAGAAGGGCACCGCCGTGTGGGCGATGCCCTTCAGAGGAGCTTGGGGTGCGGGTTAGCGGGCGTCGGCGATAGCGATGACCGTCCCGCGTCCGGCCGCGGCGAGCAGCTGGTCGCGCTGGCCATCGGCCTTCGCCAGAACGTCGGCGCGGCATTTGCGGACGTCATTCTTGCCGGCGAGATCGGCATCGGACGCGGTGCCGCAGACTTCGCGAGCGGCGTGGGCAAGGCGAGCGTCGAGGGTACGCTGGCCGCTCGGGCTCGACAGGTCGAGATCGCCCGTCTGGACGCGGCTGACGTTGGTTGTGGATGCGACCGGCTCGGCCAGCGCGGGCGCGGCCTTGATCGCGGCGGCGGTGATCAGGAAGGCAGTGGCGGCAATCTGAAGGGCCTTTGTCATGGTCGTTCCCCTGTTTCGGGGCCGGAAGATCCGGCGCGACCTTCCAATTAGTGGCAAATCGCAACTTACGGGAGCAACGAGTTCGTGCTATCATTCTGCAAAATTGCAGAATGGAGTTCGACCGCAATGGCACTAGCGTCTCCGCACATGCTCGATTGGAACGATCTGCGCTTCTTTCTCGCGGTCGCGCGCGAAGGCAGCACCCTAGCCGCGGGCCGGGCCCTGCGGGTCAGCCAGACAACCGTCGCGAGGCGGGTCGCGGCGCTCGAGGAAGCGCTCGGCGTTCGGCTGTTCGACAAACGCCAGGCGGGTTACGCCCTCACGCCGGGCGGTCAGGATCTCCTCGAACGTGCCGAGCTGGTTGAACGCGCCACAAGCGCCTTTTCCGAAGCCGCAGCCGCCCAATCACGCGACGTCAGCGGGACCGTCAAGATCACCACCGAGGAAGTTTACGCTATCACCTTGCTGGCGTCCTTGCTGCGTGAGTTGCACGAAAAGCATCGGGACATCCGCATCGACCTCGACACCTCACAAACCGTTCGCGACCTCGGCGCCGGCGAAGCCGATATTTCGCTTCGGAGCACCAAGGGCGACAACCAGGCCGCGGGCCTCGTCGGCCGGCAGTTATGTGTCGACGATTGGGCGCTGTATTGCAGCCGCGCCTATGCCGAGCGGCATGGTGTTCCCAAGAACCGCGCCCAGCTGAAGAAGCACGCATTCATCGGTGGTGGCGGCGGCAATCTGTGGATCCACTATCAGGCCTGGCTCCAGTCTTTGGGACTTGAGGAGCAGGTCGCCATGCATCACGCGACGTCGGGCGGTTTGCTCTCGGGCGTCCGCTCGGGCTTTGGCATCGCGGTCCTGCCGTGCATCATCGCGGACGCCGATCCCGATCTCGTGCGGTGCATGCCACCGCGGCCCAATCACGACCGTATGCTGTGGCTGTTCACCCACGAGCGCGTGCGCCACACCCCGCGCGTCAGGTCGGTGATCGACTTCCTCTACGAGAAGCTCAGCCACCACATCCGAGAGCTGGAAGAGAAACGCGCCGCAGCCTAACTATTCGACCGTCACGCTCTTCGCCAGATTGCGCGGCTGGTCAACGTCGGTGCCCTTGAGCACCGCGACATGGTACGCCAGCAGCTGCACCGGGACGGCGTAGACCAATGGCGCGATCAGAGGGTGGACCTCGGGCATTTCGATCGTCGCCATGCATCCTTCGCCGGCTTCGGCGATGCCTTTGGCGTCGCTGATCAGGACGATCTTCCCGCCGCGCGCACGAACTTCCTGCATGTTGCTGACGGTCTTGTCGAACAGCGGCCCCGACGGCGCGATCACGATCACCGGGACGGCGTCGTCGATCAGCGCGATCGGCCCGTGCTTCATCTCGCCCGCGGCATAGCCCTCGGCGTGGATGTAGCTGATTTCCTTCAACTTCAGCGCGCCTTCGAGCGCCATCGGATAGTCCGGCCCACGGCCGAGATAGAGCACGTCGCGGGCCGGCGCGATGAGATGCGCCATCGCCGCGATATCCTCGTCATGGCCAAGCGCGTGATTGAGCGCCGCCGGCGCCTCCTGGAGGTGCGCGACGATCTCTTTCTCTTCCTCGCGCGTCAGGTGCCCGTTGGCCCGCGCGAGGTTGGCGGCGAGCGCGGCGAGCACCGCCAGCTGGCAAGTAAAAGCCTTTGTCGACGCAACGCCGATCTCCGGCCCGGCATGCGTCGGAAACAAAAGGTCGGCCTCGCGCGCCATCGAGCTTGTGGGCACATTGACCACGACCGCAATCCGCTGCTGCTCCGACCGCGCATGGCGGAGCGCGGCGAGCGTGTCGGCGGTCTCGCCCGATTGCGAAATGAACAAGGCGAGCCCGCCCGGCTCGAGCACCGGCTGGCGGTAGCGGAATTCGCTCGCGACATCGATGTCGACAGGCACGCGGGCGAATTGCTCCACCCAATATTTGGCGACCAGCCCGGCGTAATAACTGGTGCCGCAAGCGACGATCGTCAGCCGGTTGACCGATTCGAGGTCGGCGTCGGCGACCGGAAGCGCGACCTCGCCTTCAAACGGCCGGACGTAGCTCTGGAGCGTCTGGGCAACCACGATCGGCTGCTCGAAGATCTCCTTCTGCATGTAATGGGCGTAATTGCCCTTCTCGACCGGGGCCGACGACGCACCGGACTCGACGATCTCGCGCGCGACTGGACGATTGTCGCGATCGAAGATCTCGATGCTTTCGCGCCGGACGACCGCCCAATCGCCCTCGTCGAGATAAGCGATGCGCTGAGTCCATGGCGCCACCGCCAGCGCGTCCGAGCCGAGGTAATTTTCGCCATTGCCGTAGCCGACGGTCAGCGGCGCTCCCATGCGCGCGCCGATGATCAAATCGGGATGATCGCGGAACAGGAAGGCGATGGCGAAGGCGCCGGTCAGTCGCGGCAGCACCGCCGCGACCGCATCCTGCGGCGAAGCCCCGCGCTCAATCTCGCGCGCCACCAAATGGCCGACGACTTCGGTGTCGGTTTCGCTTTCGAACGTCCGTCCCTGCGCGATCAGCTCGTCGCGGAGCGGCTTGAAATTCTCGATGATTCCGTTGTGAACCAGCGCGACGGGCCCGACGATGTGGGGATGCGCGTTGCCGACCGTCGGCGCACCATGGGTCGCCCAACGCGTGTGGGCAATGCCGGTGGCCCCGTGCAGCGGATGCGCCGCCAGCTCGCGCTCGAGGTTGTCGAGCTTGCCCTCGGCCCGCCGCCGCACCAGCTCGCCGCCTTCGATAGTGCAAATGCCGGCCGAGTCATAACCGCGATATTCGAGCCGCTTAAGCCCGTCGAACAGGCGCTGCGCGACATCGCTTTTCCCGACAATTCCGACGATCCCGCACATGTTATTCCGCCGCTTTCCGGGTCATGCGCTCGCGGAAGCGCTTGGCCCAGCCGGCGATGCTTTTCTGCTCGGAGCGCTCGACCGCCAGGCTGTCGGGTTCGACGTCCTTGGTGATCACCGACCCGGCGCCGACAACCGCGCCCTCGCCGACCGTCACCGGGGCAACCAGCGCGGTGTTCGAGCCGATGAACGCGCCCGCGCCGATCACCGTGCGGTACTTGCCGAATCCGTCGTAATTGCAGGTGATCGTGCCGGCCCCGATGTTGGCCCGCGCCCCGACTTCAGCGTCGCCGACGTAGGACAGGTGATTGACCTTGGCGCCTTCGCCGATCTGCGCCTTCTTCAATTCGACGAAGTTGCCGACCTTGCTGCGCTCGCCGAGTTTGGTGCCAGGTCGAATCCGCGCGAAAGGGCCGATGCTCGCCTTGGCGCCGATCACCGCCCCTTCGATATGGCTGAAGGCGTGGATCGTCGCGCCATCTGCGACCTCGACTCCGGGGCCGAACACGACGTGCGGTTCGACCGTCACGTCGCGGCCGAGCCTGGTATCGTAAGCGAACCACACGCTTTCGGGATCGATCAGAGTCGCGCCCTCGTGCAGCACCTGCTCGCGCCGGCGGCGCTGCCATTCGAGCTCGAGATGGGCGAGCTCGGCGCGGCTGTTGACCCCGGCGGTCTCGTACGGGTCGCCCTCGATGACAACCGCGTCGCGGCCTTCGGCGGCGGCGATGTTCACGACGTCAGGCAAATAATATTCGCCCGCCGCATTGTCGTTGCCAACCTTGGCGAGCCAACGGAACAAGTCGGCCGCGCGCACCGCCATCATTCCCGAATTGCACAGGCGAACCGCGCGCTCCTCCTCGGTCGCGTCGCGATATTCGACCATCCTGGCGATATGGTCGCCTTCGCCAAGGATGATGCGGCCATATTTAGCGGGGTCGGCGGGCGATGAAGCAAGCACAACGACCCCAGGTCCGCCGTCGCCGTCGAGCCGGTCGAGCATCCGCCGCAGCGTCTCAGCCTCGACGAACGGCGTGTCGCCGTAGAGAATCAGGACCGGGCCATCATAGCCTTCGAGGACGCTCGCGGCCTGTTGTACGGCGTGGCCCGTGCCCCTCTGTTCGGCCTGGACGGCGATCGCGACTTCGCGTCCCTTGATCGCCGCCTCGACCTGCTCGCGATCCTTGCCGACAACGACCACGCGCTTGTCGGCACCTAGGGCGTCGACGCGGTCTAGGAGGTGAAGCAGCAACGGCCGGCTGGCGATCGGGTGGAGCACCTTGTGGGTGTCCGAGCGCATACGCGTTCCCTGCCCCGCGGCCAAAATCACGACTGCAAAACGGCGCTGTTCGTTCATCGCCGCGAGCAATGGCATGGCGCTTTCGCAAGCGCCAGAGCCGACGCGCGCCCGTTACCGGTTGGCGTAAGCCTCGTTGCCGACGAATCCGACCTTCTGCACGCGTTCGCGCTTGATCAGCGCAAGCACGCGATCAACCGCCTCGTAGCGGGCGGCGGCGTCGGGACGGAGGTGCAGCTCAGGCACGGGCCGCATCCGCTGCGTCGTCGCAAGCTCGTAGCGCAATTCCGATTCGGACAGGACGACATCATTCCACAGAATTGCCCCGCCGCGAGTGATCGCAATCTCGTTGCTGATTGCCTTGGGTGTTGGGCAATTGGAGCAGGTCGGCAGATCGAGTTTCACCGCATGGGTCTGCATCGGGATGGTGATGATCAACATGATCAGGAGCACCAACATGACGTCGATCAGCGGCGTCGTGTTCATCTCGACCATCGGCTGCGGATCCGCGGCCCGGAGTGCTTGCGCCATGATGTCACCTCCTGAAATGATGTTACATCATCTCACACAATTCAACAACTCGTCCGGACAATGGAAAAGGGCGGCTCCCGCCGGGGAACCGCCCTTCGAATGCTGGAGCTGAAGACGCCCTAGAAGACGTTCATATAATATTCGTTGCCGACAAAACCCATCTTCTGAACATGGGCCTGCTTCGTGACCGCCAGCACCTCATCGACCAGCACGTAGCGCGCGCTTGCTTCAGGCTGCAGGTGAAGTTCCGGAACCGGGTTCATCTGCTGTGTGATATCGAGATATTGGCGCAGCTGCGGTTGGCTGACGGGGTTGCCGTTCCACAGGATCTTCCCGTCGTGAGTAATCACCACGATGTTCTTCACCGGGTCGATCGGCGGCGGCGGCTGGTTCGGCTGGTTGACCGGCAGGTCGAGCTTCACCGCGTGGGTCTGGATCGGAATGGTGATGATCAACATGATCAGGAGCACCAACATGACGTCGATCAACGGCGTCGTGTTGATATCCATCATCGGCTCGCCAGACGAATTGTCGCTGGTGGTTTGCATTGTCATGGCGGCTAACTCCTACTCGGCCCGGACGCCGGCAAGCGGCGGCGGCTCGGAAATGAATCCAACCCGCTGGAAACCGGCCTGCTGCATGGTGATGATCGCGGCGCCAATGCACTTATACTGCGTGTTCACGTCGCCGCGGATGTGGGCCTCCGGCATATTCTCTTCGTTGATGTTCTGAACCCCGCCGACCTTCTTGATCTGATCCTCGAGTTTCTTGACGGCCATGTCGAGCAAGTCCTTCTGGCTGACCTTCTTCATCAGCCAATAAACTTCGCATGTCCCGCCAGGGCCATTGCGCACCGTCAGCGAGACATTGTCGGGCTTGGTCGTGGTCGCTTCATAGCGCACGCTCGGCAGTTTGATCGGGATCGACTGGACGACCACCGGAACGGCGATCAAAAAGATGATCACGAGCACCAACATCACGTCCGTGAACGGAACGACGTTGATGTCGGACATCGGAACGTCTTCGTCGTCCGGGGAACCTACATTGAATGCCATCTGGTCGAAACTTTCCTTTCAGTAGGGCGGATCCGGGCCGGCTGCGGCCGGCCCGGTTGGTTCAGCCTTACTCGGCGGTGGTCGGGGCGCGAACCGGCTCGGTGCCCGGCCGGGCCGGAGCTGCGCCGGTCCTCGTCTGGGCGCTCGAACGGCCGTCCGGGCCGCCACCGAGGCGCGGCTTCACCGCACCGCCCGACATCAGATAACCGTGCAAGTCGTTGGTGAAGGCCGCGAGGTCCTCCATGATCGACTTGTTGCGGCGGATCAGCCAGTTGTAGGCGAGCACCGCCGGAACAGCGACGACCAGGCCGAGCGCGGTCATGATCAGCGCTTCACCGACCGGACCGGCGACCGCGTCGATCGACGCCTGTCCTGCCGCGCCGATCTTGATCAGCGCGCGGTAGATGCCGACGACGGTTCCGAACAGACCGATGAACGGAGCGGTCGAACCAACGGTGGCGAGGAACGCCAGACCTTCACCAAGCCGCGAGTTGATCGCGCCCTGGCTGCGGGCGAGGCTATTCGCCATCCAGTCATGCTGATCGATCGGGTCGGTCAGTTTACCATGCTGGTCCTGGGCGAGGAGCGCGTCTTCGACGATCGCGCGATAAGCGCTGCGCGCCTCGAGCTTGGTCGCGGCCTCACGCAAGTTGGGCGAATTCCAGAAGCTCGAGCGGACCTTGCGGCCCTGCGCAATGACCTTCTGCTGCTGCATCAGCTTGGTGAACAGGATGTAGAACGAGAAAACGGACATCAGCACCAGGACTGCGAACACCGAGATCGCGATGATGCCGCCCTGCTTGAGCGCGGGGATTAGACCATAAGGATTCGCATTGGCTGCGGGAGCTGCTGCTGCTTGCATTTCGGTACTTTCCTTCTGAGATCCAGTTAAGATTGTTAGATTTATTCGCCTTCAAGACGCCAAACGATTGCTGGCGTGCTCACCGTGTCGGTCGTGGCGTTGCCATTGCTGTCGCGAGCCGGGACGAACTTGGCCCGGCGCCTTAAAATATTGCAGGTTGCCGAATCGAGCGAGCTGTTGCCGCTCGACTGCGTGATGTTGCAACTCACCACCCGTCCGTCGGTACCGATGGTCAGTGTAGCGCGCGCGGTACCCTCGGCTCCAGCCGCCTGAGCCGAAGCGGGATAATCGTCTGGGCTGAACAAGGTCCGCAAGTCACCCTTCGCGCTCTGGGCCGACACCGTCTTACGCGGCGGCGGCGGTGGCGGCGGCGGCGCCGGTGCCACCGGCGCAATGATCGGCGGACTTGGCGCGACGACCATCTGAATAGGTTGCGGAGGCGCAATCGTCTGCACGATCGACGGCGGCATCGTCGGCGGCGGCGGCGTGTCCGGCATGTCCTTCGGCGGCGGCGGCGGCTCTTCCGGGGGCGGCGGCTGCTCCTCGACGTCGAACGTCTTGAGATCCTCGGTGGCCTTCTTGATCACATTATACGCGAGGCCGGTGATGATCGCATAACCCAGTGCGAATTGGAGCACTACGACCAGGATGATCGACAGCGTACGGTTGCCACTGAGTTCCTTGCGTTGGGCGTAAGACATTAAGCCGCAATTCTCCCCGAAACGCCGTGAATGCCACGGCCAAACTGGGGCGCTTGAACTCACACCCCGTCAACACGACAAAACTACTGATGTATCAACATATCATCGGCAGCAAGGGCGCCTCATTATATCCGGCTCAAAGGTCGCGCAATGCATTTTGTTCCACAGGCGGAAGGCGTGAACCCCCAACTCCGCCCAACCGATCTTCAAGTCTTGGGCCAAGCGCCCGTAAAAGAAGCGATTTCAATCCCTACGCCAGCGGCTTCGGGATAGACATCGGGCTTCGAAGTCCGCACGCGCAAGTGCCTCACTCCGCGAAAGCCGGCAACGCGGTCGAAGATGGCGTGGGCGAGAGTCTCTTGCAGATTGTAGCGCCGCGCCGACGCCAGTTCCTCGACCTCTTTGCGCAGAAAGTCGTAATTCCAGGCTTGCGCCGGGTCGTCACCGGCAGGCTGCGCGGGATCTTCAAGCCAGACCTCGACACCGATCAGCAGGCGTTGGGGGGCGCCGACTTCGAAATCGTGGAAACCAATGTCGGCCTGCACTTCCAGCGAATCGAGGACGATTCGCGCCGAGCGCACTTTCAAGTGATCAGGCACCAGGCCGAGTAGGATGGGCCCGGTCATTGCGCGCCAAGGAACTGAACGTCGCGCTCGAGCGCGAGAAAGCGCTGACCCGAATCGATCACGAGCACCTGTCCGGTCACACAGCGCGCTTCAATCAGATAGCGGACAGCGCCGATCACGTCGTCGGGCCCGACGCTGCGATTGAGCGGATTGTGGCCATGCATCGTTGCGAAATTCTCCTCGGTCTGTCCGCTTGAACGCAGCATCAGGGCAGGCGCAATGCCGTTGACGCGAATCCCGCGAGACGCAAGCGCGCGGGCCGCGAGCTCGGTCAGGCCGGCGAGCGCCTGCTTGGACAAGGTGTAACTCAAGAAATCCGGGTTGGGCGCGGCCAGCTTGGCGTCGAGCAAATTGACGATCAAAGCGTCGGCCGCCGGGTCGTGCGCCTGTGCGAAGCGCTCGATCAGCTGAGCCGGCGCCCGGACGTTGACCGCCATGTGCGCATCGAATTCTCCCGCTTCGAATTCGCCGAAGCCGTCGTGGCTAAAGCGCGCGGCGTTGTTGATTAGCAAGCGTACCGGCGGCAGCGCTTCCGCAGCCGCGAAAATACGGTCCGCCGACTCCGCGTGGCACAGATCCGCCGCAACCTTGATCGCGCCGTCCGGAGGATCATCATCGTCGTGATGGACGTGACCGACGACATTCCAGGCGTCGTCGAGCAATGCCCGGGCGATTTCCCTTCCGATGCGCTTGCCGGCGCCGGTCACAATGGCGGTGCGTGCTTCGGCCATGGATCGTCATTGCTTCGCTTCACCGGCAATGACAACAGGAGCGGCATGCCCGAGACCCGGCCACCGATCGACCTCCAGGGACTGAGCTTTGCCGACCTGCAGACGCTGATCGATCAGCGTCGCTTGCCCCCGGTCGACCAATGGGATCCGGAGCGCTGCGGCCATTCGGGCATGCGCATCGGGCGCGACGGCACCTGGTTTCACGATGGCGCGCCTATCCGCCGGCCGGCGATGGTGCGGTTGTTCGCGACCGTGCTGCGGCGCGAGCCCGACGGCCGTCACTTGCTGGTGACGCCGGTCGAGAAGCTCGAGATCGATGTCGAGGCGACAGCCTTTCGGGCGATCGAAATGACCAGCGAGGGCCACGGCCGCGGCCGGCGAATCGCGTTCAAGCTCGACAGTGGCGACGCAGTGATGCTCGATTCGGTCCACCCGTTGTCGGTTGTCGCGACCGACACCGGCCCGTCACCGCGCCTGCTCGTTCGCCACGGCCTCGAGGCCGAGCTGACGCGCACGGTCTACTATGAGCTCGCCGAGATTGCGGTCGAAGAAGGGCACCGCCCGCCGGGCGTATGGAGTGAAGGCACATTCTTCCCGCTCGGAGCGACAGATGAGCCTGGCTGATCGACTCCGCGCTGCCCTCTCCGCGCCCTCGGCCCTGCCGCCACTTGATGGCGACCTCGTCGAACTCGGCAATCAGGCCGGCGTCCCCGCGGCGGTGCTCATCGCGATCACCGACCGACCCGCGCCCGGAGTCATATTGACCGTCCGGCGCGAGCATCTACGCACTCACGCTGGACAAGTCGCCTTTCCCGGCGGCCGCATCGACCCCGGCGAAGATGCCGTCGCCGCGGCGCTTCGCGAAGCGCATGAGGAACTCGGGCTGGCGCCGAACGCGGTCGAGGTCGTGGGCGAGTTGAAACCTTATCGCACCGTGACCCACTACGTCGTCGGTCCGGTGATCGGGGTCGTCCCGCCCGACCTGCCGCTTGAGCGGCATGAACATGAGGTCGCCGATTGGTTCGAAGCTCCGCTCGGCCATTTGCTCGATCCGGAGAACCAGCAACGACGCAGCGCCTTGTTCCAGGGCCGCGAGCGCCACTATTACGAAATCATGTGGAACGAGCGGCGGATCTGGGGGGCAACCGCGGCGATGATCGTCAATCTCTCGCGCAGGCTGCAATGGAGCTGAGGCTCGACGCCGCGAAATGGCGCAAGCGGCGCGGCATGCGCAAGCTGCTGAAGGCGCTCGGCTCGAGCGAAGGGCTCACCCGCTACGTCGGCGGCGCGGTCCGCGACGATCTTGTCGGCTTTCCGGTCAGCGATATCGATCTCGCGACCCGACTCCCGCCGGCCGAGGTCATCGCGCGGCTCGAAGCGACCAACATCAAGACGATTCCCACCGGCATCGATCATGGTACGGTGACCGCCGTCAGCGATGGCCAAACGGTCGAAATCACCTCGCTTCGCCGCGATGTTTCGACGGACGGCCGGCGCGCGACCATCGCTTTCACCGACGACTGGAAGGAAGATGCGGCACGGCGCGATTTTACCATCAACGCGCTGCTTGCCGACCCTGAAACCGGTGAGATTTTCGACTTTTTCGGCGGCCTCGACGACCTCCAGACCGGCCACATCCACTTCATCGGCAAGCCGCTTGAACGGATTGCCGAGGACCACTTGCGGATCCTCCGATTTTTCCGCTTCCACGCGCGGTTCGGTTCGGGCGCACCCGACAAGCCCGCGCTCGATGCCTGCGCGGCCCGTGCCAACGACCTCATGGCCTTGTCACGCGAACGCATCGCCGACGAACTTCTCAAGCTCCTCGGCCTGGCCGATCCCGCGACGACGGTCGGGATCATGCTCGGGCGCGGAATCTTGAAACCGGTACTGCCCGAGATCGAGGCCAAGCGCCTGCGAGATCTTGAAACTTTGATCGCGGCCGAACGCGGCGCGAATATCGAACCGTTGGCGCTCCGGCGCTTCGCGGCGCTGCTGCCGCGCGATCCCGCACTGGCCGAATCGATCGCCGCGCGACTCAAACTGTCGAACAAGGCCCGGAAACGACTGGCCTGTGCGGTGACCGGGGATCTGGAATCCACTCCCCAGGCTCTCGCCTATCGCGTCGGCAGCGACTGCGCCGTCGACCGGCTGCTGCTCGCTGGGGACGCTGACGCGGCGAAAGTGATCGCCGCCTGGAAAGCGCCGCGCCTGCCAATCAGCGGCGGTGCGCTCATGGCGCGCGGCTTGCCCGAGGGCCCGATCATTGCCCGCACGCTGCGCAGCATCGAGCAGCAATGGCTCGCGGCCGGCTTTCCCAAGGGCGAGGAGTTCGAGCGAATCGTCGCTGATGCGTTGGCATTGGCGCTGAACGGCTAACGCCTGATTTCAGAAATCCGGGTAAGCGCGCCGTTCCGCAGCAGGTCGGCGTAGCTCCGCGCGAGTTCCTGGTGCAGTCCGCGAGCCGCGGTGGTCGTGGCGGATTTCGCCGCGGCCCGCTCGACAAGCTCCCGGCGGCGAAAATAATTCATCGAATCCGAGTCTAGCATGACGTCCTCAAGTGATCGGCGCCGTAGCGCAATCCCGTCCGCCTAGCTGGCGAGTGTGACAATCAGCCACTAGCCTGATGGAGCGAGCGTGACTCGGCTCGGCTCGGCGCTCCGAACGCAATTGAGAATAACGGGCGAACAGCTGCCCGAAATGCTCTTCAATTGTCCGCACGTCGCTATGTCGCATCGCCCGCATCCGCTGCTGTTCCGCCCCGCCATCGATAAAGTCGCCGATGGCGCGCTGGAGCGCTCGCTGGTTACCCGCGCGATAGATACCGCCAGCTTCACCAACGACCTGATCGACCGCGGCGCCGCGATCGGGCACAATGAGTGGAATACCGCTCGCCCGGGCTTCGGCCGCCACCATGCAGAAGGTCTCCGCTTCGCAACCGTGGACGAGCGCGTCGGCGCTGGCGAGGAGCCGCGCCAGCTCGCTCCGGTCGGTTAATGCCGGCAGCACGACGGCACTGCCGGACTTTTCAGCCATTCGTTTGAGCCGGTTGTGGCGCGAGCCTTCGCCCACCAGCAACAAACCCACCGGCCTTGTACTTGCGATCTCCTCGACCGCCCGGATGACCATGTCCCACCGCTTCTCCGATGAAAGCCGGCCGATACCGATCAACAGTGTCGCGTCGTGGCCCAGCCCCAGCGACTGGAGTGCCGAAGCGCGCAATTCAGGCGAGCGCAAAGACGGCGAGAAGACACCCGCCTCCACGCCCATTGCGACCGTTTCCGCCTTACCGATTCCGCCACAATCGAGGCGGCGCGCGAGCTGACGGTTGGCGCAGACGACAAGGTCGAACATTGCATCAAGGCGACGCAAATGTCGCCAGAACCAGCTGAAGAGCCGGTCGATGGCGTTGGTCGTCGCGAATCCCCCGAACCAGCGATAGGCATAGGCTGCCAACGGATCGCAATGCATGACCAGCGATCGCGTGGCCGCGCCTTGCCAACGGCCGGCCATTGCCGCGCTCGACCATGGTGACGACGCTTCGAGATGGTCGGGACGCCAAACATCGAGCGCCCGATGCAGCGCCTGTTCGTCATGGAAATAGCGATAGCGCCGATCGACCGGCAAAAGAGGCGCCGGAATGGTCGCAATATAAGCGCCAGGGCCACGGCAAACGACGCTTTCCCGCTCACCGGGCGCGATCACGATCATTTCATGGCCGAGCCGTGACGAGGCTTTTAACTTCGCGTCAATGTAAGTGCGAACTCCGCCACCGGAGGATGTGTAAAAGGCGCAAACGTCAACGATCCGCATCGCGGAGCGGAAGCCGACAGACGCCCATGAACTTCAAGTGAAGCTTTGTTCACCACCGGTGAGACGGCTGGCGAAATGCATCTCGGACGGCCAGACGGCGATCGATGGTACAGCGCCTGCTCCTCGCATCGATTCACGACGTCGGGCCTCGGTTCGAAAGCGAGGTCGACCAGCTCCTCGACACGCTCGCGCCGTACGTTGGCAATCGAATCGCGTTGCTCGTCGTGCCCAATCATTGGGGCGATTGTCCAATCGTCCCCGGAAGCGCATTCGCGACCAGGCTGCGGCAATGGGTAGCATCCGGCCTTGAGCCCTTTCTTCACGGCTTTTTCCACCGGGATGCCACCGTCCACCATCGAACAAGAGACTCGCTGCGCGCGCGTTGGATGACCGCTGGCGAAGGAGAGTTTCTCGCTCTTGACCGCGGTGAGTCGCGATCACGGATCGAACGCGGTCGCGCCTTGCTGGAGGATATTACCGGCCGTCCGATTGCCGGGTTCGTTGCGCCGGCCTGGCTTTATGGCGACGGCGCGATCGGGGCGCTGCGCGACTGCGACATCGGCATCGCCGAGGGCCACTGGCGAGTCTGGTCCCCGAGTACGGGAATGGTCCTGTCGCGCTCGCCCGTGATTACCTGGGCAAGCCGAACTCCAACGCGATTGCAGGTATCGCTGCTGGCGGCCGCGGCCCTGCGCCGCGCTCCCGTCCGAGACTTACGCATAGGAGTTCACCCGCCGGATTGCCGAGCACCACAACTTTTACGGAGTATCGAGAAGACCTTTGGGGTGGCCGGGCGAAATCGTCGCCCCGCTGCCTATTCCGAGCTTCTGAACGCAGGCGACGCTTGGCGGCGGCGCGATTTCCAATAATCGAGCGCCTCCGAGGCCTCGAGCGGCTTGGCGAAATAGAAACCCTGGCCCGAGGCGCAGCCGAGCGTCGCGAGCGTCGTCGCAAGCTCGACCGTCTCAATGCCCTCGGCGGTAGTCGACATGCCGAGGGCTTCGGCGAGGCCCAGGACCGCGCGGACGATCGCGACGCTGTCCGGATCGATCATCATCCCGGAAACGAAACTCCGATCGATCTTGAGCACGTCGATCGGCAGCCGCTGCAAGTAAGCAAGGCTCGAATAGCCGGTTCCGAAATCGTCCATCGCGACCGTCGCGTCGAGCGCTTTCAGCGCATCAAACACCCGCGTCGCGCGCACCGGGTCCTGGACAATCGAGCTTTCGGTCAGCTCGAGCGTCAGACGATTGCCGTTGAGGCCGCTCGATTTCAGAGCGCTTTCGACCATTCCGGCGATGTCGTCGCGCGCGACCTGGATCGCGCTCAAATTGACTCCAACATAGAGTGGAAGCTTTTCGCCAGCCTGTTGATCCCAGCCAGCGAGCGTGCGCGCCGCGCTATCCATCGCCCAGCGGCCGAGCTGGAGGATCAGCCCGCTTTCCTCGGCAACCGGGATGAATTCGGTCGGACTGATCTCGCCGCGGTCCTCGTGGGTCCAGCGCGCCAGGGCTTCGAAGCCAGTCACTTCCCCCGATTTCAAGTCGATCAACGGCTGGTAGAAGAGCTCAAGCTCGTCCTTGTCGAGCGCCCGACGCAGTTCGGTTTCGATCGAAAAGCGCCGCCGCGCCTCGGTCGCCTGCTTCGGTTCATAGACCTGCGGTTTGCCGGCGAGCTTGGCCTGCTTGACCGCGAATTGAGCGTTGCGGAACAGTTCTTCCGAATCTTGTCCGGCATGCATCAGCGCGACCCCGATCGCGCACTCGACACGAATCTCCAGGTCCGAAAGTTTGAACGGGGTCGCCATCACCTGCTGAATCCGATCGGCCGCCTTCAGCGCATCTTCGATCCCGCGCCGAAGCGAGACGAGCACTCCGAACTCATTGCCGCCAGTGCGCGCCAGGACGTCCCCGGCACGCAACGCCAGGATCAGCCTACGGGCAAACGTGATCAGCAGCTCGTCGCCGGCGAGGCTGCCCATCGATTCGTTGATTCGGCTGAACCGCAGCATGTCGACAACCAGCACGGCATGTTCAAGATCCCGCGCGGCGCGTTCGCCGGCCTTCTCGACAGCCTCGGTGAAGGCGAGACGATTGGGCAAGCCAGTCAGACTGTCGCGCAGCATCTCGGCGCGCAATGTCCGTTCGGCCTGGACCTCGATCGTGCGGTCGACGACGCTCAGCAACGAGCGCGCTGGTCGACCTTTCCTCGTCGGCAAAGGCGCGAGCTTGACCCGGAAATAGCGGCAGGAAACGCCGTCGCCGTCCTTGAAATCGAGCTCGCCGGTGACGTCGATCCCGTCGAAAAAGCGATGGATCGAGTCGGAGATCGGGCCGGCCTTCATACAGTCGGCCTGATTCCAGTCATCCGCATCGCAGGTCGATTGCCGCACCGTTTCGAAAAACCGGCCATTATGCGCTGCAACCTCAAGCCGCCCGTCGTCGTGGCGTTCGATGATTGCCGCCGCGATCGGCAACGCACCAAGCAAGCTGGTATCGTCCGCCGACGCAAGGTGCGGTTTCGCGCTCGAATTGTCCGGCCGCCGGTGCCTTTCGGCACTCGACAGGCGGTGGGCTGCAGCCGGCATGTCCGCCGCTTTGAACGAGAGGTGTTAATTCTCTCTTGCCGTCAGCCCAATTAATGCCGGTTTCTACGTATTTTAACCTAGGTTAGGCACGCCATTTCAAGTGAATCGATTGGCCCGCGGAAAGCCGATCGGCGGCATGCGCCCGGCCGCACCCCGCGCCGCCCGCCACGCGGTGAGGTCGGTTTCCGTCCTGGTCCGCCCGGTTTCGCCGCCAAGGGCCCAGCTGAGACCTTCGGCCAGGCTGAACGCAATGACGTCCGACAGACCGCCGTCACGATAGCGCTGGAGCGTCACCCCCTGACCGCGCGCGAGCTCGGGCAGCTCGCCAATCGTGAACACCAGCAGTTTGCGGTTCTCACCGACCACCGCGACCGCATCTGCGTTATCGGGGATGGCGCGCACCACCGCTACGCGCGCGCTCGGGCGTAGATTGACCAGCTGCTTGCCCTTGCGGGTCTCGGCCAGCGTCGCTTCGCCCGAAGTGACGAACCCGCGCCCGTCCGACGAGGCGACCAGCAGCTTGAGCCCCGGCCGGGCGACCAGCAGCTGGACGATCTCGACCTCGCCCTCAAGGTCGATGAGCAAGCGCACCGGCTCGCCAAAGCCGCGCGCGCTGGGCAATTTGTCGCCGGCCAACGTGTACGCCCGTCCGTTGGATGCAAACAACGCCAACCGGTCGGTAGTCTGTGCGTGAAAATGAATGAACGGCTCGTCGCCCTCGCGCCATTTGAGGTCGGCGACCTGTTCGAGCGCAAGATGGCCCTTCATCGCCCGGATCCAGCCGCGCTGCGACAGGATGACCGTGATCGGCTCCTTCTCGATCATCGCCGACCAGTCGATCTCGCGCGCCGGAGCGACTTCCTCGATCCGGGTTCGGCGATCGTCGCCAAACTTGTCCTTGAGCGACGCGAGGTCGCGCTTGAGCCGGGTCCGCTGCCGCGCGGGACTCTCGATCAGCTTCGCCAGCTCGTCGCGTTCCCTGGCCAGCGCGTCGCGCTCCTTGGCTATCTCCATTTCCTCGAGCCGGCGCAATTGGCGCAGGCGCATGTTGAGGATTGCTTCGGCCTGCCGGTCGGTGAGCGCGAATTCGGCGATCATCACCGGCTTGGGCTCGTCCTCGGTGCGGATGATCTCAATCACCCGGTCGAGGTTGAGGAAGGCGATCAGAAACCCCTCGAGCAGTTCGACGCGCTCGTCGATCTTGCCGATGCGGACCTGGCTGCGTCGGACCAGCACCTCGATCTGGAAGGCGAGCCAGGCGGTCAGCGCCTGTTTAAGGCTCATTACGCCCGGCGTCCGGGTCGCGTCGAGCACGTTCAAATTGAGCGGGAAGCGAATTTCGAGATCGGTCAACCGATACAGGCTTTCGAGCAGTAGCTCCGGGTCGACCGTCCGCGCCCGCGGTTCGAGGATCAACCTGACCTGATCGTCGCTTTCGTCCTTTACGTCGGCGAGGATCGGCAGCTTCTTGTCGGCGATCAGTGCCGCGATCTGTTCGATCAGTCGGCCCTTCTGAACGCCGTAGGGAATCTCGCTCGCCAGCAGGTGCCAGCCGCCGCCCTTCTCGCGCTCGATCGAAATCGAAGCGCGGAGCCTGAAGCTTCCGCGACCGGTCGCATAGGCCGAAGCGATGCTTTCGCGGCTGTCGACGAGCACGCCGCCGGTCGGGAAATCCGGCCCGGCGACGAAGTCCATCAGCGCGCTGTCTTCGGCCTTGGGATTGTCGACCAGATGCTCCGCCGCGTCGATCAGTTCGCTGACGTTGTGCGGCGGGATCGACGTTGCCATCCCGACCGCGATCCCGCTTGCGCCATTGGCGAGCAAATTGGGGAACAGGCCGGGGAAGACTTCGGGTTCTTCCTCCTCGCCATTGTACGTCGGCTTGAAGTCGACCGAGCCCTCGTCGAGGCCGGCCATCAGCTGGATCGCGATCTTGGTCAGCCGCGCTTCGGTGTAGCGGTAGGCGGCGGCGTTATCGCCGTCGATGTTGCCGAAATTGCCCTGTCCGTCGACCAGCGGATAACGCAGCGCGAAATCCTGCGCGAGGCGGACCATTGCGTCGTAGACGCTCTGATCGCCGTGCGGGTGGTATTTGCCGATGACGTCGCCGACGACTCGCGCCGATTTCTTGTAGGCGCCGGCGGGGTCGAGCCGCAGCAGGCGCATCGCCCACAGCAAACGCCGATGGACCGGCTTCAGCCCGTCGCGGACATCCGGCAGCGAGCGCGCGGTGATCGTCGACAGCGCATAGACGAGGTAGCGTTCGGACAGCGCCGCGTCGAACGGTGTGTCGATGGTGGTGGAGGGTAAATCGTCAATAGGCATGGGCGGGGCTTAGCAATGCCCCGCCCGCTACGTCAGCAGAAATCAGCCTTCGGTCGGAGTTGCGATGTCCGCGACCGCTTTCCACGACCCGTCGGCCTGCTTCTTGAACACGGTGACATAGGTCCCCTGTCCGTTCACGACCTTCTTGGTCTTGGTATCGGTGTAGGTCACCTTGTACGATCCGCTGGTGTAAGCGAGGTCACCCGTCGCGTCGGTCCGCTCGTTGGTGAAATCGAGCGAGAAGGCGGGATCCTTGAGGTCTTCGGCATTGGCCTTGGCGATCGCCTCGCCGCCTTTGACCGTCCGTCCCGGAATCGCGAGCACCGCGTCCGACGCATAATGCGACGTCAGTTTCGCCGCGTCCTTCGCCTTGAATGCCGCGAGCATGTCGGCTTCGGCGGCCGTGATCGCGGCGCTCGCATCGCCGCCCTCGGCCGCGCCATTCATCGCCGCGGAGCCGCCCGTGGCATTATCCTTGGCGCCATATTGCTGGCAGCCGGTCAGCGCGAGCGCCACAACCGACGCCATTACGACCATGAGTTTCATCTTTGCCCCCTTGTCCGAGCGGGACAGTTACCCGCTCAATGGTGAGCCGCGATGGATATGACGCTGACTGGCAGCCCAAGCGGCGGGCGGTACCACCGCTGCCTCGGACTCACCACAAAAAGTGACGCTACGCTTATTCGGCAGCGGTCGCGGTGGGTTGCGTCCATCCCCCGAACACGTCCGCCTTTGAACGCTCCATTTCCGGGATCAGCCATTCGCGGAAGCGCTTGATTTTGGGCGCCAGTTTGCGCTCGCTCGGATAGACCAGCCAATAGGCCCAACCCCGCGCCGAAATCCGCTCGTGGAATGGCACGGCTAGACGGCCCGCGGCCACGTCGCCCTTCCACAGCAACGGCGTCAGCAGAGCGAAACCCTGGCCGGCCATGGCCGCGTGACCCTCGTTGGACTGGTTGTCGAGCCGGATGCCGGCCCGACGCAAAATCCGCTCGTCCGCCGGCACGCCATTGTCGGCGAACCATTGCTGCCACCAGTCATCACCCGGGCCGATGAGGTTCTGGTGAGGCATGTCGTCGGGCGTAAGTTTGCGCCCCAGCTTGCGCTCCGCCTCCACGATACAGCCCGGGCTAGCCATCGGCGTGAAGCTCGATTCGAACAGCCGGTGATGTTCGAGGCCTTCCCACCCGCCGCCGCCAGCGCGGATGGCGACGTCCGCGTCGCCGGCCCTTAGGTCGCACAGTTCGTTGCTGGTCGTCATGCGCACGGCAAGATCGGTATGCTCCATCTGGAACGCGCCGAGCCGCCACGCCAGCCAGGTATTGGCGAAGGTGTGCGTGGTTGAGATTGTGAGGAGCGATTCGTCCTCCTCGCGGTGGCTCGCGAAGGCAGATTCGATTGTATCGAACGCGCTTGACAGCGCCGGCAGCAGGCGCGCGCCGAGCGGCGTCAGCCGCACCCGCCCGCGCTCGCGCACGAACAGCGGCGAACCCATCCGCTCTTCGAGGCTTTTGACCTGATAGGACACGGCGGCCTGGGTCATCCCCAGCTCGGCCGCCGCGGCAGTGAAGTTCTCGGTTCGGGCAGCCGCTTCAAAGGCGCGGATCGCTGCTAGCGGTGGGAGGCGTCGCATAAGCCCACCTAATAAATCCAGCTTATGACTCTTGTCGAGTGTTTGATTGGCAATTTTTGCCGCTGAATCCTATTTCGTTCTCTGCCGCCGGCGAGGATTTTCCCTCCCCTCCCAGCCCCCACGCCGGCGGCCAACGACAACGAAAGGAGATGCGCCATGACTTATGGCCTTAGCACCAGTGCGTTCATCGAAGACGGGCCCGAAGTGCAGGCAATGCGCAATCGGTCGTCATACTCGACCGCCAGATCGTGGCGCGCCCTCACCGCCGAGCGTCGGCTCGCTCTGATCGAGCAGGCGCTCGCCCCCGCCAACGACCGCATCGACGCCTATCCATTGGCCCTTTGAGCCAGGAGCAACAGAGGAGATGGTCACCATGGTAGATGAGATTTTCGATCGCGCTTATCGCGACAGCCGCGCCGCCCTGAATGCTGGCCTGGTCAGCGTTTTCGCAGGAATCGGCCGCACGCTCGGCGAAAGCTTCAAGGTGCTTCACCGGATCGAGTGGAGCGCGCCCTGGGAGCAGAAGAACAAGCGCGCCAAACTTAACTAGGACTCCCCGAGGAGCGCGGGCCGCACGCACCCGCGCTCCTCAACTTTGTGCGCTTTACCCTAGTCATGCGATAGTGTATCTCTTACCCTGTGCGGGACAACAGGGGAGAGCATATGAAACGGACGTTCCTTTTGACCGCCGCGCTTCTCGCGGCATGTTCGCAGCGCCAATCCGATCAACAGCGCGAACCACCGGCAGCGAAGAGCTTCGACGTCGAGGAAAGCGCGACTGCTCCGGGCGTCGACGTCACCGCCGCCCCCGGCGTCGCCTTCGACTATCGCTACGCCTTCCGCCTTCCTGGCAACCGCATCTCGCAAGTCCAGGAAGCCCATGCCCAGGCGTGCGAGAAGCTCGGCATCGACCGCTGCCGGATTACCGGCATGCGCCATCGCCTGGTCAACCAAAAGGATGTTGAGGCGATGCTCGCGCTGCGTCTCGATCCCAAACTCGCGCGGCAGTTCGGCAAGGACGCGACGGGAGTGGTCGAGAAGGCCGAGGGCATGCTGGTGGATCAGGAGATTACCGGCGAGGACGTCGGCAGCAAGATCGCCGGCGCCACGCGCTCGGAAGCCGAATTGCGCGAGGAACTCCGCCGGGTCGACGCCGAACTCGCGCGCCCGGTGCCGATGGTTCGCGGCAGCGTCGCGCCGCAGGCCGCAGTCGACCGCCAGAGCCTGCTCGACCGCGCCCAGGAAATCCGCGGCCAATTGCGCGCGCTCGGGGAAGGCAAGGAATCCGACAAGCAGGCGCTCGGCGGGACGCCGATGGTGTTCAACTACGGATCGGGCAGCGTCGTCCCGGGCTTCGACGTCCGCTCGCCGCTCCGCGACGCGCTCCAGCAGGCGGTCGACAATTTCGTCGGCGGGTTCGCCGCAATCCTGGTGATCCTGATCACCCTGATCCCATGGTTGCTGATCGCCGGAGTCGCGATCTGGGCGTTCCGCCGTGCCCGCAAGCGCTTCGGCGGGTCGACGACCGGATACGTCGCCGCCAGCGACGAAACTCCGGCTGCACCTGCGCCACGGCGTCCGCGCAACACCAGGGCCGGCGGATCGGACGAGGCTTAATTGCCGTGGGGCGGCGGCTCGCTTATAGCCGCCGCTCCTTTCCATTTCCGTTGGAGTGAAGCGCACCGTGGCTCGCCGCCGCCAAATCTACGAGGGCAAGGCCAAGATCCTCTATGAGGGTCCCGAGCCGGGCACGCTCATCCAGTATTTCAAGGACGACGCGACCGCGTTCAACGCCCAGAAACGCGGCACGATCAGCGGCAAGGGCGTGATCAACAACCGCATTTCCGAGCATATCTTCACGTCGCTCGCGGCGATCGGCGTCCCGACCCATTTCATCCGCCGCCTGAACATGCGCGAGCAACTGATCCGCCAGGTCGAGATCATCCCGATCGAAATCGTGATCAGGAACGTCGCCGCCGGCTCGCTCTCCAAGCGCCTCGGCATCGAGGAAGGCACGCAGCTGCCGCGCACGATCATCGAATATTATTACAAGGACGATGCACTCGGCGACCCGATGATCGCCGACGAGCATATCGCCTGCTTCGGTTGGGCGACGCAGGACGAGATGAACGACATCGCCGACATGGCGATCCGCGTGAACGACTTCCTGTCGGGCATGTTCGCGGCGATCGGCATCCGCCTGATCGACTTCAAGCTCGAGTTCGGCCGCGTCTGGGACGGCGACTTCGCCCGCGTCATCCTCGCGGACGAAATCAGCCCCGATGGCTGCCGGCTGTGGGACATCAAGACCAACGAGAAGCTCGACAAGGATCGCTTCCGCCAGGACCTCGGCGGAGTCGAGGAGGCCTATCAGGAGGTGGCGCGGCGGCTCGGCCTGCTCCAGCCCGAGGAAGAATCCGCGGTCCTCGATCTCGACAGCCACCGGAAGAAACGCGGGAAGTGACTCTCCGGCGCGCGCGCGTCGTCACGCTCAACGCTGCATTGGGACCGCTCGATTATCGCGTGCCCGACGGCATGGCGGTCGAGCCCGGCTCGATCGTCGTTGCCCCGCTCGGTCCCCGGCAATTGCTCGGGGTCGCATGGGAGGCCGAGCGGCTGCCGAGCAACGAAATTCCGGACTCGCGGCTGCGCCCACTGGTCGGCCTGGTCGGCGTGCCGCCAATCCCGGCGGCGCTCAGGCGGCTGACCGAATGGACCGCCGATTATTATCTCGCGCCGCTGGCCTCCGTGCTGAGGATGGTCCTGCCGTCGTCCGCGGCCCTGGAAGGGTCGCGCCAGCTCATCGAATACCGGCCGACTGGGCTGGTGCCCGACCGCCTGACCCCGCAACGCGAGAAGGCGCTGGCCGCGCTCGAAGGCCGCCAGGGTACGATCCGCGAATTGGCCGACCACGCGGAGGTCAGCGACACGGTGTTGCGCGGGCTGGTCAACGCCGGAGCGCTCGAGGCAATCACGGTCGACGCCGACCGCCCGCTACCCGCCCCCGATTCGGATTTCGCGCCTCCTGAGCTCAACAACGACCAGCGTGACGCCGCGGCAAGCCTCGTCGCGTCGATCGGCAAGGGATTCGACCCCATCCTGCTCGACGGCGTGACCGGCTCCGGCAAGACCGAGGTCTATTTCGAGGCCATCGCCGAGGCGTTGCGTCAGGGCAAACAGGTGCTTGTCCTGCTCCCCGAAATCGCGCTGACCGAGCCGTTCCTCAAGCGCTTCGCCGCGCGCTTCGGCTGCGCTCCGGTGGCGTGGCATTCGGACCTGCGCTCATCCCAGCGCCGCCGCGTCTGGCGCGGGATCGCGAGTGGCGAGGCCAAAGTCACGGTCGGCGCCCGCTCGGCTTTGTTCCTGCCCTACCCCAAGCTCGGCCTGATCGTCGTCGACGAAGCCCACGAGCCGTCGTTCAAGCAGGAGGACGGGGTTCAGTATCACGCCCGCGACACCGCGGTGATGCGCGGCAAGTTCGAGGATATCCCGGTGATCCTGTCGTCGGCGACACCGGCGATCGAGAGCCGGCATATGGTCGAGCTCGGCCGCTACCGCGAAGTGAACTTGCCCGAGCGGTTCGCCGGCGCGTCGCTACCCGACATCCGCCCGATCGATCTGACCAAAGACCCGCCGCCGCGCGGCCGCTGGCTTGCGCCGAGCCTGGTTGTCGAGCTCGAAGCCAATCTCGCGGCGGGCGAGCAGTCATTGCTCTTCCTCAACCGCCGCGGTTTCGCGCCGCTGACCCTGTGCCGTCACTGCGGCCATCGTTTCCAATGCCCGAACTGCACCGCGTGGATGGTCGAGCACCGGCTAATGCATCGCCTCGCGTGCCACCACTGCGGTCACGTCATGCCGCCCCCGGCCAAATGTCCCGAGTGCGGCACCGAGGATAGTCTCGTCGCCTGCGGCCCGGGCGTCGAGCGCATCGCCGACGAGGTCGCCGAGCTGTTCCCCGACGCGCGGACCGCGATTGTGACCTCGGATACGATCTGGTCGCCGCAGCGCGCCGCCGAGTTCGTCGCCGCAATGGAGCGGCACGAAATCGACATCGTCATCGGCACCCAGCTGGTGACCAAGGGCTATCACTTTCCGAACCTGACTTTGGTCGGCGTGGTCGATGCCGATCTCGGGCTTTCGGGCGGCGACCTCCGCGCCGCCGAACGCAGTTTTCAGCAGATCCAGCAGGTCGCCGGCCGCGCCGGGCGCGGCGACAAACCCGGCCGCGTGTACGTCCAGACCCACGAGCCCGATGCGCCGGTGATCGCCGCTTTGGTCGCGGGCGACGCGCCCGGCTTCTACGCCGCCGAGACCGAGGCCCGGCGGGAAGCGGCGATGCCGCCGTTCGGCCGTCTCGCGGCGATCGTCGTTTCGGCCGAAGACGGGTCGGAAGCAGAGGCCATCGCCCGGCGCATCGGCCATGCCGCGCCCGACGTCGAGGGCATGGCGGTGTTCGGGCCCGCTCCGGCCCCGCTCGCCATGCTCCGCGGCCGTCACCGTCAGCGGCTGCTGGTCCACGCCCGCCGCAGCCTCGACGTCCAGGACGTCATCCGCGACTGGCTGGAGAAGATCGAATGGAGCACGAAAGTCCGCGTCAGCGTCGACGTCGACCCGTACAGCTTCCTCTGAATCGGACGCGATTAGAAAGTCTTGCGCGCCAAATTGCGGCTGCTAGCTTGCGCTCGCCGAGATCGGGGGTTCGGGTGCGTACCATTCTGACTTGTTTTGTCGCGGCGATTCTTGCGGTCATCAGCGGCCGCGCCGATGCGGCTTGGTACGAGGCCAGATCAAAGCATTTCATCATCTACGCGGATGACAAGCCCGAGCGGCTCAACCGTTTCGCCGAGCGGCTTGAGCGGTTTGATCAGGCGGTTCGCCGTGTTCGCGAGATGGAGGATCTCAACCTCACGGATTCGAACCGGCTGCGCGTGTACGTTCTCCGCAGCGAAGGCGCTGTTTCAAAGTTGATCGGGAGCAGCCAGGCGCTGGGCATGTACCAGCCGCGCGCGTCCGGAGCGGTCGCCTTCGTTCCCCGGTCGGCGGGCTCGGCCCATGATGACTGGGACCTGGATACCGAGCAGATATTCTTCCACGAATACGCCCATCACCTGCAGCTGCAATATGCGTCGCTGGCTTTGCCCGAATGGGTCGTCGAGGGGTTCGCCGAATTCTTCGCCACGGCGGAGATCGACAAAGACGGCAGCGTCCTGTTCGGCAAATTTCCGAAATATCGAGTTTGGGGGCTTCTCGACGATAGCGGGCTGACGATGGAGCAGACCCTCGGCGGCAGGTTCCTGACCGACTATTTGACCTTCGACAAAAGCCGCCGGGGCCAGCAGGAAAAATATATCGCGGGAATCCAGAACGGGCTGAGCCCGCTCGATTCCGCGAAGCCAGCGTTTGGCGATCTCAAACCATTCAAGCGCGATTTCGATCGGTTTTCGAGGGGCGAGCTCACCGGCATTCGCGTCGCCGCGAATGGGCTTTCGATCGGCACCATCGCGCTTCGTCCGCTAAATCCAGGCGAGGCGGCGATCATGCCTGCCCACATCCGGTCGACGCGCGGGGTCAACGAGAAGACCGCCCCGGACGTCGCAGTGGATGCGCGCAAGGCGGCAGAGCTCTACCCCACGGACCCGTTCGTGCAGGCGGCGTTGGCCGAGGCCGAATATGACGCAGGCAATTATGCCGCAGCCGAAGCCGCTGCAAATCGGGCTCTCGCAGCGGACCCGAAGCAGGTCCATGCCCTGATCTACAAGGGCCGCGCGCAGATGGAACTGGCAAAGGCAAAACCGGCGAGCGCGAATTGGGACGTGGTCCGTGGGTGGTTCATCAAGGCCAACCGGATCGACACCGAGAATGCCGAGCCCCTCGCGCTCTTCTATCGCACGTTCGGCGAAGCCGGAGAGAAGCCGACCCGCAACGCAGTCGACGCCTTGCTTTATGCTGTGATGGTGGCGCCTCAGGACGAGGGCCTGAGAATCATGGCAACACGGGAACTGCTGATCGAAAAGCGCGTGAAGGAGGCCAAAGAGATGCTCGTCCCGCTAGCCTATCGGCCTCATTCCAGCGTCGAGTTTCGCGACGGGATGATGAAAATCATGGCAGCCATTTCCGCCGGCGATTCAAAGGCCGCCCTCGACCTTCTCGAGAAAGGCCCGGAAAACCCCCCGGCGGGGAACCCCGAATCGCTACGATGTCCTGACCGCCGTGCGCCGCCGCGCCCACCACGGCTGGACCACCCAACCCTTGCGGACGGTGAGATAGACCAGCCAGATCCCCGCGGCCGTCGCGATCGTCAGGGCAATGATCGACGCTTCGAGCCCGAACGTCCCGCCCGAGAGGAGGGCCGGTCCGCTGAGCTTCGCCTGGACCAAGCCATGCTCGTCGATGCCCGATACAGGCACGTCGAAAATCTCGCCCTGGGTGAAATTCCACGCTGCGTGCAGCCCCATCGGCAGCCACAGGCTGCGGGTCAGCATGTACGCGCCGCCGAGCAATACACCGGCCTCGACCGCGATCGCGAACGAAGAAAACCAGGTCGCGTTCGGGTTGAAGATGTGGGCAATGCCAAACAGCGCGGAGGTGATGGCCAGCGCCGCCCAGCTCCCCCCGAATTCCTCGATCCAGCGAAACAGGATCCCGCGAAACGCCATTTCTTCCATGAAGCCCGGCAGAATGGCGACGGTCACCAACTCGAGAACGAGCCTCGACGCGTCGCCCTTGCCAACGATGGTGTAGACCCCGGCGATGGCCGCGACCCCGACCGCCGCCGCCATCAACCCGAAGCCGACGAGTAGCCCGAGACCAAAATTCTTGAGCGCATTCTTGCCCGGAAGATCGTCGCGCGGGCGCTCGCCGAGCTTGGCGATGATGAATTTATACGCGGCGAGCACCAGGCCGATGTTGATGATTCCGCGGACGATCGATCGTTCGGGCTGCCCCATACTCTCGAACGTCTTGCCGATCGCGATCCCGAGCGCCGATGCGGCGACGAACACGATAATCGCGATCAGCAACGCGACCAGCGGAAAATCGATGATCCGCCGCCACAGCGGCCGAACTTCAGTGTCTGAACCTTGAGTCATCTGTTCGTACCCCGCTCCGATTGAGCCGAAACTCGCTCGTCCTTCAAGCGCCGCCGGAAAAGGCTTTCAGATCAAAGCGCTTGCGTGACTGGAATGGCCGGTTAGTCTTGGTGCAACGGAGGGGACATGCTGAGATTAATCGTGGCGTTGATTGCCGCGGGGCTGAGCGTAGCTGCGAGCGCCGCAACGGACGGAAGCTGGCAAGCGGTCGAGACCGAGCATTTCGTCATCTACAGCAAGAGCCCGCCATCGCGGGTCACAAAGCTCGCCACCGACGTCGAGAGCTTCGACAAGCTGATGCGCATGGCCTGCGGTTTGGGCGACGACAAGGACATCGTCAAAGTTCGTATCTATGAAGTCGATGGCACCGGTGACATTGAACGCGCGCTTGGCGTCGACAACACCGGAATCGCTGGCTTCTACGACAGCAATATCCTCGGTCCGTATCTGGTCACGCCGCGCAAGATCGATGCCGAAGTGTTCGATTTCACGCCCGAGCTGGTGATCCACCATGAATATGCGCACCATTTCATGCTGCAATATTTCCCGGCCGTGTATCCCGACTGGTATGTCGAGGGCTTCGCCGAGCTGATCGGCTCGAGCAAGTGGCTCGATGACGGGAAAATCGGATACGGCATGCCGGCAATCCATCGCGGCCACGAAATCGCAAGCGATTGGGTCCCGCTGCAGGAACTGCTAGTCAAGGAGAAGGTGAGCTACCTCGACACCTATGGCCAAGGTTGGGCGCTCACCCATTTCTTCACCTTCACCCCCCAGCGGACAAAGCAATTTCGCGCCTACCTGGACGCGCTGAGCTCCGGGAAATCGATGAAAGAAGCGGCGCAAGTATTTGGCGACCTGAATAATCTCAATCGCGAAGCCCGCAGGTACGTGACGGGCGGATCGTTCAACTATCGTCCGGTGAAGGTGGATATCGACCAGCCGGTGATCCGCAAGACGCGCCTGCTTAGCGCCGCCGAAGCGACATTGATCCCCGAAGTCATCGCCTTCAGGGACGACGCGCTGGACACCTACCGCAGAGCCGGTGACCGCGAGCGCCAGCGAAAGCTGCGCGAAGCGAACCTGGGTCGGATACGCAAAAAAGCGCAACTTTACCCTGACGATGCCTATGCGCTTTACTTCCTGGCCGAGGCAGAAAACGCAGCCGGGAACTACGCTCAGTCGCAAGCTGCGATCGATCGGCTGCTCTCGATCCAGCCCAACCACGTCCGGGCAATGGCGCGCAAATCGATGCTGATGTCCCGGCAGGCGGCGACGCTGCAGGGTCCGCAGCGAACGGCCGCAGTAGCCGACGCGCGCAATCTGGCGATCAAGGCAAACAAAATAGACGCAATCGACCCACTCCCGCTGCTCGCTTATTACGAAAGCTATCGGCAGATCGGCGGCAAGGTTCCAGAGCAGGCAGTGATGGGCCTGATGCAGGTGGTATCGACGCTGCCGCGCGACGACGGCCTGCGCTTGCAGCTGGTCGACCAGCTTGAGAGCGATGGTCGCTATGCCGAAGCAATCGCCTGGATCATGTCGGTCGCAAACAGTCCGCATGAGTCACCGCAGCGCACGGCTGCCCGCGAGAAACTGGAACGGCTGAGACAAGCCCTCGCACTGCGCCAATCGCGGCCAGCCGGCTGATTTCAGACGTCGAGCATACCTTGGCTCGACGCGTTCTCGGCATCAAGCAGCTGGCGCTTGCGGTCGAGCCCGCCGGCATAGCCGCCGAGCGTCCCGTCGCTGCGGATTACGCGGTGGCACGGGATCAGCACCGCGACATGATTGTCGCCGTTGGCGGTGCCGACCGCGCGGACCGCCTTGGGCGCGCCGATTGCCGCGGCGATCTCGGCATAGCTGCGGGTCTCGCCGAGCGGGATTTTGCGCAGCTCGCGCCATACCTTTTCCTGAAAGGCGGTGCCGGCGACGTCGATCGGAAGCTCGGGTGCGGCTGCCGGATGCTCGATCGCGGTCAGCGCGCCTTCGACCAGCTCCTTGAGCCCGCCATCGTCCTTGATCACCGTCGCCCGCGGAAACAGCCGCTTGAGTGAGGCCTCGCTGTCGTCGAACGTCAGGCGGCAGATGCCCTTCGCTGTCGCGGCAATCAGCATCGGCCCGATCGGACTGTCGAACGTGGTCCAGCGGATCGTCTCGCCGCGTCCGCCGTCGCGCCATGCCGATGGGGTCATGCCCAGCCTCTCCTTCGCATCGCTGTAGAAGCCGCTCGGCCCTGAATAGCCGGCGTCGTAAATGGCGTCGGTCACGCGGCCATTGGCCTTGAGTGCAGTCTCGGCCCGCCTGTTGCGCAAGGCTCGCGCATATTCCGCCGGCGATACGCCGAGATCGCGCTTGAACAGCCGCTGGAAGTGGTGCGGCGCATAACCCACCGCATCGGCGAGTTCCTGCAGGTTCGGCGCCTCCTCGGCCCGTTCGATCAGCTTGACGGCCCGCGCGACGGCCTCGCGGTCGCGGCCGACCTCGTCGGGCTTGCACCTCAGACACGGGCGGAAGCCGGCGGCCCGCGCCTCTTCGGCGCTCGCGTAAAATTCGACATTCTCGCGCTTGGGCCGCTTCGCCGGGCAGCTCGGCTTGCAATAGATCCCGGTAGTTTTGACGGCACCGATGATGCGCCCGTCCCAGCCGCGGTCCCGGCGCATGAACGCCGCCCAGGCAGTGTCGGCATCGAGGCGCGCGACGTTCGTCATGCGTTCCGATTTAGGCGCGAGAATCACGCTGGCAAGCCTGGCCATGGTCAGTTCCTCTCGATCTTCGCGGAAAAGCAGCCCCGCGTTGCGTTGTGAGCGTGGATCGTCTCGATTTCGGGGTTGGCGAACAGCGTGCGAATGCCCGCTTCCGCCTCTCCTGGCTGGGTCAGCAGCGCCTCGGCCATCATGCCGTCAGCGTCGAATCCGCGGAGCGACAGCACCCGCGTCTCGAACACCGGCGGGACCCGGTCGACATATTCGGCCGGCTTGTCCGCGCCTTCGGTGACGAAGATCGCGTGGCTCGCGCGATAGGGGTTGGCGACATCGTGGCTGACATGATTGATCAGCAGGACGCTTTCGCCGATGTCGCGGTCGGTCAGGCTGACCCGACACGGGTAGCTCGGCTTCTCGGTCACCGTCATCCGCACGATCCCCCGCTTGGCAAGGTCCGCGTCGGGAAGTCCAAAGAGCGGCTTATACGGCGCCGGATCCAGTCCTGTGATTCGATAGGTCATGCAGCGTTTCTACCGACTGCCAACATTTTTCACTTCCGGCGGCTTGCGTTCAAACGTAAAAGAGCTTGCGCTCAACGGTAAAAGAGTTGGCGATGCCGATCACTTTTCAAGCCGACGATCTCGACAGTCTCGACGTCGAGTATCTGATTGAACTGCACTATGCGGAGCTGCGCTCGATCTCGCCGCCCGATGCCTGCCACGTCCTGCCCTCGGTCAGCCTGAGGAACCCTTCGGTCACATTGTGGTCGGCGCGCAACTCCGGCGCACTGGTCGGCGTCGGCGCGCTCAAGGAGCTCGCCTCCAATCATGGCGAAGTGAAGTCGATGCGCACGTCCCCGGTGGCGCTTGGTCAGGGCATCGGCCGCGCAATGCTCCGCCACATCATCGCCGAGGCCAAGATGCGCGGCTACACGCGGCTCAGCCTTGAGACCGGCAATACCCAGCCGTTCGAGCCTGCGCTCCGCCTCTATGCCAGCGAAGGCTTCGAGCCATGGGGGCCCTTTGGCGGATATCACGACATTCCCTTCAGCAACTTCCTGAGCCGGCGACTGTAGCGGTCCACTACTTTTCAGGGTTCGTTAGCGGCCGGAACGCTGAAGGTCCCGTTCCTCTCGACAGGCGCCTTGCATCGCGCAAAACCCCTTGCTAGTGGCGCGCCAACCCATGGGGGCGTCGCGGGGCAACCTGCAGCTGCGCCCCGTTTTTTCATGGGGCTTATTCCGTTTCTGGAGCTTTGGGCGCGTGGAGACATCCGGCGGCATTCGGGCCAGCTTAGCGGGGCGCTACGCGTCTGCGCTGTTCGACCTCGCGCGCGACGAGCGGCAGATCGACGCCGTCGGTCGCAGCCTCGACGCGCTCGACCAGGCGTTGCTCGATTCGAAAGATTTCGCCGAACTGATCGCCAGCCCGCTGGTCGACCGTGATCAGGCCGGCAAGGCGTTCGCGGCGCTTGCCCCGCAGTTCGGGCTCGATCCGATCACCGTCAAATTCCTCGGCGTCCTCGCCCGCAACGGCCGTAAGCGCGAGCTGCGCTCGATCATTCGCGCCTTCCGGCGCATCGCCGCCGATCACCGCGGCGAAGTGACCGCCGAAGTGCGCACCGCACATCCGCTCAATGACTCACAGGTCACGGCCTTGAAGCAGCAACTCCGCGCCCGCGCCAGCCGCGAGGTCACGCTCGATCTGGCGGTCGATCCCACAATCCTCGGCGGCATCACCGTCAAGCTCGGCAGCCAGATGATCGACGCCTCGATCCGCACCAAACTCAACCGTCTCGCATCCGCGATGAAAGGCTAAGAAGACCCATGGATATCCGCGCCGCTGAAATCTCCCGCGTCATCCGCGACCAGATCGCGAATTTCGACGCCGACGCCGAGGTCTCCGAAGTCGGCACCGTGCTCTCCGTCGGCGACGGCATTGCCCGCATTTACGGCCTCGACAACGTCCAGGCTGGCGAGATGGTCGAGTTCGACAACGGCACCAAGGGCATGGCCCTGAACCTCGAGGCCGATAACGTCGGCGTCGTGATTTTCGGCTCGGACGCCGAGATTCGCGAAGGCTCGACGGTCAAGCGCACCGGCACCATCGTTGACGTCCCGATCGGCAAGGGGCTGCTCGGCCGCGTCGTTGACGCGCTCGGCAACCCGATCGACGGCAAGGGCCCGATTGAATCGACCGAGCGCCGCCGGGTCGAGGTCAAGGCGCCGGGCATTATCCCGCGCAAGTCGGTGCATGAGCCGGTCCAGACCGGCCTCAAGGCGCTCGACGCACTCGTCCCGATCGGCCGCGGCCAGCGCGAATTGATCATCGGTGACCGCCAGACCGGCAAGACCGCCGTCGCGCTCGACACCTTCATCAACCAGAAGGAAATCAACAAGTCGGGCAAGGAGAGCGAGAAGCTCTATTGCATCTACGTTGCCATCGGCCAGAAGCGCTCGACCGTCGCCCAGATCGTCCGGTCGCTCGAAGAAAATGGCGCGATGGAATATTCGATCGTGGTCGCCGCGACCGCATCGGAGCCCGCGCCGCTGCAATTCCTCGCGCCCTACACCGCCTGCGCGATGGGCGAATATTTCCGCGACAACGGCATGCACGCCGTGATCGTTTATGACGACCTGTCGAAACAGGCCGTCGCCTACCGTCAGATGTCGCTGCTGCTGCGCCGCCCGCCGGGCCGCGAAGCCTATCCCGGCGACGTCTTCTACCTCCACAGCCGCCTGCTCGAACGCGCCGCCAAGATGAACGAGGATAATGGCAGCGGGTCCCTGACTGCGCTCCCGATCATCGAGACCCAGGCCGGCGACGTGTCGGCCTACATTCCGACCAACGTCATCTCGATCACCGACGGCCAGATCTTCCTCGAGACCGACCTGTTCTATCAGGGCATCCGCCCGGCGATTAACGTCGGCCTTTCGGTCAGCCGCGTCGGCTCGGCGGCGCAGACCAAGGCGATGAAAAAGGTCTCCGGCTCGATCAAGCTCGAGCTCGCGCAGTATCGCGAAATGGCCGCCTTCGCCCAGTTCGGTTCGGACCTCGACGCCTCGACCCAGAAGCTGCTGGCCCGCGGCGCGCGCTTGACCGAGCTGCTCAAGCAGCCGCAATATCAGCCGATGCCGGTCGAAGAGCAGGTCGCCTCGATCTTCGCCGGCACCCAGGGCTTCCTCGACAGCGTCGAAGTGAAAGACGTCGTCCGCTACGAAGCCGCGCTGCTGAGCTTCCTGCGCTCGGAAAAGCCCAAAGTCCTCGCCAAAATCCGCGACACCAAGGCGCTCGACGACGATACCGCCAAGGCGCTCAAGGACGCGCTCACCGAGTTTGGAAAGACGTTCGCCTAAATGGCGTCGCTGAAAGCCCTCAAGCTCCGCATCGGCTCGGTCAAGTCGACGCAGAAGATCACCAAGGCGCTGAACATGGTCGCCGCGGCGAAGCTGCGCCGTGCCCAGCAGAACGCCACGGCGGCGCGGCCTTATTCGACGCGCATGACCGAGGTCGTCGCGTCGCTTGCGGCGAAGATCACGCCGGGCCCGCAAACGCCCAAGTTGCTCGCTGGCACCGGCAAGGACGACACCCACCTGATCATCGTCGCGACCAGCGATCGTGGCCTCGCCGGCGCGTTCAACACCAACATTGTCCGCGCCGCGCGCCGCAAGGCCGACGAGCTGATCGGCCAGGGCAAGACGGTGTTCTTCTACATCGTCGGCCGCAAGGGCCGCCCGGTGCTCCAGCGCGTCTATCCGAAGCGCATCCTCGCCCAGCACGACACCAGCGAGATGAAGGCGCCGACCTACGCCGACGCTTTGGCGATCGCGAAGGACATCATCGACCGCTACGTCACTGACGGCATCGACGTCGTCCACCTTGCGTACGCAAATTTCCGCTCGACCATGGTCCAGGAACCGACGGTCGACCAGATCATTCCGGTCCCGCCGCGCAAAGCCGAGGACGGCCCGGAGTATGCCGTTGCGGGCCACAAGGTTCCGGCCTCGCTCGCCGCCGTCGAATATGAGCCGGACGAGGAAGAGATCCTCGCCGATCTCATCCCGCGCAACATCGCGGTTCAGGTCTATCGCGCTTTGCTCGAGAATCAGGCCGGATTCTACGGCAGCCAGATGGCGGCGATGGACAATGCCACGCGCAACGCCGGTGACATGATCAACCGCCTGACCATCCAGTACAACCGCCAGCGCCAGGCGGTGATCACCACCGAGCTCATCGAGATCATTTCGGGCGCAGAGGCGCTGTAGAGATGCGCAAAATTGCGATCCTTCTCTTCCTCGCGTGTTCAGGCCCTGCTTGTGCGGAAGCGGCTCAAAGTCAGGGCCTATATGACGCGCGCGCCGATGAAGCGGTGTCGATCTTTGAGAAATACTGCGTCGTGAACGGCGGAACGCGGGAAGAGGCTGAAAAACTGATTGCCGGAAGTGCGATCGCCAAACCACTGCCGACGAATGTCGTCTCAGACCTCCAGTCGGGTCGAAAGGGTGGGATCGCTTGGCTAATCGCAACACCACATAAGGGACAGCTGATATTGGCTTACGACCCAATCGGCGTGTGTGAGGTTGCTGTCGTTGCCGCCGACGGCGGTGCGATGCACCGTGCCTTTGGAAGCATGATCGATCATGCCAAGTACCAACTAGAAGTTCAGGTCAAAGGAGGCGAGGCGCAGATCAGCAAGGCTCATGGGTCTGAGATCGTCGCGGAGCCATATTCATTTCCATTTCTTGGAAAGACTGCAACGCTGACCCTGACCACCGCTGATAAAACCATGCCCATTGGTTTTCAGCACACCATGACATCCACCTTCACCCAACCCGCAAAGGTAAAATGATGGCCGCCGCCGCCGAAACCAAGCCCCGCAAGAAAGCCGCGCCGAAGGCCGCCGGCAAGCCGCAACCGTCGGCCCCGACCAGCAACCTCACCGGCCGCGTCAGCCAGGTGATCGGCGCCGTCGTCGACGTCGCGTTCGAGGGCGAGCTGCCGCCGATCCTCTCGGCGCTCGAGACCGACAACGGCGGCAATCGCCTGGTGCTGGAAGTCGCCCAGCACCTCGGCGAGAGTGTCGTACGGACCATCGCGATGGATTCGACCGACGGCCTGACCCGCGGCCAGGTCGTCACCGCGACCGGCTCGCAAATCCGCGTCCCCGTCGGTCCCAAGACGCTCGGCCGCATCATGAACGTCATCGGCGAGCCGATCGACGATCAGGGCCCGATCGGCAGCGATATGAGCGCCCCGATCCACGCCGACGCCCCGCCCTTCGTCGACCAGTCGACCGAGGCCGCGATCCTGGTCACCGGGATCAAGGTCATCGACCTGCTCGCGCCTTACGCCAAGGGCGGCAAGATCGGCCTGTTCGGCGGCGCCGGCGTGGGCAAGACCGTGCTCATCCAGGAGCTGATCAACAACATCGCCAAGGGCCACGGCGGCGTTTCGGTGTTCGCCGGCGTCGGCGAGCGCACGCGCGAGGGCAACGACCTCTATCACGAGTTCCTCGACGCCGGCGTCATCGCCAAGGACAAGGACGGCAAGCCGACGCCCGAAGGCTCGAAGGTCGCCCTCGTGTTCGGCCAGATGAACGAGCCGCCGGGCGCCCGCGCCCGCGTCGCTTTGTCGGGCCTCGCCCAGGCCGAATATTTCCGCGACGTCGAAGGCCAGGACGTTTTGTTCTTCGTCGACAACATCTTCCGCTTCACCCAGGCGGGATCGGAAGTGTCGGCGCTGCTCGGCCGCATTCCCTCGGCCGTGGGCTATCAGCCGACGCTGGCCACCGACATGGGCACGCTGCAGGAGCGGATCACCTCGACCCACAAGGGCTCGATCACCTCGGTGCAGGCGATCTACGTGCCGGCCGACGACTTGACCGATCCGGCGCCGGCGACCTCGTTCGCCCACCTCGATGCGACAACGACCCTGTCGCGCGCCATCTCGGAGCTCGGCATCTACCCGGCCGTCGATCCGCTCGATTCGGTGAGCCGCGTGCTCACCGTCGCGGTGGTTGGCCAGGAGCATTACGACACCGCCCGCGCGGTCCAGGAGACGTTGCAGCGCTACAAGAGCCTACAGGACATCATCGCCATCCTCGGCATGGACGAGCTGTCGGAAGAAGATAAGCTGACCGTCAGCCGCGCGCGCAAGATCCAGCGCTTCCTCAGCCAGCCGTTCCACGTCGCCGAAGTGTTCACCGGCATCCCCGGCAAGTTCGTCCAGGTCGAAGATACCGTGCGTTCGTTCAAGGCGGTGGTGAACGGCGAATACGATCACCTGCCCGAAAGCGCCTTCTATATGGTCGGCGGCATCGAGGAAGCGGTCGCCAAGGCCGAGAAGCTGGCGCAGGAGGCCTGAGCTGGCTGACGAGCTCCGCCTCGAAGATTGCGTCAACGACGTCTGCCCGTGGTCGGGTGACCCGGTCAGCGCGGACAGCCTGACGCTCTATCAGGGCAAGGTCGTCGGCTTCTGCAACACCGGCTGCCGCGACAAGTTCGAGGCCGCCGCGAAGGCGTTCGACGCCGCGATTGAAAGCAAGCGATAATGGCCGATCTGCATTTCGAACTGGTGACCCCCGACCGGCTGGTGATGGCCGACGACGTCTATATGGTCGTCGTCCCCGGAATCGAGGGCGAATCCGGCATCATGGCCGGGCACGCGCTCTACATGACCACGCTGAGGGACGGCGAAGTGGCGGTCTATCGCTCGGCGAGCGCGCAGCCCGAGCGCATTGCGGTGACCGGCGGCTTCGCCGAGGTTGGCGAGCGCGGCCTCACCGTGCTCGCGGAGAGCGCCGGTTAATTCGGTTAACCGTCAACAACCGCGCGATTAGTCTTTTCTAAAAGTTTCGCTCTTATTCACCACCTCGAATTCAATCGGATCCGAGTGGACGAGGTGGCATGAGCGCATTCGGCAAACGTAGTGGTGTGAGCGGCGGTCGGCCGAGCTTCGGCGTCGCCAAGCCCATGAAGGGCGGGCCGAGCAAGGCCCAGGCGATTCCGGTAACCGAAGCCGAAGGTGGCGACCAATTCCCGCCGCTCGACGATCTGGTCCCGGCCGCTGAAGGAGCGAGTTCCGATTCGGGCCTTATGGGCGCGATGGACCGCCTGACCGCGCGCCAGAACGCCAGCGGCGAAGCGGGCAGCAGCAAATCAGAAGGCTTCGAAGCCTCGGTCCACCGGATCAAGGAACAGGTGCTTCCGCGCCTGCTCGAACGGGTCGATCCCGAAGCCGCGGCGACATTGTCCAAGGACGAGCTCGCCGAAGAATTCCGCCCGATCATTTCCGAAGTCCTGACCGAGCTCAAGATCAACCTCAACCGGCGCGAACAGTTCGCGCTCGAAAAGGTGCTGGTCGACGAATTGCTCGGCCTCGGGCCGCTCGAGGAGTTGCTCGCGGATCCGGCGATCAGCGACATCATGGTCAACGGCCCCGACCAGACCTACGTCGAACGCAAGGGTAAGCTCGAAATCGCCCAGATCCAGTTCCGCGACGAGGAGCATTTGTTCCAGATCGCCCAGCGGATCGTCAACAAGGTCGGCCGCCGCATCGACCAGACCTCTCCGCTATGCGACGCCCGTCTCCAGGACGGCAGCCGCGTCAACGTCATCGTCCCGCCGCTGTCGCTGCGCGGCACCGCCATCTCGATTCGTAAGTTCTCCGAGAAGCCGATCACCATCGACATGATGAAGAGCTTCGGCTCGATGTCGGAGAAAATGGCGACGGTGCTCAAGATCGCCGGCGCCAGCCGCATGAACGTGGTCATCTCGGGCGGTACCGGTTCGGGTAAAACGACCATGCTCAACGCTCTGTCGAAGATGATCGACCCGGGCGAGCGCGTGATTACCATCGAAGACGCGGCCGAGCTTCGGCTGCAGCAGCCGCACTGGCTGCCGCTCGAAACCCGCCCCGCGAACCTCGAGGGCCAGGGCGCGATCTCGATCCGCGACCTCGTCATCAACGCGCTGCGTATGCGCCCCGACCGCATCATCCTCGGCGAAATTCGTGGTCAGGAGTGTTTCGACCTTCTGGCGGCGATGAACACCGGCCACGACGGCTCGATGGCGACGCTTCACTCCAACTCCCCGCGTGAATGCCTCGCGCGTATGGAAAACATGGTGATGATGTCGGACATCAAGATCCCGAAGGAGGCGATCAGCCGCCAGATCGCGGATTCGGTTGACCTCATCATCCAGGTGAAGCGCCTCCGCGACGGCTCGCGCCGCACGACCAACGTCACCGAGGTGATCGGCATGGAAGGCGACGTGATCGTCACCCAGGAACTGTTCAAGTTCGAGTATCTCGACGAAACCGCCGACGGCAAGATCGTCGGCGAGTATCGCTCGATGGGCCTGCGCCCGTATACGCTCGAAAAGGCGAAGCAGTACGGCTTCGACCAACCCTACCTCGAGGCTTGCCTGTAAGATCGCTCGACAAATTCCCTTGCGGTGCCGGGACATCGGGCGCAAGTTACGCACAAGCGAGGGAATGCAGCCATGTTGAACTGGCGATGCATTGCAATATTCATCGGAGGTCTGTTGGTCGGTATGGGTACGGCTTCGGCCATCCCGCCGGTAATCAGCCTCTTCGAAACACTATTTGGTACTAGCACTGGAGCGCCGATAGCAGTCTTGGTTGGCGGTGCTGCCGGCGGATTTTCGGCAGTTGCTGAAAAGTGTAAAAAGCAACGATGACCACTCTTCGCGCATTGATCCTTTCGTGGGCCTTGATTGCTGCGGCGGTGTTCGTCGGACAGTTCATCCCAGCGTTGGGCGTTGCTGCAATATTTCTGTGGCTGAGCGGTATCTCGATTCAGGCGTTTCTTAGTACAGGCCTAATGACCGGCGGCGTCTCCCCGCCCGGTCAAACAACGGGCGCGTAGTCGACAGATCAGGCGGCGCGCCTGAGCGCCTGCTCGGGACGATCGATGGCCAGGCCCGCGAGGAATCGGTCGGTGCATACTTCCCAACTATAGCTGCGCGCCTCCGCCACAGCCGCCTCGCGGTCGGCGGTCAGCGCCCTGGCGATCGCTTGTCCGAGATCCTCGTCGAGCCCGCCGATACGGCGCTTGCCGCCGTGCGTGCCGACGCCGACGGGACCGAGGATGTCGACCGGCCCGGCGACCGGGAAAGCCGCGATTGGCAGTCCGCCGGCGAGCGCTTCGATATTGACCAGGCCGAAGGTGTCGGTCCGGCTGGGGAACACAAACACGTCGGCTGCGGTATAAGCCGAGGCGAGCTCCGCGCCGCGCTTCGGTCCGAGGAATAGCGCATCCGGGTACCGCGCCCTGAGCTGATCGAGCGCCGGACCACCACCGACCACGACCTTTGTGCCTGGAACGTCAAGACTGAGAAACGCCTCGATATTCTTCTCGACCGCGACCCGCCCGACGTTGAGCAGGATCGGGCGCGGCAGATCGGCGAGCGCGGGGTGCGGCAGAACATTCGGATTGAATTGGTCGAGGTCGACCCCGAGCGGCCACAAATGCGTGTGCGACATGCCGCGCGCCCGCAGTTCGTCGCCGAGCGTCCTGGTCACCACCATGGTGCGCTCGGCGGCCCCGTGGAAGCGGCGCATCACCGCCCAGATCCACTCGGCCGGAATGCCGCTCCTGACCGAGACGTAATCGGGAAAGCGCGTGTGGAAGCTGGTCGTAAAGCGCCGCCCCCGCTTGACGCACCAGCCGCGCGCCGCCCAGCCGATCGGTCCTTCGGTCGCGATATGGACGGCGTCGGGATCTTTCCCGTCGAGAATCCGCCCGATTGCCCCCTTGCACCCGAGCGCCAGGCGAATTTCAGGATAGGTCGGGCAAGGCAGGGTCCGGAACAAGGATGGTTCGATGACCTCAACCTCATGGCCGCGCCGGCGCAGGTGGTCGACGGTGGTCGACAGCGCGCGAACGACGCCGTTGACCTGCGGGTGCCACGCGTCGCTGGCGATGGCGATCCTCACGCCGCGGCCCGGTCCTTCGCCGTGGCTTTCGCTTCGCGCGCGGCGTCGGCCTCGATCCGCTTGCGCTCGCCCCAGTCGATGATTTCCATTCGGCCGTCGGGATGCTCGACCAGCGCGGTGCAACTCTCCACCCAATCGCCGTCGTTGTAATAAGTGACGTCGCCGATCTGGCGGATTTCGGCGGTGTGGATGTGGCCGCATACCACGCCCTGCGCCCCGCGCTCGTGCGCCGCCCGGGCGACGACCTCCTCGAAGCTCGAGATGAACTGGACCGCGTTCTTGACCTTCTTCTTGAGGTGCGCGGCGAGCGACCAATAAGGCAGCCCGCGCTTGCGCCGGACCCAGTTCAAAACGCGGTTGAGCTGAAGCAGCAAGGTGTAGGCATTGTCCCCGAGGAAGGCGAGCCACTTGGCATAGAGCACCACGCCGTCGAACTCATCGCCATGAAGCACCAGCAGCCGGCGGCCGTCCGCGGTCATGTGCACCGCCTCCATCGCCAGCTCGATGCCGCCGAGGTTCAGGCCGACGAATTCGCGAAATGCTTCGTCGTGATTGCCCGGTACGTAGATCACGCGCGTCCCGTGCTTGGCCTTCTTAAGCACGCAGCGGACGATGTCATTGTGCCGCGGCGGCCAGTACCAGCCTTTGCGCAACTGCCAGCCGTCGACGATATCGCCGACGAGGTAGAGCGTCTCGCAATCGACCGACTTGAGGAAATCGAGCAGCAACTCGGCCTTGCACCCGGCGGTGCCGAGGTGGGTATCGGAAACGAATGCGGTACGCACGGCGAGCACCGGCCGCTGCGGCTCGAAGTGCATGGGTCGTCGATCCAGCTTGGGGTCGCTTGAGCCATGACCCAATTGTCTCTGGCCTCGCAGACAGATTCGTGACGAATCTGAGACGTTTAGATGACGCCCGCGACCTGTTGCGCGGATGCGTCTCCAGCGGTCTCGGTCGTCGCGGTCAATCCGGAGGCTCTGAACGGCGTCTACGGCGGCACCAAAGCCTTCGTCCTCGCCTTCAGCCAGAATCTTCGCAACGAACTCGATGGTACCGGAGTTACGGTGCAGGTCGTCATGCCTGGAGCAACAGCTACCGCCGCCGCCTGAAATGACGCTTCATTCAAGAAAGGAACGACCGATGACCGCCAAGACTCTCTACACCGCCCATGTCCACACCGTCGGCGGCCGCGAAGGCGCGGCGTCGAGTTCGGACAAGCAGCTCGACATCAAGCTCTCGCCGCCCGGCACAGGGCGGCCGGGGACCAACCCGGAACAGCTGTTCGCTGCCGGCTGGTCGGCCTGTTTCGAAGGCGCGCTCGGCCTCGCCGCCAAAGATGCCGGGATCCAGCTCCCCGCGGAGACCGCGGTCGATGCCGAAGTCCATCTCAATCTCGGCGAGACCGAAGGATACTTCCTCACCGCCCGGCTAAATGTCACGATCCCCGGCGTCGCGGATGACGTCGCGCAGCCGTTGATCGAGCGCGCCCACCAGACCTGCCCCTATTCGAAGATGACCCGCGACGGGATCGATGCGAGCGTCACGTTAGCCAAGCTCCCAACCGAGGTGGCCTAGTCATGGCCACGTTGCTCGAGGAATCGGTCGTCGCCGAGGAGACCCGCGCCGGCGCATTCCAAGTCCGTATTCACACCGGCAATCACAGCTTCCTGATGGACGAGCCCGTCGCGTACGGCGGGCTCGACACGGGACCGAGTCCATTCGACCTGCTGTCGGCCGCGCTCAGCGCCTGCACGTTGATGACGATGAAGCTTTACGCGCAACGCAAGGGCTGGGCGATCGAGCCGCTGAGCGTCCGTGTGTCGCACCACAAGGGCACGGGCGGTCGCGACCGCTTCGACCGCGTCATCGAGCTCGACGACGTCACCGACGAGCAGCGCGCAGGACTGCTCAACATCGCTGGCCGGTGCCCAGTGCATCAATTGTTCGAACAGGGCGCGGAGGTGACCGTGTCGGTCGCACAAGCAGCGCTGGCGGAACCCGTCGCCGATTGCCTACACGCCCAGGAAATCGAGGAACTCTGCCGCGACGCCGCCTGAGCCGCCGCTGAACCTACAAGAGGCACCCGATGGCCCGTCGCGGCTGCGCCAACCAACACCGCCGCGCGCTTCATCGCACCGACCGGAAGGTCTCGCGCAGATCTTCGGTTAGCAATTGCGGCTGCTCCCACGCGGCGAAATGCGTGCCGACGGGGTGGGCCGTGTAGAAGATCAGGTGCGGATAGGCCGAGCGCGCCCAGCTTTCCGGCGCCTGATAGATCTCGTAACGGAAGGCGCTGACGCCCGTCGGCAGCGGAACACCGCGCGGATCGAAAAAGCCCGCCTTGCTGTTGCGCATCTCCCAATACAAACGCGCCGATGAAACCGCGGTGTTGGTCAGCCAGTAGAGCGTCACATTGTCGAGGATGTCATCGCGGGTCAGGCCCTCCTGCGCGCCGTCGAACACGCGGGCGATCAGCTCATAGCTCTGGATGTCGTGGTCGAGCATCCACGCAGCGAGTCCGATCGGCGAATCCGCCAGGCCGTAGAGCGTCTGCGGCCGGTGGTTCATCTCGATCGCATAGCCGAGGCCGTTGACATAAAATTCCGTCAGCTGGTTCCACGCTTGCTGCTCGTCGGGCGAAAGATTGGGCGGCGGCGGACCGGCGCGAAGCGCCTTGCGGATCGCTTCTGGAAGCGTCGCCGACATGTTGGTGTGGATGGCGAGCAGGCCCGGTGGCTGCTGCAGCGCCATCACCTCGCTGATCGCGTTGCCCCAGTCGCCGCCCTGGGCAACGTAGCGCGTGTAGCCGAGCCGCGTCATCAGCACGTCCCACGCCTTGGCGATGCGCGGCACGATCCATCCTGGTGCGGTCGTCTTGCCCGAGAAGCCGTAACCCGGGAGCGACGGAATCACGACGTCGAACGCATCCGCTGCGGTTCCACCATGTGCCGTCGGGTCGGTCAGGGGGCCAATGATCTTCAAATGTTCGATGATCGAGCCCGGCCAGCCGTGGGTGATGATCATCGGCAGCGCGCCCGGGTGCTTCGACTTCACGTGGATGAAGTGGATGTCGAGCCCATCGATGTTGGTGACGAAATTGGGATAGGAGAAAATCTGCGCCTCGGCGCGGCGCCAGTCGTGATGGTTCGCCCAATAATCGGCGAGCTTTTGGGCGGTCGCGAGCCGGACGCCCTGGGTCGAATCGTTTACGGTCTCGCGATCAGGCCATTTGGTCGCCTTGATCCGGCGCTTGAGGTCGGCGAGCTCGGCGTCGGTCGCATGATATTTGAACGGGCGGATCGAAGTATCGCCGCTCTGCTCGGCGGCCCCCGCACCCATCAGCGCGGTCTCGCCGAGCGTCGCGGTCGCCGCTGACGTCGGCTGTGCCGGCGTCAGCGTTTCCGCGCCCGGCGTGGAAGGCGGCGTCGTTGCGGCGTGCGCCGCACTCAACGGCACGAACGTCCCAATCGCCCCAATCGCGGCGGAAGCGAGGAAGTCGCGTCGGCCAATCAACGGAAGCATTCCGGGCATGATGGGTCTCCTTGCAGGGGGCATCGAACGCTTGGATGCGACGCGGCACCCGGCTGCGGAGAATGCTGATGGGCAACAGACCAACAGCCGCCGCCGCCGTGCGCCGTGGCGCACGAGTCGGTCAACCGAATTAATCCGGGTTAAAAGGCCCGTTTGTGGCGCTGGATTGCGAAGCGGAGAATGGCGGTTGGCAAGCGTTGGGCTTGCGACCTGCGGGGTGGTCAGGAGTTGAGCCTGTGCAAGATGCTTTGGGATCGCTTGTCACCACGCGCTCCGGAGGCCCATGGTTGCCCAATTCCCGCCGGTTGTAGAATATCGAAGCGCGTGACAGACCTCGCTATCCGATGATTGCGGCCCATTATGCGAACCAGCGATGAGAATTGGCGAAGGCAATCGGGCACGGACGCAGCCGAGCTGGTCAAGCTGGGCCCAAACCTCGTCCTTCCAAGGGCGAATGACGGCAGCGCCCAATGGGGCAAATGATTTCTCGGCACACGCGGTGCGAGCGCAGGGCAACTCCGTGCGTCCTCTAAGCGGAACCGATCATGTTCGATTTTCGAATAGATTTCTGTTGCTGGGCAGTTGCGTCGGATTTGCGGTCGCCGGAGCTTTGACACGCTTTAATCTGCTGACAGTAGCAACTCGGTTTCAGATCGCCATTTTCTGGCTAGCCGCACTGGTTCTCCATGCCTTCGTTCGCAGGACATATGGGCCGCGGCTCAGCACCCTGGCGCTCGCACTCAATGGTCTTGCCGGGACGATTGCGATCATAGGCACGAAGTGGTGGCTCGAAGGATTACCCTCGATATTTCGCTAAGCGTCGTCTGATGCAGCTCGCGAGCGAGGCACACTCCCCTCATCTCAGGTTCCCGCCCGCGCGCAAACCGCTGTCGTGTGATTGCGGTTTGGGGTATCCTGGCCGGCAGGTTCCGGCACTGATCTCTGCCGCTGCTCGTTTGTTCAGCCGCAGCTTTGCCAGTTAGGAAAAGCCTGGGCGGCATTCGAGGAGCAGAGTGCGTGAAGGGTATCGTGCTGGCAGGCGGCAGCGGGAGCAGGCTCTATCCCGCGACTCTTGCCGTCTCGAAGCAATTGCTGCCGGTCTACGACAAGCCAATGATCTATTATCCGCTCGGTGTTCTGATGCTCGCCGAAATCCGCGAGATATTGATCATCTCAACCCCGGTCGATTTGCCACGGTTCGAGGAATTGCTGGGCGACGGCAGCAATTACGGCATTTCTCTGAAATATGCGGTACAAGACGCGCCGAAGGGCCTCGCGGAAGCCTTCGTCATCGGCCGTGAGTTCATCGGCAGTGATCCGGTCGCACTGATCCTGGGCGATAATATCTTCTTCGGCGCAGGCCTGCGGGAACTGCTCCGCGAGGCGCGGCACACCGAACGCGGCGCGACCGTATTCGCCTACGGCGTTGAGGATCCTGAGCGGTACGGCGTTGTCGAATTCGACCCGGTGACCGGCCAGGCGATGTCGATCGAAGAGAAGCCCGCCGCGCCAAAGTCGAACTGGGCAATCACGGGCCTATATTTCTACGACAATGACGTCGTGTCGATTGCCGCGCGACTGACACCGTCGAAGCGGGGCGAGCTCGAGATTACGGACGTCAACAGCGCCTATCTTGACCGCGGCGATCTATCCGTGGTCCGACTCGGGCGCGGCCATGCCTGGCTGGACACCGGGACGCACGAGAGCCTCTACGACGCAACTTCGTTCGTTCGTGCGATCGAGCGGCGGCAGGGATTCAAGATTATGTGCCTTGAGGAGATCGCGCTGGAGCTCGGCTACCTCACCGCTCAGCAGCTCCGGCTTCGCGCTCAGGTCCTCGGCGACACCGGCTACGCACGTTATTTGACCAGGTGCGCGGACGAGACAGGCGATGCTTGACGTCCGGCCCTTGGCGCTTCCGGAGGTGTTGGAAATTCGCCCGCGCCGGTTCCGCGACGAGCGCGGTTTCTTCTCGGAGGTGTGGAACGAGGCGGCGTGGCGAGAAGCGGGTATTGGGCTTAGGTTTCTGCAGGACAATCACAGTCTGTCGAAAGAGCGGGGCGTTCTTCGCGGGCTGCATTACCAGACGGCGCCGTTCGCCCAGGACAAACTGGTGCGGGTGACTCGCGGGCGGATGTTCGACGTTGCGGTCGACATCCGTCCTGGCTCCGCAACGTTCCGGCGCTGGACGTGGGTCGAGCTATCGGCGGAGGCATGGAACCAGGTCCTTATCCCGCGCGGGTTTGCCCACGGTTTCGTCACTTTGGAGCCAGATACCGAGGTTCAGTATAAAGTGACCGCGCCGTACAGCTCGGCGCATGAGCGCGCGATCCGCTTTGACGATCCTGATATTGCGATCGACTGGCCGATCGCGGCGAGCGCCTTAATCGTGTCTGAAAAGGATCGCGCCGCGCCGTTACTCGCCGTGATCGACCGGGAGAGCTTGGGCGCATGACCGCGGATGCGCGGCGCATATTGGTCACCGGTGGCGCCGGCTTTATCGGTAGCGCGGTGGTGCGGCGCCTGGTCGGCAAGGGGCACACCGTCGTCAATTTCGACGCCCTCACCTATTCGGGCAATCTCGCGTCGCTGCGCGCAGTCGAGGGCGCGCCCAATTATCGCTTCATCCACGCGGACATCCGCGACTCAGCTGCGCTCGATGCCGCATTCGCGGCCCACGCCTTCGATTGCGTCATGCACCTCGCAGCCGAAAGCCATGTAGACCGGTCGATCGACGGGCCCGAGGCGTTCGTCGACACAAATGTCGTGGGCACGGTGCGATTGCTCGGCGCCGCGCTGAAGCACTGGCGGATGCTCAACTCCGACGCCAAGTCCCGCTTTCGCTTCCACCACGTATCGACAGATGAAGTGTTCGGCGACCTGCCGTTCGACGCGGGTATGTTCACCGAGGATTCGCCTTACGCGCCCTCGTCGCCTTATTCGGCGTCAAAGGCCGCATCGGATCATTTCGTGCGGGCATGGCACCACACCTACGGGCTTCCGGTCGTACTCTCGAACTGCTCGAACAATTACGGCCCGTATCATTTTCCCGAGAAGTTGATCCCGTTGGTGATCCTCAACGGACTGGAAGGGCTGCCCGTGCCGGTTTACGGCAAGGGAGCCAACGTTCGAGACTGGCTTTTTGTCGACGATCACGCCGCGGCGCTGGAGTTAGTGCTGACCAGGGGCGTACTGGGCGAAACCTATGCCATCGGCGGCCGGGCTGAGCGGAGCAATCTGCAGATGGTTGAGGCGATCTGCGACCTGCTTGATAACCGGCGGCCGCTGCCCGAGGGCGGATCGCGGCGCGACCTGATCGAATTCGTCCACGACCGCCCGGGCCACGACCGCCGCTATGCGATCGACCCTTCGAAGATCGAGGACGAGCTGGGCTGGCGGCCGAATGAAAGCCTGGACACAGGGCTGGCGCGCACGGTCGACTGGTTTCTCGCTAACGAAGCGTGGTGGCTACCCATCCGCGACCGCGGCAATCGAGGCGATCGCCTGGGCATAGCTCGGTGAGGCTCCTGATCACCGGGCGTGACGGGCAACTCGCGCGAAGCATCGCGGAGCGCGCGGCGGGTCGGGAGGCAACCGAACTGATATTCGCCGTGCGGCCGAAGGCCGATCTCGAGATACCTGGCGCAGTCGCCGAAGCGATCCGCTCGGCACGCCCTGACTTGGTGGTAAACGCGGCTGGCTTTACCGACGTCGATCGGGCTGAGCACGCGCCCGACCTCGCCCTCCGAATCAATGCCGATGCGGCGGGAGAGGCGGCCGCGGCGGCGGCATCGGTTGGCTGTCCAATCATCCAGATGTCGACCGATTATGTTTTCGATGGACGGGCGCGCACGCCATATGGCGAGACGGCCGCGACCGGCCCACTCAATATTTACGGCGCGTCGAAGCTCGCGGGGGAGGCGCAGGTCCGCGCCGCCGTCGAGCACCACCTGATCTTGCGCACGTCGTGGCTGTTCGGGCCGTTTGGCAGCAATTTCGTCAAGACTATGATCGGTCTGGCGCGCGAAAGGGATGAAATACGCGTGGTCGACGACCAGTGCGGGTCCCCGACCAATACGCTGGTGCTGGCCGACGCAATATTGGTTGCGGTCGAAGGGGCATTGGCAAGGCCGGGTCTCGGCCGGACGCTTCACATTGCAGGCAAGGGCGTGTGCACGTGGGCCGATGTGGCGCGACAAGTCATGGCTTCGAGCGCCGCAGCCGGAGGAAGAAGTGCAAAAATCCTTGGCATCCCCTCGTCGGATTATCCGACGGCGGCACGACGCCCGGCCTATTCGGCCTTGGACTCAAGCGAGTTCGAGCGGACATTCGACTTCACGTTTCCCGATTGGCGAGAGTCGGTTGACGCGGTCGTTCGCCGGCTGGTTGCCGGAGCCTGATTGTCGCCCACGTGGCACTCAGTAAGCGTTGGGATGGAACAATACGCGCACCGTCCCGAACAGGATCCGGACGTCACGCCACAACGTCCACCCGTCGAGATATTCGATGTCAGCGCCAAGCCGGTTGACGAGATCGGAGCGCTCACGCGTTGCGCCGCGGAAGCCGCGGACTTGGGCGAGACCGGTCATGCCGGGCTTAAGCGAATGGCGCTGCCAATAATCGGAATCGATTTCCCAGAACAATTTGTCGTCGACTAGTGAGCCGAGCGCGTGGGGCCGAGGTCCGACCAGGCTCATGTCGCCCAGCAGCACGTTGATCAACTGCGGCACCTCGTCGATGCTCGTCCGGCGAATGAGATGACCGAGACGAGTCAGCCGGTTGTCCCGGGGGCTAGTCGAGCGGGTTCCGGAAAGATCGCTCTCCGCGGCGAGCATGCTGCGGAACTTGAAGATGCGGAAGATGCGGTTCTGATAGCCGACGCGCGGCTGGCGGAACAGGACGGGTCCGGGGCTGTCGAGCCTTATCGCGATGGCGATAACCAAAAGGAACGGCGCTAGCAAAAGTAACGCGACTGCGCTGATGACCAGGTCAAACAGCCTCTTTTGGATGCGATTGGCCAGCGACAACGTGCCTCGGGTCACGATCAACGTGTCGTACTTGTCGACCCGACCGATCCCGATCGCGCCGATCGGCCGGCCCTGATCGAGAAGGATCTCGCCGTGAACATCGTAGAATTTGAGCATGGTTGCCCAAGTGGCGCGCCGCTCCGCGTCGGGACAGGAGATCGTGATAACGTCGTAGCGGCTCGCGTAATCGCCCAGCCGCTCGACCATCGTCGGGTCCGTCAGCGTAGGGGTCAAATTGGCCGCTGCAGCATTGACCTTGTCGCCCTGGAATTCTGGAAAGCTGGCGCCGCCGTCGTTAATCAGGACGTGGCGCTCCCACAAATCGCTGCGCTGGAACACGAACAGGGTGAGCAAGATGAACCGTCCCACTGCGACCAGCAGCGCGGACAGCAGAATCGCGGTCGCCAGGGCGAGCCGCGACAGCATCAGGCCGAATTGCGAAAAGAAGATGATCATGATCGTCATGGCGCTGGCCCACAGCACAGCGCGCTCAGCCAGCACGATCGCCGTTCGGCGCGACCGGAACGCGCGCCGTGTGGCGGCCTCACCGTTGAGCACAATCATGACGTAACACAGGATCATGAGCCATTTGACTGGGTAGCCCGACGGCTGGAGCCATGAGTCGCCGCGCACGATGCCGGCGATGGCGAACGCACTGTGGATGGCGGTGACGTCGCAAAGCAGGAGCAGGGAATAGCAGGCGACCCGCAACACTTCCGGCGGAAGCGACAGACGTGGGGTCAGGTCACGACGCCGATCGGCATTCGGTCCACGCCCCACTTCGTTCTCCAACAAGTTTGGGAGATGTCATTAATAGCGCTGGTAGAATCCTATACACGAACAGCTCGGGCCCGTCCTTACGGCTTCTCGTTGCACCTGGCTTGCGCACCGGCGGCGACGGACAAATGAGGCGCACTCGCGCGGGCCCACCTGCTGGTTGCCAGCGATCTGCCATGATAGACCCCCGCGATGGATGTGCGCGCGGCCACTACCCTCTTCCTGCGCGATGACGATATTGGCCAACTGACCCCGGCGGCGATGGCCTTCATCCACTTGTTCCGCTCGCGGGAAATTCCCGTCAGCTACCAGGTAATTCCGGCGCATCTCACCGACGAATGCGCTGCGTTCTTGAAAGACTTTCACCGCGACAAGCCGGGTCTTATCGAAATTGGGCAGCATGGGCTGGCGCACGAAATGCACATCGGCCGGCGTCGACTGAGCTGGGAGTTCGGCCGCGAGCGCGATTATGCGACGCAGCGCGCGGTGATTGCAAAAGGCCGTGCGATCATGACCGCCAAATTGGGGGCGGCCTTCGACGGGCGGATGTTCACGCCGCCGCGCCACCGCTTCAACGCCGACACCGTGCGCGCCGCGGCCGACGAGGGCTTCGATATCTTTTCGGCCGCTGCCTATGCGGACCGTCCGCGGCGACTAGTATACGCAATCGCCAGGTCGCTGCGGCTTGGAACGATTGGCAATCGCGGCGTCGCCTATCACCCGGCAAACCGCCCGGAAGCGCCGATACGCGAGCTGTCGATTAGCGTCGCAGTCGACCACGGCCCGCCGCGGCCCCGCCGCGTGGCCGATGTGCTAAGCGAGATCGACCGGGCCGCCGGGGTCGCTCCGACCGTCGGCCTGATGTTCCATCACGCGGCTTGGGGGACTCCGGATGGCGCGCGCTTCCTCGGCGAGCTGGCCGATGCCTTGCGCGTTCGGCGTGACACCCGCATTGCCCTGCCCCGCGACATCGTTGCGGCTCGGTAGGTCACGTGACCATGGCCGGCGAATCTTCCGATCTCGATGCAAAGCCAATTTTAGCGATCGCCGAGCTTACGGTCGTCATCGTCAGCTATAAGACCCGCGACCTCACGCTCAAGGCGGTCGAAACGCTGATCGATAACTCGCCTGGCGTGGCCATGCGCATCATCGTGTTCGACAATGCCAGCGATGACGGCAGCGCCGAAGCGGTCGCAGCATTGTTTCCGAACGTGGACGTGATCGCCAATCCGGAGAATATCGGCTTTGCGCGCGCAAATAATGTCGTCGCCGCGGCGGCCTCGACCGAGTGGCTGTTGCTGCTCAATCCGGACACCGAGACTTTCCCCGGCTCGATCGCCCGGTTGCTGGCATTCGGCAAGGCGCATCCGGAGGCAGGAATCGTAGGCGGGCGGACCTTATTTCCCGACGGGCAGCTCAACCCATCGTCCTGCTGGAAGCGAATGACTCCGTGGACGCTGCTGACCGCAGCGTTCGGCCTGTCCAGGCGCTTCCCACATTCGCCGCTGTTCAACGCCGAGGCGATGGGCGGATGGGATCGCGATTCGGTCCGCGAAGTCGACATCGTCGTCGGCTGCTTCCTGCTCATTCCAACGGCCCTGTGGCGCCGGCTGGGCGGGTTCGACGAGCGCTATTTTATGTATGGCGAGGACGCTGATTTGTGCCTTCGCGCACGCGCGCTCGGCTATCGCCCGATGATCACACCGGACGCCGAGATTATGCACTTGATCGGAGCCTCTACCCCTGACCGCGCGGACAAGGCCGTGGCGGTACTGCGCGCGAAGGCGACTCTGATTCGTGATCACTGGCCGTCCTGGCAGGTGCCGATGGGCATCGGGCTGATGTGGCTGATGGCCGCGATGCGCGGACTTGGCTCACTAATCGCGCGTCGGCCGGAACAGCGCGCGCGGCTGCGCCGGGTGTGGGACGAGCGCGGGGACTGGCTGCCCGGCTTCGGACCGAAGTGACCCGTATCTTGCATATTTCCGCTGATTATCCAGACGCGGTCCGGCCGCTGAAGACCCGCGCCATAGCGGCGCTGATCGAGGGCACCGACGAGCTGTTCGACCATGAAGTTTATTCGCTCAACCGGGTCGGCGGCTGGGTCGGATGGTCTCGGCCGGGATCGTTGGAAATCGTATCAGATGAGCGCATCGTGCGATCGTGCCGCTACGCCGCGCCCGCGCGCGGCTTCCTTCTGGCGCGAGCGATGGCGGGCGTCGCGGACGGCATCAACGCGGATCTCCGCCGCCGTGAACAGAAAATTGACCTGGTGCACGGGCACAAACTGACCGTCGAAGGCCTTGCGGCGCGACGGCTAGCGGGCCTGCTCGGCGTCCCATTCATGCTCACTGTGCAAGGCAACAGCGACCAGAAATTGCTTCGGGCGCGGCCCGACCTCGCCGGCCGCTGGCGAGGCTGCTGGCAGGACGCCGCGCAAATCATATCGTTCGCGCCGTGGGCCACGCGTTGGGTGGAGGGGCGGCTAGGCAAACGCGTGCGGAGCGCGGTGAACCTGCCATGCGTCCTCGCGAGCGACGCCGTAATTCCGCCAGTCCCGGCGCCTCCGCTGGTCCGTACGGCCTTCAACCTCGTCGACTGGAAAAACAAGAATATCGCGACGCTGGCCGCCGCCGTGGCCATCGCGCGCTGCGAAGTCCCCGAATTGCAGCTCGAGATCGCCGGCGACGGTCGAAGCGACACACAAGCAGCAGTCGATGCGATACTCCACCGCGCCGGAGTGACAGACATAGCGAGGCGAGTCGGGCCGATCGCGCCCGAGCGGATCCAGCAATGGATGAACGGCGCCGCGATGTTCGCAATGCCGTCGCACCGCGAAAGCTTCGGCATGGTATTCGCCGAGGCGCTGCTCGCGGGCTGTCCGATCCTCTATTCACGCGGCACATCCGTCGACGGATATTTCGACGGAGCGCCGTTCGCCCGGGCCGTGCGCGCCAATGATCCGCGCGAACTGGCCAATCGAATCGTTGAGTTCCTTCGCGGCCAATCGGCGATCAAGGAGTCGCTCGCACGCTGGCAAGGAGATCGCGGCGCAGACTCGTTCCGCCGCCGTGAGATCCTCGACCGCTACGCCGCCATTGTCAGAGAAATTTCGCGATGATCGCGGTTGTCGGCAACGCTCTGTGGGCGCACCGCCAGTCGCTCGCCTCGCTGACGATGCGAGCAGCTGGCGTGCTGGCGGGATTTGTGGTCACCGTCCTCATAGGGCGCTGGTTCGGGCCGCGCGCGAACGGCCAATATGCCATTGTCACGCAGACCGCGATGTTCCTGTCGATCGTGGCCGTCGGAGGGCTCGACCTGGCGGTGGTGCGCGAATTCTCGCGCACCCAAGCCGCAGGCAAAAAGCTGGCGCTGAGCACGTTCGCGCGCAGCCTTGGTCAAGCGATCGTTTTGGCGTTGGCGATCGTCGTAGTGCTGACGCTGGGCGGCGACCGGCTGCTCATGCTGATGGGTCGCGATGCGGTGCCGGCCAACTCGTTGGTCGTTCTGTGCATCATTCTGCTGGCCCGGACGATGACACGCTTCCTCGCGTCCATGCTACGCTCCCAGTCGCGGTTCGTCCTTGCTCAGGCGGTCGAGGTGCTGATGATTCCACTCGGCACGATCACACTGGTCGCCGTTGGATTCACGCACAGCGTCAGCGGACTGCTGTGGGCGACGGCTGTGGCTGGAATGGCCGCAGCAGCGATCGGCATTGCCGCCAGCCTGCGTTTCGTCGGCCGCGGTCCCGGGACTTTAAGCGTGGCGAGCGCAACTCTGCTTAGCACCGCTTTGCCTTTATGGGGCGTGGCGGTGACCCAGAATTTGTCGGACTGGTACGGGCTGGCAACCGTCAGCGCCGTGACGGGAATCTATGATGCAGGTCTGTACCGGGTTGCGGCCCAGTTCGCGATGGTCTTCTCGCTCGTTTCGACCGGCCTGTTCGGGACTTTCGCAACCCAGATCAGCGCGGCCTTTCATGCGGGCGACCGGGAGCGAGTGGCCAGGCTTGCAAGCAGCGCTACTCGCCTGTCGGCGGTGCTAATGGCGCCTGTGGCCGCTTATTTCCTATTGTTCGCGCCGCGCGTGATGGGGCTCATCGGACCCGAATTCCGCGCCGGTGCACCGCTGCTACAAGTCCTTGTCGTCGGACAAGTCGCGATCGCTCTGGCTTCACCCGCGGGACTCGTGCTGGCGCTGACCGGCCACCCGCGCGTCAACCTCGCTTTCACGGGTATCAGCGCGGCGTTGATGCTGCTGTTCGCTCCAATGGTTGCCCATGCTTTCGGCGCGGTCGGCATCGCCGCTTTTGTCTCGGCGGCGCTGGTCGGACAGAATATCGCGGCACATTTCTCAGTGCGCCGGCTGGAGGGGATCGACGCGCTGTTTGGCCGCGTGTTAATGCAGCGAGGTCAACCATGACCAGAGTCCGGACACTGACCGCGGCGGCGCTCAGCTTCGTCATGCTACTCGGTGGCCTACAAGATAGCGCTGCGTCCACATGTGGCGATTGCATCCGCAGCGGAGCCGCGCTGGAGGCGGCCGCGGCCGAGGCGCAACCCGGGACGCAACTTCGTCTCGCCCCGCTGGCGGAGATGGGGAAGGTCAATCTGGCCGGCATCCACGCACGCGGGCTGGTGATTAAATCGGCCGATCCCTCGCGTCCGGCGCGCTTTGACTCGCTGGAACTCCATAACAGCAGCGGTATTACGTTGTCGGGGCTCAGGTTCGACGGGCCGATGACGGCGCTTCATTACAAGTTGCTCGTGATGGATTGCAGCGACATCGAGATGGACGGGCTGGTCTTCGCGGGGGACGCAAGCGCCTACGACGACGACAACAGCTTTTCGGCAGCCATGTTCCGTCATTCCTCCGGGCTGCGGCTATCCCGCTCGCGGTTTGACCATTTCGTTTTCGGCGTCACGCTTCTGGACACGAATGGCGTGGAGATTGCGGACAATGTTTTGTTGCGGATGAAAGAGGACGGGATCCGGGGCGGCGGCAACAGCGCCCTGGTCATCCGCCGCAACCAGATCGCCAACAGCGATAAGCATCCCGCGGGCCATCCCGACGGAATCCAGCAGTGGACGACCAATGTGCGGGCCGCGGCACACGACATAACCATCGAGGACAACCTGGTGCGGCGCGGCAGCGGCGGTGCCGGACAAGGCGTGTTCGTCAATGATGAGGCGGGTGACTTTACAACGGCATTTCGGCGATGGGCGTCAAAAGCGGCGCGGTAACCGGCAATGTCGTCCTGCCGGCGCCCGACCAGGAAAGCTGGGTGCGGGTTGAGCGCGCGGACGGAGTGACCGTAACCGACAACCGCGCCGGGCGGTTCGTCATCGTCGGAAAACCGTTGCAGGCCCGCAATCAAATCATCGCGCCCACGGCCACGCCCGAGGAAGTCATTACCGCTTGGCTTCGTGCCCGCCAGATGACGCTCGCAAACTAGCGGACGGCGCCGTGGCCTGGTCCGCGCCGCGCTTGATCAAATAGGTCAGGCCGACCGATACCCCGAGCAGCAGGAACGCGAATGGGTGGTTCTCCTGCTGACTGAGGATCGACTTGATCACCACGAAATTGATCAGCGCGATGAGTACCGGGATGAGCAGGGCGTTGTTATCGTCATATTGCGACAGAACTACCCTGCCGCCTTTCCAGATCGCGCTCAGGAAGATCGAGTAATAGACGATGAAGCCAATGATCCCCAGTTCGAGCGCGACCGACAGGTAATAGGAATCGATGGTCAGCAGGTCTTCGTCGCGATAGCCTAGCGTCTCTGCCGCGCGGCCGAGGCCGTAGCCCCACGGATGTTTGAGCACCATGGGAAGGCCCATCGCCAACTGATCGGTGCGGCCCTCTGTACTCGAGGCTTGCGCCCCAGTGCCCCACACCAAAGCGCGCAGCCGGCCGACGAAGAAGGTGGCGACGATGAAGCTTGTGAACAGCGCGGGATAGCTCATCACCACCGCCGGGCCGAACATGCTTGACGGGTCCCGCTTCCACCGCAAAGCGCCCCATGCGAGCAGATAGATCAGGATAGCCAGGAACAGGCCGACGAAGCCCAGGCGGGAGTCGGTCAGGATGATGGTGTAGACGATCAGCACGATCGTCCCCAGCGCGGCAAGACGGACGATCCAGCCGCGTGCGGTGACCATCGCATGAATGATGAACGGCACCGCGAGCGCGAGGAATTCCGCGAAGCTCAATGGCGTCGTAAATTTGCTCTGCACGCGATAGGCGCCGGTCGCCGCGCGCGCCTTCGATGATAGGATCTGGTTGAGCGTCAGCGGGTCGATCTTCAGGAAGCCGGGGATGTGCTCGGCCCAGGGAATAACCTCATGGCGCTTTTCCTGGAAGGCAACCAGGCAAAGCAAAACTGTTACCGCCCAGATCAGCCGTGACAGCTTGATCACCCTCCCCGGCTTGCTGAACACAAAAGCCGAGACGAAAAATACCACCACGCAGCTCAGCAAGAAGACGACGAACTTGTTGGCGGAAAAGCCGGTTTGAGCCGAGAAGGCAATGCTGACGAGGGCGACCACGGTTGTCAGCAACAGGAATTTCGTCACGGCGGGCGCAGCGCCGAGGATGGCACTCAGCTCGCCGCGAAAGACGCGCGATTGCGAGAGGTTGAGCAGGAACACCGCGGCCAGCGGGATCGTGGTCAGCCGCAGCACCGTGATCCACGGCATGCCGGGTAGCGCAATGGCGATGTAGTCGGGCCAGCAAAGCAGCCCGATCAAGAACGCGAACAACGCCCATTCCTGGACCCGTGGGTAGGTCTTCCCGGTCTCGCGCAACAGGGCGATCACCAAGATCGCGACAGCGACCAGCGGGATCGCAAGCTGAACCAGGATATAGGTCGTCCCAAGGGCAAACAGGAAACCGTAAGAGATTGCCGCGAGGATCAGCAAAGTGAGCCAAATCCGCTTGTGGCGGGTGAGGAACCCGCTGTGGGTGTAGGAAGCCAGCACGGGCGGCCTCGTTGTCGTTGCCGTCGCAGCCTTAGCCTTCTTTGGCTTCCGGTGCGCCAGGGCAATGAGCGGCATCAGTCAGGGTCCACGATCCGCGCCGGATTACCTATGACGAGGCTGCCGTCGGGCAAATCCCGGTTGACCAGTGCGCCGGCGGCGATGGTGCAATCCGCGCCGACCTTCACCCCGGGCAGAATGATCGCGCGCGGCCCGACGCGCGTCCGCGCACCGACCGACGTGTCGAGATAGACCCCACGCGTCATATCGTGGGTCAGCAGGACTGATTGCTCGTCGAACATGCAATCCGGTCCGATGTGTACGCCCCGCGGCCAGGTGCGGTCGATCAGCGCCGTCGCGGCGATCCACGCGCTGGGATGGATGTCCATTCCCCACAGCCGTACCTGGATGAACCGCTGGACCCGCTGGCGCAGGCTGATTGGCGGACGGTGCGGCCGCCGGTCATCGATATTGGAATCGGCAGCGGATTTGTCTGCAGACATTGCCGGGGGATAGGATAGGCTCCGGGCCACCGCAACGCGCGATCAACCGCCCGGAAAGACAAGCATGGGACCTCGCTCTCTCAATCAGCTTCGTCCGCTTCGCGCCGCGCTGATCAGCGCGCGCCGCCGCTGGATCGCCTGGCGGCACGGAATCGTCATCGCCCCAGGCGCGTCATTGTCGTTGTCGGCGAGGCTGGTGCCCGGCGGGCGCGGGGGAATTGTTATCGGCGACGCGACTTTGGTGGCGTTCAAGACCTTACTGATCGCGCGGGACGAAACGGGCCGGGTCCGGCCGATCCGCATCGGCCGCAATTGCTTCGTCGGCGGCGGCGCGACCATCCTGCCGGGGGTCAGCATTGGTGACGGGTCAATCGTCGGCGCCGGCGCGGTGGTGTTCGATGATGTCCCGCCGGCCTGCGCCGTCGGCGGCAATCCCGCGAAGATTATCCGCGAAGGGATCGAGGTGGGGCGTTTCGGCCGGTTCACTTATGCCGACGAAAACACCCGCCGGCAGTGGATCTAGATGATGAAGTCGCTCCCGCCCAGCGCCTTCACGCCGTGGACCATGATGCTGAAGTCGGCAAAGCCGTCGCCATTCACGTCGCCGGACACCATCATCCCGTCGCCATAGCTCTTCACTTGGAGTTCGCCGGCGATGTGGTGGAAGTCCTGCGACCCAATCAGCTTGAATGCATCGTCCGCTAGGGACGCGAACTTGGCGTCAATCGCCCTCAGGTCAATTTTGTCGCCGCGACTGAAATCCATGATTTGATCGTGATCTCCGCCGAGCACCGCACTGTTGTCGAATATGAACGCGTCTTTCCCCGCGCCGCCCCACAGCATGTCGTCTCCGCCACCCCCGACCAGCCGGTCAGCGCCGCCGAGGCCCGACAATTGGTCGGCGCCGCCGGTGCCGGTGATCAAATTGGCCAAGCCATTGCCGGTACCCTTGTGCGCGCTTCCCGTGAGCTCCAGATTTTCGAGATTGGCCCCGAGAATATAGTCCACCATCGTAGTGACCGTATCTACACCCTCGCCGGCTAGTTCGCTGACGTCGTCTCCCAGCGTCTTGACGAAGAAATGGTCGTTGCCGGTTCCGCCCATCAAGTGGCTGTCAAAGCCGTTGCCGGTGATCGTGTCATTGCCCCCCAACCCGTGCACCGTGCTGTGGGTGGAGGCCGTCGCGGTCAGTGTATCGTTGCCGGCGGTGCCGTCGACGGTCTCAGTGGCCGGCAGTGAAGGCGGAGGCAGAGTGCCGGTGCCGCCGGTGCCGCTTCCCAGGCCAGTGTCCGCTATTACCGTGGCCCAGTTGGCCAATCCCCCGGGGACATATGGGTGGCTCGCCGCCCAACTATTGAGCAGCGCGAGCCCACCGTCGGTAACCGGCGCAACCAGACTGTTGTCGATGGTCTCGTCAGCTTGCGTGACGAGGCCGGAGGCGGTGTTGCCGTAGACGTCGAGCAGCGAGCCGTCGTTCAGCGTACGGATCCAGCTGTCTTGGTCGGGAAAGCCGACCACCACGTTGCCCGTTACCAGCCCATTGTTGACGCCATCGAACGTCATTCCATTATAATGGCCTCCGAGCAGGATATTATCCGTTACGGTGACGTTGCTGTAGTGGAGTGAGCCAACTTCGTCGCGGATGAACACGCCTTGAAACGGCGCCCCCGTGGTGCCGCGGACCATTACGTTTCCGCTAATCAGCACGTCAGACACCGCGTTCGTTTCGCTGACGGTCCACAGCTGAATCGCATCGGGATGGTCTATCGCGTTGGGATGGAAGTCCGTGAAGAAGTTATTGGTGTAGACGATCTGCGAATTTCCGCCGCCGCGGATTCCGTCCGACCGGAGGTCGTGGAAATAGCTGTCGCTGACGGTGATGCGGGAATTCTCGAGGAAGCACACGCCGAACACCAGGTTTTTGAACTCGGAATTCGTGATCGTGACGTCGCTGCTGCTGCGCACAAGCAGGCCGGTGGTGTCCTGCAGCGGAGTCATGCCGGGTCCGTCGAACACCAGGTGATTCATGGTTACGTGGGACGAATCGTTGACCACGAAATGATACCATGTCGTGTCGTTGCCGGTCCGAAGGGTCAGGTTCGAAAGGCTGATATTGCTGCTGCCCACCACATTGAGGTCGGTCAGTACGGCTGGATGCAAGGCGTCCGCGGAAGTGATGGTGATCGCGCTCGCCGGGTTGATGTTCTGAAGGAGGACGCCTGCATAGGTGCCGCTGGCGAGGCTTATGGTATCGCCCCCGACCGCTTTTTGGGCGGCAGCCATCAACTCGGCGGTGGTGGTGACAGCGTACGTCGTCATAGCGTTCCCTCGCTCATTTTGGAGCGAAGCTACGGGCCGCACTCGTAAAATTAGGTTAAGAAAGACGCTCAAAGCGAAGCGAATTCTGGCTGTCGAGATGCCCTTCCTCCCGAATCGCCGCCGTCGAGGCAGGCCGTTCTGGGACCGCGATGGTTTTCATCTCGCCGCCCGGGTCAAGCCGAGATAGGGTGAGTCCAGATCAACGCGCGCACGCGCAAGGAACAACGAGACAGGCGATGGATACGATTTTCGACTGGATCAGCATCCTCTTGTTCAGCGGCGTAGTGATCCTGTACCTACAACGCTCCGCGGCGGCCGAGCCGACCGACACGGTGTGGCATTATCTTCCGCCGGCGGTCGGTTGCGCCAGCGCCAATTATTTCGGCAACCATGATTGGCCGGCACTCGCGACCGGACTGGTCGTCCTCACCATCGCATACGTCTATTATGTGCTAAAGCCGTTCGAGCGTCCCTGAGCGGAGATTTCAGCCGGCAATGCGTCCTGAATCGTTCAACGGAAGTTTATTGCGCGCCATGAGTATCTTTTCGAGGGTCAAGGACTGGCTTTCGCTCGGGCGCGCCGAGGACGACGAGGACGACCTTCGGTCGGCGCGCTCGGCGTGGGCGTCGCCCGTGCGCAAGCCGCCGTACGAGGTCGACCTTCCCCGCTTTTCGGGCTTCGCTAACGAAGGGGAGATCGGCGAGTCCGTCGACCCGCAAGGCTCCGAAGGACGGCGCAAGCTGGGCCGCGCCTTCCCGCTCGCTCAACCGATCGGCAACCTGCGCCAGTTCGCCGGCCGCCGCGAGCTGCTCGCCAACGCCATCCGCGCGATCGAGGAACGGCGGCTGCACCTTGTCCTATTCGGCGATCGAGGAATCGGCAAAACCTCCCTGCTCAATATCATCGCCTTGCTGGCGGCGGACGCTCGCTATCAGGTCCGGTACAGTTCATGCAGCGAAGGCAGCAATTTCGATCAGACATTCCGAGCCATCGCACGCGATATCCCCTTGCTTTACCACCGAAGTTCCGACCCGACGTCGGACCAGGTGGAATCGGGCAATACCCTTGCCGATCTGCTCGACGAGCGGCCAGTCACGCCGTCTTTGTTCAGCGAGATTCTGGAAGGTGTCGCGGGTACCCGCCTGCTGATCATTCTCGACGAGTTCGACCGCGCCGAATCATCCGATTTCCGCCGGTCCGTCGCCGAGTTGATCAAGAACTTATCCGATCGCGGCTCGCGCGCGCAGGTCCTGATCGGCGGGGTCGGACACAATCTGGCCGAGCTGATCCGCCATATCCCCTCGATCCGCCGCAGTCTGCTTGGCGTGCACGTCAGCAAAATGCCCGACGAGGATTTAGACGAGATACTGTCAATCGGCACCGCAATCAGCAAATTGCCTTTCGCGGCAAACGGCCGGCGAGCGCTGATCCACGCGGCTAACGGCTCGCCCTATCTGACGAATTTGTTCGCGTACCAGGCGACGAGCCGCGCAATCGATCGCCATCTCAATGAAGTGCCGCTATCGGCGGTGCAGGACAGCCTGCGCGAGACGCTGGCCGGGATCCGGCAGCGGCTCGACATGGCGGCGCTGGCTCAGCTCGACGCCCTCAAGGCGGCCTTACCCCCGGCGGACATCGAGCGCATTGCAGGCCACGCGATGAACAATTTCAACAGCCTCGAGCCTGCCGATGCCGCATTCGTAACGACCAAGCTCGGGGCCCGGTTGGACGCGAGTTGGAGCGACGCCGAGGGTAACTTCCTGTTCCGCGACGACAGCGTTCCGCTCGCGCTGTGGCTATCGCGGATCGTCGAATTGTAAGCGCGGAGTCCCGCGAATTGCCGGATGCGTTGATGCGGGCCCATCCACCGCATCCTCGGCGCGGAACGACGCCACGGACGTTGCAAATAGAACAAGCCCACCGCTCTCGAAGGAGCGGTGGGCTTTCGTTCGAGCCAATCTATTGTGGCGATTTACGCGGCGGCGAGGGCCAGCGCGCTGCGCTTCCTGCGCATGGCTGCTCCGGCGAGGCCGATGCCCAGGATCATCATCGTCCAGGTGGCCGGCTCAGGGACGCCCGAGGTGATCGAGGTGCCAATCGCCGAGGAGATGCCCTGGTAATCGAACGCCTGGTAGCGGTCGACGAAGTCGGACAGGGTAATGTCGTTGATCAGGCCGTTCATCGTCAGGGCAAATGTTCCGTTCGCGGTGCCGCCGACCAGGACCCCATTGCCGTTACCGGTACAGGTCCCGCCGGGTCCGTCATAGAAGCACACATCCACGCTGCCGAAACCGACCGGATAGTTGGTGTTCAGCGAGGCCGTGTTGAAATCACCGGTAGCGCTGGCGCCGGTGACATTGGGATCAACGTTAAAGCCGAACGACGAAACGCGTGAACCTCCTGCCAACGTGGACGTGTTCGAGAGCGCGTAGGTGAAGTTGAATACCGTATTGCCGGCCACTGTCGTCATGCCCAAATACGTCAGGAGCAAGTCCGACATCAGGCCAGGGATGGTGATCACCGGGTCACCGCCGATGCCGCCGAAGGTAATGTCGGTGCTGCCGTTCACGGCAAGCGAGCTGGTGCCGGAGGCCGTGGTGACGTCGACTCCCGCATAAGCCGGAACGGACAGAAGGCAGCTAGCCGCCGCCAAGGCAACGCTGAAGCGATTCACCCTGATTCTCCTTATCTTACGGCCGAGTGAGCTACCGGCTCCTACGGCTCTCGGCACCGAACCACCCGATGCCCACGGCACGCACCGAATCCTCGAAAGAAAGGCTCCGGGAACGATTCGTTGGTTAACGTATAAATAACGTATCTTTTCAACGCGTGCAAGAAGTCGTCTGGAAATTTCCTAGCGTTTTGAAGGGCCTGCCCAGTCTCAAGATTCTACATCGCAACAAACCCGCCTAAATGACGGATATCTGCCCTTTCTCGGTCAGCAAAACATTGAGTAGGGCAGGTCAGCCGAGCTGTGCGAAGCGCCTTCCGAGCAGTACCGTTCGTTCCGTCGGCGACATCGATCGCAACAAGACGATCAGAAAGTCATTCACTTGCTGGAATCGGTCTTCCCCCGAGTCGTCTCGAATCGACGACGCGCGCAAAAGCAGCCCATCGCCGACGGTGCCGGTCATCGCCGCCTGGAGTCTATCGCGGCGCTGTTCCCCTTCCGTCCTTGGAAGAAATTCGCCGACGCGCGTAAAATATACGATATCTTCGACACGGCTCTCGAGGGTCGCGGTCAGGGCGACTGCCGGCACCACATGGCGGGCGCCAAGCGGCAGGTTGAGCAGGCGCGTCGGCGTTACCTCGAAACCGCTGGCGGGATAGCAGGCTTCCGGCCGGTGCAACTGCAGGGAGTCGCTTTGGGTCGAGCCATAAGCAATCAGCAGCATGATCGGGGGCGAGTCTGGCTTCCCGGTGCTGGCGCGGTAATTGCGCGCCAGTTCGTCATCGTAAAGCCGTGAGGCCAGGCTGCCCTCCGTGCGTGGCATGACGATGTCGCCGCCCGCCGCGGCGCTCCAGCCGGGAATCGCGGTCGGCACCACCTTGCTCAGCCGCTCGCCGGCCGGAAGCAGGCGCACCTCATGTCGCGGGCGGAGCCATTCGGCGACACCGACCGCGCCGGCGCACACCGCGCCGAGGAGCAGATCACGCCTTTCAATCATGGCGCGAAAACCGCCCAACAAGGGGCTTGAGCAGGCTGTCCAGGGCGAAGATCAACACCAGCGCGACGGCGAACAGGGCCAACCCGGTGGTGCCGTGCAGGAAGCCCTGCGCCGTCGCGTCACCAAAGCGCCAGGTGATCGCAATTAGCGCCAGGATGCGCATGACATTGACCAGAATCGCGATCGGCAGCACCGCCGCCAGCAGCAGCAGTGAGTACCCCCACGACGCGCGGTGCATCAGGTAGATATAGAGCAGGCTGATCGCGCTTAGGCCAAAGAGCGAATTTAATCCCGAGCAGGCTTCCTCGACCAGCAATTGATACGGCCCGACGAACAAGAGCACGCCCTGCCGAGCGACCGGATAGCCAAGCATCATGGCGATTCCACCCGCGGCTCCGCTGACCAGATTTTGCAAAGGCGCGGTGATACCGGCGATGAGCCAGCCCGGCGGCGGCACGGCCAGCGCAAGATAAAACAACGGAAAGGCGTGTCGCCGCAACGAGCCAATGCCGAACAGCCGCAGCAGCACCGTCAGGAAGGTGCCGTAGAGCCCGACATATTCGAGGCTGACGAAATCGAACGCGCGGCCGAAGATGTACAGCGGCAAACTCAGCACCAGCCCGGCCAGCGTCAGGGCCCACCGGTCGCTATGGTGCCGCGCATCCGTTAGCCGCAACCCATCGTGGTGAAGCAGCCAGAAGCCGGTCGCGAGCACGATCGGACCGTGCGCGCCGCTATCGAGCTTCCACGTCTGCTGCGCCATGTTGATCATGGTCGGCACCGCCATCGTTATCAAGCCGAGGGCGAGCGGCCACCAGAAAGGCAGGTTGTTGAGGCCGAAGCGGTGCCGGTTGGCGGTCGCGTCCAACCGCTCAATAGTCATTGAGGTAGGTGCCGATAACCCGCCCGCCGTCGGCCGCGATTTCGTCGAGCAGCACCTGCACGTCATTGACGAAGCTGCGCTGGCGGCAGGTCACCACCATGGCATAGCGCATTACCGAGGCGATCCGGCGGGAATCGGCGAACTGGTTCGAGGGTGGCGTGTCGATGATGGTCAGGTCGAAATCCCGCAAGCACTGGTCCATCAGCTGCCGGAACACGGGCGCTCCCAGCTGGTCGAAGGTCGCGGCGTCGACATGGCCTGCATAGAGCACCGACAGGTTCGACTGAACGATGGCGAACGCTTTCGACAGCGGCAGCGCGTCGTCGGCGAGGCAGTCCGCGAGGCCCGGCAATGGCTCCAGCGGCACGATGTAGTCCTGAATTGAGGGGGTGCGCATATTGCCATCGACCAAGAGGGTGTTGACCCCTGCCTGCGCCATGGTCACCGCCAAATTGGCGGCAATGAAGCTGCACCCCGATCCGGCGGCGGGCGCACAGATCGCGAGCGCGCGTCGGCCGTGCTTGACGTGCTGGGCAAGTACGTTTGAACGCAGCGCCCGGAATGATTCGGCCTGCAGTGAGTCGGGCCAGGCCAGCGAGACGAGGTCCTGGGAGAACGTGAAGCCAGGGAACTGCGCGGCGTCGGAATCGGCCGCAAGCGCACTCTTCTTTCGTGCGCCCCGGCCCATCATGCCGCCCCCGCCCTGCGCCAACCGCGGTTGATGACGCGGCGTCGCGCGCGGAGGGGTGGACTCATGATTCCAATTACCGGGACGTCGGGAAAATCGAGATCCTCTATGCCACGGACGCGCGGACGCATCAGTTCAATCAGGAGCGCTGCGAGCGTCCCGATCGCCAAGCCCAGTGCAGCCGACCCAAACAGGATCAGCGGCCAGCGCGGCCAGATAGCCGTCTGAGGGGCAGTGGCGTTGCCGAGGAGCGTCAAGCCGCTGTCGGTGGACGCCGCTTGCTGATCGAGGTCGGCCGCCTTGGCCAAGGTCTTCTGATACTGATCGCGCAGGACGGAAACGTCGACCGCCAGCTTGCGCGCCTCGTCGACTTTGCCGCGTTGGGCTAGCACTTTGATTACCTGGCTACCGTACATTGCGCTCAGTGAAGGTCCGCCGCCGCCCGTGACAACCGGGCGGGCGCCCGACGCTCGACCCGCGGCGGCGATCGCGTCACGCTGCTGCTTCAGGGAAATCAGGTCCGGGTTATTCGGCCCAAGCGTGCGCTGGGCGTTGGCAATGGCGGCATTGGCCTGAGCCAGCTGCCCGGCCATCGGATTGCCGCCACCACCCATCGAGATCGATGGCGCGCGGACTTGGGGAGAGCTGGAAGCCAACGCCGACAAGCGCCGCGATTCCTCGTCGACATTGTCGTCGCCGATGACAATCCCGTTAGCTTTCTCAAACGCGCTCTTGCGGTTCTCGGCGGAGGTCAGCTCGTCGCGCACCGAGTCGACCTGGCGGTGGAACCACCGGCCGTCTTCCAGCGCGTCGTCGCGCTTAAAGGCGATCGTCTGGTCGACATAGGCTTGGCGGATGGCATCTGCGACCTTCGCCGCGACCATTGGATTGGCGTCGATGTAGGAAATCTCAAGAATGTTGCTACCTTCGAGCAAGTCCGCCCGCGTGTTATCAATCAGCTTCTGGGCGATCCAGCGTCGAAGGTCGCGATTGTCTCCCGAGGAACGCCGAGCGTATGCGGCCGCGAGCTCGGGCGAACTGACCCAGCCGAGGGCGTCGACGACCTTGCCCGCGACACGATAGTCGCGGATCAGTTCGGTCTGCGTCTGGACATAGGTCCGCGCGAATTGCGACGCGACGACCTGCCCGGTCACCGGGTCAGGCTTGACGATGTCGAGCATCACCCGCGATGTCGCCTTGTAGCGCGCGGGAATGAGGACCCCGGCCAGGATCGCCGCAAACAAACAGGCGAGCGCCGTCGAAAGAACGATGGAGCGGCGCGCCATCAAGATGCGCCATAATTGCTTCAAATTCATCCTGGAGCCCTTCGTCCCTGGCCCGTACGCGGGCCTAGAAGAACCGTTCGCCGACGACGATCGTGTCGTCGCCAGCGATCGGCATGTCGAGGTTGGCCCGGATCTTCCGACCATGGCGGATGACCGAAATCCGCCCGAGCGACCCGCGGTCGGTCAGCCCGCCGCCGCGCGCCAGCGCCATGCGCACGGTCATTCCCCGCTCGACCTTGTAGGACCCAGGGCCCGTGACTTGGCCATAGATGTAGAAGTTGGGCGCCGTCGCGATATACAATTTGTCGCCTGGAGTAACGAGGGGATCCTCGTCCGGACCGCCGCTGGAGATCGACGCGAGTGGCAGGATGAATTGCTGCCCGTCGATGCGGCGAAGAACCAATGTGTCGCCCGCGGACGGCTTTACCCCGCCAGCGCGAGCGAGGATTTCGGACACGCGATAGGCCCGGTCGACCGGCACCAATCCCGGTGAGCCAAACTCGCCGAGCACGGTAACGTAGCGACTCGCGAAGCTGGCGACCGATATGCTGACCACAGGATCGACGAAGAAGCCGCCCTCGCGCAGCAGCCGGGTAATCTCGTCGCGCAGCTGTATGACGGTGAGGTCGGCTGCCTTGACCGAGTGCAGGTATGGCAGCTGGATGGTGCCGTCGACCTGGACCTGGACGCGCTGCTTGAAATCATCGCGCCCGAGCACCGCCGCCTCGACCACGTCGCCCGGACCCAGCACATAACCGGCGTTCATGGTTAGCGGCGCGCTCGGCTGGGCCACTGTTTGCGCCGCTGCCGGCACGGCCGCCGACATCAACATGATAAGCAGCAGGCTGAGCAAAGCGTGAAGCCGAAAAGCTGCAATGCGCATGGTCGATCCTATCGTCTCAAGTCGATCCTATCGTCTCAAAGGGCGTACCGCGCCCCCAGGCCAATGAAGGTGTTGGAAAAATCGTATATGTTGCCGTTGGCGTTGCGGGTCTCGTGCCCCGCCTCGGCGGTAAGCTTGACGCGCGGGCTCATCGCCAACGTGGCGCCGGCGCGTAGCCGGATGAGGCGGTCATTGGTCAGTACCGGCCCGAAGACGCCAGTCGCGCCCCGATAATCGCGCTTGTCGAGATTGCCGCCAAGGAACAGCGACGTGCGGCTTGTGAGGGCATAAGTCGCCAGCGCGCCATATTTGCTTCCGATGCTGTAAAGCGCCTCTGCGCCCAGCGAGGGCTCGGGCTGATGTTCAGTAGTCAGGGCTAATTGCAGCCGACTCGCCGGCCTGATAATGCCGTCGAGCCGCCAGCCGAGCCCCTTGAAATCACGCACGCCGGCGACCGGCGGTTTGACCGTGAAGTAGGCCACCGACCCCTTGATCGTCACGACCGACCCTATATCGCGCTCAGCCCCCAGCCGAACCGTATCGCCGGTGTAGCGGTCGGCCAGGAACAGCGGTGAGACCAGCGCATCGCGATGCGGGTAGACTATCCGGTTGTGCTCATACGTCAGCGTGAAGTTGCCAATCGACGGATTATTATAGCCAACACCGCCGAAGTAGCTGTCGCGACGATAATCGGAGATCTTGCGCAGGCTGTTGCTGTTGTCGCCGATGGAATGTTCGTAGCCGGCCACCGGCCTCACGCCATAGGTGCGGCCACAGCGCACGTCGCCGGCATAGACCTGCACCATTTCAGTATTGCGGACGCTGTCGATACCGGGTGTATCGATGAAATAAATCTGGCTGAGCTGGCTCTGCTGCCGAACGATGCTCGGGCGCAAGCTGACCAGGCACGGACCGAAATTGAGCCGTGCATCGGCGTTAAGGCCGAGTCGCTCCCGGTCGAGACTGTGGTTGCGCGTATAGAAGTCGTAACCGGCGAAGCCGTTGAGACGAAGCGTGTTGCGCCCGAACGGCCGGACGAGCACAACATCGACCCCCGGCGTGACACGAAAGTCACTGCGGTGGAGCCCCCGCAGTGTGGCCAGATCGGCGTTCGCTTGCGCCACGTTGGATTGGTATAGTCCGTCGAGAGTGAACGCGATCTCGGTCACTGCGCGGTCGGTCGGCACACTCTGCGCCAACACGCCCGTTGGGAGAAAGGTCAGCAGGGCCGCCGCCACTGCATATCGCAAGCCCATCCGCGATCGCGAGACCGGGAGCCGGCCGATCATGTCAACCGCTTATACCGACGTGGGCCCCCGCCCCCTGGATACCGGAGAAACGATTCCGGCGCGGCGTCCGTTCCTGTCCTCGGATAAGACACGATCAGATTCACCTTTGTTTTCATAGACAACCATTTTGCCATATTAATCTGTCCGACAACAGTAAATTTAACGGGATATTACCGGCACGAGCGCCGGCAGTGCTGGAGAATCGTCATCGTCTCGACCGCTCCGAACTATTATCAGCTGGTCAGGCGGGACGTTTTTCCGCTGCTGGAGGGGCCGCTCGGCCGGCTGCTCGACGTCGGCGGCGGGGTCGGCGCGACCTCCGCGGCGCTGCGCCGGGAAGGTCGGGCCAGTTACGCGATGTTGCTCGACCGCGTTGCTGACGGGGCGGTCGACGGCATTGACGACGCACTCGCTGGGAACCTCGAGGATCCCGCCTTCCTCGGCCAGGCAGTCGCGAAGGGTGCGCCGTTCGACACCATCATCTGTCTCGACGTGCTGGAGCATCTCCACGATCCCTGGGCCGTGGTCGCGGCGCTACACCGGGGCCTCGCGCCCGGCGGCGCGTTGGTCGTCAGCGTCCCCAACGTCAATTATATCGGTCTGGTCGGACCCCTGGTGCTGCGCGGGCGGTTCGACCTGACCGATGCCGGAGTGATGGACCGGACTCACCTGCGCTGGTTCGCTCGCCACGGTGCGATCGACCTGGCGACAGGCTCCGGCCTGGTGCTCGAGCGGGTCCAGGCCAATGTTTATGGCCGGTTCAAGCGTGCGCTCGACACCGTTACTCTGGGGCTGCTGACCCGGTTCCTCGCCGCGCAATATGTGGTCCGGGCGCGCCGGCCGGCGTGACTTTTACTTAAAGTCGGCGGGCACCTTTCCGGTGTAAGACGGGTTGATCATCACGCGGCCCTTGGCATGCTTGACGATTTGGGCCAGCCGCTGCTGCACTTCGCCTGCGGTGCGCTGTTGGGTGAGGATGTTGCGCGCGACGGTGGTCGCGTCAGCGCCTTCGAGCGGGACGGTGCGAATAGAGATTACCGCCGAAATCTGGACCGACTTGCCGCTGCGGTTGAAGAAGATGTCGTTTTGCCCGATCGCCGAGATCTGCTCCGCTTGACGCGGGTCGACGGTTGCGGTGTCGATCACCGCGCCGACATGGCGGTAGGGAATGCTCTTTGCCTTGAGCAATGCTTCGGCCTCGTCGAGCGTATGGAGCGGTTGCAGTTGCCGCTCGAGGTCGGCCGGAGCGACCCCTACGACAAGCTGGTCGGCGAACAGCAGTTTGCGCTGGGCAAAGGCGGCCGGGTTCGCCCGGACATATTCGTCCGCCTCGTCAGTCGACACCTTGGGCACCTCTTTGGAGAAATTCGTCGCCAGCGCCTCGACCACGGCCATTTGTTGCGCCTGAGCCGTCAGCATCGCGGCCTGTGGCGATTTGTCGACGCCAAGCTTGCCGGCTTCGGCAACCAGCAGCCGGCGAACGATCAGCCGCTGCAGGGCTTCCTGCTGCCGCGAGTCGTTTGGCCCCGACAGGGACCCGAGCTTGCCCATCTCGCTGTTCAACTCTGACGCGGTAATGTCCTTGCCGTCGACGGTCGCGACAACCTGACCCTGGGGAAACGACGGCGCCTTGTCTCCGCACGCGGATACGACGAGAGTAACGCCGAGGATGAGCGGATAGACATTTTTCATTTTCAGGCTCCGAACCGTCTGAAAGATAATTGCATGACGGCAAAACAGGTCGCTGTCGATTGCAATAGCTGGTCGGGTCAAGGAGTTGGGCGTGGGCACGAAGACCGAACGGCGTCCAATGACAATCTGCCTATCTGCGTCCGGCGGCGGGCATTTCCGGCAATTGCTCGACCTCGAGCCGCTGTGGAGCCGCCACCGCCATTTCATTGTCACGGAGCGCACGGCACTCGCGCGGTCCTTCGAACAAAGCGAGACGATAGAATATGTTCCGCATTTCGCGCTCGGGCAGGCGCGGAGGGGGGACGCTCTGACAATGCTGGTCGCGGCCCTGCGCAGCGTGTGGTCGTCGGCGCGGATCATTGCGCGCCACCGTCCGGACGTTGTCATCAGTACCGGCGCGGGATCGCAAATATTCCTGCTTATCTGGGCCCGGCTAGCGGGCGCGAAAATATTCCTCATCGACAGCTTCGCCAGGTTCGACGCGCCAAGCAAGTTTGCGCGGATTGCGGGACGCCTGGCGCATGTCCGCATCGCGCAGTCGGCCGCCGCGACCGAGAAATGGCCCGGCTCGGTCGCATTCGACCCGCTCCACATCGCGCCCGCGGCCCCGCTGCAAAAGCAGGCACTGCTCGTAGCAACGGTCGGCACGGTGTTGCCGTTCGATCGCCTGTCGCAGCTCGTGACCGAGGCGAAGCGCGGCGGACGAATCGCGGAGCGGGTCATCATCCAGACTGGGCACGGGGCCGTGGCGATTGCGCCCTGCGACGGGTTGGAATTCGTGGAGGAACTCGATTTCGCCGCCATCCGCGGCTTACTCGATCAGGCGCGGATCGTCGTTTGCCATGGCGGCACCGGCTCATTGCTGACCGCGCTGTCGGCGGGCTGTAAGGTGATCGCGATTCCGCGCACGATCGCCAACGGCGATGCCTATGACGACCACCAGCTCGAAATCACGCGGTCGTTCGAAGCGCGCGGCCTGATAGTGACGGCGACAGACGAGCCATCCTTCCTCGCGGCCCTCGACAAAGCGCGCAGCCTGCCGGCAGTGGAGATCCGGCTCGACCAGTCGCGGATGATCGCGTTCATCGACGGACAGTTGGCGAGCTTTTTCGATTAAACGCAGACCTTGCGGATGCCTGCCTTCGCTTGCATTGAAAGGTGGCCTGGCTCAGGCGGTCCCTGGGCACGGTCGAGCTCAGCTAAGCTACTGGAAAGAAATGGTGGGCGTGGCAAGGATTGAACTTGCGACCCCTGCGATGTCAACACAGTGCTCTACCACTGAGCTACACGCCCACCCGCGTCGGCCTCAGGCCGCCGGAAGCGAGGCATTTAGAGAGGGGTTCGGACCGGCGCAACCCTGTCCAGAGCAAGCCGAAGGGCGGCTTAGAGCCGGCCGTGCTGGTCCTCGGTCTGGAAGATGCGATCGACCTCCAGCACCAGGTCCTTCAAATGGAACGGCTTGGACAACAACTTGGCCTCCGGCGCCGTCCGGCCGCTCTGCAAGGCGACCGCGGCAAACCCGGTGATGAACATCACCCGGATCGACGGATCGATCGCGCTGGCTTTCTGGGCCAGTTCGATCCCGTCCATTTCGGGCATCACGATGTCGGTCAGCAGCAGGTCGAACTGCTCGCTTTCGAGCAAAGGCATGGCTTCGGTGCCGCAGCCGACCGCGGACACTTCATAGCCGACCCGCTGCAGCGCGCGCTGCAGATATTCGCGCATCGACGTATCGTCTTCTGCCAGAAGGATTCTCGCCATGACCCCAACTATGCGCTGAACGATTCCGTTTTGCTAGAAGCGATTGAGCGTTTCGCGCGTTGCAGCGCCTCTTGCCGAGTCCTATTGTGGGACGGATTTTGACAGAAACCTTGCTCGCCCCTCCCCTCATCCATCCACCGCGCGGCGAGCTCCCCGTGCTGTTGTCGATTCCCCATTCCGGACGCGACTACCCCCAATGGCTGGTCGAACTGGCCAGCGCCGGCCGCCCGGCGCTCAGCGCGCTCGAAGACCCGCTGGTCGATCATCTCGCCTGGCGCGCGCTCGCACGCGGAGTCGGAGCGGTCATCGCCCGAGCGCCCCGGGCTGCGGTCGATTGCAACCGCGCCGAGGACGAGATCGACCCCGCGGTGATCGAGGGCGGACGCCGCGACCGGCAGAGCGCACGGGCGCGCGGCGGGCTCGGCATCGTCCCCGGCCGCACCCCGCAGCACGGCTTCCTGTGGCGACGGTCAATCACCGCGCCGCAACTTCAGGCGCGGCTCGATCAGGCGCACCGGCCCTATCATCGGGCCATCGCGGAACAACTCGGCTTGCTCGCCGACCGGTTTGGCTGTGCGATCCTGCTCGACTGCCACTCGATGCCGCCGCCGCCACCCGGCGTCCCGGCGATCGTGATCGGCGATCGCCACGGCCGCACCGCGGAACCGTGGTTCAGCCTCGAGGCGGTACGTGTTGCCACTGAGTGCGGCTTCGCGGCGGGCCTCAACGACCCGTTTGCCGGCGGCCACGTCATCGACCGGCATTCCGATTTGAGGCGCGGCGTGCACGCGCTGCAGATCGAAATCGACCGCAGCCTCTATCTCGATCTGCCGCACGCTGTCGCTGGTCCGGGTTTCGACCGCGTCGCGGCGTTGCTCGATACGCTCGTCGTCCGCCTCGGCGAGGCGTTGCTCGGCCGCCAGTTCGCGACCGCTGCCGAATAAACGGCGTTAAACCGTCGCCGGGACCGGCTGCGGAACCTGCTGCGGCGCCTTGCCCTGCTGCAGCTGGCGCGAAAACACCTCGCGCATCTGCGACAGCGAAAACAGATGCGCATAGAGCAACGGCAGCATGCCGTTCTGGTTCATCTTGCGCAGCTCGTCGCCGCGCAGCTCGCGAAGCTTCTCTTCGTCGATCATCTGGAAACCGCGGTAGATGAACGGCTGCTCGTAGCCCTCGGGCTGGATGGCGACTTCGCCGTCCATCAGCAGGCCCGATTTCCTAACGTCTTCCATGAACGCGGAGGTGCGCTGGCCGGCGGTTTCGAACTGCTCGCAGAATTCGAGGATCGCCTTGGTTGCGTCGCTCGGCTGGTCGCCGGCGAACAGCGCCTCACCATTATCCCATTCGCCAACCGCGCCCGAAGTCGGGTCGAAGCACAGCGACAGCTCGTCGCTGTCCGGGTTCAGCCGCGCCAACAGGAACGGATAGCGGCGGATGTAGGCGGGGATATAGGTGCTGGCGTCGACCGGCCGGCCATCGTCATCGAGGAACACGTTGACGCCTTCGTTGAGACCCATCAGCGCGATCGGAATCGGGTTTTCGCCGATCGAAAAGACGATCGGATAGTAGCGCTGGGCAAGCCCGAACTCATCGACCGTGACGGGAATTGCGTGGGTGTTCGCGATCGCCGGCGACTTGTCGACCTGGCGGATCTTCATCTTGCCATGTTGGGTCGCGTTCAGCGGCTCGAGCGCCGAGTAGAACAGCGGCAGGTTTTGGTTCGGCGCAGCAGTCGCCATTGCAATCTTTCTCCTGGGGTCCGGCCGCGCGGACCGGGGTGGCCAGGCCAGCGTTCGGCCAGCCTGTCAGTTCTGGGCGCGGGCTCTATTGGCACCGAGGCAATTAGGCAAGCCACGCACGGTTCGGTGACCTGCGGTTCGTTGCGTTCAATTCATTGATTGTTCAACGCTTGGCTGCGAAGCCCTGGCGATGGTGGGACAGTAATTGAATCCGGCAGTGCTCAACCTTTTGCCCCTGCTCCTCGGGCTGGCGGCGCTTCAGCCTGGCGAGGTGCGGGCGGTGGTCACTCGGCTGGTCGTCCAGGACGAGGTGATTTTGCGCGTGCCGGTCCAGCCGCATGCGACCGAACCCAGGATCGAATGGCGCGAGAAGAAGGGCCCGAAGTGCATTCCCGCCGCGCTCATCCGGCGCTCTTCGCTATCGGGGTCGGAACAGGTCGATTTCATTCTGTCGGGCGGCAGCCGGGTCCGCGCCCAGTTTGACGAAGGCTGCCCGGCGCTAGACTTCTACGGCGGCCTGTACCTCCAATATGGCCGCGATCAGCAAATCTGCGCCAAGCGCGACGCGGTCCAGTCGCGGATGGGCCGAAGCTGCACCATCGACCGCTTCCGGCTGCTCATCCCCAAGTTCAAACATTGACTTTTACGCCTCCTTCAGCGTAGCCGCAGCAGTGGCCTGCTAGACGGGCACGGCCCCCTTTTTCATCCGGATTTTCAATGTCTTTTGCCGACCTCGGCCTCTCTGACGAATTGCTCCGCGCGATAGCCGATAGTGGCTATACTGAGCCGACACCGATCCAGACCGGGGTCATCCCCTCGGTCCTGATGGGCAAGGACCTGGTCGGGATTGCCCAGACCGGCACCGGCAAGACCGCCGCCTTCGTGCTGCCGATGATCGATATCCTCCACCAGGGCCGCAGCCGCGCGCGAATGCCGCGCTCGATGATCCTCGAACCGACCCGCGAACTGGCGATGCAGGTGGCCGAAAATTTCGAGAAATACGGCAAATATCATCCGCTCTCGATGGCGCTGCTGATCGGCGGTGTGCAGATGGGCGACCAGGTGAAAGCGCTCGAAAAGGGCGTCGACGTGCTGATCGCGACCCCGGGCCGGCTGATGGACCTGTTCGGCCGCGGCAAGATCCTGCTCACCGGCTGCGAGCTGCTGGTGATCGACGAGGCCGACCGCATGCTCGACATGGGGTTCATCCCCGATATCGAGGAAATTTGCTCGAAGCTGCCCAAGTCGCGCCAGACCTTGCTTTTCTCGGCGACCATGCCGCCGCCGATCCAGAAGCTCGCAGCGAAATTCCTCAACGATCCCAGACGAATCGAAGTCGCGCGTCCGGCGACCGCCAACATCAACATCGAACAGCGGCTGGTCGAAGTCAGCGCCGACAAGAAGAAGGACGCGCTGCGCGACATCCTCCGCCACGAGGAATTCAAGAACGCAATCGTGTTTTCCAACCGCAAGACCACCGTGCGCGAGCTGGCGACCAGCCTCAAGCGTTCGGGCTTCGCGGTCGGCCAGATCCAGGGCGACATGGAGCAGGTCCAGCGCATCGCCGAGTTCGACCGTTTCAAATCGGGCGAGATCACCATTCTCGTCGCGTCGGACGTCGCTGCGCGCGGGCTCGACGTCAAAGGCGTCAGCCACGTCATCAACTATGACGTGCCGTGGCAGCCCGACGATTACATCCACCGCATAGGCCGCACCGGCCGAGCCGGGATGTCGGGCATCGCGATTACGCTGGCGACGAGGGCGGACGCAGAAGCGGTTGCGGGAATCGAGAAACTGATCGGCCATAAGATTCCGCGTCAAGGCGCGGCGAAGGCGGTCGAGCGCGAGGAAGAGCCCAAGGTCGCGAAGGCGCCCAAACCGGAGAAGGCCGAACCCGTGGCCAAGGCTGCCAGGCCGGCCAGGGCGCCGGCGGCCGAGCCCGCTCCAAAGGCCGAAAAGCCAAAACGCGCCGAGAAAAAGCCCGAACCGGCCGAGCGTTTGCCGGTGGTCGAGGACATGGCGGACGAGTGGAACGGGCCGGTTCCGTCATTTCTGTCGTTCGGCGCCGACTAACCGCATTAGCGGCCCCCAGGCAGTAGCGTCAGCTTAGCCCCGGCTTCGGCGCCGCGCCAGGAACGGCTGCGTTCATTTTCCGCGGACCGAGCAGGCACAATTCGCCCTGCGGCGGGCCGCCTGCTCGTGACAACACCGGACGTCCATATTCCTCGCAGATGCCGTTCGTCGAAGCGATCCGCAACGGTCGTCCCGATCCCTCGAAAGCAAGCGCGCGCGCCTCCGGCAACAAAGTAAGCGTGGTCAGGGTGCGCGCATCGATCTCGATCTGGCCTGGATTCGCCGCGATCCATTGCTGCGCGCGGCGCTCCATTTCATGTGTATCGGCGATCATTGACAGCAGGCGCAACCCGAAGGCGGCCAGCAACACAACCAGCGTCGCTGGAACCAGGCCCTTGCCTGCCCGCCAACTTGCCACGGCCATGGCCGCCGTCGCCAACACGACCGCCGCGATCAAATAGAAGAACATGCGCGGCTTGGGATCGACGGCCAGGCCGTAGACCAGCAACATGGCGACCAGTAGCGCGAGGCCAAGCATCCGAGCGACCAGGCGGCGCCATCCGCGCGACATTGCCGACCAGCCGAACGGGGCCATCACCAGCGCCGCAATGAACACGACACTGATGCGCGGCGAGGCAATCAGATTGAGCCACGGGTCGACCGGCCACCACCAGTTGATCCCCTCTTCGCGGCGCCACCCGGCGATATAGTGTGGGTTGAACAAGGGGCTTTCGCGGGTATCGACCCCGGCCGACAGTTCAGTCGAAGGAATGGCGACATGCCCGAGCGCCAGCCGGTAGCGGAACAGCGGATCGCCGGTTGCGACCGCATAAGCGAGAAGCTCTGCCGCGATCGCCCCGGCAAAGCCGGCCAGGGCCCACAGCAGCACCTTGCGTCGGTCGCGATCGAGCAACAGCCAGCCCCCCGCCGCGACGATGCAGAAGACGAGACTTGTGTCACGCGCCTGGGTCGCCAGCGCGGCAAACGCGCCGCCCGCCATCGCCAGCGCCGGCGACTGACGCCGGTACGCCAATGTGGCGAGGAGCAACGCTGCCAGCTGGAACGCAAGTTCGGTCGTGTCGGCGCTGGGCTGCGCAGCCATTTGCGTCACGGCCGGCACGACCGCGAGCAAGGCTGTCGCAAGCCATCCCGTGGCGCGGTCGAACCACAAACGGCCGACCTGCCCAATCAGGACGATACAGGCGCACCACGCCAGCAACGGTCCGATCCCGACCGTCAGGCGACTCTCGCCGAACGCCCCCGTGAACAGCGCGATCGGGGCGATCGCCGGCCAGCGGGTTGCCCAGTGGCTGTCCGGCAGGCAGGGGCCCCCGGTCGCCACCCAGCAACGCGCGGCGTCGAGATAACGAATGTCGTCCGCCCCGCCGCCGCTATAGCCGATCGGATTGATCAGCACCGCCGCCAGCGCCAGTAGCGCGATGGCTATCGGCGCAGCGGCCCGTCTGGTTATGATGGATTCGAACAGACCGGATTCTCCCTCGCGACAGGGAGAATGCTAGCTGGCCGCCGACAAAGAAATGGTTAATCGCGGCTTCGGTATCGCGTCAGGAACACCCGCGTCCACGGACCCAGATGCTGATCGATAATCGCACCGCGCAGACCCAGCATCAGCCGCTGGTAGAACCACAGATTGTGCTGGGTCATCAGCATCGCGCCGAGGATCTCGCCCGATTTGACCAGATGGTGGACGTAGGCCCGGCTGAAGGTCGTGCACGCCGGGCACGGGCAACCGGGCTCGATCGGCTCCTGATCTTCGGCGAAGCGCGCGTTGCGGATGTTGAGCGGGCCATCGGCGGTGAACGCCTGGCCGGTGCGCCCCGAGCGGGTCGGCAACACGCAATCGAACATGTCGATCCCGCGGACGACGGCCTCGACAATGTCGTCGGGCTTGCCGACCCCCATCAGATAGCGCGGCTTGTCGGCGGGCAGCATGGAAACCGCGAAATCGAGGCAGCCGAGCATCGCCTCCTGCCCCTCACCCACCGCGAGCCCGCCGACTGCGTAACCGTCGAAGCCGATATCGATCAGTGCCTCGGCCGACGCCTTGCGCAATCCCTCGTCGAGCGCGCCCTGCTGTATGCCGAAGATCGCTGCCCGCCCGGCATGCTCGCCATCGCGGTCGAATTCCGCGCGCGACCGCTTCGCCCAGCGCATCGAGCGCTCCATCGCCGCGCGCTGCTGTGCAGGCGTCGAGGTCGTCGGCACCAGCTCGTCGAACGCCATCACGATGTCGCTTCCGAGCAACCGCTGGACCTCGATCGAGCGCTCGGGGCTCAGCATGTGCCGCGACCCGTCGAGGTGGCTGGCGAACGCCACGCCCTCCTCGCTGACCTTCGTCAGCTCGCTGAGGCTCATCACCTGATAGCCACCGCTGTCGGCCAGGATCGGCCGGTCCCAGCCCATGAACCGGTGCAGCCCGCCGAGCTTCGCCACCCGCTCCGCGCCCGGGCGGAGCATCAGATGATAGGTGTTGCCGAGAATGATGTCGGCGCCCGAAGCGCGCACCTCCTCCGGCCGCATCGCCTTGACCGTCGCCGCGGTGCCGACCGGCATGAACGCCGGCGTCCGAATCTCCCCGCGCGGCATGACGATCACGCCAGTGCGCGCGGCGCCGTCGGTGGCGGCAATCGAGAAGGCGAAGCCGGTCATGGTCGTGCGCTTAGCGGCGCTGGTCGGTGGGCAGCAACAGACTCGCGTCGCCGTACGAATAGAAGCGGTAGCCCTGTTCGATCGCATGCGCGTACGCCGCCTTCATGACGTCGAGGCCCATCAGCGCGCTGACCAGCATGAACAGGGTCGATTTAGGCAGATGGAAGTTGGTGACCAGACCATCGACCGCCTTGAAGCGATAGCCAGGCGTGATGAAGATCGCCGTGTCGCCCTCAAACGGCTGGATGATCCCGTCCGCGTCCGCCGCGCTTTCGATCAGGCGCAGGCTCGTCGTCCCGACCGCGATCAGCCGCCCGCCCGACGCCCGCACCGTGTTCAGCCGCGCGGCCGTCGCAGCGTCGATCCGGCCCCATTCGGCGTGCATCTGGTGGCCCGACGTGTCGTCCGCCTTGACCGGCAGGAACGTGCCCGCGCCGACGTGCAAGGTCAGCGTCTCGCGACCGACGCCTCGCGCATCGAGCGCATCGAGCAGACGCTTGGTGAAATGTAGGGCGGCAGTCGGGGCGGCGACCGCCCCTTCTCGCCGCGCGAACATGGTCTGATAGTCCGAACGGTCCGCTTCATCCGCCGCGCGGCGCGAGGCGATGTACGGCGGCAACGGCATCCGCCCGGCGCGCTCGAGCAGCAGCTCGACCGGCTCGTCTCCATCGAAATGGAGCAGCGCCGATCCGTCGTCCGATTGTTACGCAGGAACGCCCGCCATTCGCGCGGGCCCTCGCGCTTGTGCAGCGTCGCACCAATCGACGCGTCCCCGCGCCGACCTTCGAGCTGGGCGGGAATGACCTTGGTGTCGTTGAACACCAGCACGTCACCCGGCCGCAGAAGGCGCGGCAGGTCCAGCATCTGATGATCGGCGATCCCACGCCCCAGCACCGTCAGCAGCCGCGCCGAGTCGCGCGGTCGCGCCGGTCTCAGGGCAATATGGTTGGGCGGCAGGTCGAAGTCGAAAAGGTCGACGCGCATCAGCCGCCGCTGGGCGTCGGAGCCGGTGCTGGCGCTGGCGCTGGAGCGGGCGCTGGAACCGGTGCGGCCACCGGCGCCACCGCCGGCGCGGCCGTATCGCCGAGATAGGCCCGGACGATCTTCGTCGGATGCTCGGGCGGTTCACCCACCGCGATCCGGTCGACCGCGTCCATGCCCGCGATCACCCGCCCCCAGACGGTGTATTTCTTCTCAAGCCCCATATTGGGGCCGAACATGATGAAGAACTGGCTGTTCGCCGAATCCGGGCTGTCGGCGCGGGCCGCGGCAACCGTTCCGCGGAAATAGGGCATGTTGGTGAATTCGGCCTTGAGGTCGGGGAGGCTCGAACCGCCGCTGCCATCGCCCTTCGGATCACCGCCCTGAGCCATGAAGCCGGGGATGACGCGATGAAACGCCAAGCCATTGTAGAATCCCTGCCGGACAAGAATTTGGACCCGTTCGACGTGGTGCGGGGCGAGGTCGGGCCGCATCTGAATGACGACCGATCCGCCGCTCGACAGCTCGATCGTCAGCTTGTTCGCCGGATCGGCGGCGACAGCGGCCGGCGCCATGATACTCGGCAATGGCGGGGCGACGATCTCCGGAGCCTTGGCTGCAATCAACGACAACGCCAGAATTGGAAGCGCAAACAAGGCCTTAGAAAACATTCAAACCCTCCCGAAAATCGCCCGCCGAATTAGTGCAGCCGCGCCGCTGACGCCAGTCTTAATGACCGTTCAAATGGCGCCGGACATCGGCGGCAACCGCGGGCGTCACGAACTTTTCGATCGCCCCGCCATAGCGCGCGATCTCTTTCACCAGTTTGGACGCGATGGGCTGCAACGACACGTCGGCCATCAGGAAGACGGTCTCGATGTCGTCATTCAGTTGCTGGTTCATGCCCGCCATCTGGAATTCATATTCGAAATCCGCGACCGCTCTGAGGCCGCGCAGGATCGCCGATGCGCCCTGGGCTTCGGCGAAGTCCATCAGCAGCGAATCGAATTCCACCACCTCGATATTCCAGGGAAATCCGTCGATCTCGCGGCGGACCATGGTAAGCCGCTCGGCGACCGTGAACATCGGCTCCTTCGACGGGTTGGTGGTGACCCCGATTACGAGCTTGTCGACCAGATGCGCACCGCGCCGGATGATATCGAGGTGACCGAGCGTCACCGGATCGAACGTGCCCGGATAGACCGCGATTTTCATGGCTGCCCCCTAATGATCCCGTTCTATCGCAAAGCGCGCGATCGCGCGCAGCAAATCGGCCTCATCGCCGTGATCCGCCAAATGCTCGATCGCCTGGTCGACGAGGAAACTCGCCTGCTGGCGCGCCCGCTCCTCCCCGAGCACCGAAACGAAGGTCGCCTTGCCCGCCTGCTGGTCCTGGCGCGTGCGCTTGCCGGCCGCGGCCTCGTCGCCGCTATGGTCGATCAGATCGTCGGCGATCTGGAACGCCAGCCCGATATTGCGGGCATAGCCCCGGTAGGGCGTGCGCGCCTCGTGGGTCAGGCGGACCATTATGCACGCCGCCTCGACCGAATATTCGATCAGCGCGCCGGTCTTGAGCTGCTGGAGCCGGGTGATCGACGGCAAATCGAGCTCTTGGCCCTCCGCGACCAGGTCCATCATCTGCCCGCCGGCCATCCCGGCCGGCCCGGCGGCGCGCGCCAGCTCGAGCACCAGGTCCGACCGCACCCACGGATCGTCGTGGGTCGCCTGATGCGCGAGGATCTCGAACGCCAGCGCATGAAGGCTGTCGCCCGCGAGCACCGCCTCGGCCTCGCCAAAGGCCTTGTGGACGGTCGGCTTTCCGCGCCGGAGATCGGCGTCGTCCATGCACGGCAGATCGTCGTGGATCAGCGAGTAAACGTGGATCGCCTCGATCGCAGAGCCGACGCGAAGCGCACGTTCGCGCGCAATCGCGAACAGCTGCGAAGCGGCGATGGTGAGCAGCGGCCGCAGGCGCTTGCCGCCGCCGATCGCCGCGTGGCGCATCGCCTCGTAAAGCCGGTCGCGGGTATCGCCGGGCGCGGGCAGCAGCCGGTCGAAAAAATCGTCGACTTCGACGGAGACGCGGCTCGCTTCCGCGTCGAGCATACCGGACAGCCGGTCGATTGCCTCAACCGGCATCGAACGGCTTGACGCCCGCCGGCTTGCCGTCGCTGCCGAACGCAATCTGCTCGATCCGCGCCTGGGCTTCCTTGAGGCGCGCCTCGCAATGCCGCTTGAGCCGGTCGCCTTCCTGATAGAGCTCGATCGACTGGTCGAGCGGCGCCTCGCCCTTTTCGAGCGTGCGGACGATCTCCTCGAGCCGCGCGAGCGCGGCCTCGAAGCTCAGTTGGCTGACGTCTTCAGCGGTGGCCATGGGTGCAGCTTCTGACCCTCACGGAGCCGTGAATCAAGAAGCCGAGCTGCTCTTGAACGGGTCGCGGATGCCCGGAACGATCTCGTCGCGCGTGTCCTCTTCGCCGGCTGCGGCAAGCGCCGCTTCGGCGTCGCGGGCATGCTGCTCGCGCTCGGCGCGAAGCTCGTGGATCAGCGCCGCGCGATCGCCCTCGAAGCGCGTATCCTGGAACGCCGGGGCGCCGGCCGCCTTGGCCGCCTTGGCGACCGCGGCGTCGAGCTCGCGCTGCGAGGTCAGCCCCAGCGTCACCGGGTCCTTGGGCGTGATATTGGCCATGTTCCAGTGGCTGCGGTCGCGGATCGCGGCGATGGTCGTGCGCGTGGTCCCGATCAGCTTGCTGATCTGACCGTCGGTGACGTCGGGATGATTGCGGATGATCCACGCGATGCCGTCGGGCTTGTCTTGGCGCTTGCTGACCGGCGTGTAGCGCGGGCCCTTGGTGCGGCGAACCTGGTCGGGTTCCTTGTGCATTTTGAGCACATAATCGGAGTCGGCCTGGCCCTTGTCGATCTCGTCGTGGGTCAGCTCGCCGGCGCGGATCGGGTCGCGGCCGGTCAGTTTGGTCGCCGCGGTGTCGTCGGCGATCGCCTGGACCTCGAGAATGTGAAGGCCGCAGAATTGGGCGATCTGCTCGAACGTCAGGGACGTGTTCTCGACCAGCCAGGAAGCGGTCGCGTGGGGCATCAGGGGCTGGGCCACTGGGAAATCTCCGTTACAAATAAATAGGGCCGCCCCTCACGGAGCGGCCGGCGTTGGCCTGCGATGTAAACCCGCGCCGCGCCGGGGGCAAGCGCTCTACAGACTCATCGGGATATAGTGCGGCTGGCCCTTCACCCGCTCGATCCAGTTCCCGATCCGCGGATAGAGGTGCATTTCGAAGCCGGCCTCGTTGGCGACATGGGTGTAGGGGAACAGGCAGACGTCGGCGAGGGTCATGTGGGTCCCGACGAACCAATCGCGGGCCTCGAGATGCTTGTCCATCATCTTGAGCGCCGCCTCGCCCGCCTCGCGCTTTGACGGAATTTGGTGCTTTTGCGTCTCGGTGAGGTTCTCGTGCCCGACCCAATCCTTCCAGAAGCGCAGGGTCGCGATGTTGGGCTCGTGATTATACTGTTCCCAGAACATCCAACGCAGCATATCGGCATGGTCGAACCGCTCGGTCGGGATCAAATTGGACCCGTCGGCGATGTAATAGCAGGCGGCATTGCTCTCCGGGATGAAGCGATGGTCGATCTGGAGCACCGGAATGCGGCCGTTCGAATTGACGTCCCGCAGGAACTGCGGGGTCCGCGTCTCGCCCTTCATGATGTCATATTCGCGCCGCTCAAGATGCTCGCCGACGCAGGCCGCGGTCAACCGGACTTTGTAGCAATTTCCCGACGCGGCATATTCGTGGAGGATCAGTTTCTCGCTCATTGCGGGATTTCCAATACGATCTTCCCGACATGGACATCGGCTTCCATCCGGGCATGCGCCTCGGCCGCCTGGTTCAACGGAAACACGCTGTCGATCACCGGCTTCAACCGACCGCCCTCGACATAGGGCCAGACCGTCTTGGCGATTTCGTCGGCGACCATCGTCTTGAACTCGACCGAACGCGGGCGGAGCGTCGAGCCGGTCAGTGTCAGGCGCCGGCGCATCACGTCGCCGATAAGAATCTCAGCCTTCGCCCCGCGCTGGTGGGCGATCGACACATGGCGGCCGTCGTCGGCCAGCGCCTTCAAATTGCGCGGCACGTAATCGCCGCCGACCATGTCGAGCACGACGTCGACGCCGGCTCCGTCGGTCAGCCGCGCGACCTCCTCAACAAAGTCCTGGGTCTTGTAGTTGATCGCCGCCTCGGCCCCGATCCCGAGTGCCGCCTGGCATTTCTCGTCGGTCCCGCAGGTCACGACGACGTGCAGCCCGAACAGGCCGCCGAGCGCGATCGCCATCGTTCCGATGCCGCTCGCCCCGCCATGAACCAGCACCCAGTCGCCGTCGGCCGCGAAGCCGCGTTCGAACAGATTGACCCAGACGGTGAACAAAGTCTCGGGCATCGCCGCGGCTTCGACCAGCGAGATCGCGTCGGGGACGAGCAGGCAGGTGCCAACCGGCGCCGCGCAATACTGCGCATAGCCCCCGCCGGCGACCAGCGCGCAGACCGTTTGCCCTACCACTTCGGCGGCGCCCTCGCCGGCCTCGACTACCTCGCCGGCGATTTCGAGACCGAGGATGTCGGGCGCTCCGAGCGGCGGCGGATAAAGGCCGCGACGCTGAAGGATGTCGGGCCGGTTGATCCCCGCCGCCGCGACTTTGACCAGCACCTCGTTCGGGCCCGGCCGCGGAACTTGACGTTCGACCAGCGCCAGTTCCTCGGCGCCATCGGGCTGGGGAGCGACGACGGCCAGCATCGAGGATGGGATGGAGCTGGTCACGGCGCATGTCTTATTGACAGCGCCGCCCCATCGGTCAACGATTTGAAGGTCATGGATTTGGACGACCTCTTCCCGAGCAAGCCCGACGATCCGTTGGTCGCGCTGGGCAAGCAGGACCTCGACCCGCTGTCGATCGCCGAGCTGGTCGAGCGGATCGAGGCGCTCAAGGCCGAGATCGCCCGGGTCGAAGCGCACATGCAACGCGCGCAGACCCACCGTTCGGAAGCCGAAGAGCTGTTCAAGAAGAGCTAGATGCCGCGACCGCACCGCCGCGGATACGATAAGTTGGGGAAAAGCCCCATCCTCCTCTTGATTGCCGCGGCTTGCCGTATGACATTGGTTGTCGAAGCCCGCTGGCCTTCAGTGGGCGCGGAGTAATCCCGTAAATGCCTAGTTTCGCTCGCGAACTCGAACAGACCCTCCACAATGCCCTGGGGGAAGCCAGCCGCCGCCGGCACGAGTATGCGACTCTCGAACATCTGCTGATCGCGCTGGTCGACGACGAGCATGCGTCCAAAGTGATGACCGCCTGCGGCGTCAATCGCGACGAATTGCGCTCCAGCGTAAAGCAATATCTCGACAATGAGCTCGGGGCGTTGGTGGCCGACAGCGCCACCGACCCGACCCCGACCAGCGGGTTCCAGCGGGTCGTCCAGCGCGCCATCCTCCACGTCCAGTCGTCGGGCCGTGACGAGGTCACCGGCGCCAACGTGTTGGTCGCCTTGTTCTCGGAGCGCGAGAGCTACGCCGTCTATTTCCTTCAGCAGCAGGACATGAGCCGGCTCGATGCCGTAACCTATATCAGCCACGGCGTCGGCAAGGGCGAAACCGCCGCCGAGACGCGCGCGCCCGAAGGCACCGAGGAAAAGACCAGCGACAAGGAAAGCGGCAAGAAGGAAAGCGCGCTCAAGCAATTCACCGTTGACCTCAACGAGAAGGCGCGCGCCGGCAAGGTCGATCCGCTGATCGGCCGCATGCCCGAGGTCGACCGCACGGTGCAGATCCTGTGCCGCCGATCGAAGAACAACCCGCTCTACGTCGGTGATCCCGGCGTCGGCAAAACCGCGATCGCCGAGGGCCTCGCGCGCAAGATCGTCGAGGGCAACGTGCCCGAGGTCCTCAAGGGCGCGGTGATCTACGCGCTCGACATGGGCGCGCTGCTCGCCGGCACGCGCTACCGCGGCGACTTCGAGGAACGGCTGAAATCGGTCGTCAACGAGCTCGAGAAGCTGCCAGACGCGATCCTGTTCATCGACGAAATCCACACCGTGATCGGTGCCGGGGCAACCTCTGGCGGGGCGATGGACGCCTCTAACCTGCTCAAGCCCGCGCTCTCCTCGGGCACGATCCGCTGCATCGGCTCGACCACCTACAAGGAATTCCGCAACCATTTCGAGAAGGACCGGGCATTGCTGCGCCGGTTCCAGAAGATCGACGTCAACGAACCGACCGTCGAGGACACGATCAAGATCATCGCCGGGCTCCGCTCGTCGTTCGAGGGCCACCACAAGGTTCGCTACACCCCCGACGCGATCAAGTCGGCGGTCGAGCTGTCGGCGCGCTACATCCACGACCGAAAGCTGCCGGACAAGGCGATCGACGTGATCGACGAGGTCGGGGCGATGCAAATGCTGGTGCCGCCATCGCGGCGCAAGAAAGTGATCACCACCAAGGAAATCGAGGCGGTGGTCGCCACCATGGCGCGGATTCCGCCCAAGTCGGTATCGTCCGACGACAAGCAGATCCTCGAGCATCTCGACGCGGACTTGAAGCGGGTCGTGTTCGGCCAGGACCTGGCGATCGAAAAGCTCGCCTCGGCGATGAAGCTGTCGCGTGCCGGCCTGCGCGATCCCGACAAGCCGATCGGCAATTATCTGTTCTCGGGGCCGACCGGCGTCGGCAAGACCGAGGTCGCGCGGCAGCTGGCCTCGATCATGGGCATCCCGCTGCAGCGCTTCGACATGTCGGAATATATGGAGCGCCACGCGGTCAGCCGGCTGATCGGCGCGCCTCCCGGATACGTCGGCTACGATCAGGGCGGTCTCCTGACCGACGCCGTCGACCAGCACCCGCATTCGGTGCTGCTGCTGGACGAGATCGAGAAGGCCCACCCCGACCTGTTCAACATCCTGCTGCAGGTCATGGACCACGGCAAATTGACCGATCACCACGGCAAGACGGTCGATTTCCGCAATTGCATCCTGATCATGACCACCAATGCCGGCGCGTCGGACATGGCGCGCGAAGGCATCGGTTTCGGAGCCTCCAGTCGCGAGGACGCGCAGGAGGATGCGGTCAAGAAGATGTTCACGCCGGAGTTCCGCAACCGCCTCGATGCGATCGTGCCTTTCTCCTACCTCCCGCCGGCGGTGGTCGCCCGCGTGGTCGACAAGTTCATCCTCCAGCTCGAGCTCCAGCTGGCCGACCGCAACGTCCACATCGAGCTCGACGACGAAGCCCGCGAGTGGATCGTCATCAAGGGCTACGACAAGCTCTACGGAGCGCGCCCGATGGCCCGCCTGGTGCAGGAAAAGATCAAGCAGCCGCTCGCCGAGGAATTGCTGTTCGGCAAGCTGGTCAACGGCGGCGAGGTCAAGGTCCGGATCAAGGACAATGCCCCGGCGTTCGAGATCGTGCCGGCAGCGCCCAAACCGGTGAAGGCCAAGGGCAACGGCAAGGCCAAGGCTCCAGCCAAGCCCGCCGCGGCCAAGAAAAAGGCCGGCGCGTCCGAAGCCGAATAGCCTACCAGAAACGCTGGACGGCGATGGCCGGGATGACTGACGCTGAAACGTTGTGCCCCTTGGGTGTGATCCATACGCCGAAGATGGCGCCCGACCGGTTGCTCCAATTATATTCCACCGCCGGAGCAAAGCCGATGTTGCGGGTTGACGGGAACGTCTGCGTCGCCAGCGGCCCACTACCATAGCCGCCCTTGAGCGTCGTTTTGCTCGAGGACTCGCGGATCACGTCGAACGCCAGAACCCATTCCTTGGTCAGGCTATATTCGACCGCGCCAATCAGGGTCGTCTTCGATCCGGGCTCGGCATGGCCGCGAAACCCTGGCGCGGTCCCATAAACGCTGCGGTCGGCGACGTCCGCGCCATGCGGGAATGACTGAAGCACATTGATCCGCGCGCGCAACAAGCGGCCGTTCTTCAGCAGGAAATAATGCTGAACATTGACCCCGATTTCCGTCGCGAAGGATCCGGATCCGTGGCCCTCCTCGAGCGGGTCGAGGCGGTCGTGCTTGCCGGTCGGCAGCACCTCCTGGAGCACGATCGAGATGCTGGGAATACGGTGCTCGGGCTTGAACTCCGTCAGGCGGAGTTGCGACAGCAGCTTGAAGTCGCCGAGCCTCATTCCATGATTGGCCCGATGCGTGCCGAGCGCGAAGTTCGGCTGCAGCCCCACCGTCAGATCATCGCGCAACCCGTATTGATAGAATCCGCTCGATCCCGGGTTGTGCCGGCCGCCGGAAATGGCGTCGAAGAAATAGGGCTCGGTATAGAAGTGGCCCTCGGGCAAGGTGTTGGCGTTTGAAGCGAGCAACGGTCCGGTCCACCGCGCGGATTGCATGGCCGTCCGCCATCGTTCGGCCTCCGCTGATTTGGAATCGGCTGCTTGCTCGGCGTGAGCCGATACTGGCGTTGCACAGGCGAGCACGGCCGCCAAGACTAACTTCATCGATCACCCCTCTGGGCCAATTCACGGACAAGCCGCGGGTAGGCACAAACGCCTCCCGCGGCTTCCAGAACTGACTCGTCAAACCCGGCCTGATTGAACGGATGTCGGGGGTATCACGCCAATAGAATTTCAGCAGGTGACGATAAGGCCGACCGCAATTTCGGAATCAAGCCTCGGCGTTGGCGTTCTTGTTCCGGAATGCTTCCTCTCCGGCGTCCGACACTTCGACCCATTTCTTGTCGGGCTCGGTCTCGGCATCGTAATTGTCGTGCCAGTTCCACCACTTGTAGGTTGGGGTTTGCGGATAGCCTTCGGGCGATTCCTCCCAGACCTCCTGGCGGCCGAGCGCCGTGAGGTCGAGGTAGCTCCACACCGTTCCCATCGCCTCGTCGCCTCGGTTGTTGATGAAGTACGTCCGGAAGATGCGCTCGCCGTCGCGGATGAACGCGTTGTGGCCGTGCCACTCGTCCACCCCGAAATCGGCGTCGAAGCTGTCGGTGATCGTGTACCAGGGGATCTGCTCCCACCCCATCCCCGCCTTCAGCCGTGCGATGTCCGCCTGTGGTGCCCGCGAAACATAGGCCAGCGTCGTGTCGCGCGCGTTGAGATGAGCGAGGTTGGAGACCTGATCGGCCCCGAGTGAACAACCGCGGCAGGCATGATCGGGCCAGCCGAACACGCCGGGTTCGAAGAAAGCGCGATAGACGATCAGCTGCCGTCGACCCTCGAATAAGTCGAGCAAGCTCGCCTTTCCGCTTGGCCCTTCGAACGCATAATCCTTGTCGACGGCCATCCACGGCATCCGTCGGCGCTCGGCGGCGAGCGCGTCGCGCGCCCGGGTCAGGGCTTTCTCCTTCACCAACAACTGCTGGCGCGCATCTTCCCACTCCAGCCGAGATACGATCGGCGGATGGGACTGCGGCAATTCTCTACTGTTGGCGGTTGGATGATCGGTCATGATCCTCTTCCTTCGATTTGCGGCGTTTGAAGCCGACGAACAATGCGGCGAGCGTGCCGCTCCCCGCTCCCCCACCAACGGCAATCCAGCCGAGCGTCGACAGGCAGATCGGGCACATCGCGATCAGTCCAGAGCCTTGGTCACGGCATCTCGCGATTGCGCGTGGAGTGCCCAGAAATTGGGCACGCTGCGGCCGGCGAGCTTTTCCTGAAGCACGGTCATGTGCGAGTTCCAGCCGCTGCCGAAATCCTGCGCACCGGTGCCGCTCGTGATCCCGCTGTGCGTCACCACCAATCTGGTGCGGTCCCCTTCCGGGAACAGTTCGTACGTCACCTGTCCGTTCTTGCCGCCCTGGAACGTCGTCTCAAGCAATCGCGGCGGATCGAACCGCAGTACCTTCTCGTTCCACTTGGTGCCCTTGTACTGCGCGTAGCTCTCCGGATACGGCGCGGCCTCGGTCGACAAATTGTCATGGTCGTTGATCAGCTCGAATTCGCTGTCCGGTCGAGCGTCGGTCCCGCCCATGAACCATTCGCGGCGGAGGTCGGCCTCGGTCAGATACCGCCAGACCTTGTCGGCCGGAGCGTCGAGCGTTCGCTCCAGCCGGATCGCATCGGCGCCAAGGTGCTCGATCGGTGCGGTGATCTGGATTGCGGTCGCGGCTTCACCCATGGGAATTCTCCTTCTTCTGATCGTTGTCGATGAGCGCCTGAAGGCGGTCGAGGCGGACCGTCCAGAACTGCTCCCATTGCTTGAGCCAGCGCTCGGCTTCGGCGAGCGGTTCGGCGTTGAGGCTGCAAATCTGCTTGCGACCGGCCTTGCGCCGTTCGATCAGCCCCGCGCCTTCGAGCACTTTGACGTGCTTGGCCGCACCGGCGAAACTCATCGCGAACGGCTCGCCGAGCTCGCCAATCGAACGTTCGCCAAGCGCGAGGCTGGCCAGCATGCCGCGGCGTGTCGGATCGGACAGCGCCTGGAATGTTGCATCGAGTCGATTTTCAACCATGCGGTTCAATATAACCGTCGCCGGGCAACTGTCAACCGTTTAGTTGAATGTCGTTTGTCGGCCGGTCGATAATCGCCTTGCCCCGCCCCTTGGAAAGTTCAATCGTGCGCGCCTTCATCCGGAGGGACCATCTTCGTGACGTTCATTCGCACTCTCGCGCTGCTTGCAGCCGCGACCGCACTCAGTTCTCCACTCGCCGCCAAACCCGTCGAGGCGCCTGGCCGCTATTTCGCGGGCAGCGACCTGTTCAATCTCGAAGTCGCGACCGATCCGCAGATCAGCCCCGACGGGCGGACCATCGCCTATGTCCGCAAATCGAACGACATCATGACCGACAACGCGCGCTCGGCGATCTGGGTCGTGGACGTGGCCACCGGCCAGCAGCGGCCGCTCCTCACCGGTCCGAACTCATTCTCCTCGCCGCGCTGGTCTCCCGACGGCTCCAGGCTTGCCTACGTCGCCAGCGGCGATGGCGGCGCGCAGCTCTATGTCCGCTGGATTGCGGCGAACACCAGCGCCCGCGTCACCGGCCTGCCCGACGGTCCGGACAGCGTCGTCTGGTCGCCCGACGGCCGGCGCATCGCTTATTCGATGTTCGTCCCCGACGACGGTCCGAAGCTGGGCCAGGCGCCGGACAAGCCCGAAGGCGCGAAATGGGCGGATCCGCTGCAGATCATCGATGCCGTCACCTATCGCTTCGACGGCGCGGGCTATTTCAAGCCGGGTTACAACCAGATCTTCTGGGTTCCCGCGGACGGGGGTGCCTCGAACCAGTTGACCTTCGGCCCGACCAATGCCGGCGCGCAGGTGTCGTGGACTCCCGACAGTCGCGCCGTGCTGTTCAGCGCGAACCTCGGCAAGGATTGGGAGCGCAACATCGCCGAGGCCGAAATCTACCGTGTCGGGATCGACGGTGGCGCTCCGGTTGCGCTGACCAGCCGCAAGGGTCCCGATGCCTCACCGGCGGTATCGCCCGACGGTCGGCTGGTCGCTTATGTCGGCTACGACGACAACGACCGCGCGAACATCGACACCAAGCTGTCGGTGATGAACGTCGACGGTTCGAACCCGCGCGTACTCACTGGCAAGTTCGACCGCTCGGTTGGCAATCCTGTGTGGGCCGCCGACGGCCGCTCGATCTACGTTCAATATGACGAGCATGGCAGCAACCGCGTCGCCCGCGTCGGGCTCGACGGCTCGGTCCACGACGTCGCGACCGCGCTGACGGGAAGCGGCCTCGATCGCCCGTACAGCGGCGGCGAATATAGCGTTTCGCGTGGCGGCGCGGTCGCGATCACGACCGGGGATCACCTGCACCCGTCGGACGTCGGGCTCGCGACGGGAGGCAGCGTACGCAAGCTGACCCATCTGAACCAGCAGCTGCAGGCCAAAGTCCTCGGCCGACCGCGAAAGCTTGCGGTGACCTCGAGCTTCGACCAGCGCCCGATCGACGCCTGGATGATCACCCCGCCGGACTTCGATCCTGCCCGGAAATATCCACTGCTCCTCGAGATTCACGGCGGCCCATGGGCGGCTTATGGTCCCAGCTTCTCGACCGACGACCAGCTTTACGCGGCCGCCGGCTACGTCGTGCTCTACGCCAACCCGCGCGGCTCGACGTCCTACGGCCAGGCGTTCGAGGACGAGATCGACAAGAATTATCCCAGCCACGATTATGACGATCTGATGAGCGCGGTCGATGCCGCGATCGCGACTGGCCATGTCGACCCCGACAATTTGTTCGTCACCGGCGGCTCCGGGGGCGGCGTGCTGACGGCGTGGATCGTCGGTAAGACCGACCGGTTCCGCGCGGCGGCGACCCAAAAGCCGGTGATCGAGCTCGCGAGCTTCGCCCTGACCACCGACTTCCTCGCCGGATTCACGCCCGGCTGGCGCAAGGAACGGCCGTGGGAAGACCCGGCGGGCTATTGGAAATATTCGCCGCTGAGCCTCGTCGGCAACGTCAAGACGCCGACTTTGGTGGTCGTCGGCAGCGAGGATTACCGCACCCCGGTCAGTCAGGCCGAGCAATATTATGCCGCTTTGCAACTCCGCGGCGTGCCGACAGCGTTGGTAAAGGTCCCGGGGGCCAGCCACGGCGGCATCGCCGCACGCCCGAGCCAGGCGGCGGCCAAGGCCGCGGCGATCCTCGCGTGGTTCGATAAATACCGGCCCCGGAACTCGTCCGTTCCGCTCGCCGATTCGACGAACGGCACTTCCCCGCCCGCCGCGCGCTGACTATCGGCATCATAACCTTTTGACGCCTCCGGCCGTCTGGCGGCCGGCGCGTTCCTGATTGGGAGAAACCATGAAGACGTTCCGCTTGCTCGCGGCCACTGCCCTTGTGCTCACTGCCGTCCCCCTCGCCGCCCAATCGACCGCGACGTTCAGTCCGCAGCGCCTGGCGCAGCACGTCCAAACTCTGGGCTCCGACGCATTCGAGGGCCGCGCTCCGGCGACGGCCGGCGAGACCAAGACCATCACCTATCTCTCGGATCAGTTCGCCAAGGCCGGGCTTCAACCGGGCGGCGACCTCGTCAACGGCAAGCGGCAATGGACCCAGGCCGTGCCGCTCCTGAAGTCTGAATGGCAGGCGGCGCCCCAGACCAGCATCACCATCGCCGGCAAGGCGACGCCCCTCACCCAGGGCGATCAGATCACGGTGCGCGCGCCGACCAACGGCGACAAAGGCATTTCGTTCGACGGCGCGCCGCTGGTTTTCGTCGGCTATGGCGTGAAGGCGCCCGAGCGCGGCTGGGATGACTTCAAGGGTCAGGACCTGCGCGGCAAGATCATGGTCGTGCTCGTCAACGACCCCGATTTCGAGGGCGGCGAAGGCAGTTTCGGCGGCAAGGCGATGACCTATTACGGCCGCTGGACCTACAAATATGAGGAAGGCGCGCGCCAGGGCGCCAAGGGCGTGCTCGTGATCCACGAGACCGATCCCGCGAGCTACGGCTGGGCGACGGTCAAGAATTCCAACTCCAATTCGATGTTCGATATCGTTCGCAAAGACCCGGGCGCAGAGCATCCGGCGCTCGAAGGCTGGATCCAGCGCGACCTCGCCGCGCAGCTGTTCGCGGCCTCCGGGACCAGCTTCGAGGCGATGAAGGCGGCCGCGAAGCGCAAGGACTTCCAGCCTGTCCCGCTCAAGGCGACGCTAGACGTTCACGGCCACGCGAACACCGAGGTGATCACCTCGCATAACGTGCTCGGCATCGTGCGGGGAAGCAAATATCCTGACGAGACGGTGATCTACACCGCGCACTGGGACCACCTCGGGATCGGTCAGCCCGACGCCAAGGGTGACCGCATCTACAACGGCGCGATCGACAACGGCACCGGCCTCGCCCAGCTGATCGAGCAGGGCCGCGCCTTCGCCCACGGCCCGCGCCCGCAGCGCTCGGTCGTGTTCATGGCCGTGACCGCCGAGGAAAAGGGCCTGCTCGGTAGCGAATATTATGCCGCCAATCCGATCTATCCGGCGGCCAAGACCGCGGGCATGATCAACACCGACGTGCTCGGTGTGCTCGGCCCGGCGCGAGATTTCACCGTCCGCGGCAATCAGAAATTCGGCCTGCTCGACATTCTGGTCGAGGAAGCGGCGAAGCGCGGCCGGCGCTACACGCCCGATCCCCATCCAGAGACCGGCGGCTTCTACCGCTCCGACCACTTCACCCTCGCCAAGGTCGGCGTCCCGGCGCTGAGCTTCGGACCGGGCTCGGATCTCGTAAACGGTGGCGTCGCGCGCGCCGAAGCCTGGTCGAAGAATTACACCGCGACCATGTACCACCAGCCGGCCGACGAATATTCGCCAACGTGGGACTTCACCGGAATGGCGCAGGATGCCGAGCTACTTCACGGCGTGGGTGAGCGCCTCGCCAATTCGCGCGACTGGCCCAACTGGAGCCAGGACAGCGAGTTCCGAGCCGCCCGCGACGCCAGCGCAGCAGAGCGTGGCGAGACCGCTCCGACGAAAGGTGAACGCGGCTAACCTCGTCGCGAGCGTCAGCGACCGGTTGAGGTATTCAATTCCTTGAGGAAGGTGCTCAGGGTGGTCCCGAAACGCTCGGGTTGATCGAGGAAAACGGCATGCCCGGCATCGTCGATCCGCACGAACCGAGCGTTCTTGACCACGGCGGCTTCCGCTTGTTGTTGCGCCAATTCGCCCGAGCTTGCCGCCGCAATGATCAGGAGCGGGCAATCGATTTTCGCCAGTGCCGGCGTGCGGTCGATCCCAAACATGTCGGCGACCAGCATCGCAATTCCGATCGACGGCGGAGTCTTCATGCCGGTTGCAACCGCCTGATCTACAAGTCCGGACGGCTGCGGTTTGCTGATGATGAACCCGAACATTCCCCGGAGATAGTCTTCCTGGGCACTCTGATAGATCGCAAACTGGCTGAACTGCGCCGCCGCCTCCTTCGGTCGTGCTTCAATTCCTTTTGCACCTTCAGATACGGCGGCATCGACCAGTACAATTCCAGCAATATCGCGCGTGCCGTAGCGGGTAACAAACGCGGCGATGTCCTGTACCGCTTGTGACCACCCGACGAGCACCGGGCGCGCGCCGTGTTTCGCGGCCAGCATGGCATGAAGATCGGCTGCTCGTTGTTCGGGTGTGTTGCCGCTGGTGGTCTTCGTGGAATCGCCCTGCGAACGCGGATCGAACGTGATCACTCGGTACGTCGCGTTCAAGCGATCGATCTGGCCGTGCCAGATGTCGGCTCCGGCGCTCCAGCCGGGAATCATCACGACCGTGAGCGGTGCGCTCGGGCGACCGGACTCGATGGTTCGAAGTTCGACCCCGGGCGCGACCTCAATGCGCTCCTCGACGGTTGCTGCGGAAGCGCTGACGGCGAAAATTAACGCCCATCCCGCGAACGCCGTCCTGATCCCAACTCGACGCACCATCGTCCCTCCGGAACCGACTGCGATGTCCAACGTATGAGGGTTGCTCTTGAGGGATTTGGGTCGATGCGGCAAGCGCCGAGGGGGCGTCCCGAATGAAGCTTGAGCGTGCGCTTGAAGGAGCGTAGTTCGCCTTTTGTTCCAACCGAGTCGAACGGGAGAAGACGTAATGGCCGACCTGATTTTCTACACCAACCCGATGTCGCGCGGGCAAACCATCCGCTGGATGCTCGAAGAGGTCGGCCAGCCCTACGACACCGAAGTGCTCGATTACGCCACGACGATGAAGACCGAGCCGTATCTTTCGATCAACCCGATGGGGAAAGTCCCGGCAATCAAGCACAACGGAAAGGTGGTGACCGAGGTCGCGGCGATCTGCTGCTACCTCGCCGACGCCTTCCCCGAGGCCAACCTCGCGCCGCCGCCGAATGACCGCGCCGATTATTACCGCTGGATCTTCTTCACCTCCGGCCCGGTCGAAGCGGCGTTCAGCAACAAGGCGGCGGGATGGGAACCGACGCCCGAACGCCAGCGCATGTTCGGCTACGGCAATTACGACCTCGCCATCGACACGTTCGAGAAGGCGATCGCCGGCAAGGAATATATCGCCGCCGACCATTTCACCGCGGCGGATTTGTTCGTCGGCGCCAATGTCAATTTCATGCTCGCGTTCAACCTGCTCGAACCGCGCGAGGTATTCGTCGATTACGCCCGCCGCATGACCGACCGGCCAGCGTATGAGCGCGCCAGGGCGATCGACGCGCAGCTGATCGCCGAGGCCCAGGCTCAACAGGCCCCGCAACCGGCGTAACGTCAACGTCATTGCGAGGGCCGCAGGCCCGTGGCAATCCAGACTGGATTGCTTCGCTGCGCTCGCAATGACGGAGAGAGTCATGGATCCGGAAACCCGCCAACAAGCCATCCTGCTCTATGACCGCTTCACCCACGAAGGCATGGAACGCCGCGCGTTCATGACCGAGATGGCCAAGCTCGCCGGGAGCATCGCCGCCGCCGAGCTGCTGGTCGCCGGGATCGCCGCCTCGCCCGCCGCGGCCGCGATCATGCCCGAGAACGACCCGCACATCTTCACCCGCACTCAGTCCCTCACCGGCGGCTACAAAGCCTATGTCGCCGAGCCGCGCACCCGCTCCCTGAAGGCGACGGTGCTCGTCATCCACGAGAACCGCGGGCTCAACGATCACATCCGCGATATCACCCGCCGGGTCGCGGTCGCCGGCTTCCGCGCCGTCGCCCCCGACATGCTCTCGTCGTCTGGCGGCACTCCGGCGAATGAGGACGCTGCGCGCGACGCGATCGGCAAGCTCGATCTCGGCAAGTCCGTGGCGGACGCCGTTGCGATCCTTCACGAGCTTGGAAAATCGAGCCGTGGTGGCAAGGTCGGGGCCGTCGGATTCTGCTGGGGCGGCGGGTTCGTCAACCGCCTCACGGTCGCCGCCGGCGATGCGCTGGCCGCCGCCGTCCCTTATTACGGACCCGCGCCCGATCCGTCGGAAGCACCGAAGGTGCAGGCGGCGATGGAATTCCACGACGCCGGGCTCGACGACCGCGTGAACGCAACCTCCTTCCCGTGGATCACCGCCCTTCGCGCTGCGGGCAAGACCGTCAAATTCTTCCTCTACGATGGCGCCAATCACGCCTTCAACAACGACACCTCGGCCGAGCGCTACAATAAGCCCGCCGCCGATCTCGCGTGGAAACGCACCCTCGCCTTCTTCCGCCAGCACCTCGGCGGATAAGAAAAAGGGCCGGAGTCTCCTCCGGCCCTTTCCTTTTTAATGTTCCCGGGCGCTTAGCGGCGGTCGCCCATGAACCTCAGCAGGAACAGGAACATGTTGAGGAAGTCGAGATAGAGGTTGAGCGCCCCCATGATCACGGTCTTGCCCATCATCTCGGTGCCCGCGACATAGGCGTACATGCTCTTGATCTTCTGCGTGTCGTAGGCGGTCAGGCCGGCGAAGATCAGCACGCCGAGGGCGCTGATCACCAGACCCATGGCCGTCGACTGCAGAAACAGGTTGATCAGCATCGCCACGAACAGGCCGACCACGCCCATGATCAGGAACGTGCCCCAACCGCTCAAATCCTTCTTGGTCGTGTAGCCCCACAGGCTAAGGCCCGCGAAGCCGGCCGAAACCGCGAAGAACGTTTGTGCGATCGACGTTCCCGTATAGGCCAGGAAAATCGTCGACATCGACAGGCCCATGACCGTCGCGAACGCCCAGTACAGAAGCTGGAGCGTGGCGGTCGACATCCGGTTGAGGCCGAAGCTCATCGCCATCACGAAGCCCAGCGGAGCCAGCGTGACGATCCAGCCGAGCGGGTTCATGCCCGTCCCGGCCTGATTAAACAGCACCTGCCGCGCGTAGGGCGCGAACAGCAAGGCGACGATGCCGGTGAGTAGCACGCCCGACGCCATGTAGTTGTAAACCGAAAGCATATACGACCGCAGGCCCGCATCGCGGGTGGCGCTCGGAACGCCGACCGTCGCGGCACTTATGCCGCCGGTCCTCTCGGCAGTGCTGCGCGGGTCTTGCCAATTGGCCATGTCTTCTCCTCTCGCGCGGGCGAAGGGCCCGTCGCTACGCCCCAATATATCGTGGATGCCCGAGGGGACTTCAAGCGAAACCGGACATGACGGCCCGTTGCTGAATGGTTGTTCAGGAATCGGTTAGGCATCCGGCGCATAGGACGATGCATGAACTTCATCTTCCGCCTTGTGCTCGGCACGCTCCATCGCCTGCTGAAACTGGTCTGGTTCCTGCATCGGCCGCGAACCTTCGGCGCCCACGCTTTGGCGCTGACCCCGGATGGCAAGGTGATCCTCGTCCGACTGCGCTACGCCCCCGGCTGGCGGCTTCCGGGCGGCGGGCGGCGCGAGGATGAGAATCCGCGCGACGCCGTGCTTCGCGAGCTACGCGAGGAATTCGGGCTGATCTCCCACGGCGAGGTCCAACTCGCCGCCGAGCTTGAGGAAATGCCCGACTTCAAGCGCGACCACGCCTCGTTGTTCGTCGTCCGCGACGTCCGCTACCAGCCGCACTGGTCGTGGGAGATCGAGCAGGTGACCGAAGCGCCACTGAACGCGCTTCCTCCTGACCTGTCCCCCCGCTCCGCCGCGTGGCTGGAGGCGCTGCGCGACAAGCTGTAGCGGAGATGTGTCATGCACCGTCTGTTTGTCGCCATTCGCCCGCCCTCGTCCGCGCGCGATCTGCTCATCGATGCGATGGACGACAGCCCCGATTTCCGCTGGCAGGACGATGAGCAGTTGCACCTGACCCTGCGTTTCATTGGAGAAGTCGAACGGCCCGTCGCCGAGGATCTCGCCGACGCGCTCGGCCGCATCCGCGCGCCGCGCTTCGACCTTCGCGTCAAAGGCGTCGGCCGGTTCGACCAGCGCAGCTCGGGCGCGCTGTGGGCCGGGGTCGAGCCGAAGGAACCGGTCGCCGCGCTTGCCGTGAAAGTCGAACGTGTCTGCCAGTCGGTCGGGCTTGAGCCCGAGCGCCGCACTTTCCACCCGCATATCACGCTCGCGCGCTGGAAGGGCTGGCGATCCGGAGATGCCGAAGCGTTCGTCGCCCACCACCGCGCGCTTGCTTCTGAGCCGTTTGCGGTCGCCGCCTTCGCCTTGCTCGAAAGTCACCTCTCGCGCCACGGCGCGCATTACGAGGAGGTCGCGAGTTACCCGCTGGATTGAACCGCCATCAACAGCAGCGAGCCGATGAACAGAGCCGCGACAGCGACCCCAACACACAGCGCGAGGAAAACGAGCGCGCCGGAGCGCGCGTCGGTTGTTTCATACTCGAGGTCGGCGCGGCGGAATTCGGGGGTTCGGTCGACAACGTCGATCATCGGCAATTCAACGCGAAATGGCTCGGGCGATGCCGGCAACGTCGCCGGAGAACGCAGCAACGCCGCGCTGACCGCCGCCTTCTGAATCGGGGTTAGAAAGCGGCAACCGGCGAAGCCCCCACCTGTCCAGATTATCCGGGCGTCGACCGCTCCGGCCTCCGGAAGTTCAACGCGAATGATCTCGCCGGTCTGAACAATTGCGTCGGTTTCGATCCGCAGCCCATGTTCGGAAAGGTTGTGAATCAAGGCGGCGTCCGTTCGGCCCGCGGACAATGCGGGAACGCGCAGACTCAAGGTCCGGCGCGCGGCGGCGCGCGCACGTCCGGCCTGGGGTTCGCTGAGACGTGCGAGTAACGCCACTACTTTCTCCTCGCGCCTGTTCTGAGCCGAACATGTTTAAGTGCCAGTTATGATTTTTCTCCGTGATGGAATGATCAGCGCCGGAACTGCACGAAGGCGCGAAAGGACGGCGCCGGCACCGCCAACTTGTGTTCCTGTGAGATAAGGCGCAAAATTCGCGGGAGGACGGGGCTCGGAGGCGAATATGACCAACGACACCAAGGGCAAACGCAAAGGCAAGGCGCAAGGCGGCGACCGCAGCGCCACAGACGAACTCGCTGCCGGCCTCGAAGGCATCCCCGCCGGTTTGACCGGCAGTCCCGACGACCGTCGGAGCTTCATCGGCAGCCCCGACGACCGCTAGCGGGACTGATCCACGGCGACTGAGCACTGCAACAGGCGGGGCCAAACCGCCGCCCGGGTTGCTCATTTCGCGCGCGGATCGCCCGGAAGATACTGACCGGTGACCAGTTTATAGGCGTCGGAGGTTTTCTCTCCGGCCCAACCGTCAGACTTCACGAAGACGCCGGAATGGGTCGTGAGCCATTGCTGCAATGCCGTTGCCTGGGCAATCAGCGTTGGATCGGTCGGCTTCTTTCGCATGTAGCCGACCACCAGCGGCATGGCGCTTGGCTTGGGCGGGACCTGATCGGAGAAAGCGGATTCGCCGCGCTCCGCCAGCCTGCGCAGGAGCATTGCGGTACCCGGCTGCTTCGACACCAGGCTCGGGGAAAACACTCCGTCCGCTTTGTATTTTCCTGACGAATAATGGTTGGAGTAAGACCACAAATAAGGGGTCAGCACCGACGGGTGATAGAGCCGGTAGCCGGCCCCGTTGTAGCATTCGAGCTTGTATAGGGTCCCGCCGACCGACCAATCGCTCCATTTCGGAAACCCCTCGACCGTCAGCGCGTCCGTGGCGCTAACCTCCCAGGTCCACGGCGGGCTGCCCGGCGGGCGCCCCGGCGGCCGCTGCACGGTCTTGGCGCTCAACGGATCGCCGTTGTGCAGGTGGCGATCGAAGCTTTGGGAACATTCGAGTTCATGGAGTACGGCGATCAGAGTCCAGGGCACCCCGACCGCGGCCGACAGCGCCTGGTACCGGTCCTTGTGGGCAATCATCTTGTCGACCGCCTTGTCGATGTTCGGCTGATATTGCGGTCTGACCGAACAGGTCTCGAAAAGCCGGCTGTAATCCGCGCGCAAGTCGTTCGTCAGCGTCAAGGTGAGTTTCGCCATATCGCATCCTCAGAAGCGATTCGGCGACAACGAGAAGGACCGTTCTCCGGCCTACTGTCAATCGGGCCGGATCCGGCTCACAAAAAACGGGGAGTCGGACGGGCCCGACTCCCCTCGCCGGTTTGGGGGCCCGGCTAACTCACATTCGGTCGCTGACCAGATGCGGACGCGTATGTCCGGTTCGCATCGACTAACGCGTGGGCTGCATCGATCAGTTGCGCATCGGCGGCCCGCACCCATATTGCCAGAGCGGCGTTGACCGGCGAGCCAACGAGCACTACCAATAGAACATAAACGGAACAGACTGCATCCGATGCTGACTCACATAAGCGTCCGCGGCGCCCGCGAGCACAACCTCAAGGGAATCGATGTCGATATCCCGCGCGAGAGCCTGACGGTCATCACCGGCCTGTCGGGATCGGGGAAGAGCAGCCTCGCGTTCGATACGATCTACGCCGAAGGCCAGCGCCGCTACGTCGAGAGCCTGTCGGCCTACGCCCGCCAGTTTCTCGAGATGATGCAGAAGCCCGACGTCGAGCATATCGATGGCCTGTCGCCGGCGATCTCGATCGAGCAAAAGACCACCAGCCGCAACCCGCGCTCGACAGTCGCCACGGTCACCGAAATCTACGATTACATGCGCCTGCTGTGGGCCCGCGTCGGCGTGCCTTACTCGCCCGCGACCGGCCTGCCGATCAGCGCGCAGACGGTCAGCCAGATGGTCGACCGCACGATGGCTTTGCCCGAAGGCAGCCGCCATTACCTCCTCGCCCCGGTCGTGCGCGGCCGCAAGGGCGAGTACCGCCGCGAGCTCGCCGAATGGCAGAAGGCCGGCTTCACCCGGGTGCGCATCGACGGCGTGTTCTTCGCCATCGAGGACGCCCCGGCGCTCGACAAGAAGTACAAGCATGACATCGAAGTGGTGGTCGACCGCATCGTCGTCCGCGAGGGGATCGAGCCGCGGCTTGCCGACAGCTTCGAGCAGGCGCTCAAGCTCGCCGAGGGGCTCGCTTATCTCGACCCGGCCGACCCGGTCGAGGACCCGCGCGGAGCCGAGCGCACGGGGGTCGCCGCGGCGCTCGAAAAGGCCGCCGAGCGCCAGGTGCTGGCCGACCATGCCCCGCCCGGCCGGATCATCTTCAGCGAGAAATTCGCCTGCCCCGTCTCCGGCTTCACCATCGCCGAGATCGAGCCGCGGCTGTTCAGCTTCAACGCGCCGCAGGGCGCCTGCCCGGCGTGCGACGGCCTCGGCGAGAAAATGGTGTTCGACGACGATCTGGTCGTTCCCAACCACAGCCTCAGCCTCAGGAAAGGCGCGGTCGCGCCTTGGGCCAAGTCCAACCCGCCCTCGCCTTATTACATGCAGGTCCTCGCCAGCCTCGCCCGCGCCTATGATTTCGAGCTCGACGTGCCGTGGAAAGACCTCCCCGAGGAAGCGAAGCACGCCATCCTCCACGGCACCGGCGGCAAGCCGGTCACGCTCCGCTTCATCGACGGCAAGCGCAGCTATGAGGTTAAGAAGCCGTTCGAAGGCGTCATCGGCAATCTCAACCGCCGCTTGGCTCAGACCGAGAGCGCGTGGATGCGCGAGGAGCTATCGCGCTACCAGTCGAGCCTGCCGTGCGAGACGTGCCTCGGCGCGCGCCTCCGCCCCGAGCCGCTGGCGGTCAAGATCGCCGGCGAGGACATCAGCCTCTCCTCGCGCCGCAGCGTCGCCGATGCCCACGCCTGGTTCGGCGCGCTCCACGAGAAGCTGACGCCGCAGCAGAACGAAATCGCGGGCGTCATCCTCAAGGAAATCAACGAGCGCCTGGGCTTCCTCCACAATGTCGGGCTCGACTACCTCCACCTCGACCGCACCAGCGGCACCCTCTCCGGCGGCGAAAGCCAGCGCATCCGCCTCGCCTCGCAGATCGGCAGCGGCCTCTCGGGCGTGCTCTACGTCCTCGACGAACCGTCGATCGGCCTCCACCAGAAGGACAACGACCGCCTGCTCGAGACGCTCAAGCGCCTCCGCGGCCTCGGCAACACCGTGCTGGTGGTCGAGCATGACGAGGAAGCGATCCGCACCGCCGACCATGTGATCGACATGGGCCCCGGCGCCGGAGTCCACGGCGGCGAGATCGTCTGCCAGGGCACCCTCGCCGACCTCCTCGCCTGCACCGGCAGCCTCACCGCCGACTATCTCACCGGCCGGCGCGAAATCCCGCTCCTCCCCACCCGCCGCAAGGGCAGCGGCAAGCACGTCACCGTCCACGGCGCGACCGCCAACAACCTCAGACAAGTCACCGCCGCCTTCCCCCTCGCCACCTTCACCTGCGTCACCGGGGTCAGCGGCAGCGGCAAGTCGAGCCTCACCATCGACACGCTCTACGCCGCCGCCGCGCGGCATCTCAACGGCGCGCGCATCCCCGCCGGCGCGCACGCCAAGGTCACCGGCCTCGACCAGCTCGACAAGGTCATCGACATCGACCAGTCGCCGATCGGCCGCACCCCGCGCTCCAACCCCGCGACCTACACCGGCGCCTTCACCCAGATCCGCGACTGGTTCGCCGGCCTGCCCGAGAGCAAGGCGCGCGGCTACAAACCCGGCCGCTTCAGCTTCAACGTCAAGGGCGGGCGGTGCGAGGCGTGCCAGGGCGACGGCCTGATCAAGATCGAAATGCACTTCCTGCCCGACGTCTACGTGACCTGCGAGACGTGCCACGGCGCGCGCTACAACCGCGAGACGCTGGAGGTGAAGTTCAAGGGCCACTCGATCGCCGACGTGCTCGACATGAACGTCGAGGAGGCGGCCGAGCTGTTCAAGGCGGTCCCCGCCATCCGCGACAAGATGCGCATGCTGCAGGAGGTCGGGCTCGGCTACATCAAGGTCGGCCAGTCGGCGACGACGCTCAGCGGCGGCGAGGCCCAGCGCGTCAAGCTCAGCAAGGAACTCTCCCGCCGCGCCACCGGCAAGACCCTCTACATCCTCGACGAGCCGACCACCGGCCTCCATTTCGAGGACGTCCGCAAACTGCTCGAAGTGCTCCACGCTTTGGTCGAACAGGGCAACACCGTGGTCGTGATCGAACACAACCTCGACGTCATCAAGACCGCCGACTGGGTCATCGACCTCGGGCCGGGCGGCGGCGTCAACGGCGGCAAGATCATCGCCGAGGGCCCGCCCGAAACCATCGCCGCGGCCCCGCTCTCAGCGACCGGCGAATATCTCAAGCCCATGCTCGACCGCGCCAGCGTCAAGCCCAAGCTGGTCGAATCCAAACCCGCGCGCCCCAAACGCTCGCGCAAGGTCGCGGTCGACGAGGACGAAGAGCTGAACCCGGAATCAGCGAAGTAAAAAACCGTTCGTCCTGAGCTCATACTCCCGGATGTCCCCCGGACATCCGTTCGTCCTGAGCTTGTCGAAGGGCTGTATTTCTCGTCCGCCGCAAGGTCGAAGGGCAGTGCTTCGACAGGCTCAGCACGAACGGCGTTGAGTGCTATATTCCCCGCATGCTCCCCAAAAGAGGACAGCGCCGCGACCCGGCCTTCACCACCGGCCATTTGTGCCGCTTCCGCGGCCAGCTCGTCCGCCATCGCACCCGCCAACCTAGCCAAGGTCCGAGCTTCGCGAGGATCGAAGCCCCGGACCACGATCCGGGGATGCCCGTGCATTTCGAATGCCTTGCGAAGGTGAGTACGATGCGGTTTGGGAGAGTCGGACGAACCTGATCTGGTTTCGGCCAAATGAGAACCGAACGGCAATAATTGCGGCCTTTGCCGTTGACATTCAGTCAAGGGGCAGTGTTCTCTGAACGTTGTGACTAAAGACGGCATCAACTCAGGCATTCGCGAACAGATGGAAACTGTTCGGCACGCAATCGACTCCGGAGCGGCCGTGTGCCTTCTTGGCGCAGGTTTTTCGGTAAGTGGTACAGACGCCAGCGGGAACCTACATTAAGACAGCGCTCGGCAAGGCCGCCGAACGGGGAGCGAGCTATTCTCCGTTCCAAATCTTGGACCAAAGGGCCAGGCTATATCTAAAGAAGAATATCCGATCTCCTGATAGCTATTCAGAACACGAGATGCGGGCTGCGATCGCAGACCTTACAGACCTTGCCTCCAATAAACACTACGACTTTGTGTATACGATGAGAAGTATGAAGCTGTTCGTCGATTTTTTAGAAGTTCATATCGACAGACTCTCATCCGACTGCAAACAACGGCTGACGAAGCTTCTTGACGTGCTGCAGGAAAAGAGCCGTGAAGCTGATCACTTCCCACGGGCAGAAAAAGGAGAATCGCGCGTCCTGAAGAAGGCCCTCGCGGATGCGCGCTTAATCTTATTCAATTCATAATCGAGCAGAGATTACGGTGACAGCTTACTAAATACACCAAACCCCCTGCACAGCCGCCCCACCACCCGCCGCAGCTCGGCCCGATCGCGCGTCTGGTTTGTCGCTCCGCACAGGCGTAGGTTCGCGCTCGCTCACAGGCCTTCGCTTAGGGGGGACGCCATGCGCCCGATCATCAAAACGACTTTGTGCGCAGCGGTCGCGGCGGCGGTCGCCGCCCCGGCCTGCGCCGCGTCGTCGAACTATTATCTCAAGCTCGGCGATGTCAGGGGCGTGTCGGCGGCCAGGAGCGGCGCCGGCAAGCAGCTCGAAATTGAATCCTGGTCGTGGGGCGCCACCAGCACCGCCAAGTTCGGTGCCGTGAGCGGCGCGCACCGCGACGACACCATCACCGCACCCGGCGATGCCGCCGCGGGCCGGGCGGCCGCCAAGCCTGTCCTAAGCAAAGTCGAAGGGCGCCAGCACGGCAGGGTGACCGTCGCCAAACCGCTCGATCGCGGCGCCCTCCGGGTCAAAGTCAAATTCCCGTGGCTCGAGTGCAAGGTCGGCGCCGCTTTTCCCGACGCCGTGCTGCAAAACGACGCCGGGCGCTACGAGTTCAAGGATGCGATCATCACCGGCTGCGCGCCGGACAGCGTCACCCTCGACTACGCCAAGGTTCAGGTGCGCGGCTGGGACCCGGCCACGAAGTAGCGCGATTACGGTGACAGCGCGCTAAACTGCGCTGCCGCAAAGCCCTCGCCCTATTTCAACGCCAGCACCACCGGCCCCGACACCGGGTCGGTGTCGCCGTCGAGCGTGTCGCGGAAGCTGTCGAGCGTGGCGATCATGCTCGGCCGCGCCGCGGCCATTGCATCCATGTCGTCCCATTCGCCGATGATGCAATAATCCTGGTCGCCGGTCTGGACGAGGTTGACGTGCCTGAGGCCCGGCCAGTCGCGGGCGATCTTTTCATGGGCGTCGAGGAAGTCCTGGTTGCGGCCCGGCTTCACCTTGAAACGCACGGCGTTGAACGCGGTCATGGCGCTGTTCCTTTGGCTGTGACGACGGCCGCGCCCATAGCATGCGGCGCCATGCCTGTCCTGAGCCGGAGAAGTAACGGCCCTTCTCGTCATCCCGGCCCCTGAGCCGGGACCCGCCTTATCCCCGCCCCACGGCTGACTCGCCGTTAAACTTCTGTTATCGCCCCTACTCTGCTCGGAACCATTGAAACCGCCGCGGCTGCTTGCCGCCGCGGTGAAGGGGGATGGCGATGAGCATGATGTATTTCCTTCAAGCCGCGGCGGCGCAATTGCCGCCGCCCACCGACAATCTGCCCGTGGCCGAGCCGGACAAGGTTCCGGCGAGCGAGGCGATCCAGCACGTCCAGGCAGGCAATCTGAGTTCCCTGCTCGAGCTCAACCTGACCCTGGTCATCCTGTTCTTCGGGTTGCTCGCGTTGCTCCTGCTCTATTTGATGGTCCGCAGTGAGAAGGCCGGTGCGTTCGAGCTCCGGATTTACGTCATCACCATCCTGATTTTCGGTTCGTTGCTGATCGTGTCGAGCGCCTATTCGACCGAGCAGATCGCACCGGTCATCGGCTTTTTTGGGACCATCGCCGGCTACATCCTGGGACGGGGAGATCGGCCTGATGGCTCAACCAAATAAATTTTTCGCGGCGGCCGCACTGGTCTGCGCTCTCGTTCCGGCATCGGCCTCGGCGCAAACCGCGTCGTCGACGACGGAGATACTGGCGCCTTTGCCCTTACCGCCCGTAGTCCCGGCGATGCCGGATATGGTCATCCCCTCATTCGCGGAAGTGGCGCAGACTCTTCCGCCGTCGATCCCACCGCCGACGGCGTCGATCGCGCCATTCGATCCCGACGCGCGCGACCTTAAGCTGTTCGTGGTGATCAACAATTCCCGGCAGGAGCTGACCTGCGCGTTCCGCTCGCTGGACGGTCCGTGGCAGCCGTGGATCAACGTCAGGCCGGCCGAGAACTGGCAGGGCGACAGCAAGAGCCGGAAGGTCTATTTTCAGTGCCGCCCGCCGGTCCGCCAGATCCTCTATTCACTCAAGAACGGGACGCGCTACAGCCTGCAGCCGGACGGTGTCGGCGAGATCCGGATCGTCGAAGTGACGGCAAGCCGGCCCCGGCCATCGGAAAAACCATCCTGGGACCGCTGACCCGGCGCCGAATCCTATTCGCTTTCCTACAGCCCGCCATTTGTGGCTTAGGATTCGAACTCCCGAGCAAAAGGGAGCATTTGCGCAGCAAAGGCGGGCTTGTGTCGAAGAGAGAGCGAGAACCGGCCGACGGGTCGCGCAGCGAGCCCGATCGACGTCACGTCGGATTTACTCCGCGTGACAATTCTGTCCCGTGCCAAGTCGAAGGGGCCGGGCCCGCGATTCCTACTCACCGCTTGGTGCCAGCCGGCAGCGGTTGTTCGCGCGCACGCGTAGGACTGTGAACTTTGGGAACTTTCGCGGCCGGACTCGCGCGCGCGTTGAGGAGCCAACTTAGCCAACTTCCGGCACTGAACCCCAGGAGACCCAGTGATGATTTTCCGCAAATGGCGCGGCCGGATCCGGACCGAGGACCGGCAGGACTATGTCGCCTACATCCGCGCCACCGGCCTCGACGATTATGCGCGGACGCCGGGCAACCTCGGCTTCCAGATGCTGACGCGCGATCTCGGCGACGGCACCACCGAGGTCGCGACGATGAGCTGGTGGGATTCGATGGACTCGATCCGCGGCTTCGCCGGCGACCGGCCCGAGCTCGCGCGTTACTATCCCGAAGACGACCGCTTCCTCGTCGAGCGCCCCGAGCATGTCGAACATTCGATCGTCGAAGCCGCACAAATCAAGGTCGAGGTTTAGGGCCGCATCCCCGCCGTCATTGCGAGGAGCGCAGCGACGCGGCAATCCAGTCCGGATTGTTTCGCTCCGCTCGCAATGACGCCAGCGGCTTGCTAAGCAGCGCCTGGCACTCGTTCAGAAGGATAAGACGCCATGGCCAAGGGTCAGAAGAAATCGAACAAGGAAATCCGCAAGCCCAAGAAGGACGCGGGCAAGAAAAAGGGCGCCGCGCTCGCGCCGAAGATCTAGCCGCCGCGCGCGCTTGATGCATCTTCCGGCGGCTACGGCCGTTTCATTCGTCGAGCCTTCCGGAATCTCCCGGACTCGAGTGAGGAATTCCATCATGACGGGCATTGGCAAGACACTGGCGTTGGTAATGGCCGTTGGCGGTCTCGCCGCCCCGGCCGCGGCGCAATATTATCCGCCGCCGCAACCCTATCCGCAGCCGTACCCGCAGACCTATCCGCCGGGTTATCCGCAGCAGCAATACGGCTACAACAACAACCAGGGCGGGATTGGGCAGATCATCGATCAACTGCTCGGCAACCGTTACAACGTCAACGACCGCGGTGCGGTCTCGCGCTGCGCCAGCGCGGCGGTGCAGCAGGCCCAGGCCCGTTACACGCCCTATGGCTACAACCAGGGCTATAACGGCCAGGGCTATAATCAGGGCTATCCCGGCCAGGGCTACAATCAGGGCTATGCCTATAACCAGCGCGGCCAAGGCATCCGCGTCACCGCGATCACCAGCGTCGAACGGCGCTCCAACGGGCTACGAGTGCGTGGGCTGCTCGATACCGGGCGCGGCGGCTACGGCAACCAGGGCTACGGCCAGGGTTACGGCGCGCAGGGCTACGCGGCTGGCGACCTGACCTTCCGCTGCAACGTCGATTATCGCGGCTACGTCTCGAACGTGAGGATCGAGCGCAACACCGGCTATCGCGGCTACTGAGCCGCGAATTTCCGTTCGGCGCGGCGGACAGACAGCCGCAGCCACACGGGGATGGTGAGCAGCGCGAACTGGCTGAAGCGCGGCTCGATGAACGCGACGATCAGCGCCAGCAGCGCGCCCAGGGTCACGCCCCACCCCCGCCCCCGGGTCCGGGCGATGGTTAGTGGATCGGCGCGTTCGTCGACCACCGGAGGGCTGGTCGCCAGCCGCACCAGGCGGATGTTGAGAAGGCCGGTCGTGAACAGGACGAGATCGTAGAAGACGGTCGGCACGCGCTGGCCCATGTTGGCACCCATGTAAGCGGTGGCGAAGGGCATGAAGGCGATCGCGCACAGCATCGCAATGTTGGGGAACAGCAGGCTCGGCGACCAGTGGCGCGACAGGCTGAAGGCGCGGTGATGGCCCATCCAGAAGGCGCCGATGACGAAGAAGCTGATGAAGAAGGCGACGAAGCTCGGGATGAGGTTGGCGAGCGCGATCAAATGGGCGCGGTCGTCGGCATGGAAGCCAAGATGCGGGACTTTCAGCTCGATCACCAGCAAGGTGATGGCGATCGCGAATACCGCGTCGGAAAAGAAGATCAGCCGCTCGAGCGGATGGGCGGGCGAGAGATCATCCGCTTCCCGCTCCGGCGCCGGCTTGCGTCCCGCCATCCGCTTCAACCGACCGACCACGGCGCTGAAGCCCAGTCGTAGGCGCGGTATTTGGCGGCTCGCTCGCGCAGGATCCGGCGGACGTAGTCGCGGTTGATCTGGAAGAACGACACCTTGTAGCCTGGCGCCGGAAGCTTGGCCTTGGTCGAGGTCAGTTCGACATTCGCCCACCAGCGGTTGGGGTCGCAATTGACCGTCGCCCGGCAGACGATCCGGTCGCCCTGCAGCCCGCTCTTCTTTTTCTTCGAGCCCGGGCCGCCGTTATAGCAGGCCATCGTCATCGCGACCTTGTCCTCGCCGCCGGCGCCCAGCGCATAAGGCATGCAGCCGCGGTCGCCGACCGCCAGGGCGCGCAGCTGGTAGCGCGGGTTGAAGCGGTCGTCCCACTGCCACCCGGCAAGCATCGGGTCGATCTTCTGCAGGTCCTTGAAGCGGTTCATCACCTCATGCCCCTGCTTGTCATAGGTGATGGTGATCTGGGCGAGGCCGAAGCCCTGCTCGCGCGCCGTCTTGAACTCCACCGTCGGGTTCCAGCAGCGCTTGTGGGTCAGCGTGATGCAACTTTCCTGTTCGACCTGCGAGGCGAGGATCGCCGGGTCAACTTCGCCGCGCAGCGTGCTCGACGCTTCGGCCGCGAGGTGCGGGAAATATTGGATCGCCTGGGGCGGGATTGCCGGCGGCGCCGCGGCCGTCAGACAGCCCGCGGCAACCAGCAGCCGCGCCCAGCGGGTCACTGGCTCAACATGCCCGCCGACGCGATGACGAACGCTCCGAGGAAGATCGAAATGCCGAGCACGACCAGCCCGGCGGCCACGTTGCCGCTCTTGATGGCGACCCACGCGGTCTCCTGGAAATCGAGCCGCGGCATCAGCACGCGGCGGACGATATCGACGATCAGCGCAAGCAGGAACGCCCAGCCGATGTACCAGATCGACGGCGCGATCTCGGCCATGTTGAGCGCCTTGGCGACCGGAACCGAGATCACGATGAACAGCAGACCCAGCGCAAGCAGCGTGATCATGCGCGGGAGTCCCCGCACCAGCGACGTGAACATTATCCCCTCCTCGATCGGCAGCACCAGAGTATAGGCGCTGTAATCGGGAGCGGAAGCCGCTAAAGCGGCGATGGAATTACTTGGGAGCGTGCGTGTCAGACATGGAGCCGCTCGACCAGCAGGTCGAACACGGCCGGGTGGATGGCCCTGGCGAATTTAAGACCGGTGCAATGCTGGTCGATCCAGCACACTTCGGCCTCCAGCGCTTCGAGCCCCTCGAAGCGGATCGACAGAAGCTCGTCGGGCAACGGACGGTCGACAAACTCGATCTTGCAGCCGTCAGGCGAGGCATCGAAGACATTTACCCGGAAATTGGGACCGCCATGGCGGCGCATCGTCACTTCGGCGGCGAGCGCCACCCGCTCGCTGCGCCGCGGCCCGTGCTTCTTCGCCTCGGCGGTCGACGGGACGAACTCGAGCCCGGCCTTGCCGTCCTTGAACCAGCGGACCTCGGCCTGGATTCCGCCCCGGCGCAGCACCGACAACGTGATCGGGTCACCCGGCGACAGCTCGACCGCACAAGCGATCGCGCAACCTTCGTAGGAAAGATCGAGCACCGTGATGCTGGCCGTCGAACCGTCGGCGAACGCGGCGAAACCCGGCATGCGCACGTCGCGACGCTCTTCACGTTCGGCGTGTCCCGCAGGCGGCGTGAATTGCGACGGATGGATGGGTGCACTCATCCGGCACCTCCCTCGCGGCAGGCGGTGCGGGCGTCATCCTTGGTGTTCGATCTCGGCAGTCGCCGCATCGGACCATCCCCATTTCAGACTTTCGTTTAGTCATTTTGGGTAAACAGGGCGTTTATGCAGAAATCCTCGGACCAGCGGTCGGCGGCCAGACCGTTTGCTTCACATCAGTGCGGATCGCTGGTATCTAACGCCCGTTGCTCGGTCGCCATTGGAGTGAGTCGCCATGGCCACGAGCGCTGCTGCGCCCAAAGCGCGCGCATCCAAGAAATCGAATCCCACCGCGCCCAAACGCTGGTGGCAACAGATCCTCCTCTACCCGGCGTTCGCCGTCGCTTTGGTGACGGCTGGCCCGCAATGGCTCGATACGGCTCGAGGCTGGAAGTTGGGGGTCAAATCAGCCGCAGAGTCGGACAAGCAGGCCCAGCTGTGGATGAAAAATGCAACCTGCGCGGCCAACCCCGCCAAGGGGTTCCTGAGCCCGCGCAACGTCGCGGTCGATGCGACGATCTGCGATTCGGGTGACATCCTCGTCCGCGCGGTCACGATGCAAAATACGCCAATCTACAAGTGGCTACCGCTCGACGATGTGGTTCGCGCGAACGCCGCTGGCAGCTTCATTCCGGCGGCCCAGGCGGCAACGCTGTCGGCGAACGTCAGGTCGTCCCCGCGCACGATCGTCAAACCGTCCACCAAGCTCGCGATGCTCCAGGCAAGCGTCCTCTGCACCAAGGCGAATGGCCGCTTCCTGACGCGACGAATCCAAACCCCGCAGGGCTGTTTCGACGAGGTCATCGATACTTTCACGGGAGCCGTGGTGTCACGCAATCCAGCCCCGTGCACGTCGCAATGCTGACGCGCGTTCTCGCCGTGTTTCTACTTGCCTCGTTTGTGAGCGGCCAGGCGCTGGCCGCCGGCAAGCCCAATCCCTCGGCTACTCAGTCCGAGGCGGGCAACCGGGATTCCGACAATCATCCGCAGCGTGGCCCAGCACCTGGTCCGCTGCCGCCCGGTTACCCGCCCCCGGCCTATGCGGTGCCACCTCCCCCGGCAGGCCGATACGTTGTGCTGACGGAGCAACAGAAGAGATGCGGCGTCCAGCGCAGGTGCGAGTTGGATTCGCGGGAGCCCTGTCCGCCTTGCTGGTGACGGCCTAGCGCAGCTCCGGCGTCGGAGTGATCACCGCGCAGGCGATACGCGCGCCGCTATTGCCGCTCGGATCGGTCGCATAGTCGTCGGCGGCGGCGTGGATCACGATGCTTGCGCCGTCCGCGTCGAGCAGCACGCCCGATGGCGCGGGGCCGGTCAGGCTCGCTCCGGGCAAAGTCACGGTCGCGTCGAGTACGCCGTTGGCTGTCACCTCGACGTTCGGCAGGTCGCCGGCGTGATGGCCGGCCGGATTACTGAAGCCGTGCTTACGCCCCGCCGGGTTCCAGTGGGGACCGGCGCTGGCGAAATCGGGCGGATCGCAGCGGCCGACGCTATGGACGTGGATACCGTGGATGCCGTGCGGCAGGCCCGAGGCGGAGATGCGGAAGCTCACCCCGCCAGCGGTCTGCCAAGCGCGGACGCTGCCGACTGTCTGTCCGGCGGCGTTGACCAGGGGCATCGGCGCGCCGCCCTGCGGCTCGCCGGTGACGCAGCCGGTCAGGGGCGCGAAGGCCGCCGCCGCGAAGGCGATGGTGACGAAAATCGTCGGGCGCATGGGAGCAGAACGGCCGGGCAATTTAGGTGTTCCCCGGCGAAGGGGGTCCAGGGCGCTGTGTAACAGCGCTCACGCGCTGTCCTGGACTCCGGCCTCCGCCGGAGCACAGATTTTGACCAGCACCACACCCTCGCTGACCTGTTGGCCAGGCGCGGCGGACAGTTCAGCGACGACGCCGTCGAATGGCGCGGTCAGCGCATGCTCCATCTTCATCGCCTCGAGGGTGAGCAAGCGTTGCCCCTTGGCGACCTTCTCACCCGCTGCGACCTCCACCGCGGTCACCCGTCCCGGCATCGGCGCCTCGATCTCCCCGTCGTGGACGCCATGCGAGGTGCCTGTGCCGCGCGAGGATAGGTTGAACTCGTAGGACTGCCCTTCGTAGAAAGCGACGACCCGCTCGTCGTCGCGAAACCCCGAGACGGCAGCCATCGGCTGGTCACCGTCGAGATCGACTGTCTGGAACCGGCCGGCGCGGCCGAGCGCGACAACATGTCGCGGCACGGCATTCATTCGAAAACCGGAGAGGTCGGTGAACGGCGCTTCGTCCTCCGCCACTGCCGTCGCCACCGATGCCGCTCCACGCCAGATCGCCTCGTCCGGTTCGGGCTCGGGCACCAGCTCGGCAAGCTTGCGCTCAATGAAGCCAGTATCGATGCGTGCGCTCCCGAAATCCGGGTCGAACACCGCATTGAACAGGAAACCGGCGTTGGTCCTGACCGGCCAGACTTCGACGCTGTCGAGGATCGCAGCAAGTTCTCCAATCGCCTCGGCGCGCGTGTCGCTACTCGCAATCAGTTTGGCGATCATCGGGTCGTAGAAGGGGGAGATTGCATCGCCTTCCTCCACACCCGTTTCGATGCGGCCATCTTCGCCCAAATCGAAATGTTCGAGCCGTCCGACACTCGGCAGAAAGCCCTTCGCCGGGTCCTCGGCATACAGCCGCGCCTCAATTGCGTGGCCGGTGATCGACAGTTCGTCCTGTGTCTTCGGCAGCTTCTCGCCCGACGCCACACGGAGCTGCCATTCGACCAGGTCTTGGCCGGTGATCTCCTCGGTCACCGGATGTTCGACCTGCAGCCGCGTGTTCATTTCCATGAACCAGATGCGGTCGGGCTTGAGGCCGTCCGAGGCGTCGGCGATGAACTCGATTGTCCCCGCGCCTTCGTAATTGACCGCTTGCGCGGCGCGCACCGCCGCCCCGCACACCGCCTCGCGCGTCGCTTCGTCCATGCCCGGCGCGGGCGCTTCCTCGATCACTTTCTGGTGGCGGCGCTGGAGCGAGCAGTCGCGCTCGAACAAATGGACGACGTTGCCGTGGGCATCGCCGAACACCTGCACCTCGATGTGGCGCGGTGAGAGGATGTATTTCTCGATGATCACGCGGTCGTCGCCGAACGCGCTCGCGGCCTCGCGTTTGGCGCTGTCGAGCGCGTCGTCGAAATCCTTCGCGGCGTCGACCCGGCGCATGCCCTTGCCGCCGCCGCCCGCGACCGCCTTGATCAGCACCGGGTAGCCAACCAGCCCCGCTTCCTTCTTGAGGCGCTTGGGGTCCTGATCCTCGCCGAGATAGCCGGGAGTCACTGGCACGCCCGCAGCGGCCATCAATGTCTTCGCCGCGTCCTTGAGACCCATGGCGCGGATGCTCGCGGGCTTGGGCCCGACCCAGATCAGTCCTGCCTTGATAACCGCCTCGGCGAAATCGGCGTTCTCGCTGAGGAAGCCGTAGCCCGGGTGGATCGCCTCGGCGCTCGTCGCCTTCGCCGCCGCGATAATCTTTTCGCCGACGAGGTAACTTTCGCGCGCCGGGCTCCGCCCGATATGCACCGCCTCGTCGGCCATGCGCACGTGCAGCGCGTTGGCGTCCGCATCCGAGTAAACCGCGACCGTGCGGATCCCCATCCGCCGCGCAGTGCGGATCACGCGGCACGCGATCTCGCCGCGGTTGGCAATGAGCAGGGAGGTGATCACGAAATCCTCCCCGAGCTTGTCTCGGGGAGGGGGACCGTGCGAAGCACGGTGGAGGGGCCATGCTCAAGGACATCGCACCGAAAGCGAAACCGCGAACGACGAGGATGGCGCGCCAGCTGCGCCGGAAGATGACGCTGCCTGAAGTGATCCTGTGGCGGGCGCTTCGATGCCATGAGAGCGGTCTCAAATTCCGGCGCCAGCATCCGACCGGACCCTATATCCTCGACTTCTATTGCAGCGATGCGCGCCTGGCGATCGAAGTGGATGGGGAGGCGCACTCTCGCGGAGACCAGCCGTCGCGAGATGCCGCTCGTGACCAATGGCTCGAGGTTTGCGGTGTCACGACCTTGCGCATACCCGCGACCGAAGTGCTTAACGATGCTGACGCGGTTCTCCGCTGGATCATCAGCGAAGCGACGGAGCGCCTGCCCCTCCACCACCCAGCGCGGCTGGGTGGTCCCCCGCCCCGAGGCAAGCTCGGAGAGGATTGAGGGACGCGCGATCTCGCCGCGGTTGGCGATGAGGAGCGACTTCATCATTTGCGCCAAAGACAGACTTTGGCACGCTCGTTCACCCAGCAAGCGCCGCGCCGTCGTAATGTGCCCAAAAAGGCCTGTGCGTGTGTTGCCCTAATGTTTTCGTTCCAGAAGCCGTCAGCCGTCGAACCCTCGACGTCTATCGAAGCGAAGTAGTCGTTGGATTGCTCACCTGCGAAATCCTCTGGTTTATAATCGATGCCGGCCCAGATTTGATGCGGTCCGTGAAATTCAAACGAAGCGCCGGGGCCAATTTCATAAGCGCAGCGACCCGTGATGTACTTTTTGCCGTCGATCTCGAGCAGGCATCGGCCCCAATGAAAGCCCGCTGGCAATCGATGCACGGCGTTTGCGTCGCACGGGACACCGATCAGTCCCAATATTGCCAACGCCAGCGCGACGGAAGGCCGAAGAGCGCATCTCAATGTACCTGCTCCAATACTCACATCCTGAAAACGCCGAACTGCGGCCGCTCGGGGATCGGCGCGTTCAGCGTTGCGGCGAAGGCGAGGCCGAGGACATCGCGGGTCTGCGCGGGGTCAATGATCCCGTCGTCCCACAGCCGCGCGGTCGCGTGCCAGGGGTTGCCCTCTTTCTCATACTCCTCGCGGATCGGCTGCTTGAATTTCTCGGCCTCAGCCGGCGTCCATTTGTCGGCGTCGCGGTGGACGGTCGCGAGGACGCTCGCCGCCTGCTCGCCGCCCATCACCGAAATGCGCGAATTGGGCCAGGTGAACAGGAAGCGCGGCGAATAAGCGCGGCCGGCCATGCCGTAATTGCCGGCGCCGAAGCTGCCGCCGATCAGCACGGTGATCTTGGGCACGCTCGCGGTCGCGACCGCGGTGACCAGCTTGGCGCCGTGCTTAGCGATGCCCTCCGCCTCATACTTGCCGCCGACCATGAAGCCCGAGATGTTCTGCAGGAACAGCAAGGGCGTGCGGCGCTGGCAGGCGAGCTCGATGAAATGCGCGCCCTTGACCGCGCTTTCGGAGAACAGGACGCCGTTGTTGGCGAGGATCGCGACCGGCATGCCCCAGATGCGCGCGAACCCGCACACCAGGGTCGATCCGTAGAGCGCCTTGAATTCGTGGAATTCGGAAGCGTCGACGATGCGCGCGATGATTTCGTGCACGTCATAGGGCGCGCGAACGTCGTCGGGGATGATGCCGTACAATTCCTCGGCGTCGAACAACGGGGGGCGCGGCTCGCGCAGCTCCAGCCCCGCCCCGCTTTCCGGCTGCAGCGTCGAGACGATGTCGCGCACGATGGTCAGCGCATGCTCGTCATTCTCGGCGAGATGATCGACCACGCCCGATTTGCGCGCATGCAAGTCGCCGCCACCGAGATCCTCGGCGCTGATCTCCTCGCCCGTCGCGGCCTTTACCAGCGGCGGGCCGGCGAGGAAGATCGTGCCCTGATCGCGGACGATGACGCTCTCGTCGCTCATCGCCGGAACGTAGGCGCCGCCCGCGGTACAGCTGCCCATCACACAGGCGATCTGGGCGATGCCCTTCGAGCTCATCTGCGCCTGGTTGTAGAAAATCCGCCCGAAGTGATCGCGGTCGGGGAAGACCTCGGCCTGGTGCGGCAGGTTCGCGCCGCCGCTGTCGACGAGATAGACGCACGGCAGCCGGTTCGCTTCCGCGATCTCCTGCGCGCGCAGGTGCTTCTTGACGGTCAGCGGATAGTAAGTGCCGCCTTTGACCGTCGCGTCATTGCACACGATCATCACCTGGCGGCCGGAGACGCGGCCGATCCCGGCGATCATGCCCGCGCCCGGCACTTCGCCTTCATACATGTCGCAAGCGGCGAGCTGACCGATCTCGAGGAACGGCGAGCCTGGATCGAGCAAGCGTTCGACGCGGTCGCGCGGAAGCAATTTGCCGCGCGACGTGTGTCGTTCGCGGCTCTTCTCAGTCCCGCCTTTCGCGGCCTCCGCGACATCGGCGCGCAGCTTCGCCACGAGCGCGCGATTATGGTCTGAGCGCGCGCGGAACTGTTCGTCGTCCGCAACGATTTTGCTGTCTATACGCGGCGCGCTCATGCCCCTCTTATGCCCGTTGGTCGAATAAAGCCTGACGCCCGACTAGCCGCTGCGGCAGGCGTTGGCAAAGCAGTCGAAAGGACTTCGAATGAAGCGTTCCATCCTGATCATTGCCGCGTCCGCGCTGGCGCTGGCGGCGTGCAATACGCAAACCGGCAATAACAGCAGCGCCGCGCTCCAGCCCGGCACCAATATCGGCATCGACCTTGCGTGGATGGATAAGGCGGTCGTCCCCGGCGACGATTTCTACAATTACGCCGACGGGACGTGGATGCGGACGACCGAAATCCCCGCCGACCGCTCGAGCATCGGCGGCTTCTTCATCGCCGACCAGATACGCGAAAAGAACACCCGCGAATTGTTCGGCGGGATTCTCAAGGCCAATCCGACCAGCGGCAACGACGCTTTGATCGCCAATTATTACAACGCCTATCTCAACACCGACGCAATCGACCGCGCCGGGCTTGCTCCAGCCAAGGCGGATCTCGACGCGATCGCGCGGATCGCTGACAAGCGCGCCCTGAGCGCGGCGATCGGCAGCACGCTGCGCGCCGATACCGACCCGCTGAACGCGACCAACTTCCAGACCGAAAATCTGTTCGGGATTTTCGTCACGCAGGGCCTGGCGACGCCCGGCGAGCAGCTGCCCTATTTGATGCAAGGCGGCATCGGCCTGCCCGAGCGCGAATATTATTTGTCCGCCGACCCGAAGATGGCCGAGATCAGGACCAAGTATAAGGCCTATGTCGCCCAGATCCTTGGGCTTGCCGGCCATCCCGACGCGGCGGGCGCCGCGAACCGCATCATGGCGCTCGAAACCAAAATCGCGCAGGCCCATGCGACCCGCGCAGAGAGCGACGACTTCGCCAAGGGCGCGCAGGTCTGGACCCGCGCCGACCTCGAAAAGAAAGCGCCGGGGATTGACTGGGGGGCGCTGCTCGACGCCGCGCAACTCGGCTCGGTGGGCAAGTTCGAGGCCTATCACGCGAACGCCATTCCCAAGCTCGCCGCGCTGGTCGGTTCGCAGCCGCTCGACGCGTGGAAGGACTGGCTCGAATTCCATACGCTGAACCAGCAGGCCAACGTGTTGCCCAAGGGGCTCCGCGATGCCAGCTTCGCCTTCAACGGCACGACGCTGAGCGGGACCCCGCAGGAACGGCCGCGCGACCAGCTGGCGCTGAACGCGACCAGCAACGCGCTCCAGGATGCGGTCGGCAAAGCCTATGTCGACAAATATTTCCCGGCTTCGGCCAAGGCCGAAATCCAGCACATGGTCGATGGCATCAAGGCGTCGTTCGCCAAGCGCGTCCAGGCGATCGACTGGATGGCCCCGTCGACCAAGCAGGAAGCGCTGAAGAAGGTCGAAACGATCGTCGTCGGCGTCGGCTACCCCGACAAATGGCGCGATTATTCGTCGCTTAGCATTGTCGCCGACAATGCCTACGCCAACCAGAAAGCGGCCGGGCTCTACGAGTATAAGAACCAGATCGCCAAGATCGGCAAGCCGATGGACCGCGCCGAATGGTGGATGCCGCCGCAGCTGGTCAACGCGGTCAATTTGCCGGTGCAGAATGCACTCAATTTCCCGGCGGCGATCCTGGTCAAGCCGTTCTTCGATGCCAATGCCGATCCGGCCTTCAACTATGGCGCGATCGGCGCAGTGATCGGACACGAGATCAGCCACAGTTTCGACAACAATGGCGCTTTGTTCGATTCCGCTGGGCTCCTGCGCAACTGGTGGACTCCGCAGGACTTCGCTAAATTCCAGCAGGCCGGCGACGCGCTGGCCAGGCAATATGATGCGTATGAGGCGCTGCCGGGGCTGCACATCCAGGGCAAGCTGACGCTCGGCGAGAATATCGCCGACGTCGCCGGGCTGGCCGCATCCTACGACGCGTACAAGGCGTCGCTGAACGGCAAACCGGCGCCGGTGATCAACGGCCTGACCGGCGATCAACGCTTCTTCATCGCCTTCGGGCAGGCGTGGGCAACCAAGATGCGCGACGAGACACTCCGCCAGCGGATCGCCACCGATGGCCACGCCCCGGGCAATTTCCGCGCGCTGACGGTGCGCAATCTCGACGCCTGGTATCCGGCGTTCAACGTGCAGCCGGGGCAGAAACTCTATCTTGCGCCAGACAGGCGCGTGAAGGTCTGGGGGTAAATTCTGGCTACTGCACCCTCGCCGCTCGCGCCTTGAGGTAGGCGATCACCGCTCCGCGCTCGTGCGGCGTCAGGGATCCGAAATGCTCCTTGCCGACGAGCGTCATCAGGCCGAGATCGCGCTTGGTCTTGCCTTTGCCGGTGGTCAGGAGCGTGGTCAGCTCCGCATCGGAATAAGCGCCAGCGATGTCGAGATTGGGCGTGCTGACATGGGGGATGAAATCCGGGATACCTTCCAACTCGGCGCCATGACATTCCGCGCACGTCGCGCCGGCAATGTACCGGCCAAGGCCGTATTGCGGCCCCATGTCGGCAGGCAATTTGGTCCGATACTCTTCGATATAAGCAGCGACTGGCTTCATCTCGCGCTTGGCCATCAGCGCTTTCGCCTTGTCGCTCGGCGCGGGCGGCGGCGTCGGCGCGCCGCTCGGCTTAATGGTTCGCAGGCGCGCAATCAGCGCCTTCATGTCGGCGTCGCTCAGTCGCTGAAAAATCTCGCTCGGCATGATCCACAGATCGCCGCGGGTGGGATGCCGCCCGGTCCTGAGCAAGCTTTCGAGCTGGGCGTCGGTCATGGTCGGAATGACCCGCGTCAGGTTCGACGCGTAGAGCTTGCCCATCTCGGGCTGATCGTCGTTGAACCATCCGCCTTCGAGCGTCGGCGTATGGCAGCCGCGGCAGCCCAGCACATGGGTCAGACGCTCTCCGTGCGCGAGCTCGGCCGCGGCAGTTGTGACTTCGGCTCCGTCGAAGGTGATTGGCGGTGCTTTTGCCAGTGGCTTTTGCTGCTGGCACGCGGCCGCGAGCAGGATCGCCGCAATCCCCCAATTGCGCATAGGTAATCTCCCCCGCGCATCGCATAGCCGATGCGTGGGGTGAGCGCGAATTAAACGCCGATCACCTCGCGTCCGATCAGCATGCGGCGGATTTCATTGGTGCCCGCGCCAATGTCGAGCAGCTTCGCGTCGCGATAGTAACGCTCGACCGGCCAGTCCTTGGTATAGCCCGCGCCGCCCAGCGCCTGGACCGCCTCGTTGGCGACCCTCACCGCATTCTCGCTCGCCAGCAGAATTGCGCCGGCGGCATCGTGGCGCGTGGTCTTGCCCGCGTCGCACCCCTTGGCGACTTGATAGACGTAAGCCCGCGCCGAATTGAGCGCGACGTACATGTCGGCGATCTTGGCCTGCATCAGTTGAAAGCTGCCGATCGGCTTGCCGAACTGCTTGCGCTCGCGGACGTAAGGCAGGACCGTATCCATGCACGCCTGCATGATCCCGATCTGCATCCCGGCGAGGATGGTGCGCTCATAATCGAGGCCGCTCATCAGGACCGCGACGCCCTCATTTTCCTCGCCCAGGATATTCTCGGGCGGGACGAAGCAATCCTCGAACACCAGTTCGGCGGTCGGTGAGCCGCGGATGCCGAGCTTGTCGACCTTCTGCCCGACCGAGAAGCCGGTCATTTCCTTTTCGATCAGGAAGGCGGTGATCCCGCGGCTACCTTCGCCGGTCTTGGCGTAGACCACGAGTGTGTCCGCCACCGAGCCGTTGGTAATCCAGAATTTAGTGCCGTTGAGGCGGTAGCCGTTGCCCTGCTTTTCGGCCTTCAACTTCATTCCAACGACGTCGCTGCCCGCACCGGCTTCGCTCATCGCCAACGCGCCGACATGCTCGCCGCTGATTAGTTTGGGCAGGAATTGCTTCTTCTGTTCGGGATTCGCCCAGCGGCGGATCTGGTTGATGCACAGGTTCGAGTGGGCGCCGTACGACAGGCCGACCGAAGCCGACGCGCGTGCAACCTCTTCCTGTGCCACGACATGTTCGACATAGCCGAGGCCGAGCCCGCCCCATTCCTCCTCGACGGTGATGCCGTGCAGCCCGATCTCACCCATCTGCGGCCACAAATGGCGCGGGAATTCGTCGGTTTCGTCGATCTCGGCGGCGATTGGGGCGATCTTGTCGCGCGCGAACCGTTCGGTGGTTTCGCGGATCGTATCAGCCATTTCGCCGAGGCCGAAATCGAGGTCGTTTTCGGACATTGCTAAGGTCTCCCGTTCGCCTGGAGCGCTAGCAGAGCGCTGGAGGCTTGGACAAGGATGCTCGACACCCCATCTTCCGTTCGTCCTGAGCTTGTCGAAGGGCTGTCCTTCTCTTAGGGCGCCCGAAGGAACGGCAGGGCTTCGACAAGCTCAGCCCGAACGGTTTTTGGAGTTCCCAATGTCCCAGACCACCGACCCGATCGTCATCCTGTCCTACGCGCGCACACCGATGGGCAGCTTCCAGGGCGCGCTGTCCGGCGTCAGCGCGACCGAGCTCGGCGCCACCGCGGTCAAGGCGGCGGTCGAGCGCGCGGGCCTTTCGGGCGACCAGGTCGACAAGGTGTTCATGGGCAACGTCCTGCCCGCCGGGCTCGGCCAGGCCCCGGCGCGCCAGGCGGCGCTCGGCGCTGGCCTGCCCCGTTCGGCCGAGGCGGTGACCATCAACAAGGTGTGCGGATCGGGCATGCAGGCGACGATCTTCGCCCACGATATGCTCAACAGCGGTTCGGCCGATGTGATCGTCGCCGGCGGCATGGAGAGCATGTCCAACGCGCCGTACCTCTCGAAGAAATACCGCGCGGGCGCGCGCATCGGTCACGACACGGTCTATGACCACATGATGCTCGACGGGCTCGAGGATGCGTACGAGCCGGGCCGCGCGATGGGCACCTTCGCCGAGGAAGCCGCGACCGAATATCAGTTCACCCGCGAGGACATGGACGCTTACGCGATCGAGAGCCTGCGCCGCGCCAATGACGCGATCACCAATGGCCGGTTCGAGAAGGAAATCGTCGGCGTAACCGTGGTCAGCCGCAAGGGCGAATTCACCGTCGACGTCGACGAGCAACCGGGCAAGGGCGACCCCGCCAAGATCCCGCAGCTCCGCGCTGCGTTCGCCAAGGACGGGCGGATCACCGCGGCGACCTCATCCTCGATCAGCGACGGCGCCGCGGCTTTAGTGCTGACCCGCCAGAGCGTCGCCGACAAGCTCGGCAAGAAACCGGTCGCGCGCGTCGTCGCCCATGCCGCGCACGCGCAGGAGCCTGCCAAGTTCACTTCGGCCCCGGTGCCTGCGTTACATAAGGTGCTGGAGAAGGCTGGATGGAGCGTCGGCGATGTCGACCTGTTCGAGGTCAATGAGGCGTTCGCCTGCGTCGCGATGATCGCTATGCGCGACCTCGGCATCCCGCACGACAAGATCAACGTCAACGGCGGCGCGACCGCGCTCGGCCATCCGATCGGGGCCAGCGGCGCGCGGATCACGACCACGCTGATCGCGGCGCTCCAGGACCGCGGCTTGAAGCGCGGCGTGGCGTCATTGTGCATTGGCGGCGGCGAAGCGACGGCGATTGCCGTGGAGCTGGTCTAGGCACCGATTCGCCGTCAGTCGGTGCCGGTGATAAAGGCTCTTTCCCTCAACAGGGGGAGATATCCGATGCGTCTCATGATCTGCCTGACGGCCGCAGTTGCCCTCGGCGCTTGTTCCAGGCAGGCGGAAGCACCGCCGGCCACCGACAATGGCGCTGCCGAAATGAACGCGCCCGCCGCGGACACTAATGCGGCGGCTCCGGCGCCAGCAGCCTTTCAACTGACCGAAACGACCTGGACCTTCACCGACAAGGACGGAAACAAGGTCAAGGAATCGATCGACGCGGCCGGCAACTACATTGCCAACTCCACAGCCGGGAAGCACCTAGACCACGGCACAAGTGTGATGAAGGGCGACAAAGCCTGCTTCACCAGCGCCATGACCAAGGATGGTGAGGTTTGTTGGACCACCAAGGATGTTGCGATCGGTGAATCGATGGAAACGACCAGCGACAAGGGCGAGAAGCTGACTGTAACGCGCGTCGCCTACGAAGCACTCTCGATGCCGAAGTAGCTTGATCCGAACAGTCGCGGCGGAACGGCCCGGGCTTGCTCCGCCGTCACTTCTTACCAGCGTAGGCCTGGCATTCGATCTCAAGCAGCGCGCCGAGCGCGAGGCCGTTCACGCCGACCGCGCTCCTCGCGGGCAGCGGTCCGTCCGGGAAATAGGTGAGATAGACCGTGTTGAACGCGGCCCAGTTCTTCATGTCGCTGAGGAACACCGTGCAGTGGAAGAGGTCGCGGTGACTGAGGCCGGCGAGCTTCAGCGTCTCGCCGATGTCGTCCATGGTCGCCTTGGCCTGTGCCTCGATGCCTTCGGGCGGCTTGCCGTCCGCGCCACGCCCGATCGCTCCCGATAGATAAAGGATGTCGCCAACCCGGACGGCCCGCGAGAAAGGCAGCCGCTGCCCGTTCAACATCGGCGTTCCGATATGCTCGACGGCGGGGCGGGCCGGGGCGGCATCGGCGGGGCTGGCGGTCATGGCGAATACTCCGGTTGCGATTGCGAGGATCTTCTTCATCAGCGGCCCCTTATTGTGTACTGATTATTGGCTGCTCTTGCCCTCCGGCTGCTGGCCATCTGTCGTGAACTCGGCCGCGAAATTGCCCGCCTCTGTCGAACCCTGACAGCGAATGTGTGCCCGGCCTTTCCAGGGATTATCGAAACTGCACGAACCTTTCGCGACGCTGGGGTTCGCGTGGGGCGACGATGCGAGGGTAATCAGATCAATGTGTAAAGTGCCGGCCTTGTCATCCTGGCTCTCGCTTATCCCACTAAACGCGATGAGCGACTTATGGGGGATGCTGAACCAAAAGGACCGGCGGCCATTCGAATAGCTGACGAGGCCGACTGCCTTGTTGCACGCCGCGGTCTGGTTACCGTCCGGCGTAGCCAACCGGTCGCAGGTGCCCGTCACCCAATACATGCCGGTAAGCCCAGCATGATCCTGTGCACTTGCCGGCGTGAATGACACGAGGGCGGTCGCAGCCGCAGCAAAAACGCTACGACTTCTCAATCCACCACCTCGTTTTCGCTGACACCCCACAGGTCAACCGTATGGATGTAGCCTTGGCGGTTGCCGAACGCGATGCGGCACCAGCCGGAAGAGCATTTGTCGATGCGACCGACGGCGCCGGCTTCCACATTGTAGCGGACGCGTGCTCCGTCGTCGGGTTTGACCCGGACCGGCCGCTCGACGCCCGGTTTGACTACCCCGGTCCGCCGGTCGCTGAGCAAGGTGACCAACATCCAGCCCTGGACTCCGTCGGGGTCCTGAATCAGCCGCCATGTCTCATATTTCTTGACCACGCGGACCGGCAGGTCGCGGCGCTGGTAGAGCCACACGCCGGGATAATTCTTGCCCGGCCCGGTGCGGGTCATCGCCTGGCCCGACGCGATCGACGCCCAATAGGGCGGCTGCTTGTCCTGCGCGGCGGCGGGGGCGGCCACCAGCAGCATCGTCATTGCCGCGAAGGCGTGGCGCACTACGCCCCCGTCAGGATGCGGTCGACCAGCTGCTTCACGGTCGGGACGAAGCCGTTCGAATAGAAGGGATCGGTCTTGAAACGGAACGCCGAGTGGCCGGCGAACATGAGATTGTGTTCAACCGGCCCGCCGTGGGCGATCTCCTGCAGCGTCTTCTGAATGCAGAAGCTGCGCGGGTCGGCGAGGCGGCCGGTCGAATTCTTTTCGTTGTCGGCCCACGACGAGAACGCGCACTGGCTCAGGCAACCCATGCATTCGGCCTGGTCCTTGCGGATGTGCTTTTCTTCCTCGGGCGTGACGAAGATCAATGTGTCGTCGGGCGACTTCATCGCGTTGGTAAACCCTTGCGCATACCATTCACGCGCATGGATCAGGTCGCCCTTGGTTACCCAATAGTGCCGCTTGGTGCCGATGCCGACATCGAGCTCGAAATGGTGGTCGCCGATCGATTCCTTGGTGTAGGCGATTTGGCGCTCGCTGCGCGCTTCGAGGTTGCGCAGGAATGGATTGCGCACCGCCGATGAATAGAAACCGGTCGGAGAGAAGCGGTGGAGCAGGATGTCGCCTTCTTCAAGATTCATTAGCCGCGCCTTCCACTCGGGCGGGATCGGACTTTCCTGAGTCAGCAGCGGGCGCGTTCCGAACTGGAAGATGATCTGGCCGAGTTCGGGATTGTCGATCCAATTGTCCCATTCGTCGAGCCGCCACACGCCGCCGGCCATGACGATCGGGACGGTGTCGGCGAGGCCCTGCTCGCGCATCGTGTCGCGTAGCGCCTTGACCCGCGGATAGGGATCCTGCGGCTTGCGCGGGTCCTCGGCGTTGCTCAGGCCGTTGTGCCCGCCGGCCAACCACGGATCCTCGTAAACCACCGCAGCGAGCCATTCGGCGGCCTTGTGGTAAGCGCGCTTCCACAGCGCGCTGAACGCCCGCGCCGAGCTAATGATCGGCAGATAATTGACGCCGTAGGACGCGGCGATTTCGCTCAGCTTGTAGGGCATGCCGGCGCCGCAGGTGACGCCTGTCACCAGGCCTTTGGTTCGCTCGAGGACGCCGTGCAGCACTCGCTGCGCGCCGCCCATCTCCCATAGCACGTTGATGTTGATCGCGCCCTTGCCCGACGCCATGTCGTAAGCGCGCTGGACCTGCGCGACCGCGCCGTCGATCGCATATTGAATCAATTCTTCATGCCGGTCGCGGCGGGTCAGCGCCTCATAGATTTGCGGGATGATGCGGCCTTCGGCGTCATAGCTGTCGGCGTTGACCGCGCTGACCGTGCCGATGCCGCCGGCTGCCGCCCAGGCGCCCGAGCTTGCATGGTTGGTCGCGGAGACTCCCTTGCCGCCTTCGATCAGCGGCCACACCTCGCGGCCGCCGTAAAGTATCGGCTTCAGGCCCTTGAACAAATCGCGTCTCCCCGGCGTCCCAAACGCCCTTCAAGGCGCTCATATAGGGCGACTTTACGACCGATGCGCGGAAAAAATAAGCGGGGCCCCGGACGCTTCCGAGGCCCCGCTCAACTATTCACCAAATCGCGGTTAGCAGTTGCCGGAGGCGATCACTCCGCCAACCACGGCTCCGAGTGCTCCACCGACAATTGCGCCGGTCGCGCGGTCATTACCGCGGTGATAGCGGTAGTAGCCGCGACGCCCATTGTCAGAAACCGCGCTGCCGATCACGGCACCGGCGACACCACCAAGGGCTGCGCCGGCAACCGGGTTCCCACAGCGATCGCCATAGCCGCCCTCGTATCCGCCGTATCCGCCGTATCCGTACGAAACCGGGTAGCCGTAACCGTAGGCGGGATAGCCGTAGGCGTAACCGCCGCCATAGCCGTAGCCGGGATAGCCGTAAGACGAATACACCCGCGTCCGGTAAACTGGCCGGGCGTAGCCGTAGCTTCGGTAGGAATAGCTCGGGCGATAGCGATACCCGGAGTCGTTGAAGTCTCGGTCACGGTGGCGTTCGCCGCGGTATGAATCGCCGCGGTCATGATTCCACGACCTCGCTTCGGCAGTGGACGGAAGCGCCGCAACGGAAGTCGCCGCGAGCGCGAGTACAATCTTGCTCAACATCGAAAAACTCCTCGATCTTACGCGTCGGCTCAGCAGGATCGGCCGACTCACAAGATTAGTTGCGCTTTGCAACCTGTCATGACCATGAATGCTGATTCAACTTTTCGACGAGCCGAGCGAATAATCGAGACCAATGTCGACCGCCGGGGCCGACTGCGTGATCCGCCCAACCGAAATGAAGTCGACACCGGTTTCGGCGATGGCGCGGACGGTTTCGAGCCTCACACCGCCCGACGCTTCCAGCGGCACGCGTCCGGCGACCAGTTCGACCGCCTCGCGCAGCATCGGCGGCGCCATATTATCGAGCAACAAACGTTCGGCGCCCGCGGACAGTGCGGGTTCGATCTGGTCGAGGCAGTCGACTTCGACCTGCACCTGAAGCCCGGTATTCGCGGCCTTGGCGCGTTTGACCGCTTCGACGACGCCGCCGCACGCGGCGACGTGATTGTCCTTGATCAACACGCCGTCATCAAGGCGCATGCGATGGTTCTGCGCACCGCCCATCCGCGCCGCATATTTGTCGAGCACGCGCAGGCCGGGAATCGTCTTGCGGGTATCGAGCAGGGTCGCGCCGGTTCCGGCGATCGCATCGACGTAGCACCGGGTCAGAGTCGCGATGCCCGACAAATGCTGGAGCGTGTTGAGCGCCGAGCGCTCGGCGGCGAGCATGGCGCGGGCATTGCCTTCGAGCCGCATCAACACGCCGCGGGCCTCGATCCGGTCACCGTCGCTCGCCAGTTCCGCGATTTCGACTTCGGCGTCGAGCGCGTGGAACATCGCCGCGGCGATCTCCAGCCCGGCAACGGTAATCGGCTCGCGCGCCATGATTGCCGCGGTAAACTGCGCATCGCCCCGCATCGTCGCAGCCGAGGTGACGTCGCCGCCGATCCCGAGATCTTCGGCCAAAGTTCCGGTGACGAATTCGTTGAGATTGAAGCCCGAGGGGAGCGCCATGGCGCCCGCGTCTAAGCGAGTGTCCGCTGAAGGGCTAGTAATTCAGGAAGATGAGGAGCTTCACGTCGACCGCGAAGCCCTCGGCGCGCTTCTGTTCGACGAAGTTGGAGATTGCGGCGCGCTCGACGAGATGGATGGCAATGTCCTCATTATGGTCGCCGCCGCCCTCGCCGATCCGGCGCAGCCCGTGCGCGCGGACCAGAGTGAAGCTTTCCGACAGCATGCCCGGCGAGGCGTGGAAATCGCCAAGGCGTTCGATCCGCTCCGCGGTGAAGCCGGTTTCTTCCTCGAGCTCCTTGATCGCGGTTTCCTCGACCGTCGCATTGGGGTTCTCGTCGCCGACCAGCCCGGCCGGAAGCTCGACGCAGCGCGCGCCCAGCGCGACCCGCGGCTGGTCAATCAGGACGACCTTGCCGTCATATTCGGCGAGAATCACGACCGCGCCGATGTTGCGCGTGCGGCTCGCATATTCCCATTTGCCGCGCTTGAGCAGTCGTACGAACCGCCCCTCGCACATGGTTTCGGCGGGCGGCAGGTCGTCGAGGTTCACAGCTCGATCAATTTGTCGGGGATTTCGTTCACATCGCCCGCCGAGCGCGGGAAATGCTCGGCGAGAACTGCGCCGACGCGTTCGATCGCCGCGACGATGCCGTCGCCGGGACGCCCGGCGCGCACCTCGACCAGCAATGCCGCCATGGCTTCACCCCAGGTGTGCGCGTCGGTGACCTTAAGGATCGCTTCGTCGGCGACGATCTCGGCCCGCCGCTCGCCCATCGAGAGATAGATGAGGATGCCGGTGCGGCCGACCGTGCGCCTCTCGGCAGCGGCGCGAAACACCGTCACGGCGCGGCGTCGGACCCGGCGGGCCTTGGTCGCCGAGGGAGTGAGCGCGAGTCTGAGCGGCATCCATTTCAGGATCAGCAACGCGACGGTAAATTTAAGCGCGGCGAAGAACATCAGCAGAGTCAGCAGCTGGCTGAGCGTTGGCTCGGGCTCCCAGCCGCCGAACAGGAGATTGTACCACCAGACCAGCGCGGTCGGCCAAATCGCCGCCCAGGCGAGCACCGCGAACAGCGGCACCAGCGCCCAGTGCAACGCAACGTCATGGTAAGAATTGCTGAGCGGCGTCGCGACGGCGACGATCTCGCCATCGCTCTGCCCTTCAGCCGCGGCGATCGCCGCGCTGACCTTGTCATGATCGGCTTCGGAGAGTTGCAACGTCACCAACTGCCTCCCGCTCCGCCACCACCGAACGAGCCGCCACCGCCAGAGAAGCCGCCGAACCCGCCACCGCCCCAAGACGAGCCACCGCCCCAGCCACCGCCGCGCGAGCCGCGGCTAAGTTCGTCGAGGCCCCAAAGGACAACCCACGGGCTGACCCCACCCGAGCGGTCACGATAGCGTCGCCCGCCAGCACGCCGGAACATGGAGAGCACGACAAACCCAATGATCATCGCCCAGAATATCGCGGGCAGAGCGCCGCCGCTCGAATGGCGCCGGGTTTGTTGAGCCTGCGCGGCCTGCGCGACGTTTTTCCGCGCCTCTTCCGGCGGCAGACTCATCTGCTTGATGATGGCGTCGGCGCCAGCTTCTATCCCGCCACCGTAATCGGGCGGGGTCTGCTTGAAATGAGGAAGAATCTCCTCGCGTGTAATCACCCCGGACAAAGCGTCGGTCAGAAACCCGCCGGCGCCATAGCCAGTGGCAATCCACACCTTCCGCTCGTTCGGCGCGACCAGCAGGAGGACGCCGTCGTCCTTGTCCTTCTGGCCGATGCCCCACGCACGGCCGAGCCGGTAGGCATAGTCTTCGATCGGATAACCCTCGAGGCTGGTGACTGTCGCGACGACGAACTGACGCCCGCTCTGCGTCTCCAAAGCCTGCGACTTGCTCGACAGATCGGCGACCTGTTGCGGGGTAAGCAGATGCGCCTGATCGACCACGCGGCCGGTCAGCTTTGGAAACGTCTGCGCTCCAGCCGGCGCGGCGAAGAGAAACGCCAACGCCGCAAATAGACCCCAGATCGTCATTCCCGCGAACGCGGGAATCCCGCTTCTCTGCCGCGAGGGCAGCGGGACCCCCGCTTGCGCGGGGGTGACGGCAAGGGAGCTCATATGTGCCTCAGTTCGTGTTGAAGTTCACCGATGGCGCTTGCTGCGCCGCCGCGGCTGCCTCGAACGGGACCTTGGGCTTGGCGCCGTAGAAGATCTTGGCGCCGATCGCATCGGGGAAGGTGCGGATGCGCGTATTATAGGAGCGCACCGCCTCATTATAGTCGCGGCGCGACGCGTTGATGCGGTTCTCCGTGCCTTCGAGCTGGTCCTGCAACGCGAGGAAGTTCGTGTTGGATTTGAGCTCCGGATAGGCCTCCTGCAGCCGCTGCAACGGAATGATCGCCTGGGTGAGCCGGCCCTGGGCGTCGTTGAACGCCTTCACCTTGGCCGGATCGTCGAGGTCGCTCGCATTGAGCTGGACGCGGCCGGCATCGGCGCGGGCCTGGGTCACCGCGATCAGTACGCCGCTTTCCTGCTTGGCATAGCCTTTCACCGTCTCAACCAAATTGGGGATGAGGTCGGCGCGACGCTGATAGTCGGCCTGGAGGTTAGCCCATTGGGCGTTGACCTGCTCCTCGGCAGTGGGAACGCTGTTGAGACCGCAGCCCGCGAGGCTGAGCGCGGCCAAAGGTGCGAGCAATCCTAAACGGCGAAACTTCGTCATCGTCCCCTCCAATGGGTCATGTCGGAGGCTTAACTAGATGCGCGACCGAATCGTTTCAATGCTGTCTTAAGCTCGCAACACAGCTGCGGCTTTCATTTCGGCGCACGCACGCTACGCTTTGGCACGTCGCCAAACATGGGGAGTCGGACAATGCTGAGGGAATTCAAGGCCTTCATCGCCAAGGGCAATGTGCTCGATCTCGCGGTCGCGGTGATCATCGGCGCCGCCTTCGGCAAGATCGCGACCAGCCTCACCGAAGACATCATCATGCCGATCGTCGGCAGAATCTTCGGCGGGCTCGATTTCTCGAGCCAGTTCATGATGCTGGGGCCGGTTCCCGACGGCTACAAGGGCAGCCTCAAGGATTATGCCGCGCTCAAGGCCGCAGGCGCGCCAGTGCTTGGCTGGGGCGAGTTCGTCACGGTGGTGATCAACTTCGTCATCCTCGCCTTCATCATTTTCCTGCTGGTCCGCGCAGCGAGCAAGATGATGCGGCGCGCGGAAGATACGGGCGGTCCGAGCGAGGTTGACCTGCTGACCGAGATCCGGGACGAACTGAAGAAGCGGTGACTCCGTCATCCTGAACTTGTTTTAGCATCCATGACCTTCGTCAGGATGACTCGCTCGCGGTCACTTCGGCCTGCCGCTGAACCCTGCTTCGGTGCGCAGCGCGTCGCCATCCATCAGCACGCCGTCGCTCATCACCTGGTCGACGTGGCGGAGGTCGCCGATGTTTTTCTCCGGATCACCGTCGACCAGCAGCAAATCGGCTTCCTTGCCGACCTTGATCGATCCGGTGCGCCCATCGGCCTTGACGTTGCGCGCCGCGGCGATCGTCGCTGTTGCGAGCGCCTCCGCTGGGGTCATGCCGCCGTCGACGTAAAGCTCGAGTTCGCGCACCAGCTCCATGCCGGTGCCGTCCGTCCCCGCGACGATCGGAACGCCGGCGCGGCGGAGCTTGGCGACATATTCCTGCATGTGGTGAACGCTGGCCTGGGCGTCCGCGCGAGTCATGCCCGGCAGATACGGAATCGGTCCGGCCTTGAAGCCGCGTTCGGTCGCCGCCGGCAAAGTCCCGACATAGGGCGCATAGGCCGGCGCCACGGTCCCGGCGTTGGCGAGGAGGACGCCTTCGACGACCACGAGGGTCGGATCGAGCACGATCTTCTTCTCGGCCATCGTCTTGATCACCGTCCTGGTCGGTTCGGCATCGAGATCGACGTCCTTGAAATATTTGCCAGGGCCAAGCATCCGCATCGTCGTATTCGACTTGGCGACGACCTCGGCGGGCATCGCCTGCATGGTCGCGAAATAGATGTGGGTGATCTCGTCATAGCCGGCGTTGATGGCATCGAGCGTCCGCATGCCCGCCGGAATGTGACCGTGAACGTGCAGTCCGAGCTCGTGCGCCAGCTTCGCCGCCGGCGGAATCCACGCCGGATTCATCGACGTGTAGAATTTAACGGCTGTAAGGTTGTTGGCCTTGATCTTGCGCACAGCGGCGAGGGTTTCGTCGAGGCTCGACACCGCAAGGCTGCCCTGCGCGACCAGCGGACCCTTCTGGTCGACAATGACCGAATCGAAACATTCGGGCGCGAGCAGGGTCCCGTTGTTGCGGCGTTCGCGCTGCGACACGTCAAGCTCGATCGGCCCGCCCGGATTGCGGCAGTTCGTCACCCCAAGCGCCAACTCACTAACGGCCTGGAAGTCGTCGCCGACGTGCATGTGGCTGTCCCACAGGCCCGGAACGAGCGTCTTGCCGTTGCCGTCGATCACGCGCGCTCCGGCCGCGAGCTTGGGCAGCATCGTTCCAACCATTTGAATTTTGCCGTCGGCGACGACGACGTTCTGGCCGGCGACGAAGCGCTCGCGGTCGGCGTCATAAATCTTGACGTTGCGAAACAGCACCGGGCGCTTGGCGTCCGCGGTCAGGAACTTCTTGGCTGTGGCGGGGGCCATGGCAGCGATGGCTGCGTCCTGAGCGGCCTGCATCTTGTCGAGATTGGCCTCATAGCCATCGGGAAGCACCCCGAGACCGACGAGCTCCCCGAAAAACGTCCCATTTTCGACCCAATAGGCCTGCGGCGTTTGGTTGGTTCCCCGCATCAGGATCAGGTCGACGTGCTTCTTGCCCCGCGGCCCGTCGACTTCGAGCGACGTCACCTTCTGGAAACTTGCCTTGCCGGACGGAAGCAGCGCCATGCCTGCGGACCCGGCCGCGAGCAGCGCGTCAATCTGCGGCGCGACACTCACGAAAGGGCCGCCCTGCGCGATGTAGAAAGCGGGCGTCGAATAGGTCGTGTCGCCCTTGTCGACCGGGCTTGTCCACGACGCATTGCCGCTCGTAATCGCAAAATTCTCGGCCGCATCGCCGCTCGGCGTAACGCCGCGAATGACGACTTCCGCGGGCATGCCATCGGCGCCGGTCCGCATCGTCTCGTCGGTCTCGAAGATCAACCCGCGAAGCAGGATCGACTGGCGGAACGCCGTGCGGCCGTCGGCGGTCTTCCACATATATTCGTCGCCATGCTTGCCGGCGGTCGAAACGATGACGAAGTGAGTCGCGTCTTTGGGCGGGACGAGCAATTGATCCTTGGGCGTCTGCGCCGCGATGGCGGACGACGCGCAGGCGGCGAACAGCATTGCGATCATGGTCTTGCGCATGGAAAACCCCCTGGATGAATGCCACCGCGTGGCAGCGGACCCCGGGCTTTGCAAACCGCCGTTCGACGGACGGACGGCTGAGCGTCACGAACTCGAGGTTCAGCGAAGACGGACCAGGGTCTCCGGGATTTTGGTCGAGCCCGGGCCAACGTCCCAATGAACCGCGCGCCCGCGCGAGTTCGGCGTTGAGCCATCCTCACTGTTGTTGGTCAGGATCTCGCCGTCGGTGATCACGGTGAAGCGGCCTAGCGCGCGTGAGGCCGGTCCGTTTTTCATGCCTTCGGCCGCGGCCGCTCCGGCGCGCGAGGCGAGCGGGCCCGAGCCGCCGGTCATCGCCGGCGCCGTGACCAGCACCGAGCCGTCGGCACGCCGGCGAATGGCGACAAACGGAATGAGCAAATCGTTGTCGGGGAGCATCGGGAAGACGAAGTCCTGCTTCGCGCTGCCTTCGAAATGATAGTCGACGTCGAACACGCCTTTCCCGCGGTAGGTGACCGAGCGCCAGCCATCGAACTTCATCAACTTGGCTGCGAAGGCGCGGTTCGAATCATCGTCGAAGCCCGGCAGACCGAACATCCTGGCCATCTCCGCGCTTTCCTTGTTCTTGGATGCGGCGCCCTCGGCCGCCTGCTTGTCGAACTGCGCCTTGAGTTTGGCGAGCTCGGCGGCCGTGCACGGACGCGCCGGATCGTCGCTGTCGTCGCCGATCATGGAATCCGTGGCGATCTCCGCCTTCCCGCTCTTGGTGCAGTGCGCCATGTCGGCTTTCCACGGCTCCGGCGGCTTGGGCTCCGCGTCGGGCGGCGTTTGGAGGACGATCTCGCCTTTGTAGTCGAGGATGAAATTGCCGTTCTTGAGCAGCGTCAAGTCCGAAGTGAACTTGCCCGGCCCCCACAAGCATCCAGTCAAAAGCAACGGCGCGGCGAACGCGAGCAAACGCTTGGACCAATGATGCATGACGACCCCCCTTGAGCGAAAGCCTAGCCGACGATCATTACGGGGAAAAGGAAGTGGGGAGCTTCTGTTGCCCGGTGCTCCCCAAACCGCTGGAATCCCCTTCTGTTGCCCGGTGGGGTCCGACCGCGCTTTTGTCTTTGTAACTTAGATCGTTAGATCGTCAGTTACGCAGCAATTGCGAGCGCCTCGTTATCGTTGGCACTTGTGTTTATGAGCCGTCACGGTGGTCTCATGCCGACCGGCAATCAGGCCTTTAATGCACTCGTCGATCCTATTTCGCCCCCGTCAGCAACCGCCGAAATCCGTCTCAGCGGGCGGCTGGTGGTGGAGGCGCCGGGGTACTGCCCCCCGGGTCCGAAATGCCTATTTCACCTAACAGTCTACCGATATAGCCGGGTTGCCCCGACCCGCCCTAGATAGGCGCTTCGCCTTAAAATCTCAAGAAAACGCACTGGCGCGGGAGCCGGCAGGGCTGATATGAGTTTGTCACAAACCGATAATCTTGGGGACGGGAAGACGATGAAAAAACTGACGTTTGCGGTGGTTGGCGCAGTGGCTTTGATGACCGGCGCCTGCAGAGGCGGAAATGAAGACCAGGTCAACAACGCCGAGATGAACCAGACCGGCGCCGAGCTGAACGATCTCGCCAATGACGCCGCCAATAATGCCGCGGAGGCCGAGAACCTCGCCGCCCAGCAACAGCAGCTCGAAGCGAACAACGCGGCAGAAGTGACCGACAACACGGTCAACCCGAAGGACGCCGACGAACAGAATGTGAGCGGCATGTAAGCTAGCCCTTACGGCGAAACATGAGGGTCGCCGGCCCCGCCCGGCGGCCCTTTTTGTTTGCGCCGCGCGCGCCTAGGTCGGCGTGCATGAGCGACGCGGCGATCCCGGCATCCACCTTGATCCTGGTTCGCAACCGCGACGCAGCGCCACCCAAACTGCTGATGGTCGAACGCAGCGAAAAGATGGCGTTCGCGGCCGGCGCTCTGGTGTTTCCGGGCGGCCGGATCGACGAGGCCGACCTTCGGCTCGCGCAGGATCTCGGGCTCAGGGATGGCGCGGCGGTTGCGGCGATCCGTGAAACGATCGAGGAGACGGCGGTCCCGATTGGCTTGAGCCCTATCCCGGACCGCGAGGCCGCACTGAAAATCCAGTCCGAACTGACCGATGGAGCGGATTTCGCGGCGTTACTCTCAAGCCTGAACCTGACCGTGGACGCCGCGGCCCTGACGCCGTTCGCGCGCTGGGTGCCCAAATTCCATGCCGTGCGCCGCTTCGACACTCTGTTTTTCGTCGCCGAGGCGCCCGTGGGCGATTGGCCACCCAACGTGATCGCGGGCGAATGCTCGGGCGCTTACTGGCTGTCCGCCGCCGAGACGCTGGAGCGTGAGGCGAGCGGCCAGGCCCGCCTGATCTTCCCGACCCGGCGCAACCTCGAACGGCTCGCGCAACACGCCAGCTTCGCGGAAATCCGGGCGGATGCGCTCGCTCACCCGGTCGAACCGGTGACCCCCTGGGTCGAGGAACGCAACGGCGAGAAATTCATCACCATCCCCGCTCATCTCGGTTATCCGGTCATCGAGGAACGCCTCGACGGCCTCTGGCGGGGGTGATTTCGAACCGAGTCGCGGACCGCGCCCACGAAAAAGGGGACCCGCCAAGGCGGATCCCCTTCTCTTCGAACCCCCCGAAGATTTATTTCAGATGGTTCGACAGATGCTTGTTCATTTCGAACATGCTGACCCGATCCTTGCCCCCAAAGATCGGCTTGAGCGTCGCGTCAGCAACAATTTCCCGTTTGTTCTGAGGATTTTGCAGGTTATTCTTGCGGATGTGATCCCAGATCTTCGAGACCACTTGGCTGCGCGGCAATGGCGCGCTGCCAGTAATCTTGGCGAGATCCGCCGAAGGTTGAACCGGGCGAGCCAGTCCGCCCCCTGCTTTACGACCAGTCTCTTTTGCCATCAGGCCCTCCTGTTGTTCCTATCTTCGTAGAGCGCAAAGCTGGTATCATTGCAATGCTGTTGCAGAGGGAAATTCATGGTTTTTCCCTCGTAAACGGAACTACCCGATTCTGCGCGTCGTGGCCGATGTCCGCGCGGCCACCAAATGCAACCCCTGAGCGCGCGCACCAGTCGGCGACGATCGCCTGTTCGTCGGTCCCAAATTCGACGCCGTTGGGGAGCACGTCGGCGACCCGGCCGAGCCGCAGACGGGCGGCGCGGCGGACGTTCGGCGAGGCCGTGACGTGGAACATTGTCCGGTCGATCCGGTAGTGATGCTCACTGACTTCCTCGATGAGCAGATCGACGCCGGTGAAGTCGGGCTCGAGCGGTGTCCCGAGCAGGTTCGAGAGCACGGTCAGGTTGAACGCCATTGCCGGCTGCTTGATATGCGGTTCGAGCGCGGACGCGTCGCGTAGCACCAGCCAGTTGAGCGCGCGGTGGATCGCAGTATCGCCACCGTCGCGCAGCACGTCCTGCGGCATCGGTCCCCAGGCGGCGTCGAGCCCCGCCTTGTGCAGCCCGCCGAGCAGAAAACCGGCGTCGCTATAGCCCATGTAGAGCTTGGTTCGCGCCGCTTCGGGCAAATCGGCGAGCGCCGCTTCGGCGATGCGGTTCGAGCCATAGCCACCGCGCGCGAACCAGACTGCGTCGATCGACGGGTCGGCCATGACCTCGCGCAGCGCCGCGAGCCGTGCTTCGTCCGGACCCGCGAAATGGCCATCCGTCAGAAAGCATTGGGGGTGAATCGACAGCTCGCAATCGCCGCGCGCGGCGGCAATCGCCTCGACTGCTTCGGCGGCTTCGCGCTTCAGGGTGCAACTAGGGGCGACCACTGCAATCTTCATTGTCCGACCTCAATATTGATCTTCGCGCCCGCTGCGGATCAAGGCGCGTCCGACGACGATCAGCCCAACGCCAATCAAGAATGGGATGCCAATAAACGCCATCGACCCGATTGCGGCCACGAAACTTCGCCAGGAGTTGACGGTGGCCAACATGATCAGCGTGCAAAGGCCCGTCAGCCCGGCAACCAGAATGCCGACACCCTGCAGGCATCCGCCGAGTAGCTCTTTCACGTGTTGGTTATTCCCGAACTAGTTGGCCTGGTCATCATTCGGGGTTTCGTGACCGTAATTGCGCCGCGCGCTGCGGAGCAACGCATATCCGCCGTAGGTAATCCCCGCTCCGACCGCGAACGGGATGCCGCCGACCAGGAGAACCAGCTGCCACATGCCGAAGCCGCTAAACTCGCCTGAATCGAACAGGACGATCATCGAACATAGCCCGCTTCCACCCGCGATCAGGATTCCGACCGCCATCAAAATCCCGCCGAAGATTTCCTTCATGGGATCTCCCTCCCCTTATTCGCCCGGTTGCGGGCGAGCACGTCCGCACCCTCCGCGCCTTTGCGATAGAACGTGTTGTAGGTGTCGAACGGGATAATCTGGCCGTTCTCGGTCACGAAGTGAACGCAGCTCCGTTTCACCGTGGCGATGTCAAAATTGTAACGATCGAGGAATTGCAGGATCACCACGCGGAAGCTGTTGGCGTAACTGAGCTCTTCCGGAACCATCGCGTGCGGCAGACAGCACAGCAGGCCGGCGAGCTTCTCCTCGGTGTTCGCCTGCGCAGTGGCGAGCGACAGTAGGTCGAGGATCTTGGCCTTCAATTCGGGATAGGCCTCATAGCTGATAGTGTTGGGCCCGCTGATGATCAGGTCGGGCGGCAGCAGCCGCGTGAGCGGCGTGACCTCGCTCCCCTGGCGCAGCGCATAGCCAATCGAGATCTGGTCGGGGTTGCATGGCAGCGGAATCATATCTTCGGTCGAGAATACCCCCGACTTGCCGACCTCGCGGCGGATCTGGGTCAGCAGCACACGGTTTTCCCGTGCATCGAAATGTTCGTTGCGTCCGGCGTCCTGGACCGGCTGGAAGGTCACCCCACGGACGCAATTCCAGGTCAGTGCATGGCGGATGATGTCGGCGACCTCATGGTCGTTCACGCCGCGCTTCACGACCACCACCAAAGTCGTCGACAGGCCAACCGCCTCGAGCGCCTCGAGCGCCTGCTGGCGGATCCGGCTAAGCTTCGCGCCGCGGAGGTCCATCAGCGCGTCGTCGTTCAGCGAATCGAACTGGAGATAGACTTCGAGTCGTGGGGCATAGCTTGCCAGCCGCTCGACGAACGCTGGGTCCTGGGCGATCCGGACGCCGTTGGTGTTGATCATCACGTGGCGGATCGGCCGCCTCTTCACCGCGTCGAGAATCTCGAAGAATTGGGGGTGGATGGTCGGCTCGCCACCGGACAATTGGACCAGGTCGGGCTCGCCCTCGCTCGCGACCAAAGCGTCGAGCATACGCTCGATATCGGCGAGCGGCCGGTGGCTGCCGTGGATGTCGGTCGCATTGGCGAAACACACCGGGCAAGCGAGGTTGCACGCCTCGTTGATCTCGATCAGCGCGAGGCAGCTGTGTTGCTCATGATCCGGGCAAAGTCCGCAATCGAACGGACAACCGGCTTCGGTGCGGGTCTGGGTGGTGAGCGGCCGGTCGCCGGGCTTGAGCCACAACTTCTGCTGGCGCCAATAGTCGAGGTCGTCGCTGATCAGCGTCTTTTGCACGCCATGATTGCGGCAGCGCTTGAGGTAGAAGACCTTGTCGTCTTCGATGATCACCTTCGCCGGGACGAGCTCGAGGCAGGTTTCACACAAGCTCGTGGTCTGGCCGTGGAAGAGATAGTGCGCGGCCTTGCGCTGTTGCGGAGCGTCAAGCGTGCCGGCGCCCTCGTCCGATGTCCCGCCGCCGCCAGAATAATCCATATGCAACCAGCCCCAGCATCAGGAAGTGAAACAGGTTCAGCGGACCGAGAACCGCCGGGTACGGCTTAAGAAACTCCCACACGAAACGCTGGCCAGCATAGAAGATAATCATCGCGTGAAAAGCATGATGGCGGGCCCAACCGGCATTGTTTAGCCGCGCATGAAGATAAACCACCAGGAACGCCGCCATCGCCGCGGATTCGTAGAGCTGGACGGGATGGCGGCCGATGCCGTCGCCGAGATCGACCGCCCACGGCACGCTGGTGGGAATGCCGTAAGTGTAATCGGGCAGGCCGGCGAAGAAACAGCCGAGGCGGCCGACGATGATGCCGACGCAGATCGGCAGAACCAAAACACCGCCGGTCGACACGCGTACCTTGTGAAAGTGCTTCCACAGCTCGACCGCGACGATGCCGCCGGCGAGCGCGCCCGCGATGCTGTGGGATGGGGCGGCGATCAGGTTTCGCATCGAATTCGCCGAACCGAACAGCCAGGCGCCGATCAACGCGCCGAAGCCCAGCGCCAGGAAATAACTGGGGCGGACCGCCTTCGACAGCGCCAGTGCCTCGTCCGGCCAGCGCTTATACTGCCAACGCGCAGCAAGGGCGGCGGCAATCCACGCGGCGAGGTCACCGGCGTAATGTGCGGCGGGGTTGGTCGGCACGTTGATCATCTGAACGGAGAATTGCCGGTGGGAAGGCGAACGCGCAACCAGGCTGCGCTTTTGGTGTGGCGCCAGTCCCCCGGATGGTGCAGCTTCGCCGCTTGTTGTGGAGGGGCATAATGAAGAAAAGCGCCGCGCTCATGATTGCCGTTGCCGGTCTGTTCGTCAGCTCGGCTGCGCCACCGGTGAGGTATAGCACCATCATTCGCGGCGGAACGATCTACGACGGGTCCGGCGGAGCGCCCTATGTCGGCGATGTCGCGATCGGCGGCGACAAGATCGTCTATGTTGGGCCGCACGCGCCTGGCCGCGCAGCGCGGGTCGTGGACGCAAGAGGCAAGGCGGTGTCGCCGGGCTTCATCAACATGCTCAGCTGGGCGACCGAAAGCCTGATCGCCGACGGCCGCGGGGTCAGCGATACCGTTCAGGGCGTCACACTCGAAGTCATGGGCGAAGGCGATTCGATGGGGCCGTGGTCGCCCGAGATGAATCGCCTCGCGCTGAAGCGCCAGGGCGACATCAAATATCCGATCCGCTGGACGACGCTTGGCCAGTATCTCGAATATCTACAGCGCAAGGGCGTTTCGCCCAACGTCGCCTCATTCGTCGGCGCGACCACCGTCCGGGTCCACGAGCTTGGCGAAAAGGACGTCGACCCAACGCCCGAACAATTGAAGCGCATGCGCGCGATCGTCCGCCAGGCGATGAAGGAAGGTGCGTTGGGCGTCGGTTCGTCGCTGATCTACGCACCCGCGAGCTATGCCGAGACGCCCGAGCTCACCGCAATCACCAGCGAAGCGGGGAAATGCGGCGGCATGTACATCAGTCACATGCGCTCGGAAGGGAACAAGTTGCTCGAAGCGATCGACGAGCTGATCGCGATCAGCCGCGAATCCGGCGCGCCTGCTGAAATCTATCACTTCAAACAAGGCGGGCAGCAGAATTGGGCCAAGCTCGACGCGGCCATCGCCAGGGTCGAAGCAGCGCGCGCCAGCGGCCTGCGGATTACCGCCGACATGTACACCTATCCGGCTGGCGCGACCGGGCTCGACGCAGCGATGCCGACCTGGGTCCAGTCGGGCGGGCTCGAGGAATGGATCAAGCGCCTGAAAGACCCGCCGATCCGCGCCCGCCTGCTCACGGAAATGCGGACGCCGTCGAACGATTGGGAAAATCTGCTGCTGCTTGCCGGAAGCCCCGACCGGGTGTTGCTGATCGCGTTCAAGAATCCGAAGCTCAAGCCGCTGACCGGCAAGACTCTGGCCGAAGTGGCGAAGATGCGCGGCACGAGCCCGGAAGAAACCGCGATGGACCTGGTGATCGAAGATGATAGCCGCGTCGGCACGGTCTATTTCCTGATGAGCGAGGACAATATCAAACGCGAGGTCGGCCTGCCGTGGATGGGCTTCGGATCGGACGAAGCGTCCGAGGTTCCCGCAGGCGTATTCCTGAAATCGAGTAGCCACCCCCGCGCCTACGGCAATGTCGCCCGCGTGCTCGGCCATTATGTGCGCGACGAGAAAGCCGCGACTCTGCCCGACGCGATCCGGCGATTGACCTCGCAGCCAGCGGCCAATCTCGGCATCCGCCAGCGCGGCTCATTGAAGCCCGGCTTTTATGCCGACGTCGTCGTGTTCGATCCCGCGCGAATTCAGGACCACGCGACGTTCGAAAAACCCAAGCAACTCGCGACCGGAGTCGACGACGTGTTCGTCAACGGCGTCCAGGTCCTGAAAGCCGGCAAGCATACCGGTGCCAAGCCCGGGCGCTTCGTCCGCGGTCCGGGATGGACCGGCTGGCCCGGCGGCGGCGCGTGCCGGTGACGCGCTAGGACTGGCCATTTGCGCCGCCCGCCAATAGGGCCGCGCGATGATCGATTCTCCGATTTTCTTCAGCGGCATCGGCGGCAGCGGAATGCTGCCGCTGGCATCCATCGTCCGGGCAAGCGGCGGGCGCGTCGCCGGCTCCGATCGTTCGCTCGACGCCGGGCGCACTCCAGCGAAATTCGACTATCTGCGCTCGCTCGGGATCCAGCTGTTCCCGCAGGACGGATCGGGGCTGCAGGCGGGCATGACGTTGGTCACCTCGGCGGCGGTCGAAGACACGGTGCCCGACGTGGTCCGCGCGAAAGAACTCGATCTTACCCACCTCACCCGCCCGCAATTCCTCGCGCAATTGCTCAACGCGGCGCAGCGCAGCGTCGCCGTTGGCGGGACCAGCGGCAAGTCGACCGTGACCGGCATGATCGGCTGGATACTCCACGCCTGCCACCGCCAGCCGACGGTGATGAACGGCGCGGTGATGAAGAATTTCGTGACCCCCGACACCCCGTTCGCAAGCGCCCTGGTCGGCGACCCCGAACTGTTCGTCAGCGAAGTCGACGAGAGCGACGGCTCGATCTCGCTCTACCAGCCCGAGATCGCGGTGGTGACCAACATCAGCCTCGACCATAAGGAAATGGCCGAGCTGCGTAGCCTGTTCGCCGCCTTCCTGTTGCGGGCGCGCAAGGCGGTGGTGAACCTCGACGACCCCGAGACCCGGGCGATCGCCGACGTGATCCCGGCCGACAATCGCGTCGGCTACGGCTTCGACAGCCCCGGCGCCGATTTCATGGGCAAGGATTTGCAGCTCGACGGCGACGGCGCGAGCTTCGCGCTCGAAGCCGAGGGCAGTCGCCACGAAGTCCGCCTGCCCGTCCCCGGTCGCCACAACGCCTCGAACGCGCTGGCGGCGATCGCGGCGACGCGCGCGCTCGGCGTCCGGCTCGAAGATTCGATCAACGCGCTCGCCCGTTTCGAGGGGCTGCGCCGCCGGCTCGAGACTGTCGGCACGGCCGCCGGAGTCACGGTGATCGACGACTTCGCGCACAATCCCGACAAGATCGACGCGACGCTGGCGACGCTGCGCGCGCGGGCTGGGCGGCTGCTGATCATGTTCCAGCCGCACGGCTTCGGTCCGCTGACCAAGATGGGCGACGAACTCGCCGCAAGCTTCACCGGGGGCATGGCGCCCGACGACCGGCTCTATCTGCCCGATCCGGTCTATCACGGCGGAACGACCGAGCGCGTGCGCGGCAGCGACTGGCTGGCCGGGCAAATCGTCGCCCACAACAAGCACGCCGAGCATATTCCCGAGCGCGCGAGGATCGGGGATACATTGATCGCCGAAGCCCGCGACGGCGACCGGATCGTGATCATGGGCGCCCGCGACGACACGTTAAGCGAATTCGCGCGCGAGTTGCTCGAACGGCTTCAGCTGCGTTCGAGCGATTGAGCCCGCGCCTGTTCCTCGACGCCGACGGCGTGCTCGCCGATTTCGATCACGGCGCGCGCCGGCTGCTCGGCTCAAGCCCGAAGGAATACATCGCGAAGCACGGCCGGGGGCCGTTCTGGAAGAAGCTCGCCAGGGCGCCGAACTTTTTCGGAGCATTGCCGGAAATGCCGGACGCGCGAATTTTGTTCGATGCGGTGAAGCATTTGAAGCCGACCATCCTCACCGGATTGCCGGAGGGAAACTGGCCCGCGCCGCAGAAAATCGAATGGGCGGCTGAGCATTTCCCCGGCGTGCCGATCGTCACCTGCCTCGCGCGCGACAAGCATAAGCACATGCATCCCGGCGACGTGCTGGTCGACGACCGCGAAAAACACCGCCCCGCCTACGAAGCGCATGGCGTCGTGTTCATTCATCACGAAAATGCCGAGGATAGCCTCAGGCGGCTGGCGAAAATCTTCCCGTCGGTGAACGCGGCCACCTAGCCGTCATTGCGGGGAGCGTCAGCGACGCGGCAATCCAGTAAGGCTGGATTGCTTCGCTACGCTCGCAATGACGAAGTTGAGTTCAGGCCGCGGCCTTGTCGACCTTTTCGACCCACTCCGGCCAAAACACCGGCTCGCGGCTCGACCAGCCGGGCGCGGTGGCCGCGCTTTCGCTGATCGACTGGAGCAGGATCCGCCGCCGCTCGGGATGCAGATGCGGGAGAGCCGCGGCGGCGCAGAACGCGGCCGGCAGCCACGGCCGCGATGCGGCGCCGATCAGGCGCTCGTACAGGAAACGGAAGGCGGCGAAGTTCTGCAGGCGATCCTGACCCAGGTCGAAGGCGGAAAGCGTAATCAGCATCCCCATGAACGGCTCGATCATGTCGAGGCCGCTGTCATCCGGCACCTGCAGCCGCAAATGATCGAGTTGCTTGTACAGTCGGGCCTGGGCGCGGATCGAGGCGGCTTCGCCTTCATCGCGAGCCCAGCATTCGATCGGGTCGCGGCGACCGTAAGCCACATCGAGCGACCGGCGAATGTAGCGCTGCGTGGCCTTTGGAAAGCCCGCAAACTCCTTCATCTCCGAGATCAGCATCGCGCCGCTTGCCGGCTGGCTGGTCCGCGTAATCATCAACCCGACTCCTTTTGCCTGAGCGGGATCATGCAGCGGATTCAGTTGCGTTTTGCTTAACCACAGTCCCACCCCGGGTTCATGTTGAATCAGAGGGGAGTCCTTGCGGCAAGCTAGAAATTGACCCGGGCAAGGAAAACTGTGGATTGTTGATTTATTGCAACGCTTTGGCTTTTTTGTGACGGCAACGCAACTATTCGGGAAAAGTGGATGACGGCACCGGCTTATCATTCTGGCCTGGCTGAGCCGCGGCCGGCGGATCCGATGCGTCCATCGATTCATCGCTGCCGACATCGACCTTCTTGTCGAGATCGTGCGGGTGCTTCTTGAGCTCCTGTTCGAGCTGCTTGTCCGGCGCGCCCGAGTGCGTCGCCGGCGGCGGAGCTTGCTTTTTGTCTTCGTTCACTGGAGCGTGATCCTCGATGTCATCGCAACCCACTAACGAGCGGACCCGACCGCCGTTCCGCCGCCTGCGGAAGGAGCGGATTCGACCGGATGACGCAACCGTTCTGCAAATGGGCAACGGGCGGTTTGCACCAGCGCGACTTTCGGCCAACACCATACCGATGCTTATGATGCCGCAATATGGCGCGCGAACCCGGTTCGGCGATTGGCCGCTCGCAATCAAGTCGATCCTCGGATTCTGGCTGTTCTACGCACTGACCGTCGTTGCCCGTGCTTTCCTGGGCACCGATCCGCAGACCGTCCTGGTGAACAAGCTGGTCGTAATCGGGATCGGGATCGTTGTGACAGGCCTGATCTATCTTGCGATCGCTGGGTTCGGGTTCGGCGGCACGATCCGGCGGAAGGCCACCGTGGCTACCGTTGCATCCTTGATCGCAGCTCTAGCGATGGGCGGCACCATCGTGCTGATCGACGACTATCTGCGCGAGAGCAAAGAAGAGTTCCGGTTTCAGGCGCGCGAGGGCTTCACCGTCGTCGAGAAGGGCTCCCAGATCCGGATCGAACGCACCGCGCAAGAGCCGGTGGTTCTAACCTTCCCGAAGATGCACGATTTCGATCCGATGAAGCGCTTTCGCATGGCGCTCGACGTCTCTGTCACGTGGCTGTTCTTCTTCCTGGCGTGGAGCGCCTTCTATCTTGCGACGCGGGCTCAGGCCGAAGCGCGCGGTGCAGAACGGCGCGCAGCGGCGGCCGAAAACGCCGCTCAATCCGCGCAGGTCCGGGCGCTGCGCTATCAGGTCAATCCACATTTCCTGTTCAACACGCTCAATTCCCTGTCGTCGCTGATTATGGCCGGCCGCGCCGAGGAAGCCGAGTCGATGGTGCTCAAGCTGTCGACGTTCTTCCGCTCCAGCCTGACGCTCGACGCGACCGCCGACATCAGCCTGGCCGAGGAGATCGCGCTGCAGCGGCTCTATCTCGACATCGAAAAGGTCCGTTTTCCGCGGCGGCTGAAGGCCGCATTCGATATTCCCGGGGAGCTCGAAAACGCCCGGCTCCCGGCGCTCATCCTCCAGCCGATCGTCGAGAATGCGATCAAGCACGCCGTGTCCCAAACGCGCGACAAGGTCGAATTGAGCATCATTGCGCGCGAGGCCGGCCCGGGCCGGTTCACGATCGAAGTGAGCAACACCGGTGGACGTCCCGCCCAGACCAAAAATGGCGATTTGTCGGGAACCGGAGTCGGCATCGCCAATGTCTGTCAACGGCTGTCGGCCCGCTTCGGCTCGCTCGCCAAATGCGCCTACGGCCCGAGCGGCGATGGCGGGTACAGCGTGCTGTTGACGCTGCCGCTGGATCGATCAGATGGCTGATCAGCCGCTGCGCGTGCTGATCGCCGACGACGAGCCACTCGCCGCGGAACGCCTGCAACTGCTGCTCGCCAAATGCGACGGGATCGACCTGGTCGGCACCGCGACCGATGGCGACAGCACCGTGCGCATGGCCGAAGCGCTGGCGCCGGACCTGCTGCTGCTCGACATTGCCATGCCCGGCCAGGACGGCATCGGTGTCGCGCGGGCATTGGCCGAACGGCGCCCCTCACCCGCCGTGATCTTCATCACCGCGTTCGACCAGTTCGCCGTCGCTGCATTCGAGGTCGAGGCGGTCGATTATTTGATGAAGCCGGTCGAGCCCGGCCGCCTGCGGCGGGCGCTGGAACGCGGCCGCGATTATCTCGAACGGCGCGAGACCCGGCCGACCGAACGCCAGCCCCTGTCGCCCCATCTGCAGGAATTCTGGGCGTCCGATCTGACCGGACTGGTGCGGATCGCCGCGCGCGACATCGACCGGGTGTCGGCGGAACGCGATTATATGCGGCTGCACGTCGCCCGCCGGAGTTGGCTGATCCACCATTCGATGGCGGCGCTGGAAGAAGGGTTAGATCCCGAGATATTCGTCCGGCTTCACCGCTCGGCGATCGTGCGCAAGGACTTCATCACCGGCTTCACCCGCAACCCGTCGGGGCGGTGGATCGCGCGGCTGGGCGATGGCAGCGAACAGCCGGTCGGCCGGCTTTATTCCGATCGCGTCCGGAGCATCGCCGGGCGCTGACCGCCGTTCATTGTTCGGCCGCGTTTTTGGTCGAGTGATCGACCGCCGTCGTCACCGCCACGTCGAGCGTCACATTGCCGACGGTGCGGAAAATATCCGGCACCATTTCGACCGCGACGAGCAAAGCGAGCGGAGCGATCGGCACGCCGAGTGCGAGGTTGATGGGAGCGATCGAGCTGATGAACGTAATCTCGCCGGGAAGGCTGACTGCACCGTAACTCATCACTGCCGCTACCGCCGTCGCAGCGATCATTTGCGCAAACGTCGGCTGATAGCCCAACCAATGAGCAACATAGAAGGAAACGGCGACGTTCATTGCCGGTCCGGTCGCACGAAACAGCGCGACGGAGATCGGCAGCGCAACGTCGGCGACCTGCTCGTGAACGCCCATAGACCTCGCCGCCGTCAACATCGCCGGAAGCGAGGCGAGCGAGGAGCGCGTCGAGATGGCGACCGCCTGGGGCCCAATCATCGCCCGAGTGAATCGGCCAGGGCCAATGCGTCCGGCGACGATCCCGAGCGGATAGCCAAGGAGCGTGACAAGAATGCCAACGACCGAAATCACAACGACATAATGCCCGAGTCCGGCGAACGCGGACCCTCCCGCCGCCGATCCGACCGTATAAGCAAGCGCGAAGACACCGAGCGGCGCGATCCACAGCACCCAGGCAATGATCGTGAGAAGGACATCGCCAACGGCTTGGAAGAGCGTGACGATCGCTTTGCGGCCCTGTTCGGAAATGCTGCCGAGCGCGAGCGCGAACAACACCGAGAACACAACCAGCGGCAGAACGTCGCCATTGGTCGCCGCCGCGAAGACGTTCGGCGGGACGACGCCCTTGAAGAAATCGGCAATGCCGGGAAGCGGGACCGCAGCCTTCTGCTCCACTCCGGCAAGCGCCGTCTGGAGCGCTGCTGCCGTTCCGCGAGCGAGCGGAAAGGCGTCGGTGATTAACACCGTCATGATCGCTCCGAACACCGCAGAAATGGTGCACAGGATGACGATCCACAGCACGGAGCGACCGGCGATGCGTCCGCCCAGCGCCGCTTCGCGGCTTTGGGCAATGCCGACTACAAGGAGGGCGACCACCAACGGGATGACGGTCATCTTGAGCGCATTGAGCCACAGGGTGCCGACGAAACCCGCCACGCCAAGCGACCCTTCGCGGAACGCGTCGGAGAAGCTCCCGGCGAATGCGCCAAGGGTCAGTCCGACGACCAGCGCGGCCAATGCGTAATAGGCCCTGAAACTCGGAGCTGCGCCCTTGCTCGTGGCGGCAGCTGGAGACTTGCTCAACGCGGCTTCCGGAACTTGAACACCGCGCGGTCGGTATGCCCACGGATCTTGGGATCGAACACCAGCAGCTGGTGATCATCGGCCAGATTGCGCAGCAGGTCGCTGCTCGCGACCAGCTGGAAGCCCGCGCGCTTGAAGTCGGCCTTGATCACGTCGGGATCGATGCGGTGGAGCTTCTCGACCGTCGCACGAGTATCCGCGTTGGGTAGAGCAATATGGTCGACGACGCCTACAATCCCACCCGGCTTCATCGCCGCGTAGAGCGTCTTGAGCCACGCATTGGGGTCCATCCGCGGGATCTTGCGCTCGGCATTTTCCCAATAGACGTCGTGATAATCGAGGTTGATCAGCGCGAAGTTGAACGCGTTCTTCGGTAGGTTTGGAGCCTCGAACGGGCTCGAGATCAGGCTGACGTTCTTGGCCTGGACAGCGAAGGCGTCGAAGTCCGCCTTGCGCTTGTCGTTGAGGAACTGGGTCGGCTGCCACACGGTAACGTGGCCCTTGGACCCGATCGCGGGCGCGGTGATCTCAGCCCAATATTTGTTTGCGCCGAACAGGTCGAGGACCTGCATCCCGCGGGCCAGCCCCAGGAAAGCCAGGAGCTCGGCCGGCTTGCGCGATTCATCCAGCTTCACATTGTCGGCGGTTCGGGTCGGGGCGGCGACTGCCGACGCGAGATTCACGGTCGGCGGTGGCGCGGGCTTTGCAACCAATGGCGAGGAAACCAGAAGGAGTAGAGCGGCGAGCTTCAACGGGCGCATGGGAATCCCCTTCGAAAGTAGTTCGTCCCTTTATCATTCCCCGACCCGCGCGCCAGCACCCCGGCGCCACTTGCCTCCGAAGCAAATTCGGCTAGCGTCGCCGATCATTCGACTTCTGGGGGGAAGCTCAATGGCGACGATTGTCGAGCCGGTGACCAATCGCAAGGCAGCTGAACGGAAATTCTACTCGCGCATGGCGATCCTGCTGGTCGTTGTGGTGTTCATCGGATTCGCACCGAGCTTCTATCTGAAGGGGGTCGTTCCGCCCTACCCGCGGCCGAACCCGACCCTGCCGCCGGCGGTGCTGTTTCACGGGCTGATGTTCACGTTGTGGATGGCGCTGCTGATCATCCAGACGCAGCTCATCTCGACGCGTCGGACCGAGGTCCACATGAAACTTGGCAAGGCGGCGATGTTGCTCGCGATCGCACTCGTGCCCGTGATGTACCTGACCGCCGTCTGGGCCGTCGCGCGCGAAAGCCATCCGCCTTTCACCGATGCACTCAACTGGACCGCGATACCGCTCGCCGTCATCCCCGCCTTCGCCTTCCTGATCTACGACGCGTGGCGGCGCCGGCGCGAGGCGCAATGGCACAAACGGCTGATGCTCAGCGCTTCCATCCTGTTCGTCGCCGGGCCAGGATTTTCCCGCATCCCGCTCGCGCCGCCGACTTTCTGGGCCTTCACGATTCAGCTGCTGGCCGGGATCGTGCTGTTGTTCGCGCCGCTATTCCTGTGGGATCGCCGGACCACCGGCAAGATTCACCCAGCGACCTGGACCGGGTTCGTGACTGGCCTGGCGGTCGCGATCGTGCCGCTTACACTCATTTATACCAACAGCTGGGCGGGCATTGCGGCGAAACTGCCGGGAGTGGGCGCCTAGCTATCCGCCTCCGGGATGATCCCTAGCGGCCCATCAGCGCGAGCACTTCGCGGCGGCTGCGCTCATCTTCGCGAAATGTGCCCATCATCCGGCTCGTCGTCATGATCACGCCCGGCGTGTTGACCCCCCGCGCGGTCATGCAGGCATGGGTCGCCTCGATCACTACCGCGACGCCCTTGGGCTGGAGATGCTCCCAGATCGTGTCGGCGACTTGCGCCGTCAGCCGCTCCTGCACCTGCAAGCGGCGGGCGAAACCGTGGAGCACGCGGGCGAGCTTGCTGATCCCAACGACCTTGTCGCGCGGCAGATAAGCGATCGACGCGGTGCCGATGATCGGCGCCATGTGATGCTCGCAATGGGACTGGAACGGGATGTCCTTCAATATGACGATCTCGTCGTAGCCGCCGACTTCCTCGAAGGTGCGCTTGAGGTGAACTGACGGGTCCTCGGCATAGCCGCGCGCATATTCGCGCCACGCGCGCGCGACCCGTCGCGGCGTGTCGCGCAGCCCTTCGCGGTCCGGATCATCGCCGGTCCAGCGGATCAGCGTCCGTACGGCCTCGCTGACGTCGCCCGGGATGTCGCAGGGCGGCGCGGATTCGACCAGGTCGCCGTCCTCGGGCTCGCCATGTTCGAACGGTGGGTTCATGCCTCCAACTCCCGCGAAATATCTTCGGCGACCGCCGCCGCCTGCTCGCGAATATCGGGTACCGCGATGATTTCCCAATAGCGCCCTTTGGTCAGGGGTCCGAGCGCCCACAAACGCTCACCGGCTCGCGACTGGTCGTCGACCTCGACCCCGATGCCGAGATGATCGGGATGAATCTGGCCGGAATCGAGCAGGCTCCGCAGCAGCGGGTCCACGGTCCGGGCGATCGAGTGCAGCGGCCCGGTGCAGTTGAAAGCGTAAGCGACGTTCAGCAGCTGGGGAGCGCTCGCCCCGCGCCGGCGGAATTCGACCTCAAGCGCATCGTCGCTCTCGTGCGCGGAGACGATGCGTCCGGCCACGACCTCCAGCCGCCCATCGGCGATCATCTGCGCGAGCAGCCGCGCGACCTCGGGCGCGATGCGATGGCGGTGGACGTCCCACCAGGGACGCGCGTGGCGCAGGAACTGGCGCTGCTGTTCACCGGCAAGCCCCGCCCACAAGCGCTGGCTGTACGGGCGCAGGCTGTCGATCGCGGCGCGCCAGCCGACTTCAGCGCCGCGCCGGCGCAACCAGCGCCACAGGTCGCGCAAACTTCCTTGAGGCAGGTCGTCTAGCTCGACCGGAGCGGGCTTGAAATCCGCATGCGAACGGGGAATCAGTCCACGCCGCGACAGCGCCACGATCCGGCCGTGGTGGCCTGCCGCGTCGAGCGACAGCACGAGATCGATCATCGTCAGGCCGGTTCCAACCAGCAACGCAGCCCCGCCCGTCTCGGCGAGTTCCGCGACTGCGCCATGGGAATCGGTGCCCCATGGGTTGCGGATGAAGCGGTCACCGACGCCGGTGAAAGCGCTCAGCGCTTCGGGCTCCTGGTTGCCGACGGCGATCGCCAGTGCGTCGGCGTCGATCCGTTCACCATTATCGAGCACGACCTGCCAACCGTTGCCACAGCGGGCCGCGCGACACGCAACTGCATCGACTGTCCGGGTCTTCCCGCTGGCCACCGCCTCGTCGAGAATTTCTCCGAGATACCGGCCGAATAGCCGGCGCTCGGCAAACCCGCGCCGGTCGCCACCTTCCGCCTCGAATAGACGCGCGAAATGGTCGGGCTCGCCTGCCCAGGCGCTCATCCCTTCGGCGCGAACATTGAGCAGATGGGCGGGTTCGCGCGTCGAAAAGGCCACGCCGCGACCCAATCGTCCGCTGCCGTCGATCAGCACCGAACTTACGCCGCGACGGGCCAGCTGCGCGGCAAGAATCGTTCCGGAAAAGCCTCCGCCAACGATGGCAACGGGCAGCCGCCCGTCAGATTTCATAATCGGGCCAGTCGGTCGGGTTTTCCGCGCCCGCTTTGCGGCTCTGAATATGGTCGTAGATGCGCGTGACGGTGCGCCCCGCAGTCTCGGTGAACCAGCCGGGTACGGCAGCGTGGACGATCGCCGCGCAGCCTGCGCCGATCAGCTCCGCGCCGATCTTGAAGGCTCCGGCGCCGTGGGCCGCCCAGCTCATGCCCAACGATCTCGGGTGGTCGGTGAACAAGCGCTGCAACGCCGGTGAAGTTTGATTCGAGATGTTCTGCCGCTCTTCTGCCATCGTCCCAATCCGAGTTGTGGTGACCCCGACAGGATTCGAACCTGTGGCCCTCAGATTAGGAATCTGATGCTCTATCCTGCTGAGCTACGGGGTCGGCCCGCCCGGACGAATAGGGTCTCGCCGCGCGGCAATCAATTGACTTGGGTCGGCGGGACCACTGGCAACGGCAGCGGCGCCACCGGCACACCGTCGTCGGCGAGCGACTTGGCCTGGGCCAGCGTCGCGCTGCCGTGGACCAGCGCCGGCTCGATTTCGCCGCTGTGCATGGCACGAGCGGTATCGGTGAACTCATTGCCGACCCAGCGCGAATCCTTGAGCATTTCGGCCTGCAGGGCCGCGACTTTGGCGAGTGGGCTGTCGGCCGATTTACGCGGCACGCTCGGGGCCATCGGCGCCTTGGCGACATTCTCCGACTGACAATAGGGGCACTGAACCAGCCCCGCTTGGCGCTGCTCGTCATAATCGGCGTTCGACCGGAACCAGGCCTCGAACGTCTCGCCGCCATCGCGGCAGTGAAGGTCGAACACGATCATTGCGACACTACATCGGGGATCGGGCGGCGGTGGTTGACCGCCGGGATTCGCGAGCGGACGTCGGAAATGCGCGACAGATCGATGTCGGCGAAACCAACGCCGCGTTCTTCGCCCATGTCGAGCAGTACCTCGCCCCACGGATCGACCACAAGCGAATGGCCGAAGGTGTTGCGGCCGTCTTCGTGGTGGCCAACCTGAGCCGCGGCGACGACGAAGAGGCCCGCCTCGATCGCCCGCGCGCGCAGCAAAGTGTGCCAATGAGCTTTGCCGGTCGGCACGGTAAACGCGGCCGGGACCGCGATCACGTCGGCGTCGGCCTCGGCGATGCGCGCGAACAGCATCGGGAAGCGCAGGTCGTAGCAGATCGTCAGGCCGAGCTTACCCACCGGCGTCCCGTTCACGACCACCGACGTGTCGCCCGCGCGATAGACCGCAGATTCGCGCCAGCTCTCACCGGTCGGCAAATCGACGTCGAACAGATGGATCTTGTCGTAGCGCGCCTGCACCCGGCCGGTGCGATCGATAACGAAGCCGCGGTTGGCGACCTTGCCGTCGTCGGCGAGGATCGCGAGCGAGCCGAGATGGACCCAGATATCATGGTCCTTGGCCGCCGCCCGGCACGCGGCAAGAACCTTATCGTCTTCCTCGTTCCGCAGGTTTGCCGACGCCCGCTCGGAATTGCGATCTAGCAACCCTGACATTTCCGGAGTGAACAAGATCGTCGCGCTGCCTCTCGCCGCCTCGCTGATCGCACGCACCAACGTCTCGGCGTTAGCCGCGGGGTCGATGCCGGTGTTCGACTGGAACAGCGCGATCCGGGTCATGCGGCTAGCAACTCGTCGAGCTTGCCTTCGCGGTCGAGCGCGACCAGTTCGGTGCAGCCGCCGACGTGGCGGTCGTCGATGAAGATCTGCGGCACCGTCGTCCGGCCGTTGGCGCGCTGGATCATCTCGGTCTTGGCCTCGCCCCCAAAATCGAGCGAGATTTCACGATATTCGATCCCCTTGCCGTCGAGCAGATGCTTGGCCCGCCAGCAGAAGCCGCAAAAGGTCTTGGTGTAAATTTCAACGCGCTTCACGTTCGCAACCTCTGGTCGATCCTTATCTAGAGCTTCTGTTCAACGCATCAACTGCGCGGGGCGCACCACGCGCGCCCAGCTGACCAGTTCGACGCGGGCGGCGCCGGCGCGCTTCAAAACTCGCGCACAGGCTTCCGCCGTACTGCCGGTCGTCAGAACGTCGTCGATCAGGATAATCGTCTTGCCCGCGATCGCCGCTTTGTCGCGCACGCGGAAGGCGCCGGCGACGGCCTTGCGCCGTTGCAGCGCGCTCATGCCCTTGAGCGGTGGAGTCCGGCGCACCCTCCGCAAAGCGAATGGATCTGTGCCGACGCCGAGCCCTTTCGACAACTCCCGTGCAACCAGCACCGACTGGTTAAACCCGTGCCACCACAGCCGGGTGCGGTGCAGCGGGACCGGAATCAGCAGCCGCTCTTCGCCGCCCTCGGCGACCAGCGGCAGCATGTACCGCGCCATGGTCTTCGCGGCGGCGACCTTGCGGCCGTATTTGAGGCGGATGGCGACGCTTCGCGACAATTCGTCATAAGCGACCGCGGCGCGCGTCCGGGCAATCCGCGGGGGTCGGGCGAGGCATGCCGCGCAAATGTCGATGTCGGTCGCCTGGAGCGGCACTCCGCAGGTCTGGCAGCCGCCCAGCCCAAGAAATTCGACGCGCTTCCAGCAGTCGGAACAGAAACTGTGCACGTCGGACACCACCACGCCGCAACCGGCGCAGCGGGGCGGAAGCGCGAAATCGAGCGCCCAGCGTGCGCAAGTTCGAAGCGTTCGCCCCAGCATGTCCCGACGCTTGTCGCGCAGGCGGCGGCAGCGCACAAGCACTGTCATGCCGCTGGAATTATTCGATATGAAGCTGCGCGCGCTGCGCCGGGACCGCGCGTTTCGCCGCGGCCCCGAGTTGTTCCTGTTCGAACGGGCATTCGCCGATTGCCTCGACCGGATCGGATTGATCCGCCGGCGCTATCGGTCCGCGCTGCTAATCGGCTGCCCTGACGCCGGCTGGATCGAGCGGCTGCGCGAATTCACCGACAATGTCGACGTGCTCGATCCGGGCCCGTCCTTCGCTCAGGCCGCCGGCGGCGAGGAGATTATCGAAGACAAACTTATCGCCGAACAGGGCGGCTATGACTTGTGCGTTGCGGTCGGCACACTCGATACCGTCAACGACCTGCCGCAGGCCCTGGCGAGAATCCGCTTCACGCTCCGTGCTAACGCCTTTTTCCTCGGAGCGATGGCGGGCGGCGAAACCTTACCTCAGTTGCGCGCGGCGATGCGCGCGGCAGACTCGGTGCGCGGCGAAGCGGCTCCCCACGTCCATCCCCGGATCGAGCCGGGCGCGCTCGCCACTTTGCTCTCTGCCGCCGAGCTGACCATGCCGGTCGTGGACGTCGATCGGGTCCAGGTTTCCTATGAGACATTGGCGCGGCTCGTCGACGACTTGCGGTCCATGGGATCGACCAACATCCTCACCCAACGCTCGCGCCGGCCCTTGTCGAGGGTGGAATGGCATGCGGCGGCGCGGGCTTTCGGTTCCGCTCGGCAAGGCGATCGAACCACCGAAACCTTCGAAATTCTCCATTTCGCCGCCTGGACGCCGCCCGATCCCGCACAGGGATGAGCCGACGTTAACGATATCCCCAACAGAAGTTGTTAACTCCAAACTGGCTAGAACTGTCGCGTGGACGTGGACCAGAGGAGGGTGGCGTGAATGCTATCCGAAAGAACTTTCGCAGGGTTCGCCGCGACGAGCGCGGTGCGACTGCAATTGAATATGGCCTGATTGTCGCCCTCATTGGGGTCGCCATCATGGGTGCGCTCGGCAGCCTTGGCGGTGGCGTCGGCGGCATGTGGACGAAGATCAGCACTAACGTTCAGACTAGCATGTAATCGGGGGCCGACTCAGCTTCGGCGGCCGTAGACCACGAGTTTCACTTTTTGACCGGCCGCCAGCCTGGTGTTGGCGGCCAGGCCGTTCAGCGCGAGAAAGCGGTCGAGTTGGAAGTCGCGGTAGGCCATCCGGCTCGCCAGCGTCTGCACGCTGTCGCCCGGCCTGACCGTCACGACATCGATAATCCGCGGTCGGATCGCCGCCGCCTCGGCCGGGCTGATCCGCCTCAGCGATCCGATCATTTGACCGAACGGACCGAGTTGGGCCCCGCCCTGGGTCACCATCACGAAATGATAAACCCGGTCTCGATCCCATTGGTAGGCGACGACGCTGACATCGACGGGGCCTGACCGGCCATTGACGCGAGCCGTGGTGATCGCCGCCGGCATCCCGTTGATCGCTGTTCGCTGCGGCGGCGGGACCGCGAACTGCATCTGTCCGCCGGTCAGCTGGCGGATCACCAACAGAATGTAATCTTCGAGGCTTCCCGTGTAACGCCCGCCGGAAAATTGCGCCTGCCCCGCGGAGCCCTTGATCGTCACCGCGGTCGTCCCGTTCGACATCAAATAACCCGGCGGAACGGCGAATTGGATGCGCAAATCGGGGTGGGTGAAGGTGCGGCCTTCGATCACGCCTTGCGCCGGATCGTCGTCGACGTAGACGCCGTTCAATTGCGCCAGGAACACGTCGCGGTTGAGGATTCCCTGGCCGAGCCTGCCGGTCGCGCGCGCTTCTTGAAGCGCCCGCAGCGAGCGGTTCTCGCTGAGCGGGTGAGTGCTCGCCCATTCCGGCGTCTGGCGATTGGTCCGCCCCTGTACGCGCGCTTCGAGCGCGCTCGAACGGGCCAGCGCGGCAAGGATTCCGGGACCTCCGGCAGGATTGTAACCGGCCGCCGTCATGTAGCGGAGCCCAAGGCTGTCGGCTTGATATTCCTGATCGCGCGAGAAGCTCAGCGTCCGAAGCTCGGCCTGCTGGGAAATCATGCTGCCGATGCCGCCAACGCCAAACACCGCGCCGACAATCTGGCCAAGGACCCCGAAAATATCGCCGCGCTGCGCATATTGCTCGCGGACGTGCGCATGATTGGCCGCGATGTGACCGGTTTCATGACCGAGCGCGAAAGCGAGCTGCGACTCGTCGTCCATCAAGGTCATCAGCTGCCGCGTGATGTAAACGTAACCGCCGGGCACCGAGAGCGCGTTTTCGACCGGCGAGTTGAGCAACGTGTAATGCAGCGTCTGGCCCGGGCTGGCGATACCCGAGAAACTCCCGACGCGCTCGCCGACCGATTGGACATAAGCGGCACGCGGACCGGTCTCGGCCCCACCGAATTCCTGCACCATCGCGGCGTGCTGGCGCTGCGCGTCGGCGACGTCGCGCGGGTTGAGGTAACGTGGCGCCTGGGCCGCCGCGGGGCTGAGCGCAATGGCGCCCGCGGCAAGCAACAAAATGGGTCTTCGCATCCGTGCCTCTCCGTTTCCCGCGAATATCCGCCGCGGTTTTGAACGGGGGATGACTGGCTCGGGTTCCTCAGCCGATGGCGAGGAACTTGGCGCGGCGCTGGGCGAGGATCTCGTCGGGGCCGAGGACTCCGCAGCCGTCCAGCTCTTCGACGATCGCGCCCTTGAGCGCCCCGATCGCCGCATCGGGGTCGCGCTGGGCGCCGCCGAGGGGCTCGGGGATGACGCGATCGATCACGCCGAGCCCGTGAAGGTCGACGGCAGTGATCTTCATCGCGTCGGCGGCTTCGGCAGCCTTGTCGCCGGTGCGCCACAGGATCGAAGCGCAGCCTTCGGGCGAGATCACCGAATAGATCGCATGTTCGAACATCAGGACCCGGTTGGCGGCGGCGATCGCGACCGCGCCGCCGGAGCCGCCCTCACCGACGATCACCGCGATCATCGGCACTTTGAGCGCCAGGCATTGCTCGGTCGAGCGGGCGATGGCTTCGGCCTGCCCGCGCTCTTCCGCCTCGACTCCGGGGAACGCTCCCGGCGTGTCGACCAAAGTGACGACCGGAACTCCGAACCGGTCGGCGAGCTGCATCAGGCGGATCGCCTTGCGATAGCCTTCGGGCTTGGCCATTCCGAAATTGTGCTTGAGCCGTGACGCGGTGTCGTCGCCCTTCTCATGGCCGATCAGCATCACTCGCCGTCCATCGATCCGCGCCAGTCCGCCGATGATCGCAGGGTCGTCGCCGAAGGCGCGGTCGCCGGCCAGCGGCACGAAATCCTCGGCCAGGCCGGCCACATAATCCTTGAAGTGGGGCCGTTCGGGATGCCGCGCTACTTGCGTCTTCTGCCACGGAGTTAGCTTCGCATAGGTGTCGCGAAGCAGCTTCGCCGCCTTGGTCTCGAGCTTTTCGACCTCGGCGTCGATGTCGACGGGACCGTTGCTCGCGGTCTCGCGCAACTCGGCGACGCGGGTCTCCAGCTCGGCGATCGGCTTTTCAAAATCGAGATATGTGAGCATGTTTCGAGGGCGCGGGTAGGACGAACGCGGCCAGCGCGTCAACGACCGCGAGTAGCGAGGGGGTGACGGCTGTTGACCAACTCGACCAACCGGGCACTGTCGACATGAGTGTAAATCTGGGTGGTTGCGATGTCGGCATGGCCGAGCAGCGACTGAAGCACGCGCAGGTCCGCGCCGCCCGACAGCAGGTGCGTTGCGAAGGCATGGCGCAGGACGTGCGGGCTGATCCGATCGGGCGAAATGCCGGCGTCCGCCGCCATCTGCCGGACAATCTGGAACAGGCGCACGCGGCTCAGATGCGCTTTGCCGCCGGGGAACAGCCACGCGCTCGCACCCGTGACATGCTCGAGCCAGCGCTCGACCGCCGCTTCGGCTCGCGAAGAAATCGGCACGAGCCGTTCCTTGCCGCCCTTGCCGCGCAGGATCAGGAACGGCTGCCCCTTGCGCAGCGCCCCGCGGGGAAGAGTCACCAGCTCGCTCGCCCGCAGGCCAGAACCGTAGAGCAGTTCTAGCAACGCGAGGTTGCGGACGGCGTTGATTTCCCCGCTCGCGGCGCGATCCTCGGCTTGTTCGAACATCCGCGCGACTTCGTCGGCATCGAGGATCCGGGGCAGCGGGCGCTCGAGACGCGGGCGGGGAAGCGCCGCCGATGGGTCGTCCTTGCGCAGGCCTTCGTCGACGAGGAAGCCGAAGAACCGGCGTAGCGCGGCCGAGCGCCGTGCGACGGTCGCCGGCGCCAGTTCGCGCCACAGTCCGCCGAGCCGCCCGACCGCATCCGCGTCCGTGCTGCCCAGCGGCTCCCCGAGCGAATCGGCAGCTCGTTGGAGATCGCTGCGGTAGGCCGCAAGCGTGTGGCGGGACGCCCCGGCTTCGGCGGCCATCATGTCGAGGAAACGGTCGACCAGCGCCTGATCGTCGGGGGTCACGTCCGGGCGAGCGCCTCGGCGGCGATCATCCGGGCGGTGAAGTCCTGGCGAGTCCGAACCAGGGCGGAAAGCGCGTGGTAGAGCTGCGATCCCGGGACGTCGGCAAAATTCGGTGTCTGGAACCCGGCCCCCATCAGCACCAGCACGCTGCCCGACTGGCCGCGAGCGGCGGCGGCGTCGATCATCCGCGTCCAGCTCGTCTGTCGCCCGATCCCGAGGGCGAAGCGGCGGTTGAGCGAATCCGCCTCACGCGAATCGATCCGGCCAAGCCCGGCGAGCCCGGCAACGAGCAGGCGGCTGCGCACCTTACCAGGGCTCTTGTCGCGGTTGACGAAGCTCGCAACCCGGCTGCCGCCGAGATCGAGCCCGCGTGGGTCGGGCGCAGCGAGCGCAAGCATCGCCCAGCTGCGATCGGCGGCATCGCCGTCCATGCTCCGGACGGCGCCTATCCATCGCGCGGCGGCGCGATCGTATCCGGCCGCGAGCATCGCCGCGATCAGTTCGGGCGCGTCGGCCTTGAGGTCCGGATCCGGCGCGATCAGGCTCGCCGCGCGCCCGACCAGCGCCCGTCTCGCCTCGTGCGGCAGCGGGTCCTTGGCCGCGTCGAGCAACCGCCGGATTGCCGCGACCCGCGCGTCGCGGTCCTTGCCGACGAACGCCTGCCGCACCTGCCAGGCGTCGGTCTGCGAGAGGTCGCTGGGATCGGTCGCGTCATAGATCGCCGAATAGAGATCGATCATCGATTGTGAGGAAAACACCCCGAGGCCGGTGGCGATCTCGGCCGACTTCAGCCTGTCCGCGGCAGAAAACAATGGCGACCGGGCCTGGAAGGCGCGCAATTGCGGCGACGCCGCGTTGATCAGCCGATCCGGCACTTTCATGCCCGTGGCAGTGGCGAGACCGAACCGCCACGCGGTCAACCTGTCAACTGGGTCCCATTCAATATTGACGGCGCGGCCGGTGTCGGCCCCCGCGCCGACCACTTTCTCGGCGAGCGTCAAGTCGATCCCGCCGATCCGGCCGTGCCGGCGGGCGTCGTCGATCTGCGCCGAGGCGCTTTCCGGCTCGCCCGACAGGGATGCGCACATCGCGCTGACCAAGGCGTGGACGCGCGGGTCATATTTGCGGATGCCCTGTTCGATCGGGCACAACGCCGGCGGATCGCCATTGGCGAGCGCGCTTTGCACCCCGACCTGAACCATCTTGGGCGTGAAGCGGTCGCTATCGACGTCCGCAACCAGCAGCCGGGCGGCATCGGCTTCGCCCAGGCGCAGGAGCAGCCACGATCGTTCCGCCACCCAGTCGACGGGATTGACGCCGCGCGGCGCACGCACCCTCGCCAGCAGTGCATTGCGCAACACGATATGCGCCCAGCGCGACGCGATCGGCGTATCCATCCGCCGCATCAGGCTCGACAGGAAGGTACCGCTCGCCGTTCCCCATGGTTCGGCACCCAGGCCCGCCGCCGCGGCGTCGATCCGGCCGACGACCCATGGGTCGCGCCGCGCGTGCGACGGATATTCGACCGGCGGCAGAGGCGGCCCGAGCTGATCGGCGGTCAGTTGTTCGACGCTGGTTTCGCTTTCGCCCAGTCCAGACGACAGCTCGGACGTTGGCGATGTCGCGACATTATTGGCGAGCGTTTGCGTTGGCCCGGGTAACGGCTGCCCCGCCTGTTGGGCCAACGCCGGGATACCCAGCGCCAGCGCCGCCCCGGCAAACAGCAATGATTTAGTGTGCATTGCCGGTCGGCACGTCGACTTCGATGGTCTTGGTGGGCTGTTCCTTGACCGAGGTCGAAAGGAACACGAGCGCGCCGATAGCCAGCACGACGACGACAATCAAAACTGCAATTCTGGGCATGGCCGCGCTTTTGCCGAGGCTGAAAGCCGCTGTATAGCCCCTCCGGTGAGTGAATCGATCAAACGCCTCGACCGGCCGGTCGTGCTGGTGGGGTTGATGGGAGTGGGAAAGTCGACCGTCGGCCGTCGGCTCGCGCGGCGGCTGGGGCTTGCCTTCATCGACAGCGATTCGGCGATCGAGGATGCCGTCGGGCTGCCTGCCGGCGAGCTTTTCGAGCGTTATGGGGAGCACGATTATCGCGACGGTGAGCGCCGACTGGTGGCGCGGCTGATTGATGGGCAGGTGCGAGTGATCGCGACCGGCGGCGGGGTGTTCGTCGACCCGCGAACTCGTAAGCTGCTCAACGACCAGGCGATCACCGTCTGGCTCGACGCGCCGGTCGATGTGCTCGCCGAACGCACCGGACGCCGCGACACCCGCCCGCTGCTCAAGAACGGCGACCGCAAGGACACGCTCGAGCGGATCGCTAGGACCGAACGAGACGCCTATGCCGAGGCGCACATCCACGTGAAGAGTGGCGAAGGCGCCCACAAGGAGGTCGTGGACGCAATCGTCGAGGCGCTCGAAACGCATATCGCGAAAAGCGCTTAGGCCGGGGCGCGCTCCTCGTCGTCCGGCAATGAACGGTCGTCGCCAAAGGCCCGGTCCAGGCCCGCATGGATGTCACCGGTCGAGCTTTGCAGTTCGAGCCGCTCGCAGTCGCGCATCCTGTATGCACGTTCGACGCGATTGATCTCGCCGGGCTCGATGCCGCTGGCCCGTAGCGCCGCCCGGCCCATCGCCACTGCGCTCTCGAACAGCTCACGCTCCGCGAACGCCAGGTCGAGACCGTCAAGCTCGATCAAATGGAGTCGATCATATGCCCGAACCATCACTGCGGCCTGCGGGAATGCTTCGAGCACGGCCTGGACGGCCGCCCGGGTCATCTCCCCGCCCGCATTGTTATTGCACAAGGCAATGACCCGGGCGGTGTCCGCGCCAGCGGTACGCAACAGGTCTAGACGCAACCCATCGCCGTAATAGACCTTGGCCCCGAACTCGCCGACAAACTCGATTTGAGTCGGGCTTTTGTCGATGATCGTGACCCCGACCGACTTCGCCTGCATCATTTGGGCCACTGTCTGGCCGAACCGTCCGTAACCAACCACGATCGCGCTGGTCTCGGGGGAAAGCTCGGGCCCCTCGAGGCCCTCGGCGCTGCGCTCCTCGCGCCTTTCAAGTACGTCGGTCAGCCGCATCAGGAATGGCGTTGCGGCCATCGACAAAGTGACGACCGCGCCAAATAACGACGCGGCTTCCGGCAGAATCAGTTGCGCGGACGCGGCCAACGCAAACAGTACGAAGCCGAACTCGCCAGCTTGGCTCAGCAGCAAGCCAAGCCGGAAGCTGCGCGTCCAGGAACAATGAAAGATGCGGCTGAGCAGGGTAATAAGAACGGTCTTGGTGGCGATGACGGCTAGCGCCAGGCCGACCACGAGCAGCGGGCGCGACACGATGAGCCCTAGGTCGAGCAACATCCCAACCGAGAGGAAGAACAATCCGAGCAGGATCGAGCGGAATGGCTCGACATCGGCTTCGAGCTCGTGCCGGTAAGGCGATTCGGCGAGGACGACGCCGGCAACGAACGCGCCCAGCGCCGTCGACAGGCCGAACTGGTGCATGAACGCGGCCGCGCCAAGTACGGTGAACAGTCCCGCCACGACGAATAATTCCCGTTCGCGAAGGCGACCGATGAAGCGGAGCGCGGGATTGAGCACCAGGCGACCGAAAGCGACCAGCAGGATCACCGCCACCACGGTGTATAGTGCCAGGGTCCAGCCGACCGGCGCGCTGGGGTCCGGGCGCACCGGAGCGATCGCCGCAATGATGGTGATCAGCGGGACGATCGAGAGGTCCTGGAACAGCAAGATCGAGAAGGCGCGCTCGCCCTGCGGGCTGTTGAGTTCGTTCTCGGAGCGCAGCCACGGCAACACCTGGGCAGTCGAGGACAGGGCAAGCGGCAGGCCAATCGCCAGCGCCGCCCTGGCCGAGAAGCCGGGAGCAAAATAGAGCAGCAGACTGATCGCCAGTCCGCAGATGACGACCTGTGCAAAACCAAGTCCGAAAATATCGCGGCGCAAGCGCCACAGCCGGCTTGGTTGTAGTTCGAGGCCAACGATGAATAGCAGCAGCGCGATGCCGACTTCAGACACCCGCTGCACCGCCTCGGGATTGTTGAACAGGCCGAGCACCGAGGGGCCGATGACCGCGCCGGCGACGATGTAGCCGAGCGTCGCGCCGAGCCTAAGACGGCGGAAGATCATGACAAAGACGAGCGCGACGCCGAGCATCACCGCCGCGTCGCGCAACAGCCCGCCCGGGACGGTCGGCGCGATGCTATGCATCGACCGCCTCGATCGCCGCGAGCAACGCGCGGAACGGAAGCAAGATCGCCCCGTGGCGCGACCGGCGCGAGCGCGCCGGGGCAAGCGCGCCGAGGCCGGGCCAGGCCAGCGCCGCTTCGCAGCCATCGAGCCACGACGCGAATTCGTCCAGCGCCAATTGCAAGTCGGCGCGGCCGCGGCCGACGGCACTGCGCTCAAGTAAAGCCGCCGACGCCTGGCCGAACGCGCAAGCGTGAACCTGCTGCGACAAAGCCTCGACGCGCCCTTCCCCGTCGAGTTGGACCGCCGTGACGACCCGGCTGCCGCAGGTCGTCGAGCGCAATTCGGCGCGGCCGTCCTCGCGGTCCAGCGCGCGCGGCTCATTGAGCGACGTCGCCAGCCGCAGGATTTCGGTGGTGTACAGCGGCGCGTTCATTCCTTGCGCCAAGTAGTGCCGTCGGGCCCGTCCTCCAATACGATCCCATCGGCTTTCAGCTCGTCGCGAATGCGATCGGCGGTCGCGAAGTCGCGGTTTGCCTTGGCCGCGGCCCGCTGGGCGATCCGGGCTTCGATCGCACCGGCGTCGGCATCCCCCATGAACCATTCGTCCGCCGAACTGCCGAGCAGGCCAAGCAGCTTCGCGCTCGCCTTCAACGCCGCCGAATCGTCGATTGCGGACAGTCGCGACAGGGCGAGCGGCGTATTCAAGTCGTCGCGCAGGGCATCGAGCACGCCTTCGTCGACAGCGCCGGCATCCGCGCCGCCGATCTTCCGGTACAGCCCGTCGAGCGTGGCCTTCGCCTGCGCGACCAGGCCCTCGGTCCACGGCAAGGGCTGACGATAATGCGCCGACAGCAAAGCGAGCCGCAGCGTTTCGCCCCTGTGCGTCTTGAGCAGTTCCGCCGGCGTGATGATATTGCCGAGCGATTTCGACATCTTCTCGGCGCCCATGTCGACGAAGCCGTTGTGCACCCAGTATCGCGCCAGCGGTGCTCCGCCGTGGGCGCAGCGGCTCTGCGCGATCTCATTCTCATGATGCGGGAAAATGAGGTCGAGCCCGCCGCCGTGAATGTCGATCGTCTCGCCGAGATGCGCGCGGATCATCGCCGAGCATTCGATGTGCCAACCCGGACGCCCGAGGCCCCATGGCGAATCCCAGCCGATGACGTCCGGACCGCTCGGCTTCCACAGCACAAAGTCGGCGGGATCACGCTTGTAGGGCGCGACCTCGACCCGCGCCCCTGCTAGCATCGCCTCGCGGTCGCGGCGGCTGAGTTCACCATAGTCCGGGTCGGATGGCACATGGAACAGTACGTGGCCTTCCGCCTCATAGGCGTTGCCCTTCTCGATCAGTTCCTCGATCATCAGGAGCATCGGCCCGACTTCCTTCGTCGCGTGCGGGGCGAGGTCGGGCGGCGCCACCCCGAGCGCGCCCATGTCCTCGAGGTAGAAGCGCTCGTAACGCTCGGTGATCACCGATGGCTCCACGCCCTCAGCCTTCGCCGAGGCGATGATCTTGTCGTCGATGTCGGTGACGTTACGGGCATAGACCAGGCTGTCGGCGCCAAATTCGTGGCGGATCAGCCGGGCGAGCGTGTCGAACACCACCGCCGGCCGCGCATTGCCGATATGCGCGCGGCCGTAAACCGTCGGCCCGCACACATACATGGTGATGCGCGTGGGGTCGGCGGGGCGAAAATCGCGCTTCTCGCGCGCCATCGTGTCATTGAGGCGGATCATCTTGTGGGCTCCACGGTCTTATGCCGCCGCGCTTCGACCCAGTCGACGATTGCGCGCCCGCTGGAATTAAGCAGCGGATAGGTTCGCGAGGACCGCAACCAGTCGGGCCGTTCGGCCTGCGGGCCATAGACCATGTCGGTCGCGAGGTTGGCGAGGAGGAAGAACAAGGTCGCGCCAAGCAGCCCTTTGACCATTCCGAACCCGCCGCCGAGCACCCGGTCAACTGGGCCGAGCACCGGCGAGCGCCGGGTCTTCCCGCCAAGGCTGCGCGCGACGAGCTTCACCGCCAGGAAGCTCGGAATGAACAGGATCGCGAAGGCAATCACCGCCGCGGCCGCCGAGCTGCTGCCGAAGGTCCCGATCAGGCCGGTCCACAGCTGAGTGTGGAACAGCTTGAGCATGGCGATGCCGACGATCCACGCGAGCAACGAGATCACCTCGTGAACGAACCCGCGCACGAAGCCGATCGCGGCGCCGCCGATCAGCAACAGGAACACGAAGACATCGAGCGCGGTCATGTTGGCGCGCTAGCGAAGTCTTTTGGTCATTGCGAGCCACCAGCGTATCCGCCATTCACTGCGCCATGACGGGGGACGCGGACCTACTCTTCATCATCGGCAGCGGCGACGAGGCGGACCAGATCACGCGGGCCGGTTCGCGGATCCTCGTCGCCGGCTCCAGCGACCTCACCAAGCTGCTGCTCGATCGCGAGCCGCACCATCGATTGCACGTCACTCGCAACTATTTCCGGCAGGGGCGGCAGGCCGAACTCACCGGCTACCGCGTGCTCGTCAATCTGATCACCGAGCCCGAGGGGAATGCCAAAGTCCTCGAAAATTTGAAGAAGTTGCTGCGCGGCGTGCCGGGACGCCTGGTCAATGCGCCCGACGCAGTGCTTCGGACCACCCGCGACCTCGTCGCAAAACGGCTCGCTGGCGCTCCGGGCCTGATTGTCCCGAACGCCGTGCGCCTTCAGGGCGGCAAGCCCGCGGTCGCGGCGCGCGCGCTCGACAAGGCCGGCGCCGAACCCCCGCTGATCGTCCGCCAGGTTGGGACCCATTCCGGCCGGATTCTCGGCCTCTACGATACGCGTGACGACGCGGTGGCAGCGCTCGAACCCAGCGGCGATCATGTCGCCACCGAATTCGTCGATTTCCAGAGCCCCGACGGGCTCTATCGCAAGTACCGCGCATTCTTCATCGGACCGCACATTGTCCTTCGCCACATGCTCGTCAGCGACGAGTGGAACGTCCACGCCAACGACCGCACGCGCTTCATGGCCGAACGCCCGGAGCTGGTGGCCGAGGAGCGTGCCTTGTTCGAGGCCGCCGGCGACCCCTTCCCGTCCAGGGTAATGGAAACGCTTCGCCCGGTCCGCGACCGCATGGGCCTCGATTTCTTCGGCATGGATTTCGGGATCAACGCCGATGGGCAAGTCGTCCTGTTCGAAGCCAATGCGACGATGAGCTTCTTTCCCTTCGCGCCCGATCCGCAGTTCGAATATCTCCGCGCCTGCTTCGCTCCCGCCCAGGCCGCGTTCCGCGAATTGCTCGGCCTCAAGCCGGAGGTTGCGCCGGTGGCCCGCGGCGGCTGCAGTCGGCCTGATGTTCGACAGCTACGCTGAGATTTTCGCCGAGCGCGGCGCTGCCTATCACCAGGCGATGGCGGCTTGCCCGCAGGCGCGCGACGCCGAGTTTCGCGCGGTGATCGAACCGCTGGCGGGCCGGCAGGGGCTGCTCTGCGACATGCCGTCGGGCGGCGGCTATCTCGCCGCGCATTTGCCGCCGGGCCTGAGCTATGTCGGGGTCGACCCGTCCGACGATTTCGTCCGCGCCTGCCCGGTCGGCACGGTGTGCATCAAGGGTTCCATCGCCAACGTCCCGCTCGCCGACGGCGCGGCCGATTGCCTCGTCAGCCTGGCCGCACTGCACCACGAGGCCGATCTTTCCGCCGTATTCGCCGAGATGCGGCGGCTGCTCCAGCCCGGCGGCCGCGCGGTGATTTGCGACGTCGCAGCGGGGACGCCGCCGGCGCGCTTCCTCAACGGTTTCGTCGACGCCAACAACCCGATGGGCCACGTCGGCCTGTTCCTCGACGAACGTACCACAGGACTGATCGAGGATGCGGGTTTCACGATCGCCGATGACGCGTTGGTCGACATGCCGTGGGTCTTCGACAGCCTCGCCGAGGCCGGCGATTTCTGCCGCTCGCTGTTCTGGATGCCGGGGCTCGACGCCGCCGCGGTCGCGGACGCGATGTACCGCGAGATCGGATTCGAGGTGATCAATGGCCGCCCGCACCTGCGCTGGGCGCTGCGGCGGATTGTGTGCGATGCGGCGTGACTGCGGTCGAAACCCTACCTAATCTCTATCTTCCCGATAGGCCGGGCGCACTCCAAGGTATGCGGACATCGCTAGCTGACTGACGCCCAAAACTCCGAGTACCAAAAGACAACCGATGATGAAAGGCGCAATCAACGTTCCTGTCAGGGCCGAAATCGCCATCACAATCCACGCAGCGATTCCTGCCGCAGCAAATACTACACGCAGCCAACGGCGCCGTGGTTGCCAAAGGAAATCGCGAAGCTCTTCACGCATTGGACAACGCTACCGCCCCAAAATCTGATCGACCAGCTCGCGCAGATTGGCGAATTTGGCAAGGCGGAGCCCCTCCCCGCCTTTAACGCCCTTGGGCAGCCAGGCGGTCTCAAACCCGAGTTTGGCCGATTCCTTGAGCCGCAGCCCGGCGTGCGCGACCGGGCGGATTTCGCCCGACAGCGCGATTTCGCCGAGCACCACTGCTTCGCTCGGCACCGGCCGTTCGGACATCGCCGACACCAGCGCCGCCGCGACCGCAAGATCGGCCGCCGGGTCGCTCAGCCGATAGCCACCGGCAACGTTCAAATAGACTTCCGCAGTCGCGAAGCTGAGCCCGCAGCGCGCTTCGAGCACCGCCAAAATCATTGCCAGCCGTCCGCTGTCCCAGCCGACCGCCGCGCGCCGCGGCGTGGCCCCGCTTGCCAGCCGCACGGTCAGCGCCTGGATCTCGACCAGCACGGGCCGCGAGCCCTCAATCGCCGGGAACACGCTGGTGCCGCTGACCGGCTCGCCGCGGTGCGTGAGGAACAGAGCCGACGGGTTGGGCACTTCGGTCAGGCCCTCGGTCTCCATCGCGAACACGCCGATCTCGTCGGTGCCGCCGAAGCGGTTCTTCATCGCGCGGAGGATGCGGTATTGGTGGCTGCGCTCACCCTCGAAGCTCAGCACCGTGTCGACCATATGTTCGAGCACGCGCGGGCCGGCGATGGTGCCGTCCTTGGTGACGTGGCCGACGAGGACGACCGCGGTCCCGCGTTCCTTGGCGAAGCGCACCAGTTCCTGTGCCGAAGCGCGGACCTGGCTGACCGTGCCGGGCGCGCCCTCGATCAGGTCGGAATGCATGGTCTGGATGGAGTCTATGACGAGCATGGCCGGCGCATCGTCGCCAACCGTGGTCAAGATATCACGCACCGAGGTCGCCGCCGCGAGCCGCACCGGCGCGCCGCCGAGGCCCAGCCGCACCGCGCGTAGCCGCACCTGCTCGGCCGATTCCTCGCCCGAAACGTAGACGATTTGGTGCCCCGCCTGCGCCAGCCGCGCCGCGACCTGGAGCAACAGGGTCGACTTGCCGATGCCCGGATCGCCACCGACCAGCATCGCCGATCCGGGCACAATCCCGCCGCCGATCGCACGGTCGAATTCGGGAATGCCGCTCGGCAGCCGCTCTGGCAGCGCCGCCGGCGTGTTAAGCCCGATCAGCTGGACCACCCGGCCGCCGCCCTGGAGGTTGTGTTTGGCGGCGAAGATGCTGGTCACTTCGGCCGCTTCCTGGACCAACGTGTTCCACTCGGCGCAGTCGGCGCACTGCCCCTGCCAGCGGTGCGAAACCGACCCGCAAGCCTGGCAGACGTAGCGCGCTTTGACCTTGGCCACTTCTCAATCCGCCCCGGAACGGGGAGGGGGACCATGAGCCGCAGGCGAATGGTGGAGGGGCCCCACGGGCGAAGCGGCGCGGCAGAGGTGGGCCCCCTCCCCCGCTGCGCTTCGCTTGCGGTCCCCCTCCCCGTTTCGGGGAGGATTTAGTTGCGTCGCCATGCCGCACACATACGTGAACAAACAGCGAACGAAAAGGCCTAAAACACCGCCTCGGCCTTGCCGCCCATCATTTGCTGGCGGACCAGCGGGATCGGCGGGCCGCCGTAGCTCAGGAACTGGTCGTGGAAGGCCTTCCACGCTTTCTCGCCGCCGCGGGTCGCCGCCCAATCGTCGCGCAACTTGCGGATCATCAGCTTGCCCATGGTGTAATTGAGATAGGCCGGATCATAGGTCCCGCGCGCCGCCTGCTGCTTTGCGTTGCCCGGGTCCTGATAGCATTGGTTGCGGAACAGGTCGTAGCTCTGCTGTTGGGTCATCGATCCGGTGTGCATCCCGATCGCCGAGAGGAAGCGGCAATCGCGCAGCAGCGCGTTCGAAAGCTGGCCGATCATCACCTCGTCGGTCCCGCCGCCGACGCCTTTCACGCGCATCATCTCCTCGGAATAATGCGCCCAGCCTTCGGCGAACGCGTAGCCGACGAACACCCGGCCGAACATGTCCTTCGATCGGTTGGCGTGGAGAAAGTTGAGGAAGTGGCCGGGCCACACTTCGTGAACCGAGGTGAACAGCAAGTCGGCCTTGCCTGGAATGAAGGCTTCCTGCTCGGCCTTGGGCCAGGTCGGGTCCGGCGGCGCGATATAATAGACCGACGGCAGGTTCTTTTCGTACGGCCCGGGGATGTTGATGTAGGCCGCGTTCTGCTGGTTGTACGGCGGCGCTTCCTCGACCTTCGCTTCCTCCGGTCCCGGGATCGTCACGATGTCATGGTCGATGATGAACTGCTTGAGGCCGGCGAGCTGCGCCCGCGCTCCGGCGACCGCGCCGCCGGTCGGCTTTTCGGCGTTCATCTTGTCCATGCACGCGGCGATTGTCGCCCCCGGTGCATAGCGCGCGCAGGCCTCGCCCAGCAGCTTCTGGTTCGACGCGAGGTCGGCGCGCCCAATCTGCTCAAGCTGCTCGACCGGCGTTGTCACCATTTCAGTGTCAGCGAGCATGCGCCGGAACTTATCCTTGCCGAGCGCGAAATTGGGCTTAGCGGTGGCGCGCTGGGTTTCGACCCAGGCGACCGTGTCCTGCATCGCCTTGACCGCATTGTCGGTCGCGCTCTTGAGTGCGGCCTGGTCCTCGGGTGTGCCGACATCCTTCCACGCCGCGGTGCCGTCGCCCGGATAATAAGCGACGAAGCCGCCGAACGCCTTCGTCGCATAATCGACGAAGCTGGTCGCCATCGGCGCCTTGATGTTGGCGCGCATGTGCTCGGTCGCGCGCGGCACGTTCTGGAGGAACTTGATATACGCCTTCAGCCGCTGCTCCTTGGGCGCGTAAGGCACGGTGATGTAGACCGATGGGTCGAGTGCGCCGAGGTAAGACGCCGGGTTGGTGTGCGGCTGATCGGCGCCGGTCGGGTCGATCCAGAACAATTGCCCCTTGGCGACCGCGATCAGATAGTCGCGCTGATAACGCTGTTCGGGGGTCAGCTTGTCGTCGCTGAAGCCTTGCGCGTCGGCGATCGCTTTCTTCAGGCGCTCGACCTCGGCAGTGATTCCAGCTTCGGATAGGTCGGCGATCTGACCGTCATATTCGTGGCGGCCCTGCCCAACGGCGAAGCCCGGATTGGCCTTAAAGCTCGCCTCGATGAACGCATTGACGAAACCCGGCCAATCGCCCTGCAGCGCCGCCTGGCTGGTGCCGTTATCCGGCGCGTTTCCAACCTTGCAACCCGAAACAACCAGCGCGGCCGCCATGGCCGACGCGACTAACAATTCACGCATCCCTCTCTCCTCCTGGAGGGGCGGCGCGTACTTACTGGCCCAGTGCACGGCAATAGCGCATCGGCGAACCGACAAACGGCGTGGATGGGCTGGCCTCCCCCGGCCCGCCTGTTATGGCCATGGCATGGACAGCGTTGCTCTTGCCCCTTTGGGAGTCCTGCTGCTCGTCGCCTGCCTGATCGCGATGCTCTCGCGCAGGCTCGGCCTGCCGTACATCGTCGGCCTCGTCGTCGCCGGGTTCCTGATCGCCTTGCTCCCGAGCAGCCCGGAGGTGCCCCTGTCGCCTGCTCTGATCTTCAACGTGTTCCTCCCGCCTTTAGTGTTCGAAGCCGCCATGCAGCTCGATTGGCGCCGTTTCCGCAATGAGCTCCCGCTGACGCTGACGCTCGCGCTTTTCGGCGTCGCCATTGCCGCCACCACAGTTGCGTCGGGCATGCACTGGCTCGCCGGCTGGAGCTGGATCGGTGCCGGCCTGTTCGGCGTGCTGATTGCGGCGACCGACCCGGTGTCGGTGATTGCCGCCTTCCGCGAGATGGGCTGCCAGCCGCGCGTCTCGATGGTTGTCGAATCCGAAAGCCTGTTGAACGACGGCGTTGCCGCGGTCGGCTTCGCTGTGCTCCTGGCCGTAGCCGGCGGATCCTCGCCCGATGCAATGGTTGTCGTCCCACAATTCCTGTGGACTCTGCTCGGAGGCCTCGCAATCGGCCTCGTGGCCAGCGGCGCGTGCCTCCTCATCGTCGGTCGGACCGATGATCCTTTGGTCGAGATCACGCTGACCACCATCGCCGCCTACGGCTCATTCCTGCTCGCCGAACACTTTCATGCCTCGGGGATCATCAGCGCGCTCGCCGCGGGATTGATGATTGGGAACGTCGGCTGGGCCGGGGTCATCTCCGAAGCAGGCCGCGACCGGGTCCACTATGCATGGGAATATTTTGCGTTCCTGGCCAACAGCTTCGTCTTCATCCTCATCGGGATGAACACGGCCAACCAGCCGTTGCGCGAGCTTGTCTCGGCCGCATCGCTCATCGCCGTGGTGCTGGTGCTCGCCGGACGAGGGCTGTCGGTCTATCCGTTGGCGGCGCTGTTCGGGCGGTCCCGCTGGCGCCTGCCGGCGAGCTATCAGCACACTCTGTTCTGGGGCGGTCTGCGCGGCGCGCTCGCGCTCGCTTTGGCGCTCGCCGTTCCCACGTCGGTGCCGGAACGCGGCGCGATCATCGTCGCCGCCTTCGTGGTCGTCGCGTGCTCGATCCTCGTCCAGGGCCTGACCATGCCTTGGCTGATCAAGCGGTTTAGCCTGAACGACACAGATTCGCGGAAAGGGCCCAGGCTGGTTGCCGCTGAGTAGCGCCGCCGCTAGGCGGCGCGCGTGAGCCTGCTCCCCGAACCGTTCCGCATTCCCGACTTTCGCGTCTATTGGCTGGCCCGGCTCGCCTCGACGATCGCGCAGGTCAGCATGGTCGTTGTGATCGGCTGGCAGGTTTACGACATCGCCCGCCAGACGATGGGTCTCAAGCAAGCTTCGTTCCAGCTTGGCCTCGTGGGCGTCGTCCAGTTCGTTCCCTTGTTTGCGCTGACCCTCATCACCGGGTGGGCCGCCGACCGCATCGACCGGCGCTACATCGCCCGGGCCGTGCTCGCGCTCGAAGCGTTGTGCGCCGCCATCCTTGCGTGGCTGGCCTGGACTCACACGACGACCATTCCCGCGCTGTTCGGGGTCGCGGGTTTGCTTGGGGTCGCGCGGGCGTTCGCCGGTCCGGCGCTGCAGGCGCTCGCGCCCAATCTCGTCCCGCGCGCAATCCTGCCGCGCGCTATCGCGTTGTCCTCGATCGCCTGGCAGGTCGGCGCCATCTTCGGTCCCGCGGTCGGCGGCTATCTTTACGCCGCCGCGCCGTACCTGCCCTACACCGTCGCCTGCGCGTTATTCGCGGTCTCGTTGCTATGTGTGTTTCTGATCGGCCCAAAGCCGCAGACCGCCGTCGACCGCAACCGTCATCCGTGGAAGCAAATGGTGGACGGCCTGCACTATGTCCGCCGCAACAAGCTCGTGCTTGGCGCGATCAGCCTCGACCTGTTCGCGGTCCTCCTCGGCGGGGCGACGGCAATGCTGCCGGTGTTCGCGCGCGACGTGCTGCACGCCGGGCCAGAGGGCCTCGGGCACTTGCGCGCCGCGCCGGCGGTCGGGGCGACGTTGACCGCCGCCTTCTTCTCCATCCGTCCGCTGAAGCACAACGTCGGGGTCAAGATGCTCGGCGCCGTCGGGATTTTCGGATTGGCGACGATCGTCTTCGGCTTTTCGCACTGGATGCCGTTGTCGCTCGCCGCTTTGGCCCTGCTCGGCGGCGCCGACATGTTCTCGGTCTATGTCCGCCAATCGCTGATTCAGCTCCACACCCCGGACGAAATGCGCGGCCGGGTCGGCGCAGTCTCATCCTTGTTCATTTCCGCTTCGAACGAGCTCGGCGAGGCGGAATCCGGTTTCCTCGGCGCGCTGATCGGTCCAGTGGCGTCGGTCATCGCCGGCGGGTTCGGAGCGATCGCCGTGGTCTTTTTGTGGAGGTGGTGGTTCCCCGAGCTGCGTCTTGCAAAAAGCTTTGAGGCGCCCGACTTGCGTCGGTCTAAAACCCTCGTTGAGGAGAGCCTCGAATGAAAGCCGGCACCATTCTCGAGACCATCGGCGGCACGCCGCACGTCCGGATCAACCGCTTGTTCGGGACCGATGCCGACGTGTGGATCAAGCAGGAACGCGCCAACCCGGGCGGTTCGATCAAGGACCGTATCGCGATGGCGATGGTCGAGGACGCGGAGGCTTCGGGCAAGCTCAAGCGCGGCGGGGTGATCGTCGAGCCGACCTCGGGCAACACCGGCATTGGCCTCGCCATGGTCGCCGCGGTAAAAGGCTATCGACTGATCCTCGTCATGCCCGACAGCATGAGCATCGAGCGCCGGCGACTGATGCTCGCTTATGGCGCCGAATTTGAGCTGACGCCGCGCGAAAAGGGCATGAAAGGCTCGATCGCCCGCGCCGAGGAAATCGTCTCCGCCACCGACGGCGCGTGGATGCCGCAGCAGTTCGAAAACCCAGCCAACGTCGAGATTCACCGCCGGACGACCGCCCAGGAAATCCTGCGCGATTTCGCCGACGCGCCGCCGGCCGCGCTGATCACCGGCGTCGGCACCGGCGGTCACATCACTGGTTGCGCCGAAGTGCTCAAGCAGGAATGGCCGGAATTGAAGGTGTTCGCGGTCGAACCGACGCTGTCGCCAGTCCTGTCGGGCGGCGAACCCGGGCCGCACCCGATCCAGGGCATCGGCGCCGGTTTCATCCCGGCGATCATGGATGTCAGCGTGCTCGACGGCGTCATCAAGGTCGATCCCAACGACGCCAAGGAAATGGCGCGCCGCGCCGCCCGCGAAGAGGGCATGCTGGTCGGAATTTCGTCTGGTGCCACCCTTCAGGCGATTGCCCAGAAGCTTCCCGAGCTCGGGCCGACCGCGCGGGTTATCGGCTTCAATTACGATACCGGCGAGCGCTATTTGTCGGTTCCGGATTTCCTTCCCGAACAGGCTTAAGACACCGCTAACCGCGCTTGTTTGGCGGGCCGTTAACCCGCGTCCGTTTAAAAGACTCGCACATACACGGGCGCAAGGGGTGGTCCGGATGAGTGGGTGAAGTCTTTATGCGTCGAACCCTGTTCGGCAAATCTCCAGAACTTGAACGCCTTGCGCCGGCGCGCGTGTCAGCGCGCGAAGCGCTGACATTCGACATTGTCGACCATGAATCGAGCGTCGACCAAACCCTGATCGAGCGCCGCGTGGGCAGCTGGGCCGTCGCCCCGTGGCTGCTGCTTGCCGGGCACATGATCATTGGCGCGTCGTTGCTGTTGCAAGACAGGCCGGCCGCGAGCGCCGCGACGCTGACCGCGGTGTTTCTTCCATTCGGGCTTTCGCTAGCCGCCGACCTGGCTGCCGGCCTGGTGTTGATCTACCGCCGCCGGCTGCACCTCGCACCACACGCGGCCGCCCGGCTGATGTGCGGCTACGTCGCCGCGACAGGCGTGTTGTCGAGTCTGTCGAGCGTTGCCACCGGATCGCTGGGGTTGCGCGACGCAAGTTTTATTACACTCGCCATGGCCACCGGCTTTTTCGTGCGGTCAATGGCCGCGGTCGCCTCTCCTCCGCTGGCGATCGTCAGCGCCTTCATCGCGGCCATCACGACCTTGTTCTTTTCTAGCAATCCGTTGGTGTCCTTCACCATCAACACGCTCGCCGTGACCATGGCGATCTACAGCGTCGCGGTGACACGCCGGGCGATCGCCGGCGGGCGCCGCCGCCTCGCGCTCGAATGGCAGGCCAAGAAGGCGCTCAATTTCGTCGACGAGTTCGAAAATACCGGTCGCGGCTGGTTCTGGGAAACCGACTCGCTCGGCACTTTGTCCTACGTCTCGCGCCAGCTCGCCGAAGACTTTCAGTGCGAGCGCGAAGCGCTGCTTGGCCGGCAGTTTACCGACCTGCTCTCGGTCGACACGCAATGTCTGGACACGATCGAGGAGCGCAAGACCCTCGGCTTCCATTTGTCGGCGCGGTTTCCTTTTTCCGATGTGGTCGTGCGTCCGGCGAGCGATCAGGACGTTCATTGGTCGCTGTCCGGCAATCCGATCTTCGACGATCGCGGCCGCTTTCTTGGGTTCCGCGGGATCGGCACGGACCTTACCGAGCAGCGCCGTTCCGAACAGGAGATTTCGCGGCTCGCGCGCTTCGATTCGCTGACCAGCCTGCCCAACCGGGCCATGATGCGTCAGACGCTCGACGAAGCACTGCGCAACTCGACCCACCGCCGCAAGGGCTGCGGCCTGTTCCTGATCGATCTCGATCGCTTCAAGAACGTCAACGACACGCTCGGCCACCCGGTCGGCGATGCATTGCTCCGCCAGGTCGCGGACCGGCTGAAGTCGGTTATGGGCAATCACGGCCAGGTCGGGCGGCTGGGCGGCGATGAATTCCAGGCAGTGCTCCCGGGCACCGTCGACATCGGCCTGCTGGAATCGCTCGCGCGGACGCTGATCGAGCAGGTCTCCCGGCCCTACGTCATCGAGGGTCACAGAGTGACCATCGGCGCGTCGGTCGGAATAACGATCGGTGACCCGGGCCGGGCCAGCGCCGACGCCCTCGTCCGCAATGCGGACCTTGCGCTCTACGCCGCCAAGGACGCCGGCCGCGGCAAGCATTGCTTCTACCAGCCGTCGATGCACAGCGAAGCGGCCGAGCGGCAAGTACTGGAAAACGACCTGAGGCAGGCGATCGACCGCGGCGAACTAAGCGTCGCTTATCAGCCGATCGTCCGTACCGCCGGCGAGGAGATTTCGGGATTCGAAGCGCTGGTGCGCTGGACCCATTCGACCCGCGGCGCGATCTCCCCCGACAAGTTCGTGCCATTGGCCGAGGAAGCCGGATTGATCGGCAAGATCGGCGAGTGGGTACTGCAAACCGCGCTCGCGGAAGCGGTGAACTGGCCCGATCAGGTGCGGATCGCGGTCAACCTTTCGCCGCTCCAGTTCAACGACCCCGCGATCGTCGCCACGGTCGCGCGGATCCTGAACGAGACTGGAGTTCGCGCCGATCGCCTCGAGCTCGAGATCACTGAGGGCGTGTTCCTTGCGGAAGGTGACACCACCGACGACACCTTCGCCAGGCTCAAACACCTCGGCGTCCGTCTCGCGCTCGACGACTTCGGCACCGGCTACAGTTCGCTCGGCTATTTGAAGAAAGCGCCGTTCGACAAGATCAAGATCGACCAGAGCTTCGTCCGTGGCGCGGCCTCGTCCACTAACCGCAACGCCGCGATCATCCGCGCCATTGTGACGCTCGCCGACACCCTCGGCATGGATACCTGCGCCGAGGGCGTTGAAACTCACGACGACCTTCACCTCATCCGCGAGCTCGGCGTGAACATGGTCCAGGGCTATATTTTCGGCCGTCCCGGCGATGCGGCAAGTGCTCGCGAATTGGCAAACAGCGCGACCATCGAGGCCGAAGGCTATCAGTGCATTCGCGAGCCGCGCCATCGGCTGATGCGCCGCGCGATCACCTGCATCGACGATGAGATGGTCGAAGTGAAGCTGCGCAATATCTCGTCGATGGGGGCGTTGGTCGAATGCCCGCTGCCGATCGCTCCGGATACCCTGATCACCATCGACATCGTGGGAGTCGGACCGGTCAGCGGTGTGGTCTGTTGGGCGCAAGCCGGCAAGTTTGGCATTCGCTTCGGCGATCAGTTCGACCTTGCCCGCCTCGCCCCCAAGCGCGACCGCCGCAAGGACGAAGAAGCGGCGCGCCCATGGTACGTCGAACGCCGCGTCGGCTAATCCGCAACAAGAAAAAGCGCGGGGCGCGAACCCGACGCTCTTCCTTTACTCTTACGGCCGGTTAGCGGCGGTTGATGTCGATGTCGCGAACGTCGGCCGCGCCGTAGCCGCCGTAGCCGTAAGCATAGCGCCCGCTACTCGCCAGGCCGCGGACGCGGACCGAGCCGCGGTTCGGATCAACGCGGGTGATGCTGAGTACCCGGCCGGCGCTGCCGTAGGACCCGACGAGCGCGCCGAGAATGCCGCCGGCGCCACCGCGGCTATACAGCCGGTTCTGCACCGCCGAGGTGCACTGCTGAACAGCCGCATTCGTGTTCATGCCGTAACCGTAGTTGTTGTAACGGTAGCCGTAGCCATAGCCGTAGGGCTGGGTCTGATAATATTGTGCTGTCGACGGGGCGGCCGAGGCAATCGCCGCGAGGCCTGCGGCACCGGCCAGGATTTTGGTCATCATGGTCATGGCTCTTGTCTCCTTTCGAATGAATGGAGCCTTCGCCGGGTAAAACGCGCGGGAAACGGCAGTCGGGCGCTACGTTCGTCGCGCAACCGGCTCCGGCTGTCGCAGCGGCGTGAACGCGCTGTGAATATCGGGACGCGAAAAAGGGCCCGCCGGGTGAACTGACCGGCGGGCCCTCTTACTCAGGGAATCTTGCGCGGTCCCCCTACCGCCGACGACTCGCAAAGGGGTCAGCAAGCCGGTTATGGAAACGTCTCACGCTCACCCCCGTGAGAGCAACGTCGCGTTCTGGACCGTCCCGAATTGGGAAGCTTTGCCGAGTGGCCGCTTGGCCACAGCAGCATCGGAAACGACGGCGGGTGCGCCAAGTGGAGGAACGGTCACAACCCGAGTGGTTTATGCACTTGTGATTGAGGAAGACGGCCAGGTTGTCGAACGAATGCGCGCCCGGGCCGAACAATGCCGCCGCCTCGCCAAAGCGATTCTCGACCGGAGCGCCGCAGCCGTCTTGACGACGATGGCCGAAGAGGTCGAAGCCGACATCAAGCGGCTTGAAGGTGGTCAGGATTCCGGTCCGACCCAGCGCACGCCGCCTCCCCCGCAATGCTGAGGCATTCGCGCGTTCGATTCGATGTTTAACATGTGATAAGGCCCTCCGCGTGCCGAATGGTTTTGCGGGCGCCCCCGACGGCGCCGCGCATGGGGAGGCGCAGATGAACCCTTTCGTCCGATCGAGTTGCTGTCTGGCCGCCGTCGCGGCTCTGGCGAATTGCGGCGGCGGGTCGCCTAAAAATGAAAACGGCAGCGCCGCAAACGCGACCCAGGCGGCGGAAAATGCCACCGCGAACACGCTTATGCCCGCCGCGCCGCCCGCGCTGCCCGCTCCCGCGGTATCAGCCAACGAGAAGCGCATGACGATCGAGGCCCTGCCGGTTGCGCAGCCTGGACCCGGCGTGGCCGTGGGCTCGGTCCACATGGTCCGGTCCGCCAGCGGCATCGTGACCGACGGTTTCGGCGGCGGCTGCATGGTGTTCGAAGACCCGACAAGCGGCGTCTGCCACAAGGACAGCGATTGCCACGTGCCGAGTTACATCTCGGCGGCGGGTGGCCCATGGGCCTATTGCGCGGACCAGAAATGCTGGATCAAGCCGGCCGACAAGGCCTTTTGCTGGAAGTCGCGTTACTCGACCCCGCAGCTACCGTTGCAAGTCGGCAAGCCGCAATCGACACCCAAGGTGACCTTGGCGAGCCTCCCGGCGCAACTGTTCCAGGGTCCGGCCAAGAATCAGATCAGGGCGCGGGTCATCGCCTGCCTCAACGGGAAATATAAGTCAGGCGACGCACCGCCCTGCGCCGGTGGCAAAGGCCCGCGCACCGACGACATCGGGGATGCGAAGACCCTGACGAAATAGGACCCGCTAATTCCGGCGAACGAGCAACATCGCGCCGACGACGCAGCCGCCGAACAGCGCGCCCTCAAGGCCGCCGGTGACGATCTGGCTGACCGGCCCGAAGCCCTGCTCGCCGAACAAAGCGCCGATCTGGTCGAGGCGCAGGCGCGAGGCGGGGAAGTGGCGGGCGAGCAGGTCGAGGCTGCCGCCCATCATCCGTCCACCGAGCATCGGAATGATCAAGCCGGCCGCGCCACCGCATAGAGCCGCCAGGGTTGCGCCGCGTTTGACCGATCCGGCGCGGCTTGCGAGCCACGCGCCGAGGCCGACGGCCCCGCCGAGCAACACGCCTTCGAACGGTCCGGTGATGTCGCCCGGCGACTGGCCGATCAGCAGGCTGAAAGCGTCGAGGCCAAGCAGTTTGACGATCGCTCCGACGACGAGGCCGCCGAGCGCGCCGGCAGCGATGCTCCAGCGCCGCGTGCGGCCCGGAGCGAAACCGGCGGCGGCGATCCCGAATGCAACGCCCGCAGCTCCAAGCAGCGCGACCAGGACCGACAGCGACACCAGCACAAGCAACACGGAGAGCGCACCCATGCCCGGCTGCAGCGGCTGCGACGCGCCGGCGAAGCCGTAGACCAGGCCGCCAATCAGCCCCGCGACCCCGCCGCCGAGCGTCCCCGCGACGGCCAGGCGCACAACCTCACGCCATGGATGGGGCGAGGCTCTCTGCGACGACAGGGTTTCTAGCCCCAACGGCGTTACCGGCGCGATGAAGCGGTAACCGTGCTTGGGCACGGTCTCGATGAAGCGCGGCCGCCCGGCATCGTCGCCGAGCTTGCTGCGCAACGTCTTGATGCATTGGGTCAGCGCCTCGTCGGTGACCGGGACGCCCTTCCACACCTCGTCGAGGAAACGGTCCTTGGAGACGAGCTTGCCGGGCTCGCTCACGAGCAAGGCGAGGGCATCGAGGTAGCGGGCATTGAGCTCGACCGGGTCTCCGCCGCGGAGCAACTGCCGGTCCGCCGGATCGAGGGTGAAGATATCGAAGCGGAAGCGGCCAAGCGTCATTTTTCAGCGAAACCTCAGCAGTTGCTCATGCCGCTCACCGGCCACTCGGGCAGGATCGAAGCTCATTCATGCATGGAGGCGAGACAATGGCAAGCAAGGCCGCTGACAATCGGTGGAACGGATGGCGGATCGCGCGGTGGACCGTTCCCGCAATCCTGCTGCTGGTTCCGCCTGTCGCGCATTTCCAGTGGACCGGGTCCGACTATGTAGCGATGGGCATCCTCCTGTTCGGCTCCGTCGGAACTTATGAGGCCATTGCGCGGACAAACAGCAGCTTCGCTTACCGTGCCGCGGCGGCCGTCGCCGTCGCCACGTCATTCCTGCTCATCTGGATCAACCTCGCGGCCGGCATCATCGGCAGCGAGACCAATCCGTTGAACCTGCTCTACGCCGGCGTGATTGGCGCGGCACTGATCGGCGCGATTGCCGCGCGCTTTGAGCCGGGCGGAATGGCGCACGCTTTGGCCGCGACGGCGGCGGTTCAGGCGCTCGTCGGCGTGGTCGCCGTGTTTGCCGCGGGCGATCAACCGCCGGGGATGACCGGACAAGCGATGCTGAACGGCGGCTTCGTTGCTTTGTGGCTGCTGGCGGCCGCATTGTTCCGCAAGGCGGCGCGGGACCGGAGCGCCTAAAACGCTTCGGCCGGAATCTTCATCAGCGTCTCGGCGCCGGCCTCGATCTTGCGCCGCAGACCCGAGGTCATCGGCAGTTCGCGCAGCGCGAAAAAGCGCGCCGTCGTCAGCTTACTCTCGTGAAACTCCTTGTCTGCGTCGCCGTCGGCCAGTGCGCGCGATGACGCCGCGGCCATCTTGATCCACATCCAGCCGAGCGCCACGAGGCCCATCAGCTCCATGTAGGCGTAGGCACCGGCGCCCGCATTGTCGGGATCGGCCACGGCATGTTGTGCGAGCCAAATGGTCGCGCCCTGAAGGTCGGCGAGCGCGGGCTCCAAAGCCGCCGCAACTCCGCCGGGATCGCCGGCATTTTTGGCATCAGCGATATCGCGCCCGACCGTCTCGAAGAACAAGCGCACGGCGCGGCCACCGTCCTTGGGCAGCTTGCGGCCGACCAGATCCATCGCCTGGATGCCGTTGGTCCCCTCGTAAATCTGGGTGATCCGCGCGTCCCGGACGAACTGCTCCATCCCGTGCTCGCGGATATAACCATGCCCGCCGAACACCTGCTGGGCATTGACCGCGGCGTCGAAGCCCTTGTCGGTGAGATAGCCTTTGATCACCGGCGTTAGGAGACCGAGCAGATCATCGGCCTGCTGCCGCTCGGTTTCATCAGGCGAGCGGCGCGTGAGGTCAACCTGAAGCGCGCCCCACAGCACGAGCGCGCGGCCCGGCTCGATGTAGGCACGGGCTTCCATCAACATGCGGCGGACGTCGGGATGGACGATGATCGGGTCGGCCTTGGCGCCGGGCTCGCGCTCGGATTCCTTGAGCGCGCGGCTCTGCCGCCGGTCCTTCGCGTAAGCCGCGGCATTCTGGTAAGCGACCTCGCCCTGGGCCAGGCCCTGGAGGCCGACACCGAGGCGCGCGGCGTTCATCATGATGAACATCGCCGCCAGGCCCTTCTCCGGCTCGCCGACCAGCCAGCCCTTGGCCCCGTCGTAATTCATCACGCAGGTGGCGTTACCGTGGATGCCCATCTTCTTCTCGATCGCGCCGCAGCTGAGCGCGTTGCGCTCGCCGAGGCTGCCGTCGTCGTTGACGAGAAATTTGGGGACGACGAACAGCGAGATGCCTTTGACGTTGTCCGGGGCCCCGGCGATCTTGGCGAGCACCAGGTGAATGATATTCTCGGCGAGATCATGCTCGCCGGACGAGATGAAGATCTTGGTCCCGGTGATCGAGTAGCTGCCGTCGGGATTAGGATCGGCGCGGGTCTTCAGCAGGCCGAGGTCGGTGCCGCAGTGCGGCTCGGTCAGGTTCATCGTGCCGGTCCATTTGCCGGTGATCATCGTCGGCACATATCGCTGCTTGAGCTCATCCGAGCCCTTGATCAGCAGCGACGCAATCGCACCCGAGGTCAGCCCCTGGTACATTTCGAAACTGTGGTTGGCCGACAGGATATATTCGGTGACCGCGGTGCCGACGACCTGCGGCAGGCCCTGCCCGCCATATTCCTCCGGCCCGGTCAGGGTCGGCCAACCAGCCGCGACGAACTGGTCATAAGCTTCCTTGAAACCAGGCGGGGTCGTCACCGAACCGTCGTCCGCGCGCTTGCAGCCGGCCTCGTCGCCGACCTTGTTCAAGGGCGCCAGCACCTCGGCGGAGAATTTGCCCGCCTCCTCGAGGATTGCTTCGATCAGGTCGGGGGTCGCGTTGGCGAAGCCCGGGAGGTTCGAATAGCGGCCGATATCGAGCACGTTCTCGAGGATGAAGCGGGTCTCTTTGACCGGCGCGTTATAGATCGGCATGTCACTTACCTCCGTGTCAGTTCCTCCTATTGCGACGGATTGGCAGCGTCCAGCGGCTGTTAAGGCCGCACCAGCGACATTACATGGATGTCCGAAGAGGAACGCTTGATGAAACGCCTGATGATTGCCGCTGTCGCCGCGCTGATGGCCGCGAGCCCCACCACCGCCGCCCCACGCACCGAAACCGCGGTGCTCGCCGGCGGCTGTTTCTGGGGCATGGAATCGGTGTTCGAGCACGTCAAAGGCGTGACCGACGTTGTCTCGGGTTTCGCCGGCGGCGACGCCAGAAGCGCGACCTACGACGCGGTCAGCACCGAACGGACCGGCCATGCCGAAGCGGTCAGGATCACCTACGACCCGGGCCGGATCAGCTACGCCCAGCTGTTGCAGGTCTATTTCGCGGTCGCCCACGACCCGACCCAGGTCAACCGTCAGGGACCCGACGTCGGCCCGAGCTACCGTTCGGCGATCTTCCCACAGAATCCCGGGCAGGCGCAGGTCGCCAAGGCGTTCATCGCGAAACTGCAGGCGCGCCATGTGTTCAAGGCGCCGGTCGCGACGCGAATCGAAAGCGGCGACTTCTTCCCGGCCGAAGCTTATCACCAGGATTATGCGAGGAAGCACCCGTGGGAACCGTACATCGTCATCAACGACCGGCCGAAGGTCGCGGCGCTGAAGCGGCAATATCCCGGCATTTACAGGGGCTAAGCGCCTAAACTGCTAAGATTTCATGTTTTATTCAGGGCGGGGCGACAAAGGTGCGCCCTCGCCCTATATGACACCGACGTGGCCAACACCGCGGGTAGCCGGGAACCCAGACGATGCTGACGACCGATCCGTTCGACGACGACAAACTGCGCGAGGAATGCGGCGTATTCGGCGTTTGGGGCGCCGATAACGCCTCGAACCTCGTCGCGCTCGGGCTCCACGCGCTGCAGCATCGCGGGCAGGAAGCGGCCGGGCTGACCAGCTTCGACGGCACGCATTTTCATTCGCATCGGGCGATGGGCCACGTCGCCGGCAATTTCGACCGCGACGACATCATGCGCAAGCTCGGCGGCCGCACGGCGATCGGCCATGTCCGCTATGCGACCACGGGCGAAACCGCGTTGCGCAACGTCCAGCCGCTGTTCGCCGAATTGGCCGAGGGCGGCTTCGCGGTCGCCCACAACGGCAACATCTCGAACGCGATGAAGCTGCGGCGGACGCTCAACCGGCGCGGCTCGATTTTCCAGTCGACCGGCGACACCGAGGTCATCATCCACCTCGTCGCCACCTCCACCCACGCCAATCTGCTCGACCGCCTGACCGACGCATTGAAGCAAGTCGAAGGCGCGTACTCGCTGGTTGTCCTCACCGAAGAAGGCCTGGTTGCTTGCCGCGACCCGCTCGGCATCCGGCCACTGGTCATGGGCAAGCTCGGCGAAGCAACCATCTTCGCCTCGGAAACGGTCGCGTTCGACGTCATCGGCGCGACCTTCATTCGCGATGTTGACCCCGGCGAGCTGATCATCGTCAACGACAGCGGCATTCGCTCCTTCCGCCCGTTCGAGAAGGCGGAGCCGCGTCCGTGCATCTTCGAACATGTGTATTTCTCGCGGCCGGATTCGATCGCCGAGGGCCAATCGGTCTATCAAGTGCGCAAGGCGATCGGCGCCGAGCTATCGCGCGAAGCGCCGGTTGAGGCCGATTACGTCGTCCCCGTGCCCGACAGCGGCGTGCCCGCGGCAATCGGCTTTTCGCAAGAATCGGGCATCCCGTTCGAACTCGGCATCATCCGCTCGCACTATGTCGGGCGGACGTTCATCCAGCCGACCCAGGAAGTGCGCCACCTCGGCGTCAAACTGAAGCACAACGCCAATTCGGCGCTGGTCGCCGGCAAGCGCATCGTGCTGGTCGACGACTCGATCGTCCGTGGCACGACTTCGGTGAAACTCGTGCAAATGATGCGCGACGCGGGCGCACGCGAAGTCCACATGCGGATCGCCTCGCCGCCGACGCGGCACAGCTGCTTCTACGGCGTCGACACGCCCGAGCGCGCCAAGCTGCTGGCGGCGCAGATGAACGTCGAGCAGATGCGCGATTATATCAACGCCGACAGCCTCGCTTTCATCTCGATCGAGGGCTTGTACCGGGCGCTTGGCGACGAGCGCGACACCGCCGCGCCGCAGCGCTGCGACGCATGCTTCACCGGCGATTACCCGACGACATTGACCGACGTTTCCGAGAAGGAAAAAGGCGCGCCTTTGTCTTTGGTGGCTAGCCGCTAGCCGCTACACGCGCCGCCATGACTGATTCGAAGCCACTTGCCGGCCAGCTCGCGCTGGTCACCGGCGCCAGCCGCGGGATCGGCGCCGCGACCGCCGAAGCCCTCGCCGGCGCCGGCGCTCATGTAATTCTCGTCGCCCGCACCGCCAGCGCGCTCGAACAGATCGAGGACCGCATCCACGAGGCCGGCGGATCGGCGACCATCGCGCCGCTCGACCTCACCGAGGGCGAGGGCATCGGCAAGCTCGCGGTCGCGGTCGCCGAGCGGTGGGGTAAGCTCGAGACGCTCGTGCTCAACGCGGCGATGCTCGGCTCGCTCACTCCGGTGCAGGACATCGATCCCAAGGAATATTCGCGGATCCTGAGCTTGAACGTCCTCGCCAACCAGGCGCTGGTCGCGGCGTTTGACCCGTTGCTGAGGAAGGCCGATCGCGCCGACGTGGTCGCGCTGACTTCGTCCGTCGGCGGCGAACCGCGCGCCTTCTGGGGCGCCTACGGATCGTCGAAAGCCGCGCTCGAGACTTTGCTCGGCGCCTACGCCGACGAGACCACTCATACTGGGCGGATTCGCGTCCATATCGTCGACCCGGGCGCAACGCGGACGCGGATGCGGGCGCTCGCTTTCCCCGGCGAGGAGCCCGACAGCGTCAAGCCGCCCGAAACGGTGGCCGAGGCAATCGTCGAGCGGCTGCTGTCGGCCGCGCCAACCGGCGAGAAACTACGGGTCGAGGTCTAGGCCAGAGCGAAGCGCGTTAGCCGCCGCGCGGGATCGACTTCGTTGAGACGAAGGGTGATCGCTTCGCCGATCGCGAGACCCTCGCCCGGCACGCGCGTGATCACCGCCGGATCGGCCAGCTGGATCCGCGCGCCGCGCTTCTTGTCGATGTCGGTGACCGTCCCGGCAAACTTCTCGCCGACCCGGCCTTGCAGCACCACCGCTTCCGCCAACTCGAGAACCGCGCTGTCCACCTGTCCGGCTCTCGCTTCAGCCCGGTTCATGACCTCGGGCAATCGCTCGAATGCGGCGGTCACGCCATCCGGAACGCTGCGCCCGTTCGCGACCGCCAAAGCAGCCTGCGTCACGTAGCGATCGGCGAGCCGCCGCAACGGCGCGGTCGCATGGACGTAGGTCGCGCGCATCGCCGAATGCCACGGCTTCTCGCCGGCGCGGAACGGGGCATACGTCGCATGAACGCCGGCGCGGCGGATCGCCAGCATGAACGCCGCCTCCTTCGGATCGTTGGGATCGAGAGTGCGCTGGCGGTCTTCCAGGCTGACGCTCTTTGGCCAATCGACCCCGAGCGCCTTGGCGCTGTGCCGCAAGCGCCGGATTCCCCAGTCGTCGGGCTCGGGCATGACCCGGAACAGCCCGGTGTAATGGCTGTACAATGCGTCGGCAACGGCAAGGTTCGCGGCGAGCGACATGGATGCATTGGACTGTTCGGCCGCGCTCATCGGCCGGAACTCAAGGCAGAAACAGCCGTCCGGCCCTTCGACTACCTGCTGCTGCGGCGGGTCGACGCGCGAGGCTCCGCGCGCATTCTCCGCGGCCGCGATCCGCCGCGACAATTCGTCGAAGCCGGCCGGCAAATCTTCAGGCCGCACGGTCGCATAGCCGAGCTTGGCGCGGCTGCGGACGATCGCTCGTTCGACCCCGTCGAGAGTCGCGCCGCCGTCACTTCCGACACGAACGATGAACAGAATCGCGGGCCTGTCGCCGTCCGGCAAAAGGCTCGCCGCGCCGTCGCACAGCACCGGCGGATAGAGGCTGATCTTGCCGTCGGGCATGTAAATGGTCTGGCCGCGCGTCCACGCTTCCGTATCGACCGGGCCGCCGTCGGGCACGAACCAGCCGACATCGGCGATGGCGTAACGCAAGATGAGGTCGCTCCCGGCCAACTCAATCGCGAACGCCTGGTCAAGGTCGGTCGAACTCGCCGGATCGAGCGTGACGAACGGAACCGCGGTGCGGTCGATATGATCGCTCAACGGCTGCCGCACCGCGGCCTGCGCCGCAGCTTCCACGTCCTGCGGGAAAGCGCCCGGCAACTGGAATTGTGCGCGGATCGCCGCGAGGCCATCACCCAGCGCCCGCGCCCTGTCGACGAGGGACTTCACGCTTTGACCATCGTCACCTGCGCGACGTCGATCGCGCCACCGCGAAAACCGCCTTCACAATACATCAGATAATAACGCCACAGATCGTGGAAGGTCTCGCCGAAGTCGCCGAGGGCGCTGCGCGCGACTGCCTGATCGTAGCGCTCCCGCCAACGCTTCAGCGTCTCGGCATAATCGAGGCGAAACCCGTCGCGGCCATCCCATGACAGCCCACGCTCGCGCGCCAGCGCTTCGAAACGCGGCTCGTTGAGCAGCATCCCGCCTGGGAAAATGTAGGTCTGGATGAAGTCGGCGCTGCGCGCATAGCGATCGAACATGCTATGATCGAACGAAATGAACTGCAGCGCGGCGCGCCCGCCGGGCTTCAAATTCCGCGCGATACAGTCGAGATAGGCGCCCCACCAGCGTTGGCCGACCGCTTCGACCATCTCGACCGAAGCGACGGCGTCGAACTGCTCCGCGGTGTCGCGATAATCCTGGAGGCGAATTTCGATTTGCGACGAGAAGCCGGCGGCGGCGATCTTATCTTCGGCCCAGGCCTTCTGTTCCTTTGACAGCGTCAGGCCGACCACGCTTACCCCGCGCCGCGCCGCCTCGATCGCGAGACTGCCCCAGCCGCAGCCGATCTCGAGCAGGCGCTGGCTGGGTTTCAGCTCGAGCCTGTCGAGCAAGGCGTGGATCTTGTTGAGCTGCGCGGCTTCGAGGCTCTCGTCCGGCGCGGCGAAACGCGCGCACGAATAGGTCATCGTCTCGTCGAGCCACGCCGAGTAGAAATCATTGCCGAGGTCGTAATGCGCCTGGATGTTCTCCCGCGCCTTGCGCGGCGCGTTGTCGCGCAGGCGGTGCGCGGCCAGATTGACCCAGCGGAACAAACCCTTGGCGCGGCCGATGTCGCCGAGACTGGCGGCATTGACGGAAAACAATTCGAAGATCGCCACCGGGTCGGGGCTCGTCCATTCGCCCAGGGCCCACGCTTTGTACCATCCGACCGAGCCTGAGGTCGCAAGGCGGACGAGCGCTATCCAACTGGAGATCTGAACGACCGCAGCTGGTCCGGGCGAGCGAAAGCCGAGGCGATGGCGGCCGCCGCCAGGCACAATCGTGTCGAGCCCGCCATGATCGAGCCGCCGGTCGACCTCATCGAGGACATGCGACAAAGCAGGCGCAAACAGCCGGGCAAGCATCCCGCCGCCGGTGGCAAAGCCCCGGTCCGCGCGCACCAGATGTTCGCCCCGAGCCATAATGGCGCGAGTTATTTGGATGTCGGCTGCGAGTCGAGCGGGATGAGGAAGGTCGAACTCGACGCGCGACCGGATTCAAAGAAGCGCTGGTCAGTCAAATAGGCGCGCCCGCCCTCCTCGTGGACCATCGGCATGCGCGACCAGAACAGGAAGGCGCGGACGCGTTTGCTGTCCTTCGCGGCGGCGGCGAGACGCTGATCGTCGAGGTTCAGTTGCGTGATCCTGGGGTCTAGCCACGCGCTGTTGAGCCCGTCGAACGAATTGTAGGTCCCGCTCCCGCCGATGCTGTCGCCGCGCCAGACCATCTTGCGCTTCCAGAAGGTCAGCGGAACTTCACCGGCGACGATCATCCGTGGGGTAGTCACGCGCTCGACCAGCGGCCGAGTGACCGCGACGGCACGCGCGGAGATTGCGGCGTTTAACCCGATGTAGCCGAGCATCGCACCAAACGCCCAGACCGCCGGCCGCGTCCAGTTCTTGCCCAGCCGTTCCGCGCGCCACGACATTTCGAGGCCGAGGATCAGCATGATCCAGATCCACGGGTCGATGATGAACAACGTGTCGCCATAGAACCAGCGCTGCGACACAGGGTCGAGCAGACGCGTTCCGTAGGTGTTGAGAAAATCCAGGATCGGGTGGCTTAAAGTGCCGAGAAAGCAGGCGAGAAGCAGCCAGCCGAGCTTGATTTTGCCTTCCTTGTTAGGTCGCAACCTTTCCCATACCAGAATGATTGCAGCTGCCAAAAAGGGTATGGTGACGAGCCCGCCGAGGCCGTGGCTGAACCCGCGATGCGCTTCGATGGCTTCGTAACCGAGCGGGCGTGCGAAGAAGCTGTCGATGTCGGGCAAATTGGCGGAAATGATCAGCGCCGGCATCGCGCGCGGCGTCAGGCGCTTCAGCCCCATGCGCCCAAGCAGGGCGCCGACCAGCGAGTGCGTTAGATTGTCCAATCAGGAGCTGCGGATCACTCTGCGCGCGGTTCCTTCTCGACCATCCAGGTTTGGCCTTTCGAGACCAATGCCTGAAGGTCGGCCGGCTTGCCTTTGGCGGCGGCAGCGTTCTGCTCGATCACCGCAGTCTCGAAGGTCGGCGCCGGGTCTTCGTAGAGGACGCCCAACGCCATCGGGAAGCCCTCGGGCATTTCGACCAGCATGTGCGCGATCGACCGGTTCTTCGGGTCGTGAACCAGGACGTCCGGGTCCTCCGCATCGACCACCTTCAGTGCCAGCCGCTCACGGTCGAGCGCGATGCCCTTGGCCCCGCCGGCGAACAGCATTTTCTCGCCGGTCTTGAGCCAAAGCTGCTTCTCGGCGGCTACGTCGCGCTCGGTGAAGCTGGCGAACACATCGTCGTTATAGACCACGCAATTCTGGAAGATCTCGACGAAGCTCGCACCGCGGTGGGCATGCGCCGCCTTCAACACCTCGGGCAGATTCTTGTGGACGTCTATACCCCGCGCGACGAACCGCGCGCCCGATCCTAGCGCAAACGCGCACGGCTGGACCGGGCGGTCGACCGAACCGAACGGGGTCGAGGGACTGCGCGTGCCGACCCGGCTGGTCGGCGAGTACTGCCCCTTGGTCAGGCCGTAGATCTCATTGTTGAACAGCAGGATCTGGCAGTCGAGGTTGCGGCGCAAGATGTGCATGCTGTGGTTGCCGCCGATGCTCAATGCATCGCCGTCGCCCGTGATGATCCACACGTCGAGTTCGGGGTTGGCGAGCTTGACCCCGGTGGCGAAGGCCGGCGCGCGACCGTGGATGGTGTGGAAGCCGTAGGTCGCCATGTAATAAGGGAAGCGGCTCGAACAGCCGATGCCCGAGATGAACACCGTCTTTTCGCGCGCGACGCCCAGATCCGGCATCGTCCGCTGCACCGCTTTCAACACCGCATAATCGCCGCAGCCGGGACACCAACGCACTTCCTGGTCGCTCGCCCAGTCCTTGGCGGTGGTGGTCGGGATCGGAGAGATTTCGTTCATCCGTGGGGCCTCAGCCAATAAACCAGAAACAGCACCGCAGCCAGCAGCAGGATCATCGGCCAGACGCTGAGCTGTTTCATTTGAGCGCCCGGTCGATCGCCGCTTCGATCTCGGCGATGCGGAACGGGTGGCCGGAGACCTTGGTCAGCGATTGGGCATCGACCAGATACTGGTCGCGCAGCAGCGTCTTGTACTGGCCCATGTTCATCTCGGGCACGAGCACGTGCTTGAACCCCTTGAGCAGCGGCCCGAGATTCTTCGGCATCGGCCAGATATGGCGGACGTGGATCGGGCCGAAGGTCGAACCCCAGCCGACGACCACCAGCTCCGCGCCTTCGCGGCCGAGGCAAATGTTCTGGTCGGGAATGTCATTAGCGATTCCGGCCACCTTGGCATGGCGGGTGTCGGTCATCTCCTGGTGCGCGGCGGGCGAATAATCGATGTTGCCCGTGCCGGGCTGCTTCTCGATCCCGCCGATACGATGCTCAAGGCCCGGCGTTCCCGGCTTGATCCAGGGTCGCGCAAGGCCGTCGCCGCGCGCATAGGGCATGACCTGCTGACCCTCGTCCGGAATCGTGTCGAAGAAGCTGACCGGGAACGGCGCATAGCCGCTCATGTCCGGCACCTTCCACGGCTCTGCGGCATTGGCGATGTAGCCGTCGGTCAGCAGCATCACCGGCGTCATATATTTGGTCGCGATGCGGCACGCCTCGATCGCGCAGTCGAACGCGTCGGCGGGCGAGCGGGCCGAAATTACCGGTACCGGCGAGTCGGCGTTGCGGCCGTAAACCGCCTGGTAGAGGTCGGACTGCTCGGTCTTGGTCGGTAGGCCCGTCGACGGCCCGCCGCGCTGCGAATTGACGACGATCAGCGGCAATTCGGTCATCACCGCGAGGCCCAGCGCCTCGGTCTTGAGCGCGATGCCCGGACCCGATGACGAGGTGATCCCAAGGTTGCCAGCATAACTCGCGCCGATCGCCGCGCAGATCGCCGCGATCTCGTCCTCTGCCTGGAAGGTCGTGATCCCGAATTCCTTGAGCCGCGCCAGATGATGGAGCAGCGGGCTCGCCGGAGTGATCGGGTAGGATCCGAAGAACATGTTGACGCCCGCCAGCTGGCTCCCGGCGACCAGGCCGAGCGCAAGCGCCTCGGCGCCGGTGACCGTGCGGTAGAGGCCGGGCTCGGCCGGCGCGGCGGCGAGATGATGCTGCTTGAACGGCGCGCCCATTTCGGTCGTCTCGCCATAGGCGTGACCGGCGTTGAGCGCCGCGATATTGGCTTCGGCGAGCTCGGGCGCCTTGGCAAACTTGAGCTTGAGCCAGTCGACGATCGGCTGGCGGTCGCGGTCGAACATCCACAGCGCCAGCCCCAGCGTCCACATGTTCTTGCAGCGCAGCGCCTCTTTATTGCCGAGCCCGAACGGCTTCACCGAATCGAGCGTCAGCTGCGAGATGTTGAAATGGACGACCTGCCATCTGGCGAGGCTGTTGTCCTCGAGCGGGTTGGCCGCATAGCCGGCCTTGGCGAGGTTGCGCGCCGAAAACTCGCCTTCGTCGGCGATGATCAGCCCGCCCTCGCGCACCTGATCGGCGTTCACCTTGAGCGCCGCCGGGTTCATCGCGATCAGGACGTCGGGCTGGTCGCCGGCGGTCTCGATCGCGGTCGATCCGAAATTGATCTGGAAGGCGGAAACGCCGAAGGTCGTGCCTTGCGGCGCGCGGATCTCGGCGGGGAAATCGGGGAAGGTCGCAAGGTCGTTGCCGGCCAGCGCGGTGCTCAGCGTGAATTGCCCGCCCGTGAGCTGCATGCCGTCGCCGCTGTCGCCGGCGAACCGGACGACGACCGCCTCGGCCGGCGGATGTGCGGTCGCTTCCTTTTCGGTGAGCTGGTGAGTGGCGGTGGCCACGGAGAGGTCCTTCAAAAACGCGCGAGTTTCAGGTCGCCACCCTTTTAGGCCGCAACTGCTGCCTTCGCTACCATTTGTCGTCATTGCGAGCGAAGCGAAGCAATCCAGCGGCGCAAACTGGATTGCTTCGTCACTTCTCTCCTCGCAATGACGAACACATGAGCAAGGATAACTACCGCCGCGGGGTCGGCGTGATGCTCCTCAACCGTGAGGGCAAAGTGTTCGTCGGCGCGCGGATCGATAACACCGACGAGGCCTGGCAGATGCCGCAGGGCGGGATCGACCAGGGCGAGGAACCGTGGACGACCGCGCTGCGCGAGCTGGAGGAAGAGACAGGCATCCCGCCGCACCTGGTCGAGCGGATCGCCGAATGCCCCGAGCGGCTGAAATACGATCTGCCCGAGGCACTCCGCAGCAAGCTATGGGGCGGCAAATGGAAGGGTCAGGACCAGGATTGGTATCTCGTCCGGTTCCTCGGCGCAGACAGCGACGTCAATATCGCGACCAAGCATCCCGAGTTCCGGACATGGAAATGGATCGAGCCCGGCGATCTCCCCGACCTGATCGTTCCATTCAAGCGCGAGCTGTATCGGCAACTGCTGCGCGAGTTTGCGGATTATCTCTGAGGCGCGGTGAAATAGCCGATTCCGCCACCAACCAGGGCGCCAAGAATCGGTCCGATAAACGGCAACGGAATCGCCACGACCGCACCGATGGCGGCGGCAATCGCGGTCCGTTTCGCGACAGGGTTTTCAAGCATCGTCCTCACTCCTTTGCTAGTGTATTATAGTGATAATACACAGGAGAGTCCAGACGCTACCCCCGCGCCCGCTTGAACACCGGCATTTTGACAGTGAAGAGTTGCAGCACGTCGCCGTCCTGGTCGCGGGTTTCGTTGCGCATGGTGACGATCGCCATGTCGGGCCTGGAGCGCGACGGTTTGATCTCGACCACCTCGCCGAACACCTGCAGCGTCATGCCGGGCCGGGTCGGCTTGGGCCAGGCGAGTTGAAGCTCGGCGCCGACCAGCCCATCGGCGAGCGGCACGCTTTCGACCAGCATGCGCATGGTCAGCGCGGCGGTGTGCCAGCCGCTCGCCGCAAGACCGTCGAACAGCGAGGCCGCAGCGGCTTCGTCGTCGAGGTGAAATGGCTGTGGGTCGAACTCCGCGGCGAAGCGCTTGATCTGCTCTGCGTCGAGCACATGCGGAGCGCTGGTGAAACGCTGCCCGACGAACAAGTCTTCGAGGTAAAGGCGCTCGATGCTAGGCGTCCTGCAGCAGGTCCTCGGCGGCGACCAAAACCTTGAGCTCGCCGCTGGCGTAGGGCTTGCGGAGCATTCGTGCGCCCGCGGGCAGTTGCGACTGGGCGACGTCGGATCCGGCGGCGGTCACGACCAAGCGAACGTCGGGCCGATCCTTCGCCACGCGGCGCGCCAATTCGAGCCCGTCGACCGATCCTGGAAGCAGCGCTTCAGTGACCATCACTTCGATCTCGGGATGCTCGCCGAGCATCAAAACCGCGTCATCGGCATTGTAGGCGTGGAATGTGTCGAAGCCCGATTCGCTCAAGATGTCCGATGCGACCAGACCGATAAACGGCTGATCTTCAACGATTAGGGCGGCTGGTCGGCTAGGAGTCATGGGACTGTCACCTGATGTTGGCGCCCTCTAGCCGTCGGGCGGCGACCCATTCGTCAACGCTTGGCACGGGTCGATGTGTCACGTCTTGGGACGCGACGCCCGGGTCACTTTGGCCTTCGGGCCGGTCTTCGAAGGCGTCTTGCGGGGGGCTTTCGAAGCGACCACGGTCTTGAGGACGCTCTTCGCAGCAGTCTTGGCTTTCGGGGCGGCCTTCGTGGCCTCTTTCACGCCAAATTCTTCGAGCGCCCGGCGGCCGACATCGAGCGCCAGTTGCCACATCGCGTTGCCGCGATCGACCCCGTCCTTGGCAAGATCGGTCAGCTGGTCGCCGGCCTGGGCCGCGAGCTTGCGCGCCTTGGCCGGATCCTTGATCGCCGCGGCGGTTGCGACCAGCGCCGACGCGACGATGTTTGCGACCATCGGATTTTCCGCGAGCGATTGAAGGCGCTTGACGGCAAGATCGCTCTTGGCGGCCTTCTTGTCCTTTTTCTTTTTCTTCTTGTCCTTGGCCATCCGCCTGCTCCTGCCGACTCGTTCGATCGGCCAGCGAATTACCACCAGTCGTCACATCAGTGTAATATCCCTCTGTTTCAGTTCGGCTACATGGCTTCGAACAAACCCCGCCCCTCCCCCCGCGGAGCAACGATGGACAGCGAGACCGAAACGCCCGCGCTCGACAAAGCGACGGTCAAGGCAACGCCACCGCCGGCGCCGGACGCGGCGGCAGCGGTCCTGCTGCCCGAGCCAGAGCCGGAGGTTCCCGAGGCGCGCTACTTCAACCGCGAGCTGAGCTGGCTCGCGTTCAACCGGCGCGTGCTCGAGGAAGCGTCCAATCCGCACCACCCGTTGCTCGAGCGAGTCCGCTTCCTGTCGATTTCGGCCAGCAACCTCGACGAATTCTTCATGGTCCGAGTCGCCGGGCTGAAGGCCCATCAGGCGCTCGGGGTCGAGGAGCGTTCGGCCGACGGACTTACGCCGAACCAGCAATTGCTTGCGATCACCGCCGAGGCCGAACGGCTCGTCACCAACCAGCACGAAGTTTGGGGGGCGCTGCAGACCGCGCTCGACGAGGCCGGAATCCACGTCATCGTCGACGAGCCGCTCGACGAAGAAGCCGACAAATGGCTCGACGTGCATTTTCGCGAGCAGATTTTCCCGGTGCTGACCCCCCAGGCGATCGACCCCGCCCATCCTTTCCCGTTCATCCCCAACCAGGGGCTGAGCCTGATTTTCGAAATCAAGAAGGGCAAGAACAGCGTGCGCGAGCTGCTGATGGCGCCCGCAACCCTGCCCCGGTTCATCCGCATTCCAGGCAAGCAATCGCGCTACATCGCGCTCGAAAATCTGATCCGCCGCAAGACCGACTATCTGTTCCCCAAATATGAAGTGTTGCGCGGGGGCGCGTTCCGGATCATCCGCGACAGCGATATCGAGGTCGAGGAGGAAGCCGAGGATCTCGTCCGCTACTTCCGCACCGCGATCAAGCGCCGCCGCCGCGGCCGCGTCGTTCGCCTCGAGCTTGAGCCAGGCATGCCCGAAGCGCTGGTTCGCGCGGTCAACGAGGGGCTCGACGCCGACACCGCGATCACCTCCGAAACGCGCGGCGTCCTTGGCATGGCGCAGCTCTCGCTACTGGTCGACGAGGATCGCCCCGACCTCAAATTCCCCCCATTCGACCCACGCTTCCCGGAACGCATCCGCGAACATGGCGGCGACTGTTTCGCGGCGATCAAGGAAAAGGACATCCTGGTCCACCACCCCTACGAAAGCTTCGAGGTCGTGGTCGCGTTCATCGAGCAGGCGGCGGCCGATCCCGACGTCATCGCGATCAAGCAGACTTTGTACCGCGCCGGCAAACAGTCGGCGATCGTCCGCGCGCTGATCGACGCCGCCGAAAGCGGCAAATCGGTGACCGCGGTGGTCGAATTGAAAGCCCGCTTCGAGGAAGAACAGAATCTGGTATGGGCCACCGCGCTTGAACGTGCCGGAGTTCAGGTCGTCTACGGCTTCATCGACTGGAAAACTCATGCCAAGGTGTCGATGGTCATCCGCCGCGAAGAAAAGGGTTATCGCACCTACTGCCACTTTGGCACCGGCAATTATCACCCGGTCACGGCGAAGATCTACACCGACCTCAGCTACTTCACCGCTGATGCCAAGACCGGCCGCGATGTCGCCAAGCTGTTCAATTACATCACCGGCTATCTTGAACCGCGCAACCTCAAGCTGCTGGTGACCTCACCGCAAAATCTGCGCGCCGAACTGATCAAGCTGGTCGATGCCGAAATCGCCGCCGCCCGCGAGGGCAAGGCGGCCGGCATCTGGGCCAAGATGAATTCGATGGTCGATCCGATCATCATCGAAAAGCTGTACGAGGCGAGCAACGCGGGGGTGCAGATCGACCTCGTCATCCGCGGCATCTGCTGCCTCCGGCCCGGGGTTCCGGGCATGTCCGAGAATGTCCACGTCAAATCGATCGTCGGCCGTTTCCTCGAGCATGCGCGGCTGTGGGCGTTCGCCAACGGGCATCAGCTGCCGAACCCACACGCCAAGGTCTACATCAGCTCGGCCGACTGGATGCCGCGCAATTTCGACCGGCGGATCGAATATATGCTGCCGATCGAGAATGGGACCGTCCACGCCCAGCTGCTCGACCAGGTGATGGTCGCCAACCTCATCGACAATGAGCAAAGCTGGCGCCTCAAGTCGGACGGCACTTACGAGCGGCTGCAACCCAAGCCCGACGAGGCCTTCAACCTGCACAGCTACTTCATGTCGAACCCGTCCTTGTCGGGCCGGGGCCAGGCATTAAAGAAGGGCCGGAGAGTTCCCAAGCTGCGGTTCAATCGCGGACGATAAACAGGGCCCTGGAATACGAGTGAGCAGTGCCGAACCCGTAGCCATTATCGATATCGGGTCGAACTCGGTTCGGCTGGTCGTCTATGCCGGTGCGCCGCGGGTACCGGCGCCGATTTTCAACGAAAAGGTGCTCGCCGGCCTCGGCGCCGGCCTCGAACAGCGGGGAACCTTTGCCCCGGCCGCCCGCGACAAGGCACTCGCGGCGCTGCGCCGGTTCCACCTGTTGATCGATCACATGCAGGTCAAGCGGACCTATGTGCTGGCGACTGCCGCGATCCGCGAGGCCGGCGATGGCCGCGACTTCGTCCGCGAGGTCGACCGCATCGGCTTTCGTTGCGAAGTGCTGAGCCCCGAACGCGAAGCCGAGCTCGCCGGCGAAGGCGTGCTGTCGGCAATCCCGCATGCCGACGGCATCGTTGGCGATTTGGGCGGCGGCAGCCTTGAGCTGGTCGATGTCGCAGATGGCGAAGTGCGTCGGGGAATCTCGCTCCCGCTGGGAGTGTTGCGGCTCGACGGGTCATCGAGCGGCGAGCGCGGGGCCCGCGAAGCGGTGCGCAGCGGGGTCAAGCAATTGGGCGGCGTCAAGCACACCCGCGGCCGAAGTTTCTACATGGTCGGCGGATCGTGGCGAGCGCTGGCCCGGATCGACATGGCCGAGAGTGATTACCCGCTGCCGATCACCCACGAATATCGCATGGCGACCAGTCGCACGCGCGAGCTCCGGCGGATCGTCTCTCAAGCCGATCCCAAATGGTCGAAAGCGGCAGCCGCGGCGCGAATGGCCGGCGCGCCGGTCGCGGCGATGCTGCTCGATGTGCTCGCCGATGAGCTTCAACCGAGCGACCTGGTAGTGTCGACCTTCGGCATTCGCGAAGGTCTGATTTACTCGACACTCAAACCGAGGACCCGGGCCCGCGACCCATTGATCGAGGCGGCGCGCGAGGCCGGCGGCGGCGAGCATCGTTTCGGCCAGCACGGCGACCTTCTCGACCAGTGGATTTCGCCCCTGTTCGATGACACGCCTGAAATGAGCCGGTTGCGCCGCGCCTCGTGTCTGCTCGCCGACGTCGCGTGGCAAGCCAATCCCAACTTCCGCGCCGATCGCGGGGTCGAGATGGCGCTCCACGGCAATTGGGTCGCGATCACGGCGGCCGGCCGCGTGATCATGGCGCAGGCCTTGTCATCCAACTTCGGGCGCGAAAAGCTGCCAGACACCAAGCTTGCCCAGCTGTGCACCGCGGAAGAATTGCAGCGGGCGCGCCACTGGGGCCTCGCCATGCGTCTCGGCCAACGGCTGTCGGGCGGAGTCGCCTCGGTGCTCGAACACACCGGGCTCAGCGCAGACGAGGGCACGATCCGCCTCCATGTGCTGCGCGACGAGCAGGCCCTGGTCGGCGAACCGGTCAAGCGGCGTCTCGCGCGGCTGGGCGAAGCGCTCGGCTGCAAAGCTGAGGTTGTCGTCGCTATCTAGCCGGTGTGGCGTTCGGCCATGCCTCCGGCTAGGGATCCGGGGCATGGGGGAACTCTCATCCATCGAACAACAGGCCATCGAACGCGCGGCGGCTGAGCCGATGCTCGAACAGGTCGAGACGTGGGCCGAGATCAACAGCGGTTCGCGCAACCTCGAGGGCCTCGCGGACATGGCTTATTTGCTGTCCGACGCATTCGCCGTCCTGCCCGGCGAACTTACATTCGAGGATCCGGCGCCGGTCGAAGCGGTCGATTTCGCGGGCCGGACCGTCACCATCGAACATGGCAAGAATCTGCACGTCACGGTGCGCCCCGAGGCGCCGGTGCAGCTGCTCTTCACCGGGCACATGGACACGGTGTTCGGCGTGGACCACGAATTCCAGACCACGCGCTGGCTAGAAAAGGGCGTGCTCGGCGGCCCCGGCGTCGCCGACATGAAGGGCGGCATCGCGGTCATGCTCGCCGCGCTCAAGGCGGTCGAGCAAAGCCCCGACGCTGCGCGCCTGGGCTATGAAGTCGTGATCAACAGCGATGAGGAAGTGGGCTCGCTCGGCTCTGCCGCGCTGCTCGTGCAAGCGGCACGCGGCAAGCGCGCGGCGCTGACCTACGAGCCCGCCGCATTGCCCGACGGGACTCTCGCTGGAGCGCGGCCGGGAAGCGGCAACTTCGCTCTGGTCGTGCGCGGCAAGTCGGCCCACGCCGGGCGCAACCCCGAGGACGGCCGCAACGCTTTGCTCGCCGCGGCCGATCTAGCACTGCGTCTCGCCGCGGCGAAACGCCCGGGTCTCAGCGTCAACCCGTCGCGGATCGAAGGCGGAAGCCCGAGCAACGTCGTGCCGGACCTCGCGATCCTGCGCGTGAACCTACGCCCCGCCACGCCCGACGACGAACGCAGCGCGCAAGCGACAATCGACGAAGCGATCCGCCAGATCGCCGCCGAGCATGACGTCGTTATCGAGGTCAGCGGCGGGTTCGGGCGGCCGCCCAAGCCGCTCACGCCCGAAGCCGAAGTCCTGTTCAACCTCGTCAAGCAAGCCGGCGCCGACCTTGGCCAAAGCATCGCCTGGAACCCGACTGGCGGCGTGTGCGACGGCAACAATATCGCCGCGTGCGGGGTGCCCGTGGTCGACACGATGGGGGTGCGCGGCGGCAAAATTCACAGCATGGAGGAATTTCTGATCGTCGACAGTCTAAAGGAGCGCGCCGCGTTATCCGCGCTCACGATTTTGCGCCTCGCGACGGGGGCCGCGTGACCTATCGCCTTCGTTCAGCGCGCAGGAGCGATCTGCGAGCCTTCTACAACTTGGCCAAGCTGACCGGCGGCGGCTTCACCAACCTGCCCGCCGAAAAATCCACGCTCGAAGCGAAGCTCGAACTGAGCTCCGCCGGATTCGAGCGCGAGGGCGATACCCCGGGCGATGACCTCTATGTCTTCATGCTCGAAAATGTTGTCACCAAGCAGATCCGCGGCACCTGCCAGGTTTTCGGCGCGGTCGGCACAAATCAGCCATTCTACAGCTACTTGATCTCGACCCTGACTCAGAAAAGCAGCGAGCTCGGCAAGATCTTTCGCAATCAGACGCTGACGCTAACCAACGATCTGGAAGGGGCAAGTGAGGTTGGCGGCCTGTTCCTTCACCCGCAGGAACGGGCCGGCGGCCTCGGCATGCTCCTCGCGCGATCGCGCTACCTGTTCATCAAATCGCATCGCGAGCGTTTTGCCGACACGGTGTTGGCGGAGTTGCGCGGGGTCATGGACGAGGGCGGCCACTCCCCCTTCTGGGACGCGCTTGGCGGCCGCTTTTTCGACCTCACCTTTCCGCAGGCCGACGAGTTCAATGCCATCCACGGGACGCAATTCATCGCCGACCTGTTCCCAAAGTCTCCGATCTACGTGTCCATGCTTCCCGATAGCGCGCGGGCCGTCATCGGCCAGCCTCACCCAAGCGGCAGAGCGGCGCTCAAGATGCTCGAAAGCGAGGGCTTCATCTGGGACGGTTATGTCGACATCTTCGATGGCGGCCCGACCGTAACGGCACGAACGGACTCGATCCGCACGATTCAAGGGGCAAGCAGTGTAAAGGTGGCCGACCACGATCCTGAGCAAGGCCAGTCGATGCTGCTGGCGCACGGCCATCTGCAGGATTTCGTCGCCTGTTACGGCACGGTCGACCTGTCCGGCGACGAAGCCGCGATCGACTCCGAAGCGCGCAAGCTGCTGGGCGTGAAACCCGGCGACGAGGTCCACGCGGTAGCGCGCTAATGCATCTCACCGAAATCAACTTCGACGGGATCGTCGGGCCGAGCCACAATTATGCCGGCCTCAGCCCCGGCAACCTCGCGTCGCAGCGCAATGCCGGCGAGGAATCGCAACCGCGTGCCGCCGCTCTCCAGGGCGTCGACAAGATGCGGGCCAACCTCGCAATCGGGCTGGCGCAGGGCATTTTCGTGCCCGCCCCGCGGCCCAACCGGGCATGGCTGGCGGAACTCGGAACGACGATCGACGCGGCCGATCCGGTGATCGCCGCCAACGCGCTGTCGGCGTCGGCGATGTGGGCGGCCAATGCCGCGACGGTGTCGCCCGCCCCCGACACCGCCGACGGCCGCTGCCACCTGACCGTCGCCAACCTCAAGACCATGGCGCACCGCAGCCACGAATGGCCGGCGACGCTGATGCAGTTGCAACTCGCGTTCGCAGCGGATGCGTTCGCGGTGCATGGGCCGATCCCGCCGGCGTTCGGCGACGAAGGCGCGGCCAATCACATGCGGCTGGCCGCCGCTCACGGAGAGCCTGGCGCGGAGATCTTCGTCTACGGCGTGTCGGGCGGCGCGTTTCCTGCCCGGCAGCATCTCGAAGCGTCGAAGGCGATCGCCCGGCTCCACGGGCTCAATCCGGAACGAACGATCTTCGCCGAGCAATCGGAGGAGGCGATCGCCGCCGGAGCGTTCCACAATGACGTGGTCGCGGTCGCCAACGAGCGGGTGCTGTTCGCCCACGAAAAGGCGTTCGCCGACAAGACGGCGTTGATCGGAGCGTGCGACAAGCTGGTTCCCGGCTTCGAATATGTCGAGGTGAGCGACGCCGATGTGCCGCTGGCCGACGCGGTGCGGTCGTATTTGTTCAACGCCCAGCTGGTCACCGTGCCGGGCGGCGAGACCGTTCTGGTGGCCCCGACCGAATGCCGCGAAACGCCCGCCGTATGGTCGTGGATCGAGCGCCACATCGCCGGCAACGGCCCGGTCCGCCGGGTCGAGATCGTCGACGTCCGCCAGTCGATGGCCAATGGCGGCGGCCCGGCGTGCCTGCGGCTGCGGGTCGTTGCCGACCCAGCAATGGTCGATCGGCGGTTCCTGGTCGACGACGCCAGGCTCGACACCATCGCCGAAGTGATCCGCACCCACTGGCCAGTCGCGATGCTCGAAACCCTCGACCTCAGCACCCTTGCGTAAATCCCGAAACGGGACGTCGAGCCATTCCTTAACGCCACTTTTACCTTGTCCGTTAGGGCGGGAATGGCTCAAAATCGCCGTCGACACGTTGGACGGTTAATCCATGCTCAAGAAGATCGGTCGCCTGTTCGTCATCAAAACGCGCCTCGAGGCGTGGCTGGTGACCTATGCCATCGCGCTTGGCGCGGTGGAGCGCGGGCGGCACTATCTCGACACCTACCCGGGCTATGGCGGCTGGCTGCTGGCGTCGGCGTGCACCGGCGTGGTGTTCCTGGCCGGCGCCAAATTGCTCGATTCGGTTAAGCCGCAGCCCGCGGCGATGCGCGCCGGCCCCTATCCGGCGTCAGCCGAGCGGCGGCACCAGTTCAATCGTAATCGACCCACGCCCCGGTCGCTGCATCGCGCTTCAGAGTCACGCTTTTCGCGCCACACAGATTGACCCGGGTCCAGGTGACCGGCGAACCGCCGACGGTCGCGCGGATATCGAACGCACAATCGGGATCGCTGAACTGAACCGCGCCGCCCGCCCCCTGGGCCAGCGGCTTCCACTCATTGGTCCCCGAGCGGCGGATCGACAAATCGCCGAGCGCCCCGCCCGCCCCGTTGACCAGGGTGAAATTCGACGCCCCGGCGAAAGCGGGAGCAGCGGCGACCAATAGCGCGGCAAAAACGAATGTCTTCATCGACTCAATATACACCCGCCAGGCGGCCGGCGAAACGCGATATTGCAGCGTCAGGCCGCGTGGAGCTGGGCGAAGTTCGGGCGCGACCGCCAGAAGCTCGGCGCCGGGGCGGGCCCGCGGGTATAGGCTTCCTTCAATGGCAGCGCGGTCGAACAGAAGGCGCATTCGGCCGAGATCCGGCCGATGATCCAATGAGTCCGCCCGCAGCCCGGGCAGTGATTGATTTCGCCATCGTGATAGACGGCATGATAGCCCCGCGCGTTCGGGTTGAACGTGGTGCGGCGGGCCTGATTCGACTTGGGCATATCCTTATCCTTGGACCGTTTCCTGCGTGCAACGAGCGACGAGTCGTTCGGTTTCATCGATGATCTGCTTACCCGGGCTTCGTGTCACCTTTGCGGCATGATTTGTGCCGGTTCGGGACAGGGTGTGCGCCGGTCTGTGGATAGTAACCATTGATTCACTCTTTGATGGTCAAGGTGATGTGCGGCGGCAGCCGTATGTGGAGCGGGCGGGGACGCCCGGAGGGGACAAAAGGACCGGGGCCATGGAGTCGAACGCGCGTTACTACAGCCGCAGAGCCGTCGAAGAGCGGATGAAGGCCCAGCGCGCGATTACCGAGGCCGCCCGAACCTGGCACGCCAAGCTGGCCCACGATTTCGCCGAACGGGCGAACAGCTGCGCCAACACCTGCGACAACAACGCCACCGCCGCCACGGCCTGAACCAGTCATCCTCTCCTCGATTGCGAGGCGAGGCGGCACGGCAACGCCGGGACGGAGGGGCCCCTCCACCGCACTTCTTAAATGCCGGGGACCCGTCACGCGGAGTAAATCCGACGTGACGTCAGACGGGCTGGAAGTTGGCCAAGTTTGCTCCTCAAGGCGCGCGCGCGAGTCGGGCGTCCCGTCACGCGGAGTAAATCCGCAGCAGCCGTTCCCCCATGCCCCCGGCATGGCGGCCATGCGGACTGCTCGTCGATCGATCCGCTTTCGGCGCGCTTGGGTGGCTCGTTCCATCCAAGCCAACCGAACGAGCGCGGCCGGGCACTGCGCGGGCTATTCGCGCTGCTCGACGATTGCTCCGCAATCCCCTCACTGCGCTTCTGCCGCTGGGGCCACGAAAGTTCACAAAGTTCATGGTCGTACGCGCGTGCGCGCGAGGGCTGGGGAACAGGCCTCCTTCGACGGGGCTCAGGACAGGCTTCGCGAAGCGGCCCGCTCGACAACACCGGCCACCGCCACGACTTGGTCCGGCAGCTTTGTCGGCCAAGCTCCTTCATCCGCGCCATGGCTACGTAGACGAAGTTGCCGGTGCCGCAGGCCGGATCGAGCACTTTGATCTGAGCCAGCTTGCTGTGGAATGCCTCCACGAATCCGCGCGCTTCTCTCTATCGCCGGTGTCCGCCGCCTCCATCGCAGCGGTGCGCGCGCCGAGCCAATCTTCTCTCAGCGGCTCCATGATCGTAGGCTGGACTAGTCGCTCGACATAAGCGCGCGGCGTATAATGAGCGCCAAGCTTGGCCCGCTCCTTCGGATTCAGCGCCCGCTCCAGTAGGGTAGCCGTTCGGGCGATACTCGCGGGCGACGCGCGCTTCGGCGGCGCGGGCGCACTGATCGACCGCGTTGCGATCGGCACCCCGGCCGTAGCGCCCGCCGCCGAGAACCGAATTGATGACCGCGCCGATCACGCCGCCGTTCTGATTATAGCCGTTATTGTAGCCGTTGTTGTAGCCGGAGGCATATTGCGCCGAAGCCGGAGCGGCGCTGGCGACGATTGCAAGACCGGCCGCGCCGGCAAGAATGTTTGACAAAGTAATCATATAAATGTCCTCGATATAATTCCCGAAGAATATTGAATTCTATTAGATCAAACGCATTTAACGTCAATTAGATGCATCGAACATGAATAGAAAAAGTATGAGAATTATTACGAGGGTATTTGAAAGAGACTTTGGATTGTAAGACCGTCGCTAACGCTGGTTCTCGGCGCCGGTCCAGGCGAGCGTAATCGACATGCGGCGATTGCGCGGGTCGTAGCGGTCGGCGGGGTTGAACGGCTGGGTGTCGGCCACGCCTTCGATGCGCTCGAACCGGTCGCCGCCGGTTCCCGCCTGGTGGAGCGCCAGGCGCGTGGCCTCGGCGCGGGCGGTCGAAAGCATCCAGTTGTTCATCACCTGCCCATCGGCATAAGGGAGAGCGTCGGTGTGCCCGCGGACGATCACCGCGTTGGGAATGTTGGCGATTGCCGCCGAAACTTCGCGCACCAAGATGAGCGCCTGGGGAACCAGCCGGTCGGTGCCGATCCTGAACATCGAGAAATCGGCTTCGTCGACGAGGTCGATCCGCAATCCTTCCGGAGTCTCGGTGAAGCGGACATGGGTTTTCAACCCGCGCATCGCGGCGGTGCGGTCCATCCGCTCCTCGATCCGTTGCTTCAGCTGCTCGAAGCGCCGGCGGTCGTCGGCCTTCGTCTCGGCCTCCGATTTGGGGCTGCCGATAATGCGCGACGAAAGGGCGATCGCCGCCGCGCCGCTGGTGCTCGCGCGGTGCGTCAATCTCTGCTCCGACAGGCTTTCGCCGCCAAGCAAGCCCTTCGAGCCGGCGCTGTCCTGCTTCATCTCGACCAAGGTCGGCGAAAAATAATCGGCGATGCCGCGGCGCTTGTCCTCGTCGGTCGTGCTGATCAGCCACAGCAGCATGAAGAACGCCATCATGGCGGTCACGAAGTCGGCATAAGCGACCTTCCACTGCCCGCCGTGATGGACGTGGCGGTGCTGCGTGGTAATCTTCTTGACGATGATCGGCTGCGGCTGGGGCTCGTTCCGGCCGTATCCAAAGGCTGCGCTGGCCACGTCAGCGGCTCCTCATGCCTTCGAACACGGCGGCGAAGCTCGGCCGTTTGGGATGGACGATCCCCGACCGCGCCGCCTCGATGACCAAAGGCAGCGGATGGCCGTGGAGCGAGGCGATGACGATCTGCTTCACGACATGATAGATCGCGCCGTCTTCCTCGATCACTTGGCGCACGCGGTTCGCGAACGGCCCGACGATGCCATAAGCGAGCAACACGCCGAGGAAGGTGCCGACCAGCGCCGAGCCGATCATCGCGCCGAGGATCGTCGGCGGCTTGTCGATCGAGGCCATGGTCTTGACCACGCCGAGCACCGCGGCGACGATTCCGAGCGCGGGCAGCGCATCGGCGAGCGTCTGCAGCGTGTCGGCCGGCTGAATGGTTTCCTGGTGATGCGTCTTGATCGCATTATCCATCACCTCCTCCACCGCGTGGGCGTTGAGGGTGCCGGCCGAGATCACCACCAGCCGCAACGTGTCGCAGATCAGGTGGATCAGGGTCGCGTCATTGAGGAGCTTCGGATAGTCGGCGAAGATCGCGCTGTCGTGCGGCTGCTCGATGTGCGGCTCGACCGCGACCGGACCGTCGGTGCGCAGCATCCGCATCAGTTTCGAAACGAGGAAGATGGTGTCGAGGAAATCGTCGCTCGAATAGCGCGGGCCGGTGAAGATCTTGATCGTGCCGCTGGCGAGCGCCTGCAACTGACGCTTGGAATTGCCGGCGATGGTCGCGCCGACGGCGGCGCCGCCGATGATCATCATCTCGTGCGGGATGGCGTAGGCGATCGCCCCAATGTTGCCGCCGGTGATGACGAAGCCGCCAAAGACCATCAGGAGCAGAACGGCGACGCCGATCGCTGCGAACATGCAGAATTCCCCGCGCTGTGAGTGGAACGGGACGTTCCGGACCCAGTGCTGTTAACGGCGCGGGAGGCCGGATCTTTACATGTGGCGGCGGGAACTAGCCGAGAAGATCGAACAAAGTGCCCTGGTTGATTCGGGTGAACACCGCCTGGGCCGCCTGCAGCCCCAGCTGGCGCGATTGCAGCCGGGCGATCGCGTCGACCATGTCGGTCGATTCAAGGCCGGCGCGCTGCTCATCGAGCTGCACGCTCGACTGGGTCAGCCGCTCCTTGAGATCGTCGATCCTGTGCGCGGTGACGCCCTGATCGCCCCTCGCTCCCGCGACATGGGCGGCGGCGGCATTGACCGCATCGATCGCTGCCTTGGTGGCCGCCGACCGAAGCGTGTCGTTCGGTTCGAGCACCGCCGTCGCCGCGTCGTTGATGATCGTCTGGAGGTCGCGGATGCCGGCGGCGGTGGCGACATTGCCGAAGACCAGGTCGCGCGATTGGACCGGGATGGTCGTGCCCCCGGAGTGAACCGGGATCTCGAGCGGCGCGCCGACCCTGAACAATGGATTGCCGCGCGGATCGGTGCTCCTGGCCAGCGCGTCCACCTCGTCGGCAATTCCCTTGAGCTCCGACGCGACGATCGCGCGATTCTCGGCAGACAGGGTTCCCGATGCGGCTGAGAGCATCAGTTCGGTCGCGCGGTCGATGCGGTCGCTCACAGAAGTCAGGGCCGCGTCGGAGCGTTCGGCGAGCGACGCGGCGGAATCGAGGTTGGTCATCCACGCCGCTTCGTCGGCATGCGCGCGCGTCAGTTGCGATACGCGCGCCGCGGCGGTCGGATCGTCGGACGGCGCCTGGATGCGCTTGCCGGTCGAAATCTCCGTCTGGATGCGCGCGATGTCGGCGGCCATCGCCGCCTGGCGGTTGATTTCGACGCTGAGCTTGTAGCGCGTGCCGCTAATCATCGAACGTCTCCTCAGAACAGGTCGAGAATGGATTGGACCGTGTCGCGCGCGGTCTGGATGATCTTTGCGCTCGCGCTGTACGCCTGCTGGTAGCGAATGAGGTCGGCGGCCTCGCGGTCGAGGTCGATGCCCGCGGTCTCGTCTCGCGCGGCGAAGCTGTTGTCGCGGCGGGTCGAGGCCGCGGCCGCTTCGGACCGCGCCGCGCTGAGCACCTGCGAATGCGCCGCGACCAGCCCCGCCCAGCGCGATTCAAAACCAGTGCCGTCGCGCAGGCTGGTAAGGTCGAGCAGATTGCCGTTGTCGACGCCGGTGGCCGAAGCAGCGGCGATGGCCGCGGGATCGCTGGTCAACATGCTTACCGTGACCGCGCCGGCGGTGATCCCGAGCAACGGTGCGCCGGGGTTCCCGTTCTTGTCTCGGCCCTGCGCCGACCAGGCGTTCACCGAAGTCACGAATTGCGCCGCCATGGCGTCGAATTCGACCCGTTGGTCGGCGGTCGAAGCGGACACGCCCACCAGGCCCGCCAGGCTTCCGCCGCTCGCGGCTAACGGAGATGCGACGCCATTGGCGCGCAGTTGCAGCGCAAGCCGTCCATCCGCCGCGGGCGCGACCGAGATCAAGGCTCGCGTGGTGCGGTCGAGCAAGCTGATTGCGGTATCGCCGCCCAGAGTCAGCGTGACCGTTCCGTCGTCGCCGATCGCGGTGCTGACGTCGATGCGAGCGGAAATGGAATCGATCAGCCGGTCGCGCTCGTCGGCGAGTGAGGCGTGCGAGCTGCGCCCGGGTTCGGCCTGGCGGATGGCCTTGTTCACATCGGCGAGCGCGGACAGATCGGTATTGAGGCCGTCGACCTCGAGCTGCGCGGCCGTGCCGATCCCGTCGGCAACGCGGGCCAGCGCATCGCCCGCGTTGCGGATCGCGGCGGTAGCTTCGTCGAGCGCCGCGAGCGTTGCAGAACGCGCAAGGACGTCATTGGGGCTGGCCGCGAGAGTCACCAGCGAATTGAAAAAGTTGCTCGCGAGCGAACCGACCCCGCCTGAGGTTTCGCTCAGGGCGCTTTCGACCGCGGTCAGCCATTGCATGCGTGTATTGGCCCGCCCCGCGACCGAGGCCGAGAGGCGCGCGTCGGCGGCCTTGAAATCGTCCCAAGCACGAAGCACCGCGGTCGCCTTCACGCCCGAAAAGGAGACACCCTCGCCCTCGCCGATGGCACCCGACCCGCCCGACGCGGCTTCGCCGAGGCGCACCGAGCGCCGGGCATAGCCGGGCGTTTCGGCGTTGCTGACGTTGTCGCCGACGGCCGAAAGCGCCGAGCGATAGGCCGAAAGCCCGCTCAGCCCGATGCTGAGGAGGTCACTCATTTGGCGGCTCCCGGTTCCGGCTTCTCAACTTGCTTGTCGAACTGCTTGATCAGCATCCTCGAGATGCCGAAGCCGCCGGTCGACGCCATCTGGTCGGCCAACCGGTCGTCGGATATGCTGCGGAACTGGTCGGTGGCGGAGCTGCCGAGCACGTCCTCGCCGAGGCTCGCCTGGCGCATCGAGCCGATCATCTGGCGCAGGAACACGGCCTCGAACGCCTGCGCCGCTTCGACCAGCTGCTTGTGCTTCGCCGACTGCTGCCTGGCCGGCGCCGCAGCGGGCCCGGAACTTGAGACGGGGCCCGTCACAGCACCACCAGCTCGGCCTTCATCGCGCCGGCCTGTTTCAGGGCTTCGAGGATCGCGACAAGGTCCGCCGGGGAAACGCCGATCGTATTCACCGCCTTGACGATGTCGGCGAGCGACGCGCCGGGCGCGAACTCAAACATCGGCCGGACTTCCTCGGTCGCGCTGATCTGGCTCGATTGCTGGACCGCCGTCTGCCCGCCGGAGAAAGGCGCCGGCTGCACGACCATCGGATTTTCCTGCACCGACACGACGAGCTTGCCGTGAGCGACCGCCGCCGGGCTGATCCGGACCTGGCCGTTGATGACCACCGTGCCGGTGCGCGCATTGACGATCACGCGGGCCGCCGGATCAGCCGGATTGACGACCAGATTTTCGATGATGCTCATCAAGGCGGTGCGCGTTTCGGCGCCGGGCTGCGCGGCGATCCGGATCGACACTGCGTCGATCGCCTGGGCGGTGCCGCCGCCGAGCTTTCGGTTGATCTCCTCGGCGACGAGGTGCGCCGTGGTGAGGTCGGCCTCGGCGAGGTTGAACGTCAAAGCGGGAGACGTGGCGAAGCCTGCGTCGACCGCGCGCTCGACCGTCGCACCGCCCGGGATTCGGCCGGCCGACGGTACATTGACCGACAGCTTCGATCCGTCCGCGGCCTCGACGCCGAGACCTCCGACGGCAAGGCTGCCCTGCGCCATCGCATAAATCTCGCCGTTCGCGCCGCGCAGCGGCGACATCAGCAGTGTCCCGCCGCGCAGCGACTTGGACTTGCCGATCGCGGAAACGGTGACGTCGACCCGCTGGCCCGGCTTGGCGAACGGTGGAAGCTCGGCCGTGACCATCACCGCTGCGGCATTCTTCACCGCCGGATTGACGCCCGGCGGCAGGGTCAGGCCGAAGCGCGACGCGACGCCCTTCATCCCCTGGGTCGCGTAATCGAGACTGTCGTCGCCGGTGCCCGCGAGCCCGACAACGATCCCGTAGCCGGTCAGCTGGTTGGCGCGTAGCCCCTGGAAGTTGCCGAGATCCTTGATCCGGTCGGCAGAGGCTGGCGACGCGGACAGCAGCAGCGCGGCGGCGGCGGCCGCGACCTGGAATAGGGAGCGCAAGGCGGGCACGATCAGAACGGGCTCAGGATGGAGAAGAAGCGCTGCAGCCAGCCTTGGCGGCTTGCCCGCGCAAGCTCGCCGCGGCCGGAATAAGTGATCCGGGCGTCGGCCACGCGCGTCGAGGGAATGCGATTGTCCGGGCTGATGTCCTGCGCGCGGACGAGGCCGGCGAGGCGGACATATTCATCGCCGCGATTGAGGGTGACGAGCTTCTCGCCGCGCACCAGCATGGTCCCGTTTGGATAGACTTGCGCAATCGTCACGCTGATTTCCCCCGATAGCTGGTTCGACTGAGTCGCCTGCCCTCCCCCGGTAAACGACTGATCGCCGCTCATGTTTATATCGCTCGGCTTCAATTTGCTGAGGATGCCGGTCGCCGGCGGCGTCAGGCCGACCGCGCCCTTGCGATTGGCGGCGGCCGAATTTTCCTTCTTCGCCTGGGTCCGCTCGGCGAGGTCGATGGTCAGGATGTCGCCGACTGCCGCGGCGCGGCTGCCGCTGGTCAGCGGGGCGTAGCCGTTCGACGCCTGGAAGATGGCGCCGTTCGGGACTGCCGGAGGAAGCACCGGTTCGGCGAAGGCCGGGCGGAATTCGGGCGACGGTCGGGGCGTCCCGTCAATGCAGGCGGCGAGGCCGAGGAGAGGCAGAAGCGCGAGCGCCCTAAAGCTGCTGGTTGGCATTGCGCAACATCTCGTCGGTGGCGGCGATCATCTTGGAATTGACCTCGTAAGCGCGCTGCGTCTCGATCATGTCGACCAGTTCCTGGACGACGTTGACGTTCGACGATTCGAGCATGCCCTGGCGGATCGTCCCGCGGCCCTCGGCAGCCGGGGCTCCGACCTGCGGCGCGCCGCTGGCGGCGGTTTCGGTGAAGAGGTTGTCCCCCATAGCTTGGAGGCCCGATGGATTAACGAAACGCGCGAGCTCGATCTGGCCAAGCTGGGTGGTTTCGGTTTGGCCGGGCAGCTGGGCCGAGACCGTGCCGTCCTGCCCAATGGTCAACGACTGCGCGCCTTCGGGAACCTGGATCGCCGGCTGCAGCACCAGGCCATCGCCGGTCACGATCTGGCCTTCGGCGGACAGGTTGAAATTGCCCGCGCGAGTGTAGCCGGTGCGGCCGTCCGCAAGTGCGATCTGGAAGAAGCCGTCACCCTCGATCGCGATGTCCAGCGGATTGTCGGTCGAGGTTAGCGAGCCCTGGCTGTTGATCCGGGCGGTGCCGGTCATCTGCACGCCCGAACCCAATGACAGGCCGGTCGCATAGAGGCTCGTCGCGCTCGACGGCGCACCCGGCGCGACCATCGTCTGATAGGCGAGGGTCTCGAACTCGGCGCGATCGCGCTTGAAGCCGGTGGTGTTCACGTTCGCCAGGTTGTTGGCGATCACCCGCATCCGGGCGTCCTGGGCATCGAGCCCGGTCCGGGCGACGTGCAATGCTGCGTTGGTCATGGTCGAACTCCTCTTTTGATCTTTAATCGGGCAGGCGCATGAGGTCGGTCGCGGATGTGTCGATCTCGCGCGCCGCGCTGATCAATTTGAGCTGGTTGTCCCACGACCGGCTGGCTTCGATCATGTCGACCAGCGCCTTGGTCGGATCGACGTTGGACCCTTCGATCGTGCCGGACTTGAGTTTCGCCGCGCCGTCGACCGGGAGCCTGCCCCCGCCCTCGACCCGGAACAGGCCGTCGAGCCCCTTCACGATCCGCGAGCCCACGGGCGACGTGAGCTTGAGCTGGTCGATCTGCTGGGGCGTGTTGGGGTCGCCGCCCGCGGGCACGACCCAGATCTGTCCGTCCTCGCTGATTTTGAGCGAGTCGACGGGTGGAAGCGTGATTGGCCCCTGACGCCCGATCAGCGGATAGCCGTCGCCGGTCGTCAGCAAACCGCTGTCGGCGCGCTGAAGATCGCCCCGGCGGGTATAGGCTTCATCGCCCTCGGGACCCTGGACCGCGAGCATGGTCTGCCCCAGCAGCGCGATATCGAGGCCGCTCCCCGTATCCATCGTCGTGCCGGCGCGCATGTCCGCGGCCAGCACTTCTTCCGACGACGATGCGCGCGCGGCGAGGCCGCTGCCCTGCACCCACAGCGGCCGGACTTCCGCGATCTCGGCGCGGAATCCAGCGGTGTTGGCATTGGCCAGGTTGTTCGCCGTCGCGGTCTGCCGCGCCATCGCGCCGCGCAGGCCAGAGAGCGCGATATGGACGAGCCGGTCCATGATCAGGTCCGCATGTTCATGATGGACTGAGTCATCTGGTTGCCGGTTTCGATCGCCTTGGCGTTGGCCTGGAAGTTGCGCTGGGCGGAAATGAGCGCGACCAGTTCCTCGGTGATGTCGACGTTGGCGCGTTCGAGCGCGCCGCTCTGGACCCGGCCGAAGCCGTCGCCGCCGGCTTCGCCGATCTGCGCCTGGCCGCTTTCGCCGGTCACCGACCAGCGGGCGTCGCCGCGCTGCTTGAGGCCGGCGGGGTTGGAGAAATTGGCGAGCGCGAGCTTGCCGACCGCGCGGGTTTCACCGTTCGAGTAAGTCGCCGTCACGAGGCCGTCCTCGCCCACCGAAACATCGCTCAACGTCCCGGCCGCAAAGCCGTCCTGGTCGAGCGAGCGCAGCGTGAATGGCCCGGTCGCCTGGGCAGTCGCGCCGAGATCGAGCGTCAAGGTGATCGGCGCCGCGGCGCCGGCCGGCGTAACCGGCGCGTAAGTGACCGGCGCGGCCGGGCTGGTGCGCGTGCCGGCGGCGTCGAACTGCATCAGCAAAGGAGCGGGCTGGATCGCTGCTGCGGGGTCGGCGCTGACCTCGTTCTGGCCGACGAACAAATGCCCTTCCCAATCGCTCGGCGGCCCCACCGAAGTGCGCACGAAATACATCGTCGCGGGGATCGACTTGCCGGCGCTGTCGAGCACCGTCGTCTGGATCGAATGATTGTAGCTGTTGGGGTCGAGCCGGTCGAAGGCATAAGGGTTGGCGGCGCTATAGACGGGACGCGTCGCGGGCAGCTCGGCCGCTGAAGGCAGGCTGACGGTGATGTCGATCGTGGTGGTCGCGCGCGACACGCCCGACATATCGGGAACCTGCAGGTTGGTTGCCGCGGCGAGGCTGGTCGCGGTCGCATTGCCTTCGGGGTCGACCGGAAGGACCTGGACATAGCCGCCGTTGGAATCGACGAGGTAATGATCGGCGTTGAGCGCGAACGCGCCGTTGCGCGTGAACAGGGTGTTGCCGCCGGTCAGCGCGTCGCGCGTGACGAAGAAGCCCGAGCCGGTAATCGCGAGGTCGAGCTCGCGCGACGAGGCTTCGAGCCCGCCCTGGCTGAACTGCTGGGAGATGCTTTTCAGCCGCGTGCCGTTGCCAGCGGTCGTGCGCGACGAGGAGATGATGTCGCCGAATTCGGTGCGGCTTTTCTTGAAGCCGTAGGACGCGACGTTGGCGATGTTGTTGGACACGGTGTCAAGCTCGGTTTGGGCGCCCTTGAGGCCCGACAGAGACGTGTAGAAGGACATGGAATCACTCCCTTTTCTTGAAGATCAAACGAGGCGGATTGCGTCTTCTGGGGCTATCGGCCCGAGCGCCGTGAGCAGTCGGCTGGCAGCGCCGTTCGCCGGTGACTGGATACCGCCGACGCGGGTCCAGGTCGCGGTCGCGGCCTGAACCACGTTGCCGCCCGAGCGGGCCGTGACGACGACCTTTAGCGGCCCGTCGACCGCCGCGCCGTCCGGCCCCTTGCCGTCCCACGCGAACGGCACCGTGCCGGCTTTCTGCGCGCCGAGATTCTCACTGTGCGCGATGGAGCCGTCGGCGGCGACGAGCGACAGGGTGACCTGGTCGGCATCCTCCGGCAGGGCGATTTCGCCGCCGAAACTGCCGTCGGGCAGCGCCGCGGCATGGTCGGATTCGACGAGGATCGAGCGGCCAATCCAGTTCGACGTATCGCCGAACCGCTGGCCCATCCCGTCGACCAGCTGCTTCAGACTCGCGTTCATTTCGGCGATGCCCGCGACCTGCGAGAATTGCGCCATCTGCGCAACCATCTGCGTGTTGTCGACCGGGTTGAATGGGTCCTGCGTGGTGAGCTGCGTGGTCATCAGCCGCAGGAAATCGTTCTGGTCCATCGACCCCGTCGGCTTGGTGACCGCCGGGTCGACAGCGGGCGCGCCGACTGCATTGCCTACGGCGGTCATTGGCCGAGCCTCAACGTGTCGAGGGTCAGCGCCTTGGCGGTCTGCAGCACCTGGACGTTGTTCTGATACTGGCGCGCCGTCTCGACCATCTCGACCAGCTCGGCGGCGGAATCGACCCCTGCTTCCCAGATATTGCCGTCGGTGTCCGCGAGCGGATGCCCCGGCGCGTGGCGCTTGGTCGGTTCGATCCCGGCCTGGACGATCCGGTCGACCGAAACGGTCGCGACGCCCGGACGATCGGTGACCGTCTGGAAGACCGGCTTCAGCGCGCGATAGGCGCTCGCTTTCGAGCCCGACACAGACCCGGCGTTGGCCAGGTTCGACGCGGTGGTGTTGAGCCGCACAAGCTGCGCCGACATGGCGCGGCCGGCGATGTCGAACACGTTCATCGGTCCGGCCATGATTATTCTCCCCTCAGCGCGCGCTTGAGGGTGCCGATGCGGCCTTCGAGGAACGACAATGTCGTGCGGTACTGAACCGCATTTTCAGCGAACAGGGTCTGCTCGGTCGACAATTCAACGGTGTTGCCGTCGAGCGACGGAGTCACCGGAACGCGAAATTCGGTGGAGCTTTCGACCGCGCTGTCGAGGCTCTGCCCCTTGGTCGCCCGCTCGAGCGCCTGATTGAAGTCGATGTCGCGCGCCTTGTAATTGGGCGTCGCGGCATTGGCGATATTGGATGCAAGCAGCGACAATCGCTGCGAGCGCAGCTCAAGCGCCGCGCCGTGCAAGCCGAACAGATCATTATCTGCCATCTCTAACCCCCTAAACCCGCAGGCCGTGCCGTCGTAAAAGCGACGAAAGGACTCTGTTCGGCAGCCAATCCTGCAAACGCCGTGCCAATCCGCGAAAGTGACCGTCGTCTGCGCTTCCCCAGCGCGAAAGCGGGCTTGGCACAAAGATTGCTTCACAAGGCGCGAACAGACGGGGAGCATTGCGACATGACGATTTTCCGACACCTCACCGCGGCGCTCGCTTGCGCCGCCGTACCGGCCGCGGCCGCAGCGCCGCAGTTCGAGCCCCTCGATCGGCTCGAAGCGGGCATCGTATCCACGCTCGGCGCGCCGATCGGGCAGGCCGGCGGACCGGCGCAGCCGATCGACCGCCGGCTGAAGCTCGCCGCCTGCCCCCAATCGCCCGAGATCGCGGTGCCGACGCCGGCGTCGGCAATCGTCCGCTGCAGCGAAATGGGCTGGCAGATTTACGTGCCGCTGGTGCGCAAGGCTGCGGCGCAAGCCGCAGAGGCGGCCTTGCCGCTGGTGCGCAAAGGCGACGAGGTCGAAGTGGTCGTCAACGGCGACGGCTTCACCGTTACCTCGGCCGCGGTCGCGCAGCAGGACGGGGCGGAGGGCGAACTCATCCGCGTCCGCGCGAGCCTCAAGTCGGCGCCCGTCACCGGCCAGGTCTCCCGCCGCGGACAAGTGGTGATGGCCGATTTAAGCAGCCGGCAAACGGACCGTTAATCAGGCTGAACGACCACGCCGCGCCTGTTGTGGCTTTGGTGAAAGGACATGCGATGATCAACCGTATCGGGGACAGCAAGGCGGGCCGGATCGCCGGAGCGCCCGTCGCCGCCGAGCGCGCAGCCGCGTCGGCGAAAACCGGCGACGCCACGGCCACGGCGAATTCCGGCGTTTCTGTCAGCACGGTCGCCGAGTTGGTCGCCAAGGGCCCACCGATCGACGCGGCCAAGGTCGCGGCGATCAAGTCGGCGATTGCCGAAGGCCGCTATCCGGTTGACCCGATCCGCATCGCGGAAGGCATGATCGCCCTGGGCTTCGGTCCCAAGGCATGATCAGCCCGGCGCTCGACCGCCTCAGGACCTGCAACGTCGCGCTGATCGCCGCACTCGACAGCGACGATGTCGAGCCGCTCGAACAAGCGATCGACGATTTCGAGCGAGCGCTGGAAGCGGTTCGTGCGGCGGGAAGCTGGCGCGAGGAGCCTGGCTTGATCGACCTTTTGCTTACCGTGCAAGCGCTGACCGAGGCAGCGCACATCCGCGTCAATTTTCTGACGGATATGAACCAGCGCCGGATGGATGCGCTGGCCCATGCGCGCGGCCAATTCGTCGCGGTGCCTTACGGCCAAGACGGGCGGCGCGTGGCCTGACGCTCCGCCGGCCGTTTGGGCGCCGTTTGGCACGACCGTTGCTTAACCACCCCCGGGAACACCGGGGGCGTCATGGACTGGACACGCATTTCAAACGCAGCGGCGGGCATGGCGGCCGGCGGCGACGTCGGCGCCGCCATACAGCGCGCGTCGGCGAGCACCGGTGTAGAGTTCAACTATCTGTTCAACCAGGCAAAGCTGGAAAGCGGTCTCGACCCTACGGTCCGTGCCAACACGTCGAGCGCCACCGGCCTGTTCCAGTTCATCGACCAGACGTGGCTCGGCACCGTCAGCAAGCATGGCGCGGAGCACGCGCTCGGCTGGGCCGCCAACGCGATCCGCCAGGGCCAGGATGGCCGCTATTATGTGAGCGACCCGGCGACCCGTCAGGCGATCCTCGACCTGCGCAAGAACCCTGAAGCCGCGAGCACGATGGCCGCGGAGCTCGCCTCCGACAATCGCGCCGTGCTCGAACAGACGCTCGGCCGCAAGGCGGAGCCAGTCGACCTCTACCTCGCCCATTTCCTCGGCGCGGGCGGAGCGGCGACGTTCCTGCGCGCACACGACACCAACCCCGATGCGCCCGCCGCCGCGCTTCTGCCGCAGGCCGCGCGCGCCAACCGCGCGATCTTCTTCGACAAGAACGGCACGCCGCGCACCGTCGCCGAGATCCGCGATCGCTTTGCCGCGAAGCTTGATGGGTCCGCCGCACCGGCGCCCGTCCGTATTCCCGCCGGCGGCGAGTTCATCCCGTTGCGCTTGTCCACCCTCCAGTACGGGACCGCGCCCGTCGGCGCGGGTCCGCGCCCGTCACCGCAATATGCGCGCCTCGCTTATCTCATGCTCGCGGACCTCGGCGGTTGAGCGCCGCTCTCAAGCGGGTGAACCTCCAGGTGTGGAGGAGCGCCGGGCGCGGGGCGATCTTGCCCGTCGCCACGTTGATGCTCGTAATGCTCATGGTCGTGCCGGTGCCGGCCTTCCTGCTCGACGTCGGTTTCATCCTCAACATCATGATCAGCCTCGCCGTGCTGATGGTCGCGCTGAACGCCGCGCGGCCGCTCGATTTCTCCGCTTTCCCGACCGTGCTGTTGTTCGCGACGCTGCTGCGCCTTGCGCTCAACGTCGCGTCGACCCGGGTCGTGCTCGTCAACGGGCATGAGGGCACGGCGGCGGCGGGCCATGTGATCGAGGCCTTCGGTCATTTCCTGATCGGCGGCGACTATGCCGTCGGCCTGTTCGTGTTCGCGATCCTGATGATCATCAACCTCGTCGTGATCACCAAGGGCGCGGGCCGCGTGTCCGAAGTGTCCGCGCGCTTCACCCTGGACGCCATGCCAGGCAAGCAGATGGCGATCGACGCCGACCTCAACGCCGGCCTGCTGACCCCCGACGAAGCCAAGGTCCGCCGCCAGGAAGTCGCGACCGAGGCCGATTTTTACGGCTCGATGGACGGCGCATCGAAGTTCGTGAAGGGCGATGCCGTCGCCGGCGTCCTGATCCTGATGATCAACATCCTCGGCGGCCTGGTGCTCGGCACCGTCAGCCACGGCCTGTCATTCAGCCAGGCAGCGCAGGCTTATGTGCTGCTGGCGATCGGCGATGCGCTGGTCGCCGCGATCCCGGCCCTGCTGCTGTCGATCGCCGCCGCGTCGATCGTCACGCGGGTTTCCTCACCGCAGGACCTCGGCGGCCAGATCAGCAGCCAATTCGGGTCGAGCAGCGCATGGATTCCCGTCGCCTGCATCCTCGCCTTCCTTGGCATCATCCCGGGCATGCCGCATTTGATTGTCCTGCCGGCTGCGGGCGTGGCGGGCTTCGCCGCATGGAAGCTACGGCAGGCTGAGAAAGCCAAGGCCCTGGCCCCCGCGGAAGATCTGGCGCCGCCGGCCTCGCCGAGCGCGATCGGCTGGGACGAAGTCAGCGACGGCGCCGTGCTCGGGCTCGAGCTCGGCTACGGCCTTGTCGCGCTCGCCGACGATCGCAAGGGCGCGCCGCTGATGGCCAGGATCACCGGCATCCGCCGCCAGCTCTCGCGCGAGCTCGGCTTCGTCGTGCCGCTGGTCCGCGTACGCGATGACCTCGGACTCGGCGCCAACAGCTACCGGATTACGCTAGGCGGCGTGATCCACGGCGAGGACGAAGTCTTTCCCGACGAGCAACTCGCGCTCGACTCCGGCATGCTCCTCAACCAAGTCGAGGGGCGCGCGGTCAAAGACCCGACGTTCGGGCTCGATGCGGTGTGGATCGCACGCGACAAGCGCCCCGACGCGATCATCGCCGGCTATACGGTGGTCGATCCTTCGACCGTCATCGCGACCCACCTCAACCATATCGTCCAGTCGTCCGCGGCCGAGCTGTTCGGCATGGACGAAGCCCAGAAATTGCTCGACGCGCTCAAGGAACGGGCGCCGCACCTGGTCGCGGCGCTGACTCCGCAGCCGCTGTCGCTGGCGTCGGTTGCGGCTCTGTGCCGCGCGTTGCTCGCCGAGGCAGTTCCGCTCAAGGATTTCCGCCGCATCGCCGAAGCAATGGTCGATGCCGCGCGCGACGACGCGGAAGACCCGGCCGCACTGCTCGAAGGAGTCCGTCAGCGGATCGGCGCGCTGATCGTCCAGACGGTGGTACCGGTGAAGCTGCCGCTGCCCGTGCTGACGCTCGATGCCGGGCTGGAAAGTCTGCTCAACCAGGCAGCCCGCGCCGGTTCGACCGCATCGCATCCGATCGAACCGGGCCTCGGCCAGAAGATCGTCGAGGCGGTCGGCGAAGTTGCCGCTCCGTTGCTCGGCCAGGCGCGGCGCTTTGCCGTGGTCACGTCGCCGATCGCGCGCCGTCCGCTCGGCCGGCTGCTCGCGCCGCATTTGCCCGAAGTGCCGGTCCTCTCGTTCCTCGAGATTCCCGACGGCAAGGCGGTGGAAGTGGTGGCGGTCGTCGGCAGCGGCCTGGACGAGCCATTGATTCAAGCGGAGGCGGCATGATCCGCCCCGCCGCTATCCCCAGAGAGGTTCGATAATGGCGCTGTACAACGCGGGCGAGGCGGCGATGACCTATGGGCGGACGCCCGCCGCCGCCGACCCGGAGATGCTGGCGCGCACTCACATGGATTTGGTGCGCAAAATCGCCTGGCACGTTCACGGCCGGGTGTCGTCGGCGATCGACATCGAAGACCTCGTTCAGATCGGCATGGTCGCGTTGGTCGAGGCCGCGAACCATTACGAGAACCGCGGCCACGCTTTCTCGACTTATGCCTCGGTCCGCATCCGCGGCGCGATGATCGACGATCTGCGCCGGCAGGCGAAGATCTGCCGCTCGGCGATGGCCGCTCGGCGCGAGCTGGCGGCAGTCCGCAAACGCCTCGAGACGAACCTCGGCCATGCACCGGGCGAAGCCGAGATGGCCGCCGAGATGAACCTTGATCCGGCCGACTATCGTGCCCTGGTCGACGATACCCAGGCGATCCGCGAGGAATCGCTCGACGACCTTTATTCGGACGAATCGATGTGGTTCGCCGATCGCGCGGATAGCGCCGACGAGGCGCTCGGCCGCGACGGTCTCAAGCAGGCGATCGCAGCGGCGATCGGCGAGCTGCCCGAACGCGAAGCGATGGTCCTCCAGCTCTACTTCGTCGAAGAGATGAACCTCGACGAGATCGGCCTGACGCTCGGCGTCGGCGCCGCCCGCGTGTGCCAGATCAAGAAGGCCGCGCTCGACAAGCTGCGCCTATCCCTTTCCGACCTCGACTGATCGGCCGCGATCTTTTCTCGCCGGCCGAAGACGCAAAAAAGCCTCGCCGTGACGACCACGGCGAGGCTCTTCTTTGCTACGCTTTACGATTAACGGAGCAGGGTCAGCACGCCCTGGGCGCTCTGGTTGGCCTGCGCCAGCATCGCGGTCGACGCCTGATTGAGGATCTGGGCCTTGGCGAGGTTGGTCGTCTCGGCCGAGAAGTTGGCGTCCTCGATCCGCGAACGCGCGTCCGACAGATTGGTCACGGTCGAGGTCAGGTTGTTGACCACCGACTCCAGCCGGCTCTGCGACGCACCGAGGTTCGCCCGGAGGGTCGACACGGCCTTGAGACCATCGTCGATCGTGCTGAGCGCCGCCTTGGCTTCGACCGCCGTGGCGATCGACAGCGGCGCGACGTCGTCGCCGCCGCCGACCGCACCGTCGGCGCCGTTACCGCCGACGATCGTAGCGAAGTCGAGGTTCTTGACGGTCACGGTGACCGTGTCGGCGGCAGTCGAGCCGGTCTGGATCGAGATCGAGACCGGATCGGCCTCGTCCGGCGCCGGCGAGCCGGGCGTCACCGCATCCTTGCCAACGGCGAACAGCTTGTTGCCGTTGAAGGTCGACGTCGTCAGGATGTCGTTGATCTGCGAGGTCAACGCGGTGACTTCCGCCTGCAGGTTCGTGCGGTCGTTGTCGCTGTAGGTGCCGCTGGCGCTCTGCACCGCCAGTTCGCGGACGCGCTGCAGCATGTTGCCGACTTCGCCGAGGCCGCCTTCCGCCGTCTGCGCCAGCGAGATGCCGTCGTTGGCGTTACGGATGGCGACCGTCATGCCGCGGATCGACGAGGTCATCGAGCTCGCAATCGCGAGGCCGGCGGCGTCGTCCTTGGCCGAGTTGATGCGCTTGCCGGTCGACAAGCGCTCCATGGCGACCTGCAGACTCTGGTCGGCCAGGCGGCTGCCGTTCTGTGCACGGAGTGCCGAGATGTTTGAATTGATGACAGTCATTAGAAAATTCCCTTACCGCTCGTTTTCGGCCCGGTGCCCTCCACCGCTGCCACGAAACGGATAACGGCGCGGCGGCGAGCGGCTTAAATCGCCCGAAGTCGTCGGCTTACCGACGCTTGGACCGTCAACCGGCTGACGCCCCCGCGCTCGCGAGCAGGCGAAACGCGCGCGAGTCACGCGCATTCGCGCGATTGGCACGCCGCTTGCTTCTGTCGGTGCGGGTAAGTGCCGGACGCCCATGCCGGCCAATGGGGGAACAGTGTGAAGCCGATCGGAACCAGCGACCTGCTCGCGATGCGCGCGTCGATCCTGGAACAGAACCGGGCGCTCCAGCGCGCCGCCAACGCCGGCATGGCGCCCGCGGACGCCGCCGGACAGGCGGATGGCGGCTTCGGCGGTGCACTTCAAGGCGCACTCAGTCGCGTCAATGCGCTGCAGGAGGATTCCTCGACCGTCGCCGCCGCCTACGAAAAGGGCGAAACCACCGACATCGCGGCGGTCATGCTGTCGCGCCAGCGGGCGTCGATCGGCTTCGAAGCCACGCTGCAGGTCAGGAACAAGCTCCTCTCCGCTTACAAAGACATCATGAGCATGCCGGTCTGACATGAGTGACATGTCCAGCCTGGCCGAGCTCGAGCCAGCCCGCGCCCAGCCCATTCCGATCAGGTCCGCACTGCGCCCCGGCGAAAGCGCGCGGCTGCTCGCCGATCGTCTGCGCTCGCTTGCCGCGCAGCCCGCCGTTGCCAGGAGCCTGCCTGCATTGGGCGCGCTCGCGGCGCTCGGCGTCGCCGTCCTGGTGTGGATCGCGTTCAGCGGCGCGCCCAACCGCCACTTGTTCGACGGCCTCGCCGATGCGGACAAGGCGGCGGTCGTCCAGGCACTCGATACCTCCGGCATTCGCTACGACATCGACCGCGGCTCGGGCGCGGTTTCGGTGTCTGACGAGGATTATTACCGCGCCAGGATGCTGCTTGCCTCGCAGGGTCTGCCCAAGGGCGCGCCCGACGGCAATAGCCTGATCAGCAGCCTGCCGATGGGCGCCAGCCGCGCCGTCGAGAACGAACGGCTGCGCGGCGCCAAGGAAGTCGACCTCGCGCGGTCGATCGAGGCGATCGACGCCGTGAAGACCGCGCGCGTCCACCTTGCGGTCGAAACCCCCAGCGTGTTCGTGCGCGACCGGGCCGAGCGCGCCGCGTCGGTGATCCTGACGCTCGCTCCCGGGCGAGTACTCGGACCCGAGCAAGTCCAGGCGATCGTTCATCTCGTCGCCTCGTCGGTTCCGGGCCTCGCGCCTGAAAGCGTGTCGGTGATCGACCAGAACGGAACGCTGCTGTCGAGCGGCTCGGCCGATCCCGCAGGCGCCGCATCCGACCGCCAGGTTGCGGTACAGGCGAAGGTCGAGGAGCGTTACCGTGCGACTCTGAACGAGCTGCTGACGCCGATCGTCGGCGCCGGGAATTTCACCGCCGAAGTCCACGCCGACCTCGATTTTTCGGAATCGCAGGCGACCCGCGAGACCTTCCCGAAAGACGCCAGCGCCCTGCGCAGCGAAGAGGGGAGCTGGACCAGCGCCGGGGGCAAGGAATCTGCCGTCGGCATCCCGGGCGCCTTGTCCAACCAGGTGCCGACCGCGACCACCGTCGCTGCCGCGCCCGGTGGCCAGCTCGACCCCGCCGCCCAGCAGCCCGCCGTCGGCGGCACGCCCACTGCCGGGAAGAGCGCCGAGAATTACACTCGCAATTTCGCCACGGGTCGCGAAGTCTCGGTCAGCCGCCAGGCGCCGGGCACGGTCCGCCGGCTGTCGGTCGCGGTCGCTCTGCGCCAGCCCGATGGCGGCACCCGCAGCCGGCAGGAACTCGCCGACATCGACGCGCTGGTGAAGGGCGCGATCGGCTTCGACCAACAGCGCGGCGACGTCGTCGCGCTCAACGCCCGCACCTTTGCTCCCGTCGAGGACAGCGCGGTCGGATGGTGGGAGGCGAGCTGGGTGTCGATGCTGGCGCGTAATTTGAGCGCGCTCGGTATCGCCGCGCTGTTGATCCTCGGTGTCGCCCGGCCGCTGATGCGCAAGAGCGGACTGTCGCTGCGCGGCAAGCCAAAGGTGCTCGCCGCGCCGAGCATGATCGGCGACGCTCCGGCAACGGCCGGGAACGCTGCTTTGGCCGCAAGTGAGCACCACGAATCTGATCCCGCCGACATCACGCTAAAGATGATCGAGACCGCGCCGAGCTATGAGGCGCGCGCTGTCCTGATCCGCAATTTCGTCCGCCAGAATCCCGACCGCGCGGCCCTCGCCCTGCGCGACCTGCTGCGCGAGGACAAGGTCGAGGGGGCCGAGCGCAATGGCTGACGAAACCGCCGCCTCGACCACCTCTGCATTTAAGGGTAGCGACGCCGCGGCCATCTTCGTGATGGTGCTAGGCGACGAGGAAGCCGCCGACCTCTTGGGCCGGCTCGATCCGGCCGAGGTGCAGCAGCTCGGCCGGGCGATGTTCAGCGTGTCCGACGTCAGCGAAACGCAGGTCGACGAAGTGTTCGACATGTTCCTGGGCCGGGCCAAGCAGCGCACCGCGATCGGCTTCGGCGCAGCGCCGCGCATCCGCGCGGTCATGGAAAGCGCATTGGGCGCCGATCGCGCCGAAAGCGTACTTGCGCGGATCACGCCGGCAACCCGCAGCAACGCGCTCGACGCGTTGCGGTGGATGGACGCAAAAACGCTCGCCGGGCTGATCATCCAGGAACATCCACAGGTTGCCGCGCTGGTGCTTTCACACCTCGATGCCCCGATCGCCGCCGACGTGCTGCAATTGCTGCCGATGGCGATGCAGTCCGACGTCATCTACCGCATCGCGACTCTGGAATCGGTAACTGCCGAAGCGCTCGACGAGCTCGAGCGGATCCTGGTGCGTGAGGTCGCGCGATCGTCGGCGCCGTCGGCGATCCGCGGCGGTGCGAGCGAAGCGGCCAAGATCATGAACAACATGGTCCCCGGCACCGACCAGAAGATCATCCGCTCGGTCTCCAAGATCGACAAGGAAATCGCCCAGGAAATCCAGGACGAGCTATTCATCTTCGAGAATCTGATCGACGTCGACCACAAGAACTTGAGCCTGCTGCTGCGCTCGCTCGAAGGCGACGTGCTCGCGATCGCCCTCAAGGGCGCCGACGACAAGCTCAAGGAACGCATCTTCTCCGCGATGTCGACGCGCGCGGCTCAGACCATCCAGGACCAGATGGAAGACCGCGGGCCGATGCGCGTCGCCGAAGTGCTGCACGCGCAAAAGGAGGTCCTGTCGACCGCGCGCAGGATGGCCGACGAGGGAACGCTGCGGCTTCCGGGACGGGGCGGCGATTATGTCTGACCTCGCGCACGGGCATTCAAGCGAGCTGGACCGCGTGCGCCCGCTCTGGCTCGATCATTTCGCCAATGCTCTCAAGCCGGCGCAGTTCACGCCATCCGCACTGCGCGGCGGCGATCACCCTGGGGCCGAGATCCAGGAACCGCGCGAGCCGGAGCCGGTCGTCGAGGCTGAAGAGCCGGCGATCGACGTCGATGCGCTTGCCCAGGCGTTCGAGGAAGGCCGCCGCAGCGCCGAGCTAGTGCTGGCCGACGAACATGCGGCCGTTGCGAAGCTGGCGCAGGCGCTCGAAGCGCTGCGCCCCGAACCGTCCGCCGCCTTGGCCGCGCTCCTCGCCGAGACGGTCGACCGGCTGGTCCGCCAGATCGTCGGTAGCGTGGCGGTCGACGGCGACCTCCTCGCCGCCCGCGCCCGCGATGCGGCCGCGCTCATCGGCGATGAACTGAAGCCCGCGACTTTATACGTCCATCCCGACGACCTCCCGCTGCTCGCTTCGGCTTCGCTGCCGGTCGGGCTCGCGGGTGACCCGGAGCTGCAGCGAGGGATGGTCAAGCTCGAATGCGCGAGCGGCTGGATCGAGGACGGTCCCGCGGTGCGCCTTGAGCGGCTGCGAATCGCGCTCGACCGCATGGGATCAGCCGAATGAGCGCGATCGCCATCCGCGCGAGCGCGATGCTCAACGCCTTGGCGGTGCCGGAGGAGCGACCCCGGCGCGTCGGCAAGCTCGCCGCCTACGACGGCCTGATGTTCGAAGCGACCGGCTTCGACCAGCCGATCGGTGCGGGCGCGCGGATCGTCGCGGCCGACGGCCGCGCGGCGCGCGCGGAAGTCATCGGCTTTCGTGCCGACCGCACCTTGCTCATGGCGCTCGATCCCGACGCACCCTATGCGAGCGGCGCGCGGGTCGAGCCGGACATCGGTGGTAGCATGGCGGACGTCGGCGCGGCTTTGCTCGGCCGGGTGATCGACGCGCTCGGCGTTCCGCTCGACGGCCTGGGTCCTATCGCCGCGACGGACCATTGGCCGCTTGCCGGCCGGCCCGGCAATCCACTCGACAGCGCGCGCGTGACCGAGCCGTTCGACGTCGGCGTGCGCGCAGTGAATGCGCTGTTGACTGCCGGAATCGGCCAGCGCCTAGCGATCATTGCCGGCTCCGGCGCCGGCAAATCCGTGCTGCTCGGACAGATGCTGTCCGGCTCCGAGGCGGAGATCAACGTCGTCGGCCTGATCGGCGAACGCAGCCGCGAAGTTAGCGACTTCATCGCCACCAAGCTGCCTGCGGGTGTCCGCGAAAAGTCGGTCGTCGTCGCCGTTCCGGCGGACCATGCGCCTTTACTTCGGCTGCGCGCCGCGATGCGCGCGACGGCGATCGCCGAACATTTCCGCGCCCAGGGCAAGAAAGTCCTGCTGCTGATCGACAGCCTGACCCGGGTCGCCCATGCGCAGCGGGAGATCGGACTTTCGATGGGCGAGCCGCCCACGGTCAAAGGCTATCCGCCGAGCGCGCTGGGCCTGATCCCGCGCCTCGTCGAACGCGCCGGCGCCGACCGCCGGACCGGCGGATCGATCACCGCGCTCTACACCGTGCTGGCCGACGGCGACGATGCCGACGACCCGATCGTCGATTCCGCGCGCGCGATCGCCGACGGGCACATCCTCCTGTCCCGCGCGCTCGGCGAACAGGGCGTCTATCCGGCGATCGACGTCGGCCGTTCGCTCAGCCGGGTGATGACCGACGTCGTCGAACCCGCCCACGCGCGCTCGGCTGGTGCCTACCGCCGGCTGTGGTCGGCGTACGAAGAGAACCGTGATCTCATTCTGATGGGCGCTTATTCCACCGGCGGCGATCCGACCATCGACGAGGCCATCGCGCGCCGCGCCGAGCTGCTCGATTTCCTCCGCCAGGCGCCCGACGCCAGCCACGATTTCGCGACCTCGGTCGACGCTTTGACAGGAGCCTTCAGCGCATGAGCAACCGCCTCCGCCAATGCCTCCGTCTAACCCACGTGCGCGGCATCCAGCATGCGGTCGCGGCAATGGCCTCGCAGCAGGCGCAGCAGCGTGTGCAATATCTCGAGCTCAGCGAAGACCAACTCGCGCGGCTGCGCGGCGGCTTTCGCGCCGAGCCCGGGATCAGCTCTGGCGCGGCGCTGGCCAGCGTCGGCGAGATCGCGATGCGCCTCGACCTTGCGCGCGAAGGCCTGACGAAGAGCCTGAACGGCGCACGGGACGAGGCGGCGATCGCCAAAGACGCGCGGCTGGCGGCGCGCCGCCAGCAGGAAAGCGCCAAGCGGCTCGGCGAGAAAGCCGCCGCGGAAGCCAGCCGCAAGGCCGAGAAAAAGCAGGCGAATGCGGTCACCGGCCGAACGCCGCGCCTCAAGGGAGATACCGGGGCATGACTCCGCTCGCAGCCGTCAAATTGCCCGAGGGCGTGGCCGTGCCGATCCCGGGTCTCTCCGAGGGTGCGGTCGGTGACGTATTTTCAGACCTGCTCGGAACGCTCGACGGCGGGCCCGCGCCCGCGCTTGAGCTTGCGAACCCTGCAGCGGCGGCGCCCATCGGCGCGCAACCGGCGGACAACCCGCTGGCGCCGCTCGCAGCGCTGATCGCCGCGGTCAAGACCCTCGCTACCCCGCACAAGGCGGCGGCGGGCGAACCTGCCGAGGATGCCGGCGCCGAAGCCGACCCCGACGGAACCAAGCCCGACCAGGATGCCGCGCAGCCCGCTACCGTTTCACTTTCGCCAACGCCGCCTGCGATTGCGCTCGCGGCGACGGCAGCTGCGCCCGCTACGGCAATGTCACCCCCTGCAATCCCCCAACGGCTCGAGCAACCGCCGCAAGCTGCGCCCGTGGGCGTACCCACCCCAGCAATTGTCGTCGCCGATCAGCCCGATGCTACGAACGCTCCCCAAACACTGCGGCAGGCGGATAACGCACCCGCTCCGGCCCAGCATTTGCGAACACTGTCTCCCACGCAGGCCAATCCGTTCCTCAAAATCGTCGGGGCGATGGTTCCGCCGCACGACACGGACAACGCGGCTTGGCCCGCGACACCCGACAGGGTCGCGCCGCTGTCGCCCGCGCTGACGCCGACGATTGCCCAGCCTGCCCCGCTCCCGGCGCTCGCGGATACTGCGACCGCACCAGCCGAGGCGATCGATCATAGCGTGTCGCAGCATCTCGATCTCGCGCACCAGAGCGAATGGCTCGACCAACTTGCCGGCGAGATCGCGCGGACCGCCGGCAAGTCGGGGGTTTTGCGGTTCCGGCTCCATCCCGAAACGCTCGGGCGGCTGCACGTCGAAATGTCGCAGGGCGCCGCGGGAGCGTCGATCCGCCTCACCGCCGACACCGAGACGGCGCGCGCGATCATCGCCGATGCGCAGCCGCGGCTCGTTGCCGAAGCGCGCGCACAAGGCGTCAGGATCGCCGAGACGCATGTCGGGCTCGGGACAAGCGGACAGTGGTCGTCCACCGAGCAGCAGGGGCAGCGCGGCACCAATCCGGAATGGTTCCTGAGGACGTCGGGCGCGGAACGTGGGGAGGGCGAGGCCGCGGCTCGTCCGAACTCCGGCGCGGCCGAACGCTACGCATGAAAAAGGGCAAGGCAATGAGCGATGTTGAAACACCGGACGAGCAAGCGACGCCCGCGCCACCCAAGGGCCGAGGCCGCAAACTGCTGCTGCTCTGCGTCGCCCTGGCACTCCTTGGCGGGGGCGGAACCGCGGCCGTTTACGCCGCGCAGGCCGCGGGGCTCATTCACCTCGAGATCGGCGAGCAGGATCCTGACCGGCCCCGCCTGGTCCCACGCGATCATGCCGACGGAGCGGGCTTTGCGCTGCGCTCGGACGAGCAGCACGCCGATCCGCGCCGCTTCAAGGCGGCTTATTATCCGATCGACAAGGAATTCACGTCGAACCTCGGCCAGAGCCAAAGCTTCGTCCAGGTCGGGCTCGGTGTGTCGACTTATTATGACGAGCGCGTCTTCATCAACCTCCAGCGCCACGAAATGGCGGTCCGGTCGGCGGTGCTGATGACGCTCGCCAACCAGGATCCCGCCACGCTTTCAACGCCGCAGGGCAAGCTTGCGCTGCAGCATGACCTCAAGAAGTCCATCAACGACGTGCTCCGCTCCAAGGAAGGCTTCGGCGGCATCGACGACGTCTATTTCACGAGCTTCGTCACGCAATGAGCAAGCCGTTCATCCCTCCCAAGATCCCGGCGGCAGAGCCGGCCGAAGAAGCGATCGTCGAATCGACCGAGGAACTCGAGCCCGGGGTCCCGCGCGCCTTCACCTTCGGCGCTGAGGCGTTCCGGCCGATGTCGGCCCTCCCTGCGCTCGACCGGATGAGCGAGCGGATGGCGCGCCGCGTGCGCGAGGCGATCGGCGGTTTCGCCCGGGCCAAACCGCGCGTGACGGTCGAGGCCGTGTCGATCCGGCGGTTCGAGAATTGGGTCGCCGAGCAGCCCGAGTTCACCAGCCTCAGCATTTACCGCTTCCGGCCGCTCAAGAACGGCGTCCTGGTCGCGATCGAGCCGCGCTTCGTCAGCGAGCTGGTCAGCGCCGTTTACGGCGGATCCCGCATCGCCGGCGTCGGCCGCCCTGACGAATTCACCCCGAGCGAAGAGCAATTGCTCGCGCGCCTGGCCGACGCGATCATGAATTCGGTGACGGAGGTCTGGTCGGAAATCATTCCCGTCCAGGCGCAGCTCATGTCGCGCGAGACCAACACCGCCTACGCCGGGCTCGTCCTCCACGAGGAGCCCGTCGCGATCGCGCGCTTCAACGTCACTCCGCTCGAGGGCGAGCCGACCTTCGTCGACGTGCTTTACCCGGTCGCCGCGCTGCGCACCGTGGAAGCCGAATTGTCGGCCAAGGTGCTCGACGATTTGGGCGCGAGCGCGGGCGAGTGGCACGAACGGATGGTCGCGGCCGTGGGCCAGGTGCGGCTCAGTGCGCACAGCGTGCTCGCGCGGCCGACGACGACCCTATCGAAGCTGCTCGCGCTCGCGCCCGGCGACTTCATTCCAATCAAACTGCCCAAGCTTGCGCCGCTGCTCGTGTCCGGCCGCGTGATCGCGCTCGGGACGCTCGGCGAGCAGAACGGCAACGTCGCGCTCAAGATCGAAAAATTGTCTGATTAGGAGCCTATCGAATGAAACAGTCTCAACCCGCCCCGGACCTCATCCCGGGCAAAATGGAACATCGCGGCGGTGTAGCCAGTCCGAATTACCGGCTGTTCGCCGAAATCCCGATCCGGCTTTCAGTCGAAGTCGGCAGTGTATCCCTGACGCTCAACGAATTGCTCGACCTGTCCGAAGGCAGCGTCATCGAATTGAACCGCCAATCGCACGAGATGCTCGACATCATCGCCAACGGCACACTGATCGCGAGGGGCGAGGTGGTCACCATCAACGGGCGGTTCGGGGTCCGGATCGTCGACGTCGTCAACGTCGAGGCCGGCGCGGTGCCGATCGAGCGGCGTCAATGATGGGCGCTTACATCCTCAAGCTGATCGTCATGGTGCCGCTGGTCGCGGGCATGGCGTATGGCGCGCTCTATCTGTGGCGCAAGGTCCAGCCAGGCCTGGCGCTCGGCCAGCGCGACCGGCACGTGAAGATGGTCGACGCCCTCCCGCTCGGCGCGACCGCGAAGCTCGCGGTGGTCGAGTTCGGCGGCAACCGGCTGCTGCTCGCGGTCGGCCGCGGCAGTATCGCCTTGCTGTCGGAGCGGCCGATCCCCGAATTCCGCGTGCCCGAACAGGATGGCGAACGTGGCTAGAGCCGCGCGTTTCATCCCGCATCTGTTAGTGCTGCTCGGCCTTGTCGTCCTGGCCGCCGCCCCGGCGGCGGCTCAGCAGACGGGCGCACTCGACCGCGCGGTGACGACCATTGCCGGCGACGGCCGCCCGCTGTCGCTGTCGCTGCAGATCCTGCTACTGATGAGCTTGCTGACGGTACTCCCGTCGCTGGTCCTGATGATGACCAGCTTCACCCGGATCATCATCGTATTGTCGATCCTGCGCCAGGCACTCGGCCTTCAGCAGACGCCGCCCAACCAGGTGCTGGTCGGCCTTGCCTTGTTCCTGTCGATGTTCGTGATGCGGCCGACGATCGAGCAGATCAACGCCACCGCCTACAAGCCATACGGCGACGGGCAGATCGGGATTGAGGAAGCGGTCTCTCGCTCGGGCAATGCGCTGCACGGCTTCATGATCAAGCAGACGCGCGAGAGCGACCTTAAATTGTTCGCCGACCTTGCCGAAGTCCCGCCGTTCCGCTCGCCCCAGGCGGTCCCGTTCACGATCCTGCTCCCGGCCTATGTGACGAGCGAGCTCAAGACCGCGTTCCAGATCGGCTTCCTCATCTTCCTGCCGTTCCTGATCATCGATTTGATCGTCGCCTCGACCCTGATGTCGCTGGGGATGATGATGCTCTCGCCGTCGATCGTATCGATGCCGTTCAAGTTGCTTTTGTTCGTGCTGGTCGACGGCTGGGCGCTGACCATGGGGTCGCTCGCCGCGTCCTTCTCCGGCGGCGGCTAGCATGGACGGTCCCGATTATTTCATCGGCATTGCCCAACAGGCGTTATGGGTGCTCGCGCTGGCCTCCGCTCCGATCCTCATCCCGGCGCTGATCGCTGGCGTGGTGCTCGGCATGGTCCAGGCCGCCACCTCGATCAACGAACAGACGTTGAGCTTCGTGCCCAAGCTCATCGTTGTCGCGATCTGCCTCGCCTTGTTCGGCACCGCGATCATGACCCTGCTGGTCGATTTCACGGCCGACATCTTCGCCCGAATCCCCGAGGTCACGCGTTGATCGAAACCGGGTTCGCGGGGCTCGAGGAGCATTTATGGCTGTGGATGGTGGCGATGATCCGCCCCGGCGCGGCGTTCGTCGCGGCGCCGGTGTTCGGCGCGGCGTTCGTCCCCGTACAGCTGCGCCTGGTGGTTGCGCTGGCGATCGGCATTGCCGCGATCAACGCGGTCCATTTCACACTTCCGCCCGGCGGGCTCGCCTCGATCGCGGGCTTCCTGATGATCGGCGGCGAAGTGATGGCGGGCCTCGCGCTCGGCTTTTCGGTCCAGATCGGCTTTAGCGCGGCCCTGCTCGCCGGGGAAACGATCGGCAATGCGATGGGCCTCGGATTCGCATCGATGGTCGATCCCGCGAGCGGCCAGTCGAGCCCGGCCATCGGGCAATTGCTGACGATCGTCGCGACCTTCATGTTTCTCGCGATGGACGGCCATCTCGCGCTCGCGGCGACGGTGGTCGAAAGCTACAAGGCGCTGCCGCCGGGCAACGCGTGGATGTCGGTCGACAGCATCATGGGACTGGTGCTGTTCGGCGGCACCCTGTTCGCGGCCGGCCTGTCGATCGCCATGCCGGTCGCCTCGGCGCTGATCCTGGTCCAGATCGTGATGGGCGTGCTCGCCCGCTCCGCGCCCGCCCTCAATCTGTTCTCGGTTGGCTTGCCGGCGGCGGTGATGGCCGGCCTCGTACTGCTGGCGATCGCCATCCCGATGATGAGCGACGGAATCGTTGCCGCGATCGGCGCGGGACTGGAGATGGCCACCAACCTGGCGGCGGGCGGCTGATGTCCGAAGGGCCCGACAAGGATCAGAGGACCGAAGCGCCGACCGACAAGCGCCGTCGCGACGCCGCCGAACAGGGCGACCTGCTCCAGTCGAAGGAGCTCGGCACTGCCGCGGTGATGCTTGCCGGCGCGATCTGGCTGGCGGTCGCGGGACCGGCGATGATCGGCGCGATCGAGCATATGATGGTCGACGGCCTGACGTTCGACGCCGGCGACATCCGCGCGTTCGAGCCGGGCGACATCGCCGTGCGCCTGGTCGGCACAATCCTGGTGCCGTTGTTCGCTTTGTTCGCCTTGACCATCCTCGCGGCGATCGGCTCAACCGCGATGCTCGGCTCCCTCGGCTTCCGCGCGAAAGCCTTTTCGGTCAGGCCGGCCAAACTCAACCCATTGTCTGGAATCCGGCGCGTGTTCGGAGTCCAGGGATTGGTCGAGCTGATCAAATCCATGGCCAAGGTCCTGATCCTCGGCGCGGTCGGTTACTGGCTGCTCAAGAACCAGTTCGGCCATATGATGGGCTTGTCCTCGACCGAGGTCCGCCCGGCCTTGAGCGCCTTCGGCCACAGCCTGATCCTCGCCGTCATGCTGATGGCGCTGGCGCTGGCCGGCATCGCCCTGATCGACGTTCCCAGTCAGATCCTCCAGCGCCTCGCGCGGCTGCGCATGAGCAAGCAGGAAGTGAAGGACGAAGCCAAGCAGACCGAAGGCTCGCCCGAGCTCAAGGCCGCGATCCGCCGGCGCCAGCACGAGGTGCTGCGCGGGTCCGCCCGAACCGCCGTCCAGGAAGCGACCGTAGTGCTGACCAATCCGACCCATTTCGCGGTCGCGCTGCGCTATCGCCCAAGCGTGGATTCGGTGCCGCTGGTCGTCGCCCGCGGCCGCGGCGCGACGGCGCTTGCGATCCGCGAACTGGCCGAGGAGAAACTGGTGCCGGTGCTGAGCTACCCCGAGCTTGCGCGCGCGGTCTATTTCACCGCCCGCACGGGCCAGGCGATCCGCGAAGACCTCTACCTTGCCGTCGCGACGGTGCTCGCCTTCGTGTTCCATCTCGACGCGGTCGTCGCTCATGGCGGCACGCAACCGTCGGTCGAGGTCCCGCCCGACGCGCGGTTCGACGAGAGCGGCCGCGCCGCCACCTAAACAACCGCAAGCATGAGCCGTTAACGGCGCAGGAAGGGAAAACCATGGTCGCTTCGATCGCTAGCACGCTGGGCGTTGGTTCGGGCATCGACACCAAGGCGCTGATCGAGGCGCTTGCCTCGGCCGCGAAGGCGCCAAAGGAAGCCGCCATCGTCAAGCGCGAGGAGGCGAATACCGCCAAGATCTCCGCTCTGGCCCAGGCGTCGAGCGCGATCGATGGCTTCGCCTCCGCCCTGTCCACGCTGATTTCGGGCGGGACTTTGTTCACCCAGCCGACAGTCTCCGACGAAAGCCTGATGACCGCCTCGGCCGTCGCCGGAATGGATATCGGAAACCTGTCGGCGCAGATCGAAGTGCGCCAGCTGGCCACGGCGCAGTCGCTCGTCTCGACCAATTTCGCCGCCCCGACCAGTGTCGTCGGCGAAGGCGATCTGACGCTGACCATCGGAGCGGCCAGCGTCACCGTGACGATCGACAGCAGCAACAACAGTCTCGCCGGCCTGGCGAAAGCGATTAACGACAAAAGTGCCGGCGTGACCGCCACCGTCGTAACCGACGCGAACGGCTCGCGGCTGATGCTGAAGGGCGGCACGGGCGAGGCCAAGGCCTTCACTTTGGCGGTCGCCGCGGGCACCACCAGCGGTCTCGAACGCTTCGCCTACGACCCGGCTGTACCCGGCGGGATGACCGCCCCGCAGCTTGCGAGGGACGCGATTATCGGCCTCGATGGGGTCGAGCTACGGCGTGCCTCCAACAGCTTCAGCGACGTGATTCCAGGTGTGCAGATCGACCTCAAGCGCGCGGCCGTCGGAAGCATCGTGTCGCTCGGCGTCAAGCGGCCGACGACCGCCATCACGCAAGCCATCGGCGATTTCGTTTCCGCCTACAACAGCCTGCACGACATGCTGAAGCAGGCCACCAGCACCAGCACCGACGGCACGCCTGGACCGCTGCGCAACGACATCGGCATGCGCGACCTGCAGCGTCAGCTGGCGAAGCTCACCTCGACCGCGCTCGGCAGCGGCGCCGGGCCAAGGACGCTTGCGGAAATCGGCGTCGCCACCAACCGCGACGGCACGCTCAGCGTCAACGCGACCCAACTGAGCGCAGCGATGGAGCGCGACCCGCAGGGCGTCGAGGCACTGTTCAATCCGCGCCAGTATAGCAGCGACCCGCTGGTCACGATCTTCAACAAGATGGGCGTGGCCAAGCCCGGCACCTACGCGCTGACAAATCTCGTCCCCGCCGCCGGCGGAGTCGGCGCCACCGGCAATATCAATGGCGTCGCGATGATCTCTTCGGGACCCAATCTGATCGCGCCCGCGTCTTCGCCGGCCGTTGGCCTGGTGGTCACCGTCAAGGGCGCGCTGGCGGCCGCGACGATCACGGTCGATGCGGGCCTCGGCGGCGCGCTCCAGGCGATCCGCGACTCCGTCCGCGCCCGCACCGGTCCAATCGCCTCGGCGCAGGACCAACTCGCCAAAGAAGCCAAGTCGATCGCCGACGACCGCGCGAAGATGGAGAGCCGCGCCACGACTTATTACAACCAGCTGGTCGCGTCCTTCACCACGATGGACGTCCAGGTGTCGTCCTTCAAGGCGACGCAAAGCTATCTCGACCAGCAGATCAAGATCTGGAACGGCAACAACTGATGGCCAGTGTCCAGCACCGCTTCGGCACGGCCTCGGCGCGCTACAGCAGCGTCGACCTCAGCAGCCGCATCGAGGGCGCGTCGCCGCACCAGCTGGTGACGATCCTGTTCGAGGAGCTGCTGAAGGCGCTCGACCAGTGCGCGGCGGCCGCGGCGCGCAAGGATTTTACGCGGCTTGGCGAGGCCCAGTCGCGGGCCCTGTCGATGATCTTCGGGTTGCAGACCGGCCTCGACCTCAAGCGCGGCGGCGAGATTGCGCGCAACCTCGCGGCGATTTACGTCGACGCGACCGAGCGGACCAAGGCCGCAGCGCGCGAATGCGATGCCGCCGAATTGATGAAGGTGCGCGAGATGATCGGTGAGATCGCCGGCGCGTGGGACGTGATCGGCTGAGCCGTCAGGCGGCTTTCGACAGGCCGAGCTTGCGCATTTTCTCGATCAGCGTCGTGCGCTGCAGTTTCAAGGTCCGCGCGGCCTCCGCAACGACGCCGCCAGCCTGCAGCAGGGCTTCGAGGATGTAACGCTCCTCGAGCTTGGCGACGAGCGAGCGAAGGTCCACCGGCGCTTCGCCGATCAGCGGCAGCGCCGGTTCCGAATTGCCGGTCAGCGCCGGGGCGATATCGTTGGCGATGGCCATCACCGGCGCGGCGGCGACGGGCCGCGACCGGCGCGGCAGCAGCAGCGCATCGACCTCTTCGGCCCCGACTGCGCGCGACGGATGGAGGATCGATGCGCGCTCCACGAGGTTGCGCAATTCGCGCACGTTGCCGGGCCAGTTGTGGACCATCAGCCGGTCCATCGCGGGCTGGCTGAAGCGGACGTCGGCCTTGCGGCGCAGGAAGCTTCGCACCAGCAAAGGAATGTCCTCCCGGCGCTCGGCCAGCGAGGGAAGATGGATCGGGAAGACGGCGAGGCGGTAAAACAGGTCTTCGCGGAAACGCTGCTCGTCGATCGCCTCGTCGATGTCGCGATGGGTCGCGGAGACGATACGGTTGTCGACGGCGATTTCGCCGCGCCCGCCGACCCGCTGGATCGTCCGCTCCTCGAGTACGCGCAGCAGCTTGACCTGCATGTCCGCGGGCATGTCGCCGATCTCGTCGAGAAACAAAGTGCCGCCATGTGCCTCCTCGAAGCGTCCGCAGCGCTGGTTCACGGCGCCGGTGAAGGCGCCTTTCTCGTGACCAAAGAGCTCGGATTCGAGAAGGTCGCGCGGGATCGCGCCGCAGTTAACCGCGACGTACGGCTGGGCGAAGCGGGCGCTCGCCGCATGGACCGCGCGGGCGACAAGTTCCTTCCCGCTTCCCGAAGGTCCGGTGATGATGACCGACGCATCGCTCGGCGCGACCTGGCCGATCAGCTGGCGGACTTCGACCATCGCTTCGCTCTCGCCCACCAGCACTGCCGCGCGAGCGATCATGCTCTCCGGAGTCACAGCCGCTTCGTCGGGCATGCGATCGACCTGGAGGGCGGTGGACCGGTTGGGTCCTGGTCCGGGAACTGCGACATCAAATCCTCTGCAAACGTAAAGGGTTTGTTGAGCCTGTCTGTGAGGGGCTGGCCGTTAAAGAAAAACTAAAGAGAGGCAATATTCAAGGTAAATCTTTCGTTAGGCGCGAAGCCTCTTCTGTAAGGCTAAAGAAAATCGTCATCTGTTCGTAATGACTGATGGGAAGCGTCAGTTCAGCGCCAAGTAAATAAGTCGAAATGAAAGATCCGATACGGTGAGAACAGGTATTAATCAGAGAGGATTTGGTCCTCCGCGCCCGAGCGCTACCATGCTTTCGGCAGCTGGATCCGGGTTTATAGGCGAATGTCTCTCCGACATGGTGACAAGTGCCAATGACGATTGCGCCGACGGATCCGAACGCCGCGGGCATTCGCGAAGCGTGGCAGTGATCAAGGCAGCCAAGCTCGTTTGCGGCCGCGAGCATCTCTGCCTCATCAGGAACATTTCCCCCGCCGGCCTCATGGCCGATATGCATCGACCGATGCCGCCCGGCACCTCGCTCGTCGTGCTGCTGACCGAAAGCCTGCCGCAGTCGGGCACCGTCATATGGACCCGCGGAGAGACGATGGGCATTCGGTTCGACCATGAGATCGACGTTACGGACGTGCTCGCGGAACTGATCCGCGCGCCACAGGAGCGGCGAGCGCGCCTGCCGAGGTTCGATGTCGATGCCTGGGCGCGGCTGAGGGTCGGAGCCCGCGTCTTCAGCATCCGGCTGCGCAACATCTCGCAAGGCGGCGCGCGGATGCACATTCACGGACTGAATTCTCCCGAGCCGGCCGTCCTGTCGATGAATGGGTTCCGATCGGTCCAGGGCGTCATCCGCTGGTGTCACGGCACGCGCGCCGGAATTTCGTTCAATCAGCCGCTGGGCCTTCGCCAGCTGATGCAGTCTCTCCACTCGATGCAATCGGATGGCGAAAGGCGTTGTAGCGCGCCGTGATTGCCACTGCGGCAAGCACTCGGAGCAAGGTGTATAGCTCTGTACGGGAATGGCGCGCCCGGAAGGATTCGAACCTCCGGCCCCCAGATTCGTAGTCTGGTGCTCTATCCAGCTGAGCTACGGGCGCGCGTGCCGCGAGCGGCAGGGGCGCGACATAGGGGGACGTTCGCCGTGAGGCAAGCCTTGCCCCGGTTGCCGATTGAGCGGACGGAGAATAGGGCCAAGCGCGATGCGCAACATCCTCGCCCTCCCCCTGCTGCTGCTGACCGCGACGAGCTGCGCCGGGCCCGGCGGGCCGCCGCCGTCGCTGCTGCCGCGCGCGGCCGAGGCGATCGATCCACGGGTGCCGGTCGAACGGCCGCTCAACGACCGGCCAGTCAATGCGGCGCTGGCGGCGCGGCTGGCCGAGTTGGTGAGCCAGGCGCGCGCCGGGGACGCGGCGTTCGGTCCGGCGGCGGCCGAGGCCGAGCGATTGGCTGGCGTGTCGGGCGAGGCGCGGAGCGAGGCGTGGGTCGCGGCGCAGGAGGCGCGTTCCGACAAGCTCCAGACGCAAGGCGGGCTCTGCCCCGCCGATTTCGCCGCGATCAAGGCGGCGGGCGACGACGTCGGGGCGATCGACCAGCGTCAGGCCGCGGTCATCGCAACGATCCAGCGCCGGCTCGGGATTTAGCGCCAGGTAATCAGCGGCAGAACGCTGGCGTGGTCGTCGGTCCACGGCGCGAAGCCGGGGCGCCGCGCGAGCGGTGTCCAACCCGGATACTGGCCGGCGAGCCGTGCCAGGGTCTGCGGACTACGCGACAACGCGATCCACTGCGATTCCGATTCATGCAACATCCCGGCCTCCACCGAAGGGACGTAGTGGCGCTCGATTGCGAGCCAATGGCCGTCACGGGCATCCGCCGCGACCACCGGCTCCAGGTCGAGGAAGCGGTTGGAAATGTGGATCATCAGCAACCCGTCCGGCGAGAGGCGTCGGGCGTAGACCGCGAACGCCTCCCGAGTCAGCAGATGGATCGGGATCGAGTCGGACGAAAAGGCGTCGAGCGCGAGCAGATCGGCTTCGCCCACGGGCGCGCGCTCAAGGGTTAGCCGGGCGTCACCAACCGCGATCCGTCCATGCGGCAGGCAATTCGACAGGAACGTGAACTGCCGCGGGTTTTCGGCGATGCGCACGATCGCGGGATCGATCTCGTAGAATGTCCAGCTTTGCCCTGACCGAGCATAGCAAGCGAGCGTTCCGGCACCGAGCCCGACGACGTCGATGCGTGCGGCCGGCCCGAACAATGACGGGGCGGCGCGCATCGCGAAGCCGATGCCGGACTGCGGCGCATAATAGGTCGTGGGCATGCGCTCGCGCTCTGGCGAGCCGAGGTTCTGAATGCCGTGCAGCGTGGTGCCGTGGACCAGCATGCGCGAGTCATGCGAGCCAGGGCGGATCGAATAGATGCCGAAGAAGCTGCGGGTCATCTTGCCCGGCGTCGCGCTCAGCTCGAGCTGTTCCCGGCCACCGGCGGCGATCAGGAATGCCGCCATGCAACAGGTGAACAGCGCGCGGTTCCCGATCGCGGTTATCGCGATGGCCAGGATCGCAAGCACGACGTAGCGGGTCGGTTCGTTCGCTGGCGCCAGCCCGAATAGATCCTTCGCCGCAAGTGCAAGCAGCGCGACAAGGATGATTCCGGCCACGGTCAGCCGCCGCGACAGCCGATCACCATCCCACAGACTGGCGAAGCGATCGAACGGGCTGCGCCCTTTCATCAACCATGCCGCCGCGATCAGCAGCAAGAGATGCTCATAGGTCCAGTCGAAGATCAGCGGTGCGACAAGCGCGCAGAAAATGCCGCCAAGCACGCCGCCGACGGACATCGCGAGATAGAAAAGCGTCAGCTGTCCCGCCGGCGGGCGGGAATCGAACAACCGACTGTGCAGCGAAACGCCGACCGTGAACAGGTTCAGGATCGACACCGCGCCGAACACCAGTGCGAGCCAGTTCTGGTTGAAGAACAGCGCGAATCCGGAGAGCAAAAGAGTCAGCGGCGCGAGCCGCGCGATTGCTTCCGCAGGGCCGCGGCGGGCAGCGAAGGCGACGGTGAAACTGAGGAGATAAGCGCCGAGCGGAAGCACCCACAGCAGCGGCATCGCGACGAGGTCGGTGGTGATGTGCAACGTGGTCGACAGGATCAGGCCCGACGGCACCGCTGACAGGATGATCCATTTGGCGATCGTGCGCCGATCGGGCGGCGCGGCCGCTTCAGCGCGTACTGTCACCTGGGTTCGCGGGAGGCGAAATCCGCACCAGCCAACCAGCAGGACGAGCAAGGCATAGCCCGCGCTCCACAGCCAACGCTGCTGCGTCACGCCGATCAGCGGCTCGGCCAGCAACGGATAAGTAATCAGTCCGCCGAAGCTGCCGAGATTCGAGGCGGCATAGAGCGGATAGGGGTCGGCCTTGTTGGTCAGCGCAAACCAGCGCTGGAGCAACGGTGCCTGCGCCGACACGACGAAGAACAGCGGCCCGATCGACAACAGCAGCAGCCACGGCACCCACAGGAACGGGTTGGCGTCGGGCGGCGGGGTCGAGGCCATGAGTCCGATCGGGAGCGTCAGCCCGGCAAGGACCAGCAAGACGAGATGGATCGCGGCCTGCCTTGGCGGCTGAAAGCGGCCCAGCCAATGGGCATAAGCGTAACCGGCGAGCAGCAGCGCCTGATAGACGAGCATCGCCGAGTTCCACACGCTGGGCGCGCCGCCGAGCCGCGGCAGCGCCATCCGCGCGACCATCGGTTGCACCAGGAACAACAGGAACGATCCGGTGAAGACCGTCACTATGAACGGCAGGGCGGCCAAGCCCGTTCCGCGGTTGCGATCGCTTACATCCGTCGCCATTCACGCCCTCCCCGGCCGGCGACTGTAGCCGACGCGGCGCGGCGCGCAATCAGGCTTGAAGCGCCTGCCGGACGACGGGCCAGTTCGCGGCGTCGACCCGGTAGACGACCTGCGGGTTGACCTCGCTGTCGGCCGGGAAACGCTGGTCGACAAAGTCGAGATCGGGCCGGGGGGCCATGCCGAGCCGTGTCATCAAGCCCCGACTCGATGTGTTTCCGACGCCGGTGATCGCGACCACGTGCGGTGCCGCGAACCGATCGAAGGCAAGATCGAGCGCGGCCATCGCCGCCTCCTTCGCATAGCCCTGCCCCCACGCATCCTCGCGCAATCGCCAGCCAATCTCGACATCGCCGGCGATGGCATCGCCGCCCGGCGCGTTCGCCCGCTTGAGCCCGCAGAAGCCAAGGATCGCATCATCGGACGTTCGCTCGACGATCCAGAAGGTGAACCCGAGATCGCGTTGATATGCGCAGAGGCGTTGGAAGGCTGCGCGCCATTGCTCCGGCGTTTGCTGTCCGCCCAGAAAACGCATCACCGCCGGCGTGTTCATCAACACGTAGAAGCGGGTTTCGTCGGCCTCGTTCCACTCGCGAAGCCGGAGACGCGCCGTCTCCGCGACCACTTTAGCCATCGAGCGCAGCCATCCCGCGAATAAGCGCATCGAGCGCGTCGTCGACATGTTCGATATGCGTGCGGAAGCAGAGGATCGCGCAGCGCAGGCGATAGCTGCCGTCGATGCGCGTGCCGCTCAGCATGACGCGGCCTTCCTGCTGAACGTGGCGCATCAGCCGCTCGTTGAAATCGTCGACGTCGCCCGATTTGGTCAGATAGCGGAAGGCGACCACTGACAGGTCGGGCTCTGGTCCGGCGTCCCAGCCATCGATCTGCGACAGCCGCGCGTGGAAATAACGGGCAAGCGCGAGCTTTTCGGCCTGGGCGGCGCGGAAGGCGGCGACGCCGGCGATCTGCAGCGGCAGCCACAAGCGCATCGCGCGAAAATGGCGGGTGAGCTCGGGCGAGAGGTCGGCGGGCGACGGGCCGACCTCCGTTTCCGAGAATGGCTGGATGTAAGCGGCGCTGGCGCTGAAGGCGTCGAGCAGCTGCTGGCCGTCGCGGACGACGACCGCGCCCGTCCCATAGGGCAGGAACAGGGTTTTATGCGGATCGAGCGCGACGCTATCGGCCTGCTCGATCCCGCGCAGCTTGTCGCGACCTTCGTCGCACAAGGTGAACAGGCCGCCATAGGCGCCGTCGACATGGAACCACGCCCCGCAACGCCGGCATAGCTCGGCAATCTCGGGCAACGGATCGATCGCGCCGGTATCAACCGTTCCGGCCGATGCGATGACCAGCCACGGACGGACGCCATTACGACGGTCTTCCTCGAGCGCTTGCTCAAGCGCATCCAGCGACATCCGATAGTTCTCGTCGGTCGCGATCACGCGCCTCGGCGCTCTGCCGCGCCCGGCGATGTGCAACGCCTTGTCGACGCAATGGTGGGCGAAGCGGGTGAGATAGACCGCGCCGCCGCCTTCCGGATCGCGCGCCTCGCGAGCGGTGACGACCGCAGTCAGGTTGGCGATGCTTCCGCCCGAGGTCAGCGTTCCGGCGGATCCGGCCGGATAGCCGATGACGCCGGCCAACCATTGCGTGCACGCATTTTCGATCCGCACGGCACCGGGTGCGGCATCCGCGAAGCCCGAATATTTGTTCGATGCCGCCGCCAGCATGTCGCCGAGCGCCGAATGGAACAGCCCGCCGCCCGGGATGTAGCCCATGAACCGCGGCGAAGTCGTCGCGATGCCGGGCCCTTCGATGCAGGCGCCGAAATAATCGAGGACCGAAGCCGGATCCCGTCCCGTTTCGGTGAATTCCGGATCGAGCTGCTTGACGAAAACTTCTTCGGGCGGACGCAGACTCCGCGCGCTTTCAATCCCGTCGAGGAAAGCGAGGGCATGATCGAGCGCCTGCTCGCCGAGCGCGCGGCGTTGCCCGGCGTCGGGTTCGAGCGGGCGTGTCCGGGAACGGAGCGCCTCGATTTCGGCCCTTAAGGCTTCGATCATCCGGCGATCAGGCGCGCGGCATCGAGCGCGTGATAGGTCAGCACGCCGGTCGCCCCGGCGCGCTTGAAAGCGAGCAACGATTCGAGGATCAGCGCGTCGCGGTCGCCCGCGCCGGCCGCCGCCGCGGCCTCGATCATCGCATACTCGCCGCTCACCTGGTAAGCGAAGGTCGGGACCCCGAACGTGTCCTTCACCCGCGCGACGACGTCGAGATAGGGCAGCCCCGGCTTGACCATGACCATGTCAGCGCCCTCGGCGAGGTCGAGCTCGACCTCGCGCAGCGCTTCCTCGATGTTCGCCGGGTCCATCTGATAGCCGCGCTTGTCGCCCTTCAGACGGCCCTGACTGCCGACCGCCTCGCGGAACGGGCCGTAGAAGGCCGACGCATATTTGGCGGCATAGGCCATGATCGCGACATTCTGGTGCCCGGCGCTTTCGAGCGCCTCGCGGATCGCGGCAACGCGGCCGTCCATCATGTCCGAGGGGGCGACGATGTCGGCCCCGGCCTCGGCCTGGACCAAGGCCTGGTCGGCGAGCACTTTCACCGTATCGTCGTTGATGACGTTGCCGGCGGCGTCGGTCAGGCCGTCGTGACCGTGGGCGGTGTAGGGATCGAGCGCGACGTCGGTGAGCACGCCGATTTCGGGCACTTCGTCCTTGATCGCTTTGATCGCGCGGCAGATGAGGTTGTCAGAGTTGAGCGCCTCCCGAGCGTCTCCGGTGCGCAGGTCGTTGGGGGTGTTGGGGAACAGAGCGACGCACGGGATGCCGAGTTCGGCCGCGAGGCGGACTCGGCCAGGCAGCTTGTCGACGCTCCACCGCGATACGCCGGGAAGCGAGCCGATCGGCTCCTCGCAAGCCGCGCCGTCGCAGACGAACAACGGCCAGATGAAATCGCTCGGGTGGAGGCGGTGTTCGGCGAGCATGGCGCGCATCCACGGCGCAACCCGGCCGCGGCGCATGCGGAGGTAGGGGAAGGAGGACATGGCCCCCCTCTATCGTCATTCCCGCGAAAGCGGGAACCCAGTTTTTATTCTCCGCTGGGTCCCCGCTTTCGCGGGGATGACGAACGAGCGCGTCACCCAGCCGGATTGAGTGCCCCGCCCGGCTCGCGCGTGGCGAGGGCGTCTTCGGTGAACTCCTCGTCGCACGGCCGTTGCTCGACCGTCATCCGCGCCTTTTTCCACCCGCCCTGCAAGTAGAAGGCGGTGGCCAGCGCGAGGTTGATCAGCGAAGTCGCGGGGAAGCTGGTCCAAATCGCATCCGCGTGGAGCCACGGATAGGTCGCGAGGATGTAGCCGAAACGCACCGGGATCAGCCCGACCGCGAGGACGATCAGCGGCACCCACACAGCGCCGTTCGCGCGCATCGTCGCGAACAACACCATCATCACGCCGAACAGAAGGAAGTTCCAGCTTGCCAGCAGGTGGATGTGCCGCGCGATTGGAAGCGCGGGACTGTCCGGCCCCATGAACAGGCTAAGCACCGTGCGGTCGGCGAGCGTCAGGAGGACGATCAGCGCAGCGGTGATCAGCAGCGACTGGCCGATCCCGACCCGGGTGATCTGCCCCACCCGGTCCCACCGGTCGGCGCCGATATTCTGCGCCGCCATCGCGCTGACCGCGGCGCCCAGGGCCATCGCCGGCATCTGAACGTAGGTCCACAGCTGCAGGGCGACCCCGAAAGCGGCAGTGGTATCGACGCCTTCGCGGTTCACGAGGCCGACCAGCGCCAGCGCCGAGACCGAGATCACGATCATCTGGATACCCATCGGGAACCCCTTGGCGATGATCGTCTTGAGGATCGCGACGTCGGGGATCACGTAACGCAGCTCGCGCCCGCGCAGCCTGAGCGGCAGGTCCTTCCAGTACATGTAGACGAGGAGGGCGAGGAGCGCGGTGTAATTGGCGATCAGCGTCGCCGTTGCCGACCCCGCGATCCCCATCCGCGGGGCCGGGCCGAGGCCGAGGATGAAGACCGGGTTCAGGCAGCTGTCGAGGACCACCGCGACGATCATGAACCACAAGGGCGTCAGGCTGTCGCCGGCGCCGCGCAGGGCCATCATCAACAGGGTCAGCAGGAGGAGCGCCGGCATGGCGAGGAAGATCACGGTCAAATACGCCCACGCGAACGGCGCGGCTTCGGGCGGCGTGCCGAGCAGATTGAGGATGGAGCCGGACAGATAAAAGCCGGTGATCGCAATGACGATCGTGACCAGCAGGAACAAGCCGCCCGCGGTGCCGAATATGCGCCGGGCGGCATCGACGTCCTTGCGCCCCCACGCCTGGCCGATGAGGATGGTCGAGGCCATGCCGAAGCCGAACACGAAGGCGGTCAGCAGGAACATGACCATGTTGGCGTTGGATGTCGCGGCCAGCGCATTCTCGCCGAGGAAGCGGCCGACCCAGATCGCGTTGACGGTGCCGTTGAGCGATTGAAGGATCGAGCTGGCCAGCGTCGGCAAAGCAAAGGCCAGCAGGGTTTTGGCGATCGGCCCCTGGGTGAGCTCGCCGCGGCCTGGCGGTCCACTGCGCGATCCTGCGTCTGCCATGCTTTCTCCCGTCACCCTGAACTCGTTTCAAGGTCCATTTTCGTGAAGGGTTCCGTTCGTCTCCGCAATGGATGCTGAAACAAGTTCAGCATGACGATTGGAAATTAACCCAGCCGCTCCAACGCCGCACGCAGCCGTTCGGCCTCGGCGGCTTTGGCGTCGTGATCGGCGCGAGCTTTCTCGACTGCCTCGGGCTTGGCGCGTTCAGTGAAGTTGGGGTTGCCGAGGCGCTGGGCGAGGCTGTCGCGTTCCTTCTCGGCCGCCTCGGCGCCTTTCGAGAGGCGCGCCTTCTCGGCTTCCAGGTCGATGTGCTCGGCGAGCGGGAAGGCGTAGGTCTCGCCACGCACGACGATCTGCGCCGATCCGGGCGGCGGCGCAGCCGCGCTCCGCGCCGGCCCGAGCTTGGCCAGGCGGGCGAGCGTCGCCGCCTGCGCGTTGAGCTGGTCGACCGGGGCAGCGATCGCCACGGGTTCGAGCGTCGCGCTCCACGGGATGTTCAATTCGGTCCGCATCGCGCGCGCTTCCGAAACGAACGCGACCAGCCACTCGATCTCGTTCTTGGAATAGATGTCGACCTGCGCTGCCGGCTCCGGCCACTTGGCGACGATCAGTTCGTACGGCCGCGGGTTCGCGTTCCACAGTTCCTCGGTGATGAACGGCATAAGCGGGTGGAGCATGACCAGGATCTGGTCGAACGCCCAGGCGGCGACCGCCTTGGTCTCGGCGTCGAACGCGCCTTTGATCAGCTCGACATACCAGTCGCAAAAGGTGCCCCAGACGAAATGATAGATGGCGTCGGCCATGTCGTCGTAGCGCAGATCGTCGAACGCGCGATTGAGCTTCGCGAGCGTTTCGACCACTTCGCCGATGATCCAGCGGTTGACCGGCAGCTGCGCGTCGGGCGCGGCGATGCTGTCGCTCGCGCCGACGCCGTTCATCTGGAGGAAGCGCGCGGCGTTCCACAGCTTGGTCGCGAAATTGCGGTAGCCCTCGACGCGTTTCTCATCGAGCTTGATGTCGCGGCCCTGGCTTTCCATCGCCGCGAGGGTGAAGCGGAGCGCATCGGCGCCATATTTGTCGATCAACCCGAGCGGGTCGACGGTGTTGCCCTTGGACTTGGACATTTTCTGCCCAGTCGCGTCGCGGACCAGGCCGTGGAGGTAGAGCGTTTTCCACGGCGGCGTGCCCATTAACTCGATCCCCTGCATCGCCATGCGCGCATCCCAGAAGAACAATATGTCGAAGCCGGAGATGAGCACGTCGTTGGGGTAGTGGCGCTTGAGATCGTCGGTCTGATCCGGCCAGCCGAGCGTCGCGAAGGGCCACAGCGCCGAGCTGAACCAGGTGTCGAGGACGTCATTGTCGCGATTGAGACGAACGACCTTCCGTGTGCCCATCTCTACTAGCGGCTGCACCCACGGTTGCGCGGCAGGCACATCAGAGATTTCGATCGGCCAATCTGCGCCGTAGTATTCTTCTGCTTGCTCGATCACGCCTTGCTCGGTTTCGGCGACAAAGACTTGCCGACCGTCCAACGAGCCAATGTCTAGCAGGAGGGTTCCGTCATCCTTCTTCGTGGGCCCATACCAAGCGGGAATCCGGTGGCCCCACCACAATTGCCGCGAGACGGTCCACGGCTGGATATTCTCGAGCCAGTTGAACCACGTCTTCTTCCACGTCTCGGGGACGATGCGGATGTCGCCCTTGCGCGTCGCTTCGAGCACCGGCTTCACCAGCGTCGCCGCGTCGACATACCATTGGTCGGTGAGCCACGGCTCGATCACCACGCCCGAACGGTCGCCGTAGGGCGTCGGGATAATGCGGTCCTCGACGCGGACCAGCGTGTCCTCGCCTTCGAGCAACTCGACGACCTTCGTGCGGGCGTCTTCGCGCGACAGGCCGATCAGGTCGGCGGGGATCAGCCCGTCCGAGGTTTGGACGACGTGCGCGCTCGCGTCGAACATGTTGAGCATTTCGGCCGGCTTGAAGCGGGCGCGCTTGCCGACGTCGAAATCGTTGAAGTCGTGGCCGGGCGTGATCTTCACTGCACCGCTGCCCAGTTCGGGGTCGGCATGGTCGTCGGCGACGATCGGGATCAGGCGGCCGGTGATCGGGTGCTTGATCTGCTTGCCGATCAGCGCCGTGTAGCGTTCGTCGTTCGGGTGGACCGCGACCGCCATGTCGGCGAGCATCGTCTCTGGCCGGGTCGTCGCGACCTCGATCGCGCCGCCGCCGTCGGCGAGCGGATAGCGCAGGGTCCAGAATTTGCCCTGGACCTCGCGCGTCTCGACCTCGAGGTCGCTGATCGCGGTCTGGAATTTGGGGTCCCAATTGACCAGGCGCTTGTCGCGGTAAACCAGGCCCCGTTTGTGCAGTTCGACGAACGTGTGGGTGACGGCGCGCTGATAGGGCTCGTCCATGGTGAAGCGCTCGTGCGCCCAGTCGCACGACGCGCCGAGGCGGCGGAGCTGCCGCGTAATCGCGCCGCCGCTTTCTTCCTTCCACTCCCAGACCTTGGCGACAAAATCCTCGCGGCTGTAATTGGTGCGCTTGTCCTGCCGCTCTTCGAGCTGGCGTTCGACCACCATCTGGGTGGCGATGCCGGCATGGTCGGTGCCGACCACCCAAAGCGCATCCTTGCCGAGCATCCGCTCGCGCCGGGTCAGCACGTCCTGGAGCGTGATGTCGAGCGCGTGGCCGATGTGCAGCGAGCCGGTGACGTTGGGCGGCGGCATGACGATGGTCCACGGCGTGGCGTCGCCGCGCTCGGGCCGGAACAGGCCGCGATCCTCCCAATGGGCGTACCAGCGATCCTCGATCGCGCGGGGCTCGAAGGTTTTGGGAAGTTCGCTCATCTGCGAGGCGGTTAGCGATGCGGCGGTGCAGCATCAACCTCGGCGGCTTGCGGCGCGAGCCGATCGTCCGCAGAACGTCGCGATAACGTGATCAAATGGAGTAGCGATGAAGCGGCTGTTGCTCGGACTAACGGCGCTGGCGTTGACCAGCGCGAGCGCAGCAGCGCCCGCCCCCGGCTTCCTCGGCACCAAGGGCACGCAGATCGTCGATGGCGAAGGCCAGCCGGTGATCCTGCGCGGCATGGGCCTCGGCGGCTGGATGCTCCAGGAAGGCTATATGCTAAAGCTGGGCGAGCTTGGGCAGCAGCATGTGATCCACCGCCGGCTGGCCGATCTCGTCGGCCAGGATGCGGTCGACGAGTTCGAGCGCGCGTGGCTCGACCATCACATGACCAAGGCGGACATGGACGCGCTCGGCCGCTGGGGCTTCAACTCGGTGCGCCTGCCGATGCATCATGCCTTGTTCATCGACCCCTCGGCGCCAGCCGGGACCGATCGCTGGAACGAGGACGGCTTCCGCCGTGTCGATCGGCTGCTCGACTGGGCAGCCGCGAACCGCATGTGGGTGATCCTCGACCTTCACGCCGCCCCAGGCGGCCAGGGCAGCGACCTCGCAATCTCCGACCGCGACCCGAACCAGTCTTCGCTGTGGGACAGCGCCGAAAACCAGCGCCGGACGGTGGCGTTGTGGCGCGAGATCGCGCGGCGCTATGCCGGCAATCCCTGGGTCGGCGGCTACGACATATTGAACGAGCCCAATTGGGACTTCGACGGACCCGGGGGCGGTCACGGCTGCAACGACAAAAGCAATCGGCCGATCGCGGCGCTCTACAAAAGAATTACCGCCGCGATCCGGGAGCATGACCGCAACCATTTAATCGTCATCGAGGGCAATTGCTGGGGCAACAATTACGCCGGGATCACGCCCGATTGGGACGACAGACTGGTGCTCAGCTTCCACAAATATTGGAACAGGAACGACGCCGCCGCGATCGCCGGGATCGTCAAATTGCGCGCGGCAACGGGACGGCCAATCTGGCTCGGCGAGAGCGGCGAGAATTCAAACGGCTGGTTCCGCGACGCCATCCGGCTGGCCGAGACCAACGACATCGGCTGGGCGTGGTGGCCGCTCAAGAAGCTCGGCTTCAACAACCCGCTCGAGGTCGTGCCGAATCCGGGGTGGCAGCGCATTGTCGACTGGCTGACCGGCAAGGGCCCGCGGCCCGACGCGGCGGCGGCGCGGGCGGCAATGCTCCAGCTCGCGACCCACGACGTCGATTTCGCGAACAATGTGGTTCATCCCGACGTGATCGACGCCATGATGCGCCAGCCGCATTCCGACCGGGCGCTGCCGTTCCGCGAGCATCGGCTTGGGCCGGGGGCGCTGGAGATCGCTGCGGTGGATTACGATCTCGGGCCGCCCGGCATTGCTTATGCAGACCGTATCGATGCCGACTATCACACTGAAACCGGCGGCAAGCGGACCGAGTGGAACGACGGTCGCACCTATCGCAACGACGGCGTCGACATCGCCCGTGATTCCGGCGGCACACCGGTCGTGACGGCGTTCGAACGCGGGGAATGGTTGCAATATACGCTCGACGCGGCCGCGGCTGGTCCGCGCGCGGCATCCCTGATCGTCGCGGCGGACGCGACGGCGAGCCTGTCCCTGTCGGTCAATGACGGGGCGCCGGTCGGGGTGCGGGTTCAATCCGGCGGCGGCTGGCAGAGGGTGCCTGTCCCGCCTTTGTCCATGCTCCAGGGCACCAACCGGCTGAAAGTCAACGTAACCTCCGGAGCCGTCAGGCTGAAGGCGATCCGTTTCTAAGGAGGATTAATTCTCCAGCTCGTTGGGGTCGCGGAGGCCCTGGCCGATCGTGCCGCGGAGGGTGTCGGCCTCGCTGCTGGTCACCGGGTAAGCGCAATAATCGGCGGCGTAGAAGGCGCTCGGGCGGTGGTTGCCGCTGAGGCCGATGCCACCGAACGGAGCATTGGACGGGGCGCCGTTGGTCGGCTTGTTCCAGTTGATCACCCCGGCGCGGACGTTGGCCCAGAATTTGTCGTAGAGCTCGGGGCTGCCGCCAACCAGGCTCGCGGCGAGGCCGAAGCGGGTATTGTTGGCCTCGGTGATCGCGGCGTCGAAATCCTTGACCCGGATGAGCTGGAGCACGGGCCCGAAGATCTCTTCGTCCGGCCGGTCCCGAACATCGGTCACGTCGATCAGCGCGGGGGTCAGATAGGGCCGCTCGGCAACCGGGCGATCGAGCCGGCAGAGCGGTTTGCCGCCCTTCATCATCAGTTCGAGCCATTGTTCCTGAACATGGTCGGCGGACGCATTGTCGACCACCGGACCCATGAACGGTTGCGGATCGGCGAAGGGATGGTCGACGATGATCCGCCCAATCAGCGACTGGACCGCGTCGAGCAGTTCGGCGTGGGCGCCGTCCTCGACGATCAACCGCCGCGCCGCGGTGCAGCGTTGGCCGGCCGAGAGATAGGCCGACTGGATGACGATCGCCGCGGCGGCCGCGATGTCCTTCGCCTGCCACACGACGAGCGGGTTGTTACCGCCAAGTTCGAGCGCGAGGATCTTATGCGGCATGTCGGCGAACTGGCGGTGGAGCGACATGCCGGCGCGCGCCGAACCGGTGAACAAGAGGCCGTCGATCCCGGGTTCCGAGGCGAGCGCCTTGCCCTGCTCCGGCCCGCCGATCAGGAGGCGAACGACGCCCTCGGGAATTCCGGCCTGGTGGAAGCAATCGATGAGGAAGGCTCCGCTCGCCGGCGCCTTTTCGGACGGTTTGAAGACAATTGCATTGCCGGCGATCAGCGCCGGGACGATGTGGCCATTGGGCAGATGCGCAGGGAAATTATACGGCCCGAGCACCGCCAGCACCCCGTGCGGCTTGTGGCGGACCGCAACCTTGTTACCGAGCGCGGCTTCCAGCCGGCGCTGCGGCGTCCGCTCGGCATAAGCGTCGATTGAAATTTCGACCTTGTTGATGACCGCGGCAACCTCGGTTTTGGCCTCCCACAAGGGCTTGCCGGTTTCCTTCGCAATAATGGTAGCGAACTCTTCCTCGGCCTTGCGGACGACATTGGCGAAGCGGCGCAGCGCCTCGATCCGGTAAGCGACGGAATGCGCCGCCCAGCCGGGCCAGGACGCACGGGCCGCTGCGACTTCGGCCGCGGCATCGCCGATCGCCCCCGACCAGACCTGCTCTCCCGTCGCCGGATCGATCGAGACCAGTTCCGCTGCCATGCGTGCGGGCTTTACCACGTTAGCGTTTTCGTCAAGCTTCAGATGCATCGGCCCTCGTCGCCTCGCCCATCCGGCGTATGGCTGTAACCTTGTCGTTGAACGGCTGCCAGTCGTCGCGCTCCGCGATCGCCGACCAGATAGCCTCGACTTCGTCGATATGCATCGAACAAGGCTCCGCATCCGACCAATATGGGTGCGATTTGGCGCGTTCGCGACCCTCGAGAGATTCGGCCAACGCGCGGAACGGCTCGGACGGATATCTGTCCGGTCCGGGATCGCGGCCGCCGCGCCAATCGAAAAAAATCCGGTCGATGGTCGCGTCGCGGCTCTCAAGGGCGGCGATCAACGCGACGGCAATCTCGCGATCGCTGTCGCCGCCGGCGATTCCGAGCCGCTGAAGCAGGGCCTCGATCAGAGCCGATTCGAAGGGTTCGTTCCACCCGGCGAGAACTTCGTACAGCGGTGGTATGCCGGCGACCATCGACAGGCACCCGCCGAATTGCGCGAGGTCCCAGCGGATCGCCTCGGGCTGGCGGTCGAACGCATAGAGGCCACGATTATCGAAATAGGCCGCGGTAAATTCCGGGTCCCACTCGGGCGTGAAGCGCCATGGTCCGTAATCGAAACTTTCCCCTGTGACGTTGATATTGTCGCTGTTGAGCACGCCATGGACGAAACCGGCGGCGAGGTAGGAGGCGGCAAGGGTCGCGGTCGCCCGGGTGACGAGGTCGAACAGGCGCAGCGCGTTTTCCTTGTCGTCACCGCTTGGCCGCTCACCGTAGAGCTGTTCGAGGCAATAGCGGGTGAGCTTCGCGATGTTCCCGGTGTCCCCGAGGAAGGCGAACCGTTGGAAGGTGCCGATGCGGATGTGACCGTGGCTAAGGCGAGTCAGCACCGCCGAGCGGGTCGGCGACGGTTCGTCGCCGCGCTCGAGCGCCTCGCCGGTTTCGAATAAAGCAAAGCTCTTCGACGTATTGACCCAGAGGGCTTCGAGCATCTCGGTCGCGAGCACTTCGCGCACCCCGCCCTTGAGCGTCAGCCGGCCGTCGGCGTGACGACTGTACGGCGTCTGGCCCGAGCCCTTGGTGCCGAGGTCGAGCAGGCGGCTGCCATCATCGCGCAACTGCGCGAACAGGAAACCGCGGCCGTCGCCGATGCCGGGGTTGTACACGCGAAACTGGTGGCCGTGGTAGCGCAGCGCGAGCGGCCGAGTGAGGTTGCCGGGCAGCGGCTCGAAGCGGCAGAAATGCGCCTCCCACTCGGCGTCATCCAAGGCGAGGCCAACGTGTCCGGCCCAGCGCTGGTTGAGGAACCGCGGGATCGCCTGAGGGAAACGCGCCGCCTCGACCACGTCATAAAAGTCAGCGCCGAGTCCGAGGATTTTCGAATCGGGGCGGTAGCCGGTCATCTCAGGCGGTGATGCGCTTCAGCTTGGCCAGCGCCGCGCTGTCGGGCTCGTCGGTAGCGATGGTCCCGGCGAGCTTCCCGTCGCGATCGAACAGCAGCACCGTCGCGGTGTGGTCGATCATCATAGCGTGGCCGGGGGTCATCGGCTCGGGCTTGGCGAAAATGCCGTACTGTTTCTTGACCCGATCGATCTGCGCCGCGCTGCCGGTCAGGCCGATGATCGGCGCATTGAACAGGCCGGCATATTGGCCGACTTCCTTCGGGCCGTCGTTGGCCGGGTCGATGGTGATGAAAAGAATGTTCAGCGCCTCCTCGCCCCCGGCCTCCTTGCGCAGCTTGACCAGCCGGGCGAGCGTGGTCGGGCAGACGTCGCCGCAGCGCGTGTAGCCGAAATAGAGCGCATAAGGCTTGCCGGCCAGCGCGATGCTCGAGAACGGCTTGCCGTCGCCACCGGTGAGGGTGAATGGACCGCCGAAGCTGACGTTTTTGGTCTCTGCGGTGAGCGCCGGGGTGTCGTTGGACGCCTTGGGCAGCAGGACCAGCGCGGCGGTTCCGGCCAAAGCCAGCGCGACGAGGACCCAGAGGAGGATCCGGACGAGCTTGAGGGTGCGGCGCGGCGGCTGGGCATCTTTGGTCATCGGCCGCGCCTTTGCCCAAAGACGCCGCTCAAAGCAAAGGGGACAAAGCAAAGGCGGCGCCCCCGCGAGGGAGCGCCGCCTGCCTGACCAGTCCCCTGATTAGAATGCGACGTTAACCGACGCCGAGAAGGTGCGTGGCGCGCCGATCTGGACGAACGGCGGATTGCCATACTGGGTCACCGCGGTGTTGAAGGCCTGCGCGAGTCCGCCGCCGAAGCCGCCGACGTAGAATTTGTCAAACGCATTGTAGAGGTTGAACTGGAGGTACGTCTTGTTAAGCGATTTCGACATCCAGTCGAGTTTGACCCGGGCATCGAGGTTGACCAGCCAGTAAGCCGGAGCCGTCTTGCCAAAGACCGCCGCCGGGTCCGCGCTGGCATTGTTGAGGTTCGTCAGATTGACGCCGGTCTCGAACATTTGGGCGTTGTTGTCGAAGATGAAGCGCGGACCGGTGCGCTTGGCCTCGATGCCGAGCGAGATCGGGCCAATGTCGCCAAACGCCGAAAGCCCGTAGGTATATTTCGGCGAACCGGATTCGCGATTGCCCTTGGTAAAGGCGCAGCTCTTGATGATATCCGATGGAAGAGCCCCAACCGGCACATTGTCGCAATCGGTGATCTGGTTCACGCCAGTGCCGAAGCTTCCGAGCTGAATGTTGTCCTGGATCTTGCTCTTGTTCCAGGAGCCGAACGCATAGAGCGTCAGCTGCTTGATCGGTTCGTAAGCCACCGAGCCGTCGAGACCCCATTTGTTGACCGTGCCGAGGTTGCGGAACACCGAAACGTTGAGATCAGGGTCGAAGGCCTGCGCCTCGCGGTTGGTGAAGTGGGTGTACCAGCCCGACAGCTGCGCCTGGATCTTGCCGGTGCGGTAGCGGAGGCCGCCGTCGAAGCTGTCGGTCATTTCGGGCTTGGGCTTCGCTTGCTCGGTGTCGGGAGCGAAAAAGAAGCTGTTGTAGAGGTTGTCCGTGCTCGGGACCGACAGGCCCTTCGAATAGTTCGCGAACACACTCAACGTCGGCATGATGTCGTAGATCGCGCCGATGTTCGGCAGCAGCTTGTCATATTTGAACTTGCGCTTCTGCGGCGGCGAGAAACCGCTGAGCACACGACCTGTGAGGGGATCGACAGTGTACGGATTAAGCAATGCAATCTGGGCGTCCCGGGTTGGATCCTGGCCGGAACATTCGACGAAGCCGGACGCGCTGGACGTGAAGCAATAATTGTGGAGATCGCGGACGAAGAATGGCGCGCGGATGCCGACGTTCACCGTCAGCGGGCCGAAATCGCCACGATACTCGCCCGAAAACTGGTTGAGGATCGCACGGGACACGCGGTCGCGCTTCTCGAGGACGGTGCCAGTTGCATCTTCCTCAGGGGAATTGATCGGGAAGACGTCAACCGGCTCACCATCATTCTGGAGCAGATTGACCTCGCCGGTCTGGCGGTGGCGCGCCCAATCGAGCGTATAGCCGACGCGGACCGTCTGATGTTGCGCGAAGTCCCAGCGCAGGCCGGCGATCACGCCATAGCGATCGGTGTGGGTCTGGCTCGGCGCGACCACGGAAACCGCGTCGATCGTATCGCCGTCCCCGTTGATGTCGCGTCCGAAAAACGGCGATCCACCGAAGAAGCCAGCCACGCAGGTCCGGGTCGGCGTGTTGCCCAACGCGCATTGCGCCGGGGTTGCTGTCACACCTTCGGTCGCTCCGGGCGGATCCCCCGGATTGATGTCGCGCAGGCCCTCTTGTGCCGTGACCGTGCCGCCCCCGTTGGCCTTCACATATTGGTAGCTGGGGTCGACCGTCAGAACCAGGCCGTCGGAAAGCGTGAATTTCGAAGCGACACGGATGTTGCCGGTGTTCGACGGGTTGTAGCGGCGATCGAATTCGGTTCCGCAGGTCGCAAGATCGCCATTCGGATCGTTTGCTGCCGTGCCTGGGCCAGTCGCGGTCCCCGGCGAATCCGCTGGAGCGCCGGCTTGCGGCGCGTCGACCGTGCACGGAAAGTTGATGTCGTAGAACCGTTCGTGCCGGTTGGTCGGGTAGCGATTCTGGCTGTTGGGACCAACGATACGCGGAACAATGGTGGGAACGCCGGCGACCGTGATCGTGCGCGTGAGATCGGTGCGCAGCGGCAGCGAACCGAAGAAGTTATTGCGGTTCTGGTTGTAATTGCCCGAGATTGAGAAAAAGTCGCCGCTCGAACCGATCGGCTGCCAGATTTTGCCGTTATACTGCTGCTTGCTGATCTTGCCGTAATTGTTGAACGGCACATCGTTCTTGGTCCGCGAGGCGGCGAAGAACGCGCGCGTGTGCCACGGGCCGATCTCACCGGTGTTGAACACGCCAAACAGGCGCCAGTAATTCCAGTCACCGATCGAGGCGACGCCGCGGAAGCCCGGCTCCTTGGTCGGCGTCATGGTCCGGTAATTGACGGTGCCGCCGACGGCCGATGCAGTCGGCGAGTCGACGTCGGTCGAGCCCAGGTTGACGTTGACCTGCTCGATCAGTTCGGGGTCGAGCTGCTGGTTCGAGAAGATCGCGTAATTGCCGCTGTCATTAAGCTGGATGCCATCGAAGGTCAGGCTGATGCGGGTCGAATCGAAGCCGCGGATGGTGAGCGTGCCGCCCGACGATCCGTAGGGGTCGTTGTTCTGGAAACTGACGCCCGGGACCATGTTGATCGTGTCGAGAATGGTCTGGCCCGGGTTGGAGCGCGAGATGATCTCCTGGGTCAGGACGATCTTGGCCTTGGGCGTGTCGGGCGTCTGGACGCCGCCCACATCCCTCGCCCGCGTGCCGGTGATGACGATCGATTTTTCGGCTTCGATCGTGCCGGTCGACTGAGCGGAAGCGATCGACGGAATGAAGACGGCCGTCGAGCATAGGAAAAGCGTAGTTTTTTTCACGGAAACAACCCCCCAGGGAGACTTAGACAAAGTGGAATGAGGGGGCGGCTATAGGCGAGGTGAGACAGATTTGTGACAGCCGTTAACCGGGCTCCCATGAATCCAATGAACCGTTGCTTTTTGAACACGCGCCCCCGTTAGCCGCCCCCGCGACTCGACACGAAAGCAGCACTTGTTGGCGAGTCAATCAAGTGGCGAACGAGATTCTTATTTGCGCGCGTCGAGGGCCCGCCCGAGACCGACGAAGGCATAGACCAGCGGCGGGACCAGGACCGCGGACAGCACGACCTTGGCCAGCATCTGCCCGAGGACCAGGCTGCCGATCGGGAACACCCCGTAAAACGCGACGGTGATGAAAATGAGCGTGTCGACGATCTGGCTGAGCACGCTGGCGATTCCGGCGCGCAACCAGAGAAGGCCTGACCCTTCGCTGGCCTTGAGGCGGCTGAAGATTGTCACGTTGAGGAAGGTCGAAATGCCGTAGGCGAGAATGCCGCCGAGCCAGATGCGCGGCGTGCCGCCCATCATAGTTTCGAACGCCGAGAGGCGCTGTGGATCCATCTGCGGTGAAGCCGGAAGCCTCAGCACGACGAGGCTCAGGATCAGCGACACGATCAGCGGGACGAACCCGATCAGCACCAGCCGGTTGGCGGTCGCGCGGCCGTGCAGTTCGGCGACCGAACTCGAAGTGACGACGAGCAGGAGGAACGCGAAAATCCCCGCCTCGACGGCGAGCGGCCCGAGCGCGACCTGCTTGTTGCCGAGCACCCCGGCGATGCACACCATCCCGCCGTAGAAGATAGCGAGCGCGAACAGCGAGGGCGGGATTGCGGCGGGAGCTTGGGCTTTGGCTTCGGTCGTCATAGTGCCGAGGGGTAACGGCTTTGAGCGACTGCGCAAGCCGCCGCGATTGACCGGGCGCGCGGGCGGCGGCTAGCGACGCCCCGGTGACTTCTTCCCAACTCGATGTGGTGGCGATCGGCGATGCGATTGTCGACGTGATCGCGACTTGCGACGATTCGTTCCTCGCGACCCGCGGGCTGACCAAGGGCTCGATGCAGTTGCTGACGACGAGCGAGGCCGACGAGCTCTATATGGCCATGGGCCCGGCGCGCGAGAGCAGCGGCGGGTCGGCCGCCCCAGGTCGCCGACGACCAGCTCGGCGAGATTTTCGCGCACGACATGACCTCGCTCGGGGTGCGCTTCGAAACCGCGCCGCTGAGCGATGGCCCGCCAACCGGGCGCTGCCTGATCCTGGTCACGCCCGACGCCCAGCGGACGATGAACACCTCGCCCGGGGCGAGCCATGAGCTGACTCCGCAAGCGCTCGACGAACCGCTGATCCGCTCAGCGGCGATCACTTTTCTCGAAGGCTATTTGTGGGGTCCTGAACGCCCGCGCGCGGCAATGCTGAGGGCCGCCGAGATCGCCCACGCCGCCGGGCGGACCGTGGCGTTCACGCTGTCCGAAAGCCTGTGCATCGCAGGCCGGCGCGAGGGCGTGCGGGCGATGATCGACGCCGGGACGATCGGCATATTGTTCGGCAACGAGGACGAAATCCGCCACCTGACCGGGCGCGGCGACCTCGACGCGTGCATCGCCGAGCTCGAAGGATCGGTGAAGACGCTGGTCGTGACCAAAGGCGCGGACGGGGCGCTCGCCGTGGAGGGCGGTCGCAGGGTCGAGATCGCCGCCGCGCCGGTTGCCAAAATCGTTGACACGACCGGCGCCGGCGACCTGTTCGCCGCGGGGTTCCTCGCCGCGCGGTGCCGCCGACGCGACCTCGAAGCCTGTCTCCAGGCGGGCGCTGCCTGCGCGGCCGAAATCATTTCGCACTTCGGCGCTCGGCCGGAAAAGGACCTCAAGACATTGGTGAAACTGTGAACCACATCAAACGCCTCGCGGTTTATTGCGGCTCGGCTGCCGGGAGCCAGCCGGCGTTCGCGGAAGCTACGCGGGCGACCGCCAAGGCGATGGTCGAGAATGGCGTCGAGCTGGTTTACGGCGGCGGACGATTGGGGCTGATGGGACTGATCGCCGACGGCGTGCTCGAGCTCGGCGGCAAGGTCTACGGCGTCATCCCGCAACTGCTGGTCCACCTTGAGGTCGCGCATACCGGCCTGACCGAGCTCCACCACGTCGTGACGATGGGCGAGCGCAAGGCGGTGATGAGCGAAATGTCCGACGGCTTTCTCTGCCTGCCCGGCGGGGTCGGCACGCTCGACGAATTGTTCGAGGCGTGGAGCGAGAATGCGCTCGGCTTCCACAAGAAGCCGTTCTGCCTGCTCAACGTCGACGGCTTCTGGGACGGACTGATCGAATTCGTCGAACACGCACACCAGTCGGGGTTCCTGTCGGCGCAACGGCGCAAGCAATTGCTCGTCGCGCAAACCCCTGAGGAAGCCTTGAAATTGCTGGACGATGCCGCCGCAGCCGCTACGCAGGGCATGGTCTGGTAAGGGCGGGGAGCCTTTAAGTGCTGAATCAGAAATTGCTCGGCGTCGCCGGGATTGCAGCCATTCTTGCGCTTGCCTGGCTGGTCTCCACCAATCGCAAGGCGATCAAGCTCAGAATCGTCGGCGCTGCGTTCGCTTTGCAGGCGGCCATCGCCTTCCTCGTGCTGTGGACCAGTTGGGGCCGGGCGTTCATCGCGGGCCTGTCGGAAGGTGTCGCGAGCCTGCTCGGCTATGCCACCAAAGGCACCGAATTCCTGTTCGGCCCAAGCGAGGCAAACCCCCTCGCCCACACCTTCGCGATCGCGGCTTTGCCGGTGATCATCTTCTTCGCCTCGCTCGTCGCGATTCTTTATTATCTCGGCATCATGCAGCGGATCGTGCGCTGGGTCGGCGGCGCGATCGGCTGGGTGACCGGGATCAGCCGGGTCGAATCCCTGAGCGCGGCGGCGAACATCTTCGTCGGCCAGTCGGAATCGCCATTGGTCGTGCGGCCATATCTCGCCGCTCTGCCGCCGTCGCGGCTGTTCACGGTGATGGTCGTCGGCATGGCCGGGGTCGCGGGGACGATCCTCGCGGCCTACGCGAGCCTGCTCGGCGAACGCTATCTGCCCTATTTGCTCGCCGCGGCCTTCATGTCTGCGCCGGGCGGCATCCTGATGGCCAAGATGATCATGCCCGACGATCCCAAGGACACCGACGCGATCGAGGACCACAAGGTCGAGGTCGCCGAGACGTTCGAGGAAGGCGAGCAACCGGCCAACATCATCATGGCGGCGGCGGCCGGCGCGCAAACCGGCGTCAAGCTCGCGGTCGCGGTCGGGGCGATGGTGCTGGCGTTTGTTGCCCTGGTCGCGCTCGCCAACGGCCTGCTCGGGAGCGCCGGCAATCTGGTCGGCATCCCGGATTTAAGCTTCCAGCGGCTGGTCGGTTATGTGTTCGCGCCGTTCATGTTCCTGATCGGCGTGCCGTGGAACGAAGCCGGCACGGCGGGCGGGCTGTTCGGCACCAAGCTCGTCTTGAACGAATTCGTCGCCTTCATCGACCTCGGCAAGATGGATGCGGCGGCACTCAGCGACCGCAGCCGGGCGATCGTCACTTTCGCTTTGTGCGGCTTCGCCAATTTCAGCTCGATCGCGATCCAGATGGCGGTGACCGGCGGGCTCGCGCCCAACCAGCGCCCAGTGATCGCGAGGCTCGGCCTGCGCGCTTTGCTCGCCGGCAGCCTTGCCAATCTGATGAGCGCGGCGCTGGCGGGGCTGATGATTCCCTAGTAAAACTCGACACCATGGCTACCATCACTGCAGATCACATCGCGTCCGTTTCGCTCAAGGATGCCGAGCGCGAACCCGAGGCGTTCGCCGAGCAGCTCGGGCACAGCTTCGAGGATTATGGGTTCGCGATCATCGCCGATCACGGCATCCCCGACGAACTGATTCACCGCGCCGAGGAGCAGGCCAAGGCGTTCTTCGCTTTACCCGACGACGTGAAGCGCAGCTATTTCATCACAGGCGGCGGCGGACAGCGCGGCTACACGCCGTTCGGGATCGAGACCGCCAAGGGGATGACCGCGTTCGACCTCAAGGAATTCTGGCACGTCGGCCGCGACCTGCCGCCCGGCCACAAGTTCTGCGACCACATGCCCGATAATGTCTGGCCCAAGGAAGTCGCGAGCTTTCGGGAAACGTTCGAGGAGCTTTACGCGGCGTTTGAAAACGCCGGCCTCAAAATCCTCAAGGCGATCGCGCGCTTCCTCAAGATCGACGAGGATTATTTCATCGACACCGTGCGCGACGGCAATTCGGTCATGCGCCTGCTCCATTATCCGCCAATCCAGGGCGAGCCGGGCAGCAACGTCCGCGCCGGAGCGCATGAGGACATCAACACCATCACGCTCTTGCTCGGTGCCGAGGAAGCGGGATTAGAGCTGTTGACCAAGGACGACCGCTGGATCCCGGTCGCTCCGAAGCCGGGCGAGCTGGTCGTCAACATCGGCGACATGCTGCAGCGGCTGACCAACGGCGTGTTGCGGTCGACCACCCACCGCGTGGTCAATCCGCCGCCTGAACGCCGCGGCAAGTCGCGTTATTCGATGCCGTTCTTCCTCCACTTCCGCTCGGATTTTCTGATCGAGGCTTTGCCCGGCACGGTGCCGGCGGGCGAGCAGCCCAAATGGCCGCCGATGACCGCCAACGACTACCTGCGGGAGCGCCTGCGCGAGATCAAACTGGTTTAGCATCCAGCTCCGGTTTCCAACTACTCGCGGGACGCTCGGCGAGGATCGGCACTGGACCGCGCCGCGGCAGTGACGCGCCAGACGACATTGCCGACGTCGTCCGCGATCAAAAGCGCTCCGGCGCGATCGACGGCGACGCCGACTGGCCGCCCGCGAACGGTCTTGTGATCGGAGGCGAGGAAGCCGTCCACGATATCGCGCGGCGCACCGCTCGGCCGCCCATTCGCGAACGGCACGAAGATCACCCTGTAGCCGTTCAAAGGCGTGCGATCCCAGCTGCCATGCTCGCCGACGAACGCCCCGTCGGCGAGCGCGGGAGACAGGCGTTGTCCCTGGCTGAACGCAACCCCAAAGGGAGCGACATGCGAGCTTAGGCCATAATCCGGGACAATCGCCTTCGCGACCATGTCCGGGCGTTGAGGGTGGACCCGAATATCGATGTGCCGGCCCCAATAGCTGTAGGGCCAGCCGTAGAAGCCGCCGTCCTGAACCGAAGTGAGATAGTCCGGGACGAGGTCGGGACCAATCTCGTCCCGCTCATTTGCCACCGCCCACAACCGGTGCGTTTGCGGCTCGAATGCGAGACCGGTCGGATTGCGTGTCCCGGAGGCATAAATCCGTTTGGCGCCGGTCGCGCGGTCGACTTCATAGATCGCCGCTCGCCCATGTTCGACGTCCATTCCATTCTCGGTGATGTTGCTGTTCGATCCGACGCCCACGTAGAGCTTTGAACCGTCGGGACTGATCGTCATCGATTTGGTCCAATGATGGTTGATCGGGCCGGCGAGAAGATCGGTCAGCTGAATTCCAGGGTCCGTGATCCGGGTCTGACCGGGGGTGTACCGATACGCCCGAACCGCGTCCGTGTTGGCGACGTAGAGCGTGTCACCGATGGCGACGATGCCAAACGGCGAATGCAGCTTGTCGAGGAAGACCGTGCGAAGCTCGGGCTGGCCGTCGCCGTTGGCGTCCCGCAGCAATGTGATGCGGTTGCCGCCTTGCGCATTTGCCCCAGCGCGGCCCTTCACCTTGTTCTGGATGTAATCCTTCGGCCGGAATGCCGTGGTTCCCGGGCCGTTGCTTTCGACCACCAGGACATCGCCGTTCGAAAGGGGGTAGACCATGCGCGGGTGGAGGAACCCGGCGGCCATGGCCCGGATCTGCAGGCCGGCGGCAACGGCTGGCGTCTCGCCCGGCTTCCACCCGACCGCTAGGGGGACGCTCATTGGCGGCAAGAGATATTGATGCGGCTCGGGCAGCTGCGGGTTTGGCCCATATTGTTTCGCCGGGTCCCCGCCGGATTGACTGCAGGGGG